>PVBE010292271.1_pt1 | contig 11308 bp, 7 predicted proteins | sample 1631181 | NCBI WGS metagenome assembly PVBE01 (sample SAMN08397723, study PRJNA350692) | Marine metagenome, whole genome shotgun sequencing project. | isolation source: water | place: Pacific Ocean | collected 2012-04 | reverse complement strand
GTTGGCGAGCGTGACCTGGATGTCGTTGTTGGAGTCGACGTCCAGCCCCACGTCGGTGTCGAGGTAGATCTCGTCGACCCCCACGACCGCGTCGAAGCTGACCGAGGTGCTGTAGCAACCCAGGATGACGACGCAGGCGCTGAAGACGCCGGTCGGCTCCAGGGTGACCGAGATGCCCGGGTCGCCGCCCGAGCCGATCAGGTCCATGGAGAAGCCGAGGTAGCCGTTGGGGAAGCCGCCGGTGGGGCCGTTCGGATCCAGGTCCATCTCCAGGTCGCCGATGTCGACGGCGGAGACGTTGAGCAGGAACTGGCCGCAGATCTCCACCACCCAGAGGTCCAGGCAGTACGACGGCGAGGTGTAGACGTTGCCGAGCAGGCCCGCGCTGAGGGAGCCGGACTCGACCTCGTCCTCGATGAGCTGCTCGAGCACGTCGATGGCGCCTTCGTTGAGGCGGGCGAGGATGCCATCCTCCTGGGGGTCGCCGATGGGGTTGAACTCGCCCCACAGGAACGTCTGGAAGTGGTCCGAGACGTTGTTATCGCCGTCGGTGGCGACGACGGTGAGCTCGTTGAGGCCCTGCTCGGGGGTCATCTCGAAGGAGAAGAGGCCACCGGCCGCCAGCGTCGCCGACTCGCCGTTGATGAGCACGGAGGTGACGCCCGTCCAGGGGTCGCTGACCGAGCCGGTGACCGACACGGTCGGGCCGTCGGCGGACGGAATCTCAGCGCCGCGGGTGGGCGTGGTGACGCGAATCTGGGGACCGCTGGAGTCGACTAGCACCGGACCGTCCTCGTCGTACAGGCTGTACTCCGGGATGGTGCCGTTGACGGTGAAGATGCCCTCGTTGTGGAAGCGGACGAAGTCGTCCCAGGCCTCGACCCCGGTGACGGGGTCGGCGCCGAGCTCGACGGGGTGGTCCGACTGGTTGCCGTACTCGTCCAGCACGACCGAGGTGACGATGACGCCCTGGCCCTTCTCCACGTCGTAGGAGCTGAGGCTGATGTCGAGGGAGACGGGGGGACCGGGCTCGACGACCACGCCGTCGTCGTCGGAGCCGCCGCCGGCGAGGGTGCCGGTGATGGTGTAGGAGCCGGCGTTGACGGCGACCAGCTCGTTGCCGGAGATGCTCGCGGCGGGGCTGGAGGACCACTCGACGGTGCCGGTGGTGGGGTTGCCGAACTCGTCGGTGATGACGGCGGTCAGGGTCACCGGCTGGCCGGCCTCGACGATGGGGGGCTCGGCCTGGACCTGGATGTTGAGGGCGGGACCAGCGGTCACGTCGACCGAGGCGGAGCCGACCAGGGTCGTGCCGAGCACGTCGGTGGAGGCGAAGTAGGTGAACGTGTCGAACGCGGTGAAGCGGTACACGCCGTCGCCCTCGGCGATGACGCCGAGGGCGGGGGAGACCTCGGTGCGGATGTCGTAGGCGGAAGCGACGTCGTCGCCGTAGGGGTCGATCAGCGCGACGGTGAACGTGACCGGCTCGCCGGTGGTGGCGGCGGTGTGCGACGAGGTGACCTGAAGGTCGTAGTCGGCAGCCGTCCACGGCCCGGTGGGACGCAGCGCGATGGGCTCAACGTCGTTGGGGCAACCCGCGAGGGCGGGCAGCATCAGGGCCAGAGCAAGGAATCGAAGGCGCATGCACCACTCCATCTGAACCGCACACAGCAGAACGGCGCGTTTGTATCACGGGCGCGCCCGCGTAGGGAGGGTTGTTCAAGGACCGATCCGGGTCGCTAGAACGCAGACGGGCCGACCCCGAGGGGTCGACCCGTCATGAAGCAACGAAGCTTCGACTACGCGGCCGAGTCGTCGTCGTCACCAGCGGAATCGTCATCATCAACGTGGCTGCAGCCAACGGTCAGGACGGTGGTGGAAACGAACATCATGCCCAGCAGGACGAGAATCATCTTCTTCATGGCTAACTCCTTGCGCGTTCGGACCGGACGGTTTCAGCTTGTACAACGGGAACCGGTCCAATTCCCGAAACCGAGATGGGTATACGACCATGCCGGCCAACATGTCAATTCGTCCGTTCTGGGCGCTCGCGGCCCTTCTGGCCCTGCTGCCCCCCTCGGCGACAGCCCAGGAGGGGGTCGACGAGATCCTCGAAGAGCTCCAGGGGATGCTTGCCGGGGGCTCGACGTCGATCGATCAGGCGACCGTCGACGCGTTGGTCGCCCGCGAACTCCCGGGAGTCGAGCAAGCCTCCGGAATGACGGCGAAACGGCCGATCAAGACACGGCTGATTTCTCGCGAGGGTGCCCTCGAACACATCGAATCGCTCATATCCGAGCAGCTTCCTCCGGAGCGGCTGCTGCCGATGGAGCACGCCTGGAAAGCGCTCGGCTTCCTCCCCCCGGAAGCCTCTCTGGCGGACGCGGTGGCCAACCTCTACGCGGGCCAGGCGGGCGGCTTCTACGATCCCAAGACCTCGGAGCTGGTGCTGCTGTCGGACATGCCGGCGATGCTGCAGGCGCCGGTGGTGCGGCACGAGCTCGTTCACGCGCTGCAGGACCAGACGTACGACCTGAAAGCGTGGCTGGGGGACGCAGGCGAGGACGAGGACCGGGCCGCGGCGGTGCAGGCGGTGCTGGAGGGGCACGCCACCGAGGTGATGAACCGCGCCACGGTGTCGGGGCTGGGGCTGGACGAGTTGATGAAGGACCCGGATCTGGCGGTCGCGCTGGAGGGGCTGTTCGAGCCTGGGGACGGGGGCGCGCCGATGCTCGATGCGTCCTCCTCGGCGAGTTTGATGGCGGCGATGCTGCCCGCGGGCACACCCCCGCCGTTGATCGCGCAGCTGCTGTTTCCCTACGTCACGGGTGCGACGTTCGTGTCGGGGTACCTAGCCAAGTACCCCCAGGACCCCTCCTGTGAGGCCCTCTACCGCCGCCCGCCGGGCACCTCAGCCGAGATTCTGCGCCCGGGATTGTGGGAATCGGGCACGTTTGAGCCCGACTTCGACACCACTCCGGGCACAGTCCTGCCCGGTTTCGAAATCACCTACGAGAGCCGCCTGGGACGCCTTCTCGCCTGGATTCTCCTTACAGGTCAAGCAGATGCGAACGCCGGGGATCGCGATTCGGCCCAGTGGGACCGCCAATACCGCGACACAACTGTCACGGTCGGATCCGGCTGGCGCGGCGATCGTGTCGTGGTCGCTCGGCCCAGCCACTTCCTATCGGGCACCTACGCGCCCGGTTCTGCGGCAGTGCTCTGGGCCTCGTCCTGGCGCGACGCGACCGAAGCGATGACGGTCGCAGAGCTCCTCACGGAGCGCCTCCAGCCCACCGCGATCGAGGCACGGGGAGCCCGTATCCACGTCATCTTCGACGCCGGCGGGGCCTCGCCGGAGCACTGGATGACCTCCATCCGCCAGTGGAAATAAGCGGATCTGGCACGGCGGTTGCTAACGGGTCAGAACTGGATATCCCTCTTTGCGCAAGGAGTGACTTAGTCATGAAGAAGATGATCTTGATTCTGCTCGGCATGCTGTTTGTTTCCACCACGGTCCTCACGGTCGGCTGCTCGCACGTTGACGATGATGACTCGGCCGGTGACGACGACGACTCCGCCGCCTAGTAGCTGAATCCCGAGCTGTAGTAGCTCGGTATCCAAATCACAACGACCGGTCCCTGGCAGGACCGGTCGTTGTCGTTCTGGCTTGAACCCGCTGCCCCGACTGACCCTCTAAGGGTTGCGCTCGCGGCGGATCGGCCAGAGCGCGAGCGGGAGCAGGAAGACGGGTGGGACAACCCCGTCGGCGCAGGTCCAGGCAAAGCCGCAACCGGCGCAGGTGCCGACGTCATCGTCCCCCGGCGCTGACAGCGAGAACCGCCCCATCCCTGTACCGCACCGATGGAGGTCGCTTCGATCCAAACGAGGGCCGGCGCGGCCGAGTCGTCGGGGATTACGTTCCCGATAATCTCGGCATCCCCAAGGGAGAGCTCCCCTCCCGCGCGAACGGCCGGCCCAACACCGTTTCGAATCGAAACCCATCCCAACGCCATGTGACCCGGCTCGCCGCCAAGCCCGGAAGCGAATCCGTAGCTCTCGTAACCGACCAACTCAGCGGCCGCGATGTTGAAAACGCCCCCGCCCCAGGTGGTGACCCCCGGCCGCGGCGAGTCACAGCCCGACGGCCCGAGATCGGCATGGATGTCTGTGATCGTCGACGATCCACCAGTAATGAGCTCAATCAGCGGCTCGCCCGGGGGGGCGTCTACATCGGGACACAACGGACGTCCGTGCATCTGAAGGTGCAGGCTGTTCTCGAACGCCAGACCCCGGGAGTCGACGCGGAGAGACTCTTCGAGCGGGGCACTCTCCGGCCCGCCGAGGAGCGTCACAACAAGGAACTCGGCTCCCAGAGATGCGGGACTCTCCAACGCTTCGGCGAAGCTCTGGAAGATGCCGGCGGCGCAATCCTCTGGGAGTTCCGGTGTCTCCCCGTTCGGGGCCACACACACGAGCGTGGAATCGTCGCCTGCAACTGCCGGCGTCTCAGAGAGACGAGGACCGCAGCCGCGCCGAGGCACGCAAGCCAGTGTTTGCCCATGCGCGAAGACGACATGTCTACTCACACCCTCCATCGACCGGCGACGGCGCCGTCGAGTCCCCGTCCGAAACGAGAACTCCACGTTCCATTACGAAACCGCAGGCGAACGCCGCTTGCTGCTCCTCTGTGGCGTCGCGATGCTCGTCCCACCAAGACATTCGAGGAACCTGGGACTCCTCTCGGTCGAAGACGCTCGCCCGGGCCACGCCGATGCCAAAACCCATGGCGAACAAGCCGGGCGGACACCCCGCCTCCGCAAAGGCCTCCTTCAGGCCTCCCACTGGAGCCCGGTGGGCCGAGAGCCCGTAGGCAAGGCACAGCGGACGAACTGGCCGCTCAACGGCAGAGGGGTAGTGCTCCCGATCGACCAACTTCACCGCCCAACCGAGCCAAACTGCCCCTGAAGCGTCGGCATCTGGGACGACTCCCTGCTCTGCCATCTCCTCGCCCAACCCCTGCTCCCACGCATTGCGACTGAACGGAGGAAGTCCCGCGCGCTCCCAGTTCGCATCGTTCAGCGATGCGCGACCCTGCGCGATGCCGTGGATTCTCGCCAGGGCAAAACGGTCCCTCGGGTGCTCTTCAAACGCACGGGTTCGCGCCTCGGTTGGTGCAGCCAGCAGCCACTCACGGAGACCTTCATTGCGTTCGACTCGATGAGAGCGGAGCTGGCGTTCGAACTGGCGCCTGCCGTCCCGCGGCAGTTCCTGGGTCGAAGAGATCAGGTGCGCAAGACTGGGGACGAGAACCGCCGCAGCAGCCGCGACCGCAACGACGGCCCCGGCCCGGCGGGTCTCGTCCCCGACTGCTGCCGCAGCGGCCAGCACGACAAACGGCCAGATCGGAACCAGGTAGCGACCCTCGTTCAGCGATAACCCGGACAGGATGCAGCCGGTCAGGTGCCCAACAACCGCCGCGACCGCGACCCCGAAGAGCCACAGCGGGCGCGGATCATCGCTTCGATGTCTCCAGAGCCGGACGGCTCCGATCATGACCAGCGTTAGGGCGCCCATCCACCAGAGCAGCCCCCACTCTTCCGACGAGGGGCGGGGATCTCCACGCGGCGTCCACCCAGCACGAAACGACCACAGCTGAGGAAGCTGCTGTTGCAGCAGTTCACTGGTCCGGCTTGCGAGGTTCTGGGCCACCTGGATTCCTGCTTCGCCGCCTGAGAACGAATGCTCGTCCCAGTCCGGCCGATCCCAATAGCCGCCGCCCGTCAAGAACGGGGCCAGCCCCAGGGCCAGTCCAAGTGCGAACGCTCCCAGGTTCGGTCCCCATCTCCGAGCGTGGGCCGCTGCCACCGCCAGTCCCACGACCACCAGGACCATCAGGGCTGACTGCTGGAAGTACACGCTCAGGCCGGCAGCCCCCCCGGCCGCAGCGGAGAGGCCGTACCGCCGGCGACCTGAACGGGGACCGAACGCGGCCCCCGCGCACGCGATGGCTATGCCCGAGAGCAGGACTGGCTCCAGGTGGTTTACCCACCCACGGTGCGAGATCTCCATGATCGAGGGTGGCGCCACGGCCCACAGAACACCGAGTAGGAGACCTGCTCGCCAGCCTCCCAACCAGACCGCCAGCAAGCCGAACACCATGGCCATCGACGCGTGCCAGACCAGGCCGCAGAGGCGCATCCCGTGAAAAGTGGACCCAGCTACCGCCAGAATCGGCGCGCAACAAGCACCGAAGACGAGCGCGCCTCCCTCGTTCGGCTGCGGCTTGTACGCAGCAAGAGGAGCGACGAGTCCGGAACGGAGATGGTCTGGCAGCGTCCCGAACTCGACGGCCTCGTCGTTGCCGTAGGCCGAAGCGGCCTGCATCCCGAAGAGCCGGACGGAAACCACCATGACCAGAACGCCCAGGAGCACCGACTGGACGGTCCGGGGAGTCACAGTTTCCCGCCGATCATCTGCCGCCGAATCGCGATCAGCCCGCCGGGGATCACCCAGAAGTCGGCCGTCACCACGATGACCAAACCGAGCGCCACGGCAGCCCCCGGCTCCACCCCCAGGGGGACGAGGACAGCCGCTGACGCGCCCTGCTCGATCCCCAGCCCTGCGGTCGAGGCGAGCACGGCGGTCGAGAGCGTCGTCGCAACGACCACCCCCGCCGCGGGTGCAAGCCCGAGCGACAGCCCGAGCGACTGGAACGCGGCCGCTACAGCGAGCAACTCGAGCGTCCAAATGACCGCCGAGCACGAGACAGAGAGGAGGGCGCCCCTTGCAAGGCCGCCCCGACCGCGGCGAAAGCTCAACCATCCACCCGCTGTCAGCAGCCCCACCCCCACCGCCGCAGTCGCGCCCCATGCAACCTCAACGAAGGGGGTCGCCACCGCGAGGGATAGAAGTGCCAGCAGCGCCGCAACGTCGAGCCCCCGCTCGACAACTACGGTGCCCAGGACCGGGACAAAGCCCTGCCGAGTCCGGCGAGCGAACAAAGCGGGGCGTCCGAGGTCACCCGCCCGAGCTGGCACGAACAGGTTGATGAGCCAACCGAGAAACACTGCATCCAGGACCAGCCACCGGCCAGCCCCCCCCCGGCCGATGAGGAGGTCTGCCTCGTCCAAGAGGAGCTGCCAGCGCGACACCCTCAAGGCGATGGCGGCCGCATGCAGAAGGAGGACGACCGCGACCCACCGAGGTTCGACGGAGCGGAGCCTCTCGGCGACCTCGGCCGGGGGCACCAGGAGCAACAAGAGAAGGCCTGAGACGAGAGCGAGTGCAAGCGCTGCAGCTGCCGAGCGGACTGCCCTCCGCTTCTCGACACGGACGGGCCCAGATGTTCGATCAGCAGTCTTTGGCCGGGGCTCGTTCACTCCGCTTCGGGAGTGTGGCATACCTCGACGGTGGATGGCGGGCCCTCGGCCGACGGCTCCCCGAGGAGCTTCACGGGGAAGCCTGCGGTTGTGGGCGCACGAGCGGGCCTGGACCTACGACCCCGTCCACGAAGCCGTCGACTGATGTTCCGCCGACCGCTCGCCGCGCGTGTCGGCGTTGGCAGCTGCTATCACCCGAAGTCCGCTAGCGCCTGAGACACGCCTCGATCTCCGGGACCTCGGACCCGTCGACTGAGTTGGTGCGGGCAAGCTCAGTCAGCGCACATTCGAAGGCAGCCGCGACGGTGGGAGCCGCCGGACGCCTGGTCCACCACATGAGGTTGGGGGTGCCGTGTGGACCCCCGGACCGGCGGATCGTCGAGAGCCCCAGCGCAACCCCGACCGCGACCGCCTCCGGCGTGCAGGAAGGGACGCTTGCCTGAACAGACCACGCCACCTCCGTCGTGTCGGTCTCGATGCCATGCAAACCCAATCCGATGCACAACGCCTGTAGCGGTACTCCAACCGGGGACTCCTCGATCCAGCCCGGCTCAGGCCCGTATCGCTCCCAGAGTGCTCGGGATACCCCGATGGCAACGAACCGATCGGACTCTTCAGAGAGTCGAGGCAACCTTCCCGCCCAGCGTTTATGGGTCTTGCCGACGAGCGTCCCAGGGGTACCGTCGTCGGCTCCGTAGACCAGTGCTTCCCCCAGTCCGAGAAGCATCGAGACGCCCCCGAGACCTGGAAAGGCCTCCCGTGCCTCCAGTCCCTGCACCCAGTCCTCCCCGCGCACACGTCCCTCGATTCGAGCGAGATCTCCAATCAAGGAAGGTGTTCGAAGAGCCAGCGCGCGACGTCGGGCCGGGCCCCAGCTTCCAAGAACCGACGGAAGTCGAGGGTGACTCAACAGATGAAGCGCGGGAGTGTTCCTGGCATTGACCCATCGCTCAGGCTCGGCCCGCCGCTCGACCGAGGAGCGCGAAGGCGCCGCCCAAAGGCCGGACATGCAGATCACCAGAAGCCCACCTCCGGCGATCAGCCCGACGCCCCGAGCTCGTCGCTCACTGAGTTGCGCGATGCCCACACCAGCCCCAACCAAGAGCCAGGGCAGCACGGGTGTGAGGTACTGCTCCAGAAGGCTGATGCCCGACAGAGCGACACCCGAGAGGTGCGCGAAGACGACCGCGCAGCTTGCGCCAGAGGTACGGCGCGCGGCTCGATCCGGGGCGCAAAGCAGACCGGCGATTGCAAGACAGGCAAGGGTGACCAAAACGACCAGCGATGCCATCGGCGCGTCCCCCGCCTGGGCGGAGAAGCTCAACAGGCCCATGTCATCGAAGCCCATCGAATGAGCCAATGCGGACGGGAGGCCACGGAGACCGTACGCCCCGGATGGAGCGCCGGCGAATCGATCTGGAGCGGAGTTCAGCGTTTCCCGCATCAGCTGGGACCGAAAGGCCCCTCCGCCCAGAAGGTAGGGAAGGGAGCCCACCACGGCGCCACCCGCCACGATCGCGAACGAACGGGCACTGCGGATTTGGCCGACGAGCATCGCGACCCCGACCATGGCGGCCACGGCGAGGAGAGCGTCGACCATGAAGTAGACCGCGCCCCCCGCCCCAAAGCCCGCCAGGGCCAGGGACCTCGGGGTGGGCTCCTTCGCCGCCGCGAGGAACGCGAGAGCCGATAGGCCTGTGAGAAGGCCCGCATCCATGTGATCCGGGATGCCGTGCCCCGCAGCTTCCGCCATCGCTGGGGGTGCGAAGACGAACAAGGCCGTGACGCACCAGGCCGCCTTTCGGCCCGCACCAGCGTCGGCGATCGCAACGAACACGATGGCCATGGCCGAATGCCAGAGCAAACTGTACCACTGCATGCTGGCGATGATCGGGCCGCCCGCGGCGAAGACCGGGGCACACAGGAGCCCCCAGACGAGCGCACACCCCTGGTACTCCTCCGGGAGGTGCGCAGCCGGCGAGAGCCAGACGCCCTCAATCAGGAAGGCCGGGAACGTCGCGTAGGTTCGATGGACGCCGATCTCGGCAGGTGCCCATTGCCAGACATAGAAGCACCGAGCAAAGGCGACGCCGACGAACGCGGCCAGCAGGAGAGCCCCCCGGCTGCGGAGCGGTCCGTCTGAGGCCGACAAGCGGGTGCCTGCCTAGCTCGGAACCACCCGACCCCGAACCGTCGCCAACGCTTCCGCGTCCCGAATCACGCCCCCCAGCTGACTGACCGTCAACGCCGCTACGGCGCTCGCGAGGTGACCGCACGCCTCGATCGGCCAGGCCTGGGACAGGCCGTACAGGAACCCGCCGGCGTAGCTGTCGCCGGCCCCGGTGGTGTCGATGGCGTCCACGAGGATCGCCTCGATGGGCACGACGTCGGTGCCGCGCTTGATGATGCTGCCGCGCTTGCCGAGCTTCAGCACGACCGTGTCGACGCGCTCGGCGAGGTCGTGGAAGCACTGCATAGCGTCGCCGCCGCCGAGCTTGCGGGCTTCGTCTTCGTTCATGAAGACCACGTCGGCGTACTTCTCGATGACCCGGTCGACCGACTCACGGAAGTGGTCGATGACGAACGCATCGCCAAGGTCGAAGCTGACCTTCGTGCCCGCGTGGATCGCTCGGTCGAGCGCCTTTTCCGCCGCCGCCGCCATCTCGCCGCCGGTGAAGAGGTAGCCGGTGATGTGCAGCCACGAGGACCGCTCGACGGCCTCCGTCGGGACCTCGGCCGGGGTCAGCTCCATCGCCGCCCCCAGGTCCGTCAGCATCGTGCGCTCCGCGTCGATGTTGCTCACCAGGCTCAGGCACTTGCCCGTGTGGATGCCCGGCCGCTGCACCATCAGGTGCCCGCCGAGCACCTCCTGCAGGCCCGCCGTGTAGCGATCGGCCAGTTCATCGGTGCCCACCAGGCCGCAGAAGGTGGCCGTGCCGCCCAACAGCGCGACCGTCGACACGGCGTTCGCGCAGGAGCCGCCGGGGTGCAGGACCACGCCGTCGTGGGGGACCTCCTCGTAGACACCGCGCCAGCGCTCGTCGCTGACGAGGTGCATCGTCCCGCGCTTCAACTGGTGCTTGTTCAGCAGAGGACGCTCATCGAGCACCACGAGGGCATCCACCAGGGCATTTCCGAGACCGAATACGTCGACGTTCATCGTTTCCTCCGCGAAACCGCCGGAGTGTACACAGCGCCCCGCCAACTGGCTGATTTTCTCGGTAACCGCCTCGCTCCCCCGCCGTACTCCCTGCCAGACTTCCCGCGGAGGAGCCCCATGAGCCAACGTTCCAAGCGCTACCGCGCACGCGTCGTCCTGTTCGACCGTCGCGAGGTCCTCAAGATGGGCGCCGCCGCCACCGTGGCCGGCTCCGTGCTGCCGGCGTGCGACACCCTGAGCCTCCCCGAGGTCCAGCTGCTCGACGAAATCCCCGGGGTCATCTCCAACGAAGACTTCTACGTCCAGAGCGCCTTTGGCACCCCCGACGTCAACCCCGACACGCACACCTGCACCATCGTCGACGGCGACGGCAACGAGCTTGCCTCCTTCGACAAGGAGTTCGTCCTCGGACTCGCCGCCCGCGAGCGCGAACACACGCTGCAGTGCATCGGCGCCAACCCGCGGTTCCTCTTCATCGGCAACGCCGTGTGGGCCGGCCTCCCCTTCCGCGAGGTGCTCGAGGAGCTCGGCGTCGAGGTCCCCGACGCCGACGACTGGATGCGCATCACCGGCGTCGACGACTACGCCACCGGCCTCCCCTCCACCGATCTGGACGGCACCGACGGCGCCGACCCGATGTGGCTCGTCTGGCTCATGAACGGCGAGGACGTGCCCGCCGTCCACGGCGCCCCCTTCCGCTTCCTCGTCCCCGGCCGCTACGGCACCAAGAACCCCAAGTGGCCCCGCGAGGTCGCCTTCGTGCAGG
>PVBE010783734.1_pt1 | contig 11309 bp, 5 predicted proteins | sample 1631181 | NCBI WGS metagenome assembly PVBE01 (sample SAMN08397723, study PRJNA350692) | Marine metagenome, whole genome shotgun sequencing project. | isolation source: water | place: Pacific Ocean | collected 2012-04 | reverse complement strand
TCTTCGTCGGCGTCGTCGACGCCGCGCCGACCGACGACCGTCGTCCCGCGGGGGCGTTTTTCTTTGCGATCGCCATGGCGTCCGCGAGCGCGCGCGCAAAGTGACGAAACGACGACGAACAGCACGCGCACGGACGTCGCTCGCGCGCGGTCGGCGCCGTCTTCGGCGACGCGTCGAGTCGCGTCGCGTCGAGTCGCGTCTCCGTCGTCTCGCGCGTCGAGGCGCACAGTGCGGCGATCGAGACGATGAGATCTTTGACAGCTCGTTTTCAAATTTCAAATTCCGCGCGCGCGAAGAGACTCTCGGCGCGTCACTCAACGTGTTCTCCGCCGCCCCGGCCCTCCGAGAACTCGCGCGAGGAGGCGGATGCGAGTTTTTCGATGTTTTTACTGACGTGCGTCACGCCTCCGACGATGCCGCGATCTTTGACGGCGTTGGTGAAGTCTTTAAAGTCGTCGGCGATGGAGCGCTCGAGTTGTTTCGCGCGCGCGAAGAAGGAGGCGCCGCCGCCCGAGGAGGAGGCGGATTGGCGAGGCGGTTCCGTGCGCGGTGGGAGCGCGAAACCGGTGCCGAAACCGAGGATGGAGGACGTGGGAGAGGACGGTAAGGAGGCGCTGGCGCTCGGTGAACGCTCGTCTCGCGCGGCGGGCGGGCTGGACACGGGCGATTCCATGATTTGGGATCGCGGCGCGTCGAAGGAGACTCTTCTTTCGAGTCCTTCCATGCGTTGCGTCGACACCGGTGGCGGTGGCGGCGTGGGTGATATGTCTTCCATGTCTCGAGCGAATGTCGGCGCGTCGGCGCGTTCGGGTGACGTCGGAAGCGATACGAGGGGTTCGTCGGCGTCCTCCGCCGGCGTCGATCCGATCGGTACGAGCGCCTCGGCGAGCGTCAACTCGGTCACGCTCTCGAAGGGTCGAAGCTCTTTCCACGGTTCGGCGACACAGTTCGGTAAGAGTAACTGAGAGTTCATCTCGTCGACGAAGAGCTTGCGCAAGAATTGCGACACGCGCGCGGCGATGCCCTCGTGGGAGATGGCGGCGTCGCCGAGTTCCGGAATGATTTCGAGCTCGACGTCCGGTTTATCAATCAAACCCCACCACAGACGATCACCGGGCGGCGGAGGAATCCACAGCCGTATCACGCCTCGGCACTTGCGAAGCGTCAGCGTGAATCGAAGAGGCGTCGCGCTGACGACGTCCGACAGAGAAGCGACGACTTTCGCCGCCTCTCTCGCCGCTACTTTTTTTAAACTCGACAGGTGGCGCACGAGCTCGTCGGCGGATGCGCGCTCACCCGCCTCGCTCGCCTTGTTCGCCTCGACTTTGATGTCTTGCGCGTACTTGGAGAGATCCACTCGCGTTTGCACCGTCATCGTCGCCCGACCGACGTACTCGACGTCGAGTTCGAGCGCGTGCGAGTACCCGCGACCGGGCATCGCAGCGCCGTCCCACGGAGCGCTCGACGACGTAAAGTTTGGCACGCGCGCGCTGATGACGTGCGGCACGGTGGAACCGAAATCGATGTGCGTGATATCAAACACACCGACGAACTTGGGCGTGCCGGGAGCGTTGTTGAGCTTGTTGACGAGCTTTTCCGTCTGTTCTCGTTGCCAACGTTCATCTCGAAACATGTCAAACAAGAGTCTCGAACCGAGCGCGTTTATCGTAGCGCCCGCCATCCCAGCGTGCGAACCGCCCGCGCTCGCGTCTCGACGCATGGATTCGTCTCTGTACGCCTTGGTCGCCTGCGTGAACGCCGAAAAATCTTCCGATTCCAATCGCATGCCGTCGAGCGCCCTCACCGCGTATTCGCTCTCGCCCGCGCGCGCCTCCGCGTTCAATCTCTCCACGCACGTCATCATCGCCACGAACCACGCCTCTTTCGCGGGCGACGACAGCGCGAACAACCACACCACGCTCGAACCACCGTACACCTCGCGCGACGGATGACGCACGACCACGGGCGTCGATCGATGCCACCGCAGTTCCGTCGGCTGTTCCAATCCCGGATACTTGGTGAGCGCCACCTCGCACCCGCGCAGATCCACGACGTCCACCACCTCCCCGCCGCGCTCGACGGACAATCGCAACTCCCCGTTCGGCATCAGACGTCCGAATCGCTTCACCCCGCTCGTCATCGCGCTCTTCACCTTGACGTCCGGCTCGCCGACGACCAACCACCCGGAATACGGCGTCGTCGCAGTCTTCGCGTCTCGACCCGTCGTCGTCGCCGTCTCGCTCACCGCCTCCCGCGCCGCCTCGCGCGCGTCAAACTCTTCCCTCGCGTCCGCATCCGCCGTCTCGCGCCGTTCGCTCGCGCTCGCGTTCGCTCGAACCGCGCGCACGACCAATCCGAATTGCAACGCCATCGTCGCCGCCGCGCCCGCCACCGCCCCCGCGACGAAAGACGACGACGAGGACGATGACGACGACGACACGGATTGAAACAGCGGGTTCAGCGTCACCGCCGCGAGCGCGCACAGGGCGTACCCGCGCGGCGTCGAGGGCGCGTATCTCTGCACGAAGGCATCCCACTCGGACGCATTCCCTTCGTCGTCGTCGCGCGCGCGCGCGATCGGCGAGGTCGACGCGTCGACGGCGGGAGCGTTCGCGTCCGCGTCGTCGGCGGCGTCGCGGGCGTCGCGCGCCGGCGTCGGCGACGCGGACATGACGCGCGCGAAGGAATGACGAACCGGTCGTTGGCGCGGCATCTCCGAACACGTCGACGCGCGAGCGTCCGTCGTCGCGAGGACGCGCGCGCGCGCGAGGAACGCGAACGCGTCGCGTGTCGTTTAGGGGAGGCGAACGCGACGCGTCGCGCGCGAGAGGCGACGATGCCGACCGTGAAGGATGACGACGCGTCGTCGTCCATCGTGGCGCGCGTGTTTCGCTCGCCGCACACCATCACCATGCTCGCGTGCGGTGGCGCCGCGCTCGGGGTGGCGACGCAGGCGTTCTCCACCGCCGGAAGCGCCGATGCGGGGACGACGGCGGACGGGTTGCGTCGAGGCGTGTACGGCGCGGTGGGCTCGTACGCGGCGTACAGCGCGTTACAAGGACCGGCGACGCACATGGTGCGTCCACACGCGGCGGTGTGGAAGGTGGCGCACGGTTTATTCACCGTCTACCTCTTGGCGCTCGTGGTGTTGCTGTTTCAGACGCCCGATGACGCGCAAAAGCTCTTGCGCTTTTTTTGGAACGACTTGGGCGTGCCGCTTCCCGCCAAATCCTACGGCGGCGATTGTCGCATATACGTTCCGGGACATCGAAGCGGGATGTTCGGAATCGTGTACGAGACGTGTTTCGACGAGTTCACCCTCGCGCACGTGCTCGGATGGTTCGGGAAGGCGGTGGCGATTCGACATTGGGGACTCTTGTGGGCGTATTCGATCGCGTTCGAGCTGTGCGAGCTGACGTTTGAGCATTGGCAGCCGAACTTTAACGAGTGTTGGTGGGACATGTGGGTGTGGGACGTGATGATTTGTAATTTGCTCGGAATTTACGCGGGTATGTGGGTGGTAAAATTTATGCGAGGGCGAATGTACGATTGGAGCGGCAAGTTGAAATCGTCGCCGACGGCGAAGACGCGTCGAGCGCCGCGAAACGAACACAGATCGCCGGTGAAAGGGGCGTTAAAGCAGATGATGGTGGTGTTAACGCCGGATAGCGTGGAAACTTACACGTGGCAACCGACAGAATCGCCCGGAAGATTTTTAAAATGCGTCTTCTTGGTGGTGTGCGGGTTGATTTTCGACCTCAACGGCTTCTTTTTAAAGTACGTCTTGCACGTGCCGCCGTCGCACAAATTCAATCTGTATCGCTTATTCTTATGGTTCGCGGTGTCAAACATCGCCATTCGAGAGTATTACGTGTTCATCGAGTCACCGGATCTGAGCGCGGCCAAGCTCGGCTCGAACGCCTGGCTCGCGCTCGCGGTGCTCATAGTGGAAATTCTCGTCGTCGTGAAAAACGGCAAGGGTCGATTCACCGCGCCGTGGCCGCGTCACGTCGTCGTGGCGTGGACAATCGCGTTCACGGTCGTGATCACGTATCTCATCACGTGGCATCGCAAGATCACCTCGGCGTCGCGACGAGACGAGGCGGCGTCTCGCGCGCCGGCGAAGAAGACGTCTTCGAGACGCGCGGCCAGACGCGCGCCGACGAAAAAGGGGCTCGGGAGGTAATAGGACGAACGCACCGTCAATGAACGACGCTACAAACTCTAATGATCTAATGATCTACCTACGACTAGCACTCTACGCGCTACTTCCAACTCGTATACGTCTCCTCCATCTCTTTTTCGATGACGCGCGCGACGTCTTCGGTGCCGCGCGACTCCAACGCCGACACCGCGAGCACGCGCGTCGGCGCGACTCGTGTACGAAGCGTCTCGAGCGCGCGCGCCGCGTTCGGCGCGTCCATCTTCGTCCCGATGACCACACTCGTACGTTTAGATAATCCAGGGAGATACGCCTCCAACTCGCGCTCGAGTATCTCGAGCGCGCGCCACGGAGCGACGCCGTCGGCGCTCGATAAATCCACCACGTACAGCAACGTCTCGCACCGTTCGATGTGACGTAAAAAATTATGACCCAACCCTCGATTATCGTGCGCGCCCTCGATGAGACCCGGAATGTCGGCGACGGTGATTTTGTGTCCCATGGACGTCTCCAGAGCGCCGAGTTGCGGCTGCGTCGTGGTGAACGCGTACGCGCCGACGCGAGGCGTGGCGTTGGACAACGCGCGCAAGAGCGTGCTCTTCCCAGCGTTCGGTAATCCCACCAAACCCACGTCCGCGACCGTCTTGAGCTCGAAGACGTATTTAAACTCTTGTCCCTTGGCGCCGGGCTCGCGCGTGCCCGCCTCTCGTCCCGTCGGCATGCGTTTATTCCCTTTCCCGCCGCGTCCGCCGCGCGCCAAGACGCACGTATCGCCCTCGCGCGTCAAATCCGCGACGACGACCCATTTCCCGCGACTCAATCCGCGAGGTCGCGTCCATCCCTCGGACGATGGTTTGCTTTCGCGCGCATCCTCCACCCCGTCGTCGTCGTCGTCGTCGTTCGACACGGGCTCGTCCGCGCCCCAGCTCGAAAAATCAACCGCCGCGTCCTCCTCCTCCTCCTCCTCTTCTTCAATCTCTCGCCACACGATCGTCCCGAGAGGCACGCTCGCGATCGCGTCCACTCCACGTCTCCCTATCCTTCCCTGCGCCCCACCCGCGCCACCGTTCGACGCGCGCAACACATTCTTCACGTCACCCAACCCCTTCGTCGTCGCGCGCGCCGTCGCCGCCGCGTCGCCGCCTCGACCGCCGTCGCCGCCGTCCGCCCCTCGCCGCCGTCTCGACCCACCGTCTTTGGCGAAGGCGACGCACCCGGCGCCGCCGTCACCGGCGACGGCGCGAACGCGTCTGCGGTCGACGTACGCCTTATCACCGCGCTCGACGACGGGCGTGGATGGGAAATCATCGACGGTGAGACCGAGCGCGCGCATGAATGCGTCGGCGCGACGCGCGTTTTCGTCGTCTTCGGGCGATGCCTCGGACGCGAACGCGCGGGAGGTGACGCGAGACGCATCGTGTCGCGTCGTCGCCGCCTCGCGCGCGGTGCGGGCGAGGAGAAGACGCGCCGCGCGACGCATTCGTGTCGACTCGGTGTGGGGACGCGGCGGCGGCGGGACGCGTTTTTTATTACAGATGCTTTTCGATTATAAAAGGGCGCGACGTCATCGACGGTCGGTCGAGTCGGTCGAACGCGTGGACGGTAGCGAACCCTGGCGACGGAGACTTCGTTTGCGTTCGAGTTTCACGCCCGCGGAGAATTCTCGATGCGCGCGTCCGATGGCGTTCACGGCGTTGTTAAACGCGGTGGTGAGCGCGATGAAATTGCGACGGTCTCGAACTTCGGCGCCGCTCACGGGGGACGCGGTGGTGGCGATGCGCATGATGCTGTGCGTGCGGTCCATGCGGTAGCCGAGGTAACCGAAGGAGACGAGACGCCAGAATCGACGCGCGCGGTGGCCCATTTGATGAAACATAACCGTCATGGCGACGAATCTTTGTAGAGACGCGACGCGAGTCTCGTAGAGTTTCATGCTAAAATCTTGGGACTCGATGAGTGTGAACGCTTTGATCTTTTTCGGCGCGCTTCGTCGAATCGCTTGGCCAAAGTATTCCTCTCGCGAAGGTTCCACCATGAGTAAACCTTCCTCGTTTCGAGAATCCGCCTCGAGAATGTTCAGCACGTCCATCTCCGGTAGGTTCATCACCGTACAGAATTCGTCGAAATCGAGCTCACCGCTTCGATCGGTGTCGGCGTCTCTGAAGAGTTTGGCGATTTGGGAATCGGTGAGCGAGGCGTCGACTTTTTTGTACGCTCGCGTGAATTCGGCGAGACAGAGCGCGCCGTCGCCGTTGGCGTCGATTTCATCAAAGACGGATCGAAGGTTGCTCTGCGCCTTTTGGGCGGTCATCTGGGCGCTCGTGAGCAATTGGACCGCATTTCGGTGAGAGAGTTGGTGCACGGATAACTCGGCGTGTTCCTCGTGAAAGGCGTTGAAGACGCCGAGCAACGCGCCGGGCGATTTGCGCTCCAAACTCTTTTCGCCGAAGCGTTCAACGACAATCTTTTCACACAAGTATAGCGGACGATGACGCTTCAGGAAGATTGCGTTCTTGGAGAGCGGGAGCTTATACGGCGAGTGCCCGATGGTGATGGACTCGCACGTGCCGCCGATGCTCTGAATGCTGCTCGCTTGATTGAGCGAGAGCGACGTCGTCGCCTCTGCCGACGTCAACGCGGAGAGCCTTCCGTCCGGTCTCCCGACCACCAAGAGCGATCCTCGAACGACTCGGTGCGTGTGTCGATGCACGAGATGGTCGTTCGGATTCCCGCTCAGAACGTTCAAACCGGCGGCGGAGTACGAACACGCGAAAATCTTCGACAAGAAGGCTTCCGCCGCTTGCGCCACCCACGGAATGTCGCCGACGACGACCGTGCGTCCCGTCATGCGGTGCAATAAGTTTCTATTTTGAACCAAACGTATCAAAGTGATGCATATCTGCGGAAGAAACACGTATATGAGCGAGTCAAAGAATCGCGTCACGTAGAACGCCCACGTGGCGACGAGGCCGCACGCCGTCGCGACGCCAGTCACGAGAGGATACCCCGCGGTGACGGTGCCGACTATGTACACAAACGACATGATCCAACCTTTCACGCCCTCGAGGATGTGATCCGCCCACTCGTCGCCTTGACGACGAAGCGATGTTTCCGTTTCAGACGTGAAGAGTTCGCCGGCCGCGCGCCGTCCGACTATTTCTTCGAGCGCTCGAATGTTCATTTGGTTGCATTTTTCGAGTTCACTGAGATCGTGTCTCGTGACCACGGCGCCCGTGTACTTTCGGTACTGGGCGTTACCCAAAATAACGAGCGACATGTGCATGAAAATCTGTGTGAGCAGTTGATGCGTCGCGGCGACGCTCACCGAACACGGCTCGGCGGGTCTGGCGCCGACGTCGGTACTGAAAATTCGGCTCGCGAACGTATCGTTCGATTTGATCGCTCGAAGTTGTTTGCCTATTTGCGTGTCCCACTCGCTCGCGACGACAAAGATGGCGTTCGTCGCACTCACGATGAGATTGGACGATGCGAGCGGCGCGAATGTGCCACCGGAGTGACTCACGACGATGACGATGGAATCCGTAAAGTCATCATTCTTCTTTGATTCGGGAAAACCAACCGCGGGAACGGGTAAATCCTGCCCAAACAAACCTAAAATTTTGTTCGAACTCACGCTCTTCACGGCGAGTTTCGGAAAGGCGGTTTGTAGATCGGCTGCAAACTGTTCCGCGAGCCAGAGGGATACTTCGCAACCGGTGACGACGACGTCGAATGACCGCGGCGATTTCGTCGTTCCGTCGACGCGGCGGTCCAGACGACGCTTCAAACATCGAGCCAAGTTCCACGCGGTGAGGCGATTCAAACTGATCGATCCCTGCGGGTTGTTGTGCCAGTCCTCTTGTAAATTGTGTAAAATTTTCGGAATGTCGTGAATGTCTTGCTGCACCAAGTCATCACTATCCGGCAGTAGCGGCTTCATGAGTTCGTTCCCTTCGAGTCGAGTCATGCGATGAAACAAACGTTTATCGATGCTCACCGTCTTGAAACCTCGCTTTGAAGTCGACTTGTCGCGACTCATTTTGCTATCACTGGTAGGCGCGCCCTCCGACGCGAGAACCGCCGTGACGTGCCCGCCCATCAGCGGAAACTGCTCCAAATGACAGTTTGGAAGCGAAATCGCCGGCGTTTTATCCGAGCCCCAGTCTAAAAGACATATTTCCCCGTTCAAGTCATCCAAGTCGAGTCGTATCGCGGCGTTATCGTCGCCGTACTCACCTCCGTGTACGCTCGCCAATATGTCGCCGCCGGGCGTGGGAATCGACAGGCCCGCCTTCACCGCCGCTTGTTCCGAACCGTAACAAATCAAACCCTTCTTCGGATAAAACGCGATGCTCATCGTTTGTCCGCGCGCAGCCAGGCACAGCTGACGATGCGAGTCCAGCGAGTTCGTGATCATCAATCCGAAAGATCCCTTGGCGTTGGTCAAGAATTGTTTCGTCGCGAAGAGACTGTCGTTATCGAAGAAAGCGTCCAACGTGGCTCGAACGAATACTCGCACGCTCGCGCCCATTTCTTCATCGATGTAGTACTTGAGCGCGCTCAGCGCGTCCGCGCCTTCGCGTTCAAATCTCTGCGTGATTTTATCCGTCAAGAGATCTCGCGCGCTGCGACTGAATCCAATCTCGCTAACGGTGGATTTACCCTCGGCGAGCGCCTCGTCCAACTCCTTCTCAAAAAATGTCCCTATTTGTTCGAACGCACGCAAAGACGGCACAGGCGCGTCTGCTGACGCGTCGCTCGTTTTTAACCCAAAACACACCGCGTACCTCGTGGCGAGCGCGAAGCATCCCTGCGCACGAAGCACGTCGACGACACCGGCGATGGCGGCTGAATCCACCGAGCTCGGCGCGTCGAACCCGGTCGCGAGTTTCAACCACGTTTGCATCTCCCCCAACTCGTACCAATGATTGTTGATTTGGTAAAAGTCAAAATCACCATTGTGCGTGATGAAATTCTCGACGCTCACCGACGTCGATCCGGGCGTCTTTTGCTTTTGACCGTACACGAGGCACCGTTGCGGCGGCGACCACTGGTGCGGATGCGTGCCGTCGAACGTCGCTTTGGACGTCGTCGCGAAACGAGTGTGTCCGGCGAACACGCGCGTGACGGACTGGCGCGCCATCTTATTCCCACCGCTATCCCGCTCCGCCTTGGCGCGCACGAGTTTACTCAAATCGGTTCGTTTCATGTTGACGACTCGACTGCGCGTCCCCGTCAGCGCCGTCGCGCGTCCATCCATTCCATCTCCGCGTCCAGTCTTGCCCTCGTCAAACGTCACCACCCCACCACTCTGCGCTCCGCGCATCATCGTCACGTACACCATCTTCTCCAACACGTCGAACGCCCTTCGTCCGCCCTCGCTTTGCGCCCACGCGGCGTTGATTAAAATAATCCCAAAGTTTCCGCACAACAATCTCGCCCCTCGTCCAGGGACGACGTCCAAGACGTCCGCGCACAACGAATCGAACGCGGTCGCCCAAAACGCGACTCTAACCGCGACGTCATCGCTCGTCTTCCCGCGCCTCGCGAACCGTTCCCGAAACTCGACGCCGAGCGCCGCCGCGACGCTCGCGAAGAATCCAACCCACCTCGCCACCACCACCGCGTCCGCGCGTCCGACCATCGTCGCGTCGTCGATCGCGACGTGTCTCCCCGCGAGCGCGCGGGCGACGTCGAGCGCGCGCGCGTCCACCCCGAGCGTCCAGAGCGCTATCAAGTGCGCGAGCTCGTGAACCCATCCGGCGAGTGCGTACGCGCACACCGCGCGCGCGAGCGAAAACGCGCGCGTCGACGTCATGAAGACGCCCCGACGCGGTTCGCGCGACTCGCACCGCCCTCCACGCTCGCGCGTCTGAGGCGACGCCGACGCTTCGCGTCGAAGGGACGCTGTAGGGAGCGCGGGGACAGATTGGCGAGTCATGAATCAAGACACCGACTACAACTGTTAGGAGCGCTTTACGAGGCGGCGGAGTGCATCGGCGAAAGGCGCGGCGACGGCGACGACGTCGTCCAATGGAAGCGTTGAGGACGAGCCGAAGAATTTTGCGAACGCGCGAGGAAGCGCGGCGTCTCGCGAGAGGACGTCGACGTAGGACTTGAGCTCGAGGGCGGCGACGCGGGACTCGGCGACGGCGGCGGCTTTGGCCGAGAGAAACGCCCACGTGCGACGGTTATTCTTGCTCGAATCCGTCATGAGGTGAAGCTCGGTGGCGGTGTAGAGGGTGGCGATGGTGGCGCGCTCGGCGTGCCACTGGAAGGGCTCGAGCGCGGAGGGAAGAATGTCGACCGCGTCGACGCCCGCGGCGTCGGCGACGAAATCGGCAAACGACGCGCGACGGCGAAGCGACGCCAACGCGTACGTCGGCGTCGCGACCGCGGCAAGTGCGCGATGCCACGAATCGATTCTAGCCCCGATCATCTCTAATCGCGTCTGAATCATCCACTTGACGCGTTCGCTCGAGGTCATCGAGCGCAAACGCTCGCGTTCGCCGACGACTTTGGCTTGAAACGCCGCGTCGAGCGCCTCCTCGAAATACAGCACCAATTCCCCCCCGAGCTCGTTCGCCGGCGCGTTCGGTCGCGCGTCCGATCGAACGCACGACCGCATCGCGGGCGAGAGTTTTAAATCTCGCAGACCCGCGTCGATGGCTCCCTCGGACCATCCGTATTCGTCGACGCGTTTGAGCGCCGCGCGCAACGCGCGTTCGCGCAACAACGCTCGTTCGTTCGCGTCCGACTCGTCTCGCGATCCCCCATCGGAAGACGACGTCGACGACGTCGACGACGCGTCACTTTCTCGAGCGCGCGCCGCGCCGCCGTCCTTCTCGCCCTCGTCGCCGTCGCCCGCCTTCGCGCTCGCCGCGAACCCGCGCGTCGACCCCGTCCCCCTCACCCACCCCCTCACGACGACGCGTCGCGCATCGTAAACATCCCCACCCCGCTCGTCGCCACCATGAGCGCCACCGTCGCCCCTTGCGTGAGCACCCGCGCTCGCATCATTCGCTGCGACGCCCGCGCGTGTCCCGCCTTGAAGGCGACGAATCCACCCGCCAACACGAGCGCCGTGGCGCCGGCACCGACCAACACCCATGGGTTTCGCGCGCCCTTTCTCGGCGGGAGGATCTCG
>PVBE012836247.1_pt1 | contig 11310 bp, 6 predicted proteins | sample 1631181 | NCBI WGS metagenome assembly PVBE01 (sample SAMN08397723, study PRJNA350692) | Marine metagenome, whole genome shotgun sequencing project. | isolation source: water | place: Pacific Ocean | collected 2012-04 | reverse complement strand
GTCGGGGAGGTCGAACCTGCCCACTTTGCATTTCGTATTTCTTGTTTTTTATTTTCTATTTATCCCCGCCCCATCCCACGCCGGCCCCCTGCGCAAGGATCTACTGCGCGTCGAGCGGCTGCTCAACCAGTGGCGCGAGGCCGAGGCCGAAAAAGCCATGGCCCCGCTGGTGCTCGCGCATCCGCGCCACAACGCGGTGAAGGTGCTCCACGCCGAGGTGCTCTTTCGCAAGGGGGAGTACGCCGCCGCCCTCGCGATGCTGAAGGAGGCCGCGCGCAGAGATCCCACCCCCCTGCAGATCAACTCGGCGCGCAACCTGGTGGCCGCCACCCTGTCCACGTTCAAGGGGCGCAAGCCCCACGACTCGACGCGTAAACACTTCCGCATCTGGACCACCCCGGGCAAGGACGAGATGCTGGCCTCCTTCGCCGGTGAGACCCTGGAGGCCATCCGCGACGCCCTGCGCCAGGACCTGGGCTACGCGCCGCCGGACACCATTCGGGTGGAGTTCTATTCGCGGCCCGAGGACCTGGCCCGGGTCTCGGGCCTGACCCTCAAGGACATCAAGACCTCCGGCACCATCGCCCTGTGCAAGTACAACCGGCTGATGGTGGTCACGCCGCGCGCGTTGCCGCGAGGCTACTCATGGCGGGACACCCTGGCCCACGAGTACGTGCACCTGGTGGTCAGCCGCATGTCCCACAACACCGTGCCGATCTGGCTCCATGAGGGGCTGGCCAAGTACTTCGAGCAGCGGTGGCGCTCGCCGGCGGGAGCGCCGCAGAAGCTGCCGCCGTCCATGCGACACCTGCTGGCCGAGGCTCAGCGCACGGGCCGCTTCATCGCCTGGGCTCGCATGCACCCGTCCATGGCCAAGCTGCCGAGCCAGCGGGCCACCTCGCTGGCCTTCGCCCAGGTGCACACGGCGGTGGACTACATGGCCTCCGTGGCCGGCCTGGCCGGGCTGCGGCGGCTCATCGCCCGCATGCGCCAGGGCCGCCGCGACTGGCAGGCGGTGTCCGACGTGACCAAAATGACCGAGGCGCGCTTTACCCGCGCCTGGAAGCGGCACCTGCGCTCCCGCAACCTGCGCCCGCTGCCGGGTATCGTGCATCACCGCCGGTCCTTCAAAAAAAAGCCCACGCGCGAGCAGCGCCTGGCCGCCATCAAACAGAAGAAGGCCCGGGACTTCATGCGCCTGGCCGGCATGCTCCGCCAGCGGGGATTACCCCGGGCGGCCATCGTCGAGTACCGCAAGGCGCGCGCCCTGCTGGGGCAGCGCAACGACCTCGTGGCCAACAGCATGGCCCGGGCGTACCTCGATCTCTCCAGCCCGGCCCAGGCCATCAGCGCCCTGCTGCCGGTGCTGGAGTACTACCCCGAGCTGCCCGGCCCACAGGTGACCCTCGGCGTGGCCTACCTGCGCAGCGGCGACATGAGCTCGGCCGCCACGCACCTGCGGGCTGGCCTCAACATCAACCCCTTCAACCCCGAGGTGCACTGCGGCCTGGCCCGGGCGCTGCGCAAGACCGACACCGCGCGAGCCCGGCGCCACGCCACCCTCTGCGCGGGGCTGTCCAGCGGCCGCCGCGGCGAGCTGGAGCGTTAGCTTCGGGCAGGCAACCGTAGGGCGTTTGGGGCGATGGTGATACTATGGAGCCATGCCAGTGCTCAACGACGACGGGACGATCGTTTTCGAGTCCGCGGCCGAGTTCCTCACCGAGTACCGCGAGAACATCGTCAACAACTCTTTGATGGTGGACACCAGGGCCCAGTGGCCACTACGCAAAAACCGCACTTTCATTATCAAGGTGCCTCCCCTGGAGGACGGCGTGGCCCTGGCCGCCGAGGTGCTCTTCGTGGCCGACGGCCAGGCTGGCCTCGAGATCACGGCCGACGTGGAGACGTTCCAGGCCCTGGCGCAGCTGATGGCCGATCTGCTCACCGCGGACAGCGCCAAGGTCCACGGCGCCACGACCATGTCATCGCCCGTGGTTGCGCCCGATCAGTCAGCCCCCGGGGGCGCTCCGCGCGAGGAGGCCGCCACCACCGAGGTGGCGCCACCCCAGGCCTACCAGCCGCCGCCCTCGCGTAACCCCACCCGCCCCGTGTACCTCGTCCGCGACGGCACCAACGACGCCATCTCCGAGACCCAGGCCCTGCAGACCGTCTCGGCCAGGGAGCCCCGCCGCCCCAAGAGCAAGGTGCCGGCCATCTCGCTAAGCGGCGAGCTGCTGGTCACCGACGACATGGACAACTACCGGGAAGGCACCCCCGTGGACCTGGAGCCCGACAACCTGGGCCAGATCCGACTGCCCCGGCTCATCGCCACCATCGCCAAGGCCCAGGTGCCGATCTCGCTCACGGTGGAGACCGAGGAGCTGGGGCCCGTCTCCCTGCACTTCAACATGCGCGGCAACCTGGTCAAGGTGATCAACGAGTCCTTCGAGGGGCGGCTGCTGGAGCGCCTGACCCGCGCGGGGCTGGTGAACAAGGAGCTGCTCACGGATGTCCAGGAGATGGTGGACGAGACCCGCTCCGCCGAGGAGATCTTGCTCTACCGCAAGATCATCCGGCCCAGGGAGTACTGGGTCTCCATCCGCGAGATGACCATCGAGTATCTGATGGCGATCCACCGCGGCGGCTCCACCTCGTTCAGCCTCCAGTCGGAGATGGTCAAGCGTCGCACCGGCATCCCCTACGGGTCGCTGATCATCCCCTGGATGCAGGTCGCCCTGCGGAACCTGAACATCAAGGCGGTGGACGATTACCTCGACCCGCTCTGGTTCAAGTACCCCTTCCTCTCCAAGTCCACGCCCTGGGCCCTGCAGTCCCTGGACGTGGATCAGCGGACCCTGCGTTTTCTGGAGAAGGCCCTCACCGGCCGCGATCCGCTGGTCCATGTGCGCAAGACGAGCCCCCAGGGCACCAACACCACCAAGCGCCTCTTCGCCACGATGATGTCCATCGGCCTGGTGGAGCTGTCCGACGAAGCACAAATGACCGATGAAGGGCAGACCCCGGAGGCCATCCTCAAGGAGGACCTCAGGCGTCGTCGGCGCGCCAACCGCTTCGACCAGCTGGGCGTCCACTGGAGCTCGCACCCCAATCAGTTCAATAAGGCCGTGGACGTGGTGAAGAAGGAGTACGGCCCCAAGAGCAAGTGGGACCGCTTCTACCCCGAGACCCACGAGGTCTGCGCGGAGCTGATCTCCATCGCCGAGGAGGCCGCGCGCTTCCTCAGCAACCGCAAGGAGCGCAAGGACCACCGCACGGGTATGGTGTCCACTTTCCAGCTGCAGGTCTCCGCCTTCCACTTCTTCCAGCAGGCCGAGATCGCCATGCTGCGGGAGGCCTACAAGGAGGCCCGCGACCTGCTGGAGATGGCCGTGGAGATGGACAACACCAAGCGGGAGTATCGCGCGCTGCTCAAGTTGCTGTAGCCTCTGATCACCCCCGACGGATCAGGAAAGACTCCAGCAGCAACAAAAGCAGCAGCACCACGCCGATGGCGTGCCACAGCTCAACGCGCTGTACTGCGAGGACGCGGTCCCTGGCGCGGGCCGGGGTGAGCTTCGCGGCGCTGCGCTTGCGCGGATTCGACTCTCTCGCGTCGAGGTTGGCGGCGAAGCTCTCTCTCGACATGGGGCGCAGCACGCCGTCGACGCCGGCCACGCTCAGCTTGTGGAAGCCCGGCTCGCGCACCGGCACCTCCAGGGCGGTCTTGCCGGCCAGGTCGGCGGTCGACCAGCTCCGCTCCCGGGCGGACGGGCCCACCAGCCTCACCTGCCGCGCACCCGTCGGCAGGCGGATGCGCGCGGCGGTGCCCACCACCACCGACCGCCGCGAAGAGTCGGGGGTGCTGCGGCTGAGGTAGCGCACCATCTGCTGCATCAGGGGCAGGTAGCCCGGGCGGATGGCGAGGTCGTTCCAGTCCCGGTCCAGGGTGGAGGTGAGCAGCAGCACGCGGCCCTCGCCCCGCTGCGCCTCCAGCAGGGCAGGGGAGCCGTCGTCGTACCACAGCAGCACCTTGCGGTCGGTGCGCGCTGCGGGGCGCAGCAGGAACACCCGGCGGAAGCGCGCGCTGCGCAGGCCGCCGCCGGTCTTGTCGGACCAGATGGCGCTGACGATGGGGTGGTCAGCGGCCACGCGGCCGATGCTCAGCGCCGGCCCGCCGCGGGTGCCAGCGCTCACCGCGCTGCGCAGCTCCTGGGGCAGCAGCCCGGCCAGGGTGCGGTTGAGCCGCGCGGCGTCCACGCGGTCGCCCACCGAGACCAACAGGCCGCCGCCCTTGCGTACGAAGGCCGACAGCTCCGCGGCGCGCTGCTGGGGCACCGCGCGCACGTTGCACAGCGCCACCACGTCGAAGCCGTCGAAGGCCATCTTCTCCAGCTCGCCGGCCGTGATCTGGGAGGTCAGGATTACCTGGGCGCCGCGATCGGCCGTGTTGAGCGCCGTGTCGAGGTAGAACAGCTCGTCGCGGTAGCGCACCGGGCTGGGGGAGCCGTTGACCAGCAACACGCGGACCGGGCTCTCCACCTCCAGGCGCAGGAAGCGGCGGTCGTCAGCCGGCATGGCGTCCGGCTCCAGCGAGACCGCGGCCCGGTGCATGCCGCCGCGTGAGAAGGTGTGCTGGAACGACTTGTCCTCACAACTCCACGGCGCCAGCGTCACCTGCCCCACGGCCGCGTGCTTGCCGTCGATCTCCAGGGTGACCCGCGCCGTGTGGCCCGTGCCGCCGTGGTTGCAGATCCGCGCCACGATGCGCGCCGCGCGAGGACCCGGCGCCGCGGAGGGCAGGGCGCTCAGCTTCACCACCGCCCGGTTCTTCGGACGGCTGGAGGCCACGTCCACCAGGTGCAGCTGCACGCCCGGTGGCAGCTGGATCGCCCCCGCGGAGAAGCCGTGGGCCGCCATGTCGGAGATGAGGAACACGTGCCGCGCCTTGAGCGGCGAGTCGGCCAGGATCCTGCCGGCCCGGATCAGCGCGGCCGAGACCCGGGCGTGGCGCTGGTCCACGCGCAGCGCATCGATGGCGCGCCGCACCTTGCGCGTGTCGCGGGTCAACGCCGGCAAGGGGCCGGCGGGCCGCGCCACCGACAGCACCGCCACGTCGGCCTGCGCCCCGAGCAGCGTGACGATCTTGTCCGCGCGCTGCCGCGCCGCCTCCACCAGCGTGCGCCCCCCCTCACGGCGAGACATGCTGACGGTGTCGTCCAGCACCAGCACTGCGCTCTGGGGGCCGCCCCCGAGGGCGGGCAGGTCGGACTCGGTCTCCACGAAGGGCTTGGCCATCATCACGGCCACGCCCGCCGCCAGCACCATGCGTGTGATGAGCAACAGCAGCTGCCGCAGCCGCAGCCGCCGGGCCAGGCGCCGGTTACAGCGCAGGACGAAGTCCATGGCGGCGAAGGGATGGCGTTTGGCGCGATCGCGACCGATGAGGTGCACCAGCAGCGGCACGCCCGCGCCGAGCAGGCCCACGAGCAGCAGCGGCGACAGAAAACTCACCGGCCCCTCCCGCGACCGGGGTCGGCCATGAAGCGCACCAGCACCGCGTCCAGCGGCTCGCTGGTGATCACCTGGTGGTACTCCACCTCGCCGGCGAGGCAGCTCTCGCGGGTGCGCCGCAGGAACGCGCTCATCTCGGTCATGTAGGCCTTGCGGATGCCGCCCGGGTCCACGAGCACCTCGCGGTCGTCCTCCATGCTGGAAAAGAGCGTGACCTCGGAGAAGGGCAGCTCGACCTCGTCGGGGTGCAGCAAGTGCAGCAGCACCACGTGGTGCCGCCGCGCCCGCAGGTGGCGCAGCAGCCGCAGGGCGTCCTCGCCGGTGTCGAACATGTCCGACAGCAACACCACCAGGCTACGGCCGGCGATGACCTCGGTGAGGTGCTGGATCGCGCGGGTGAGGTTGGTGGCGCCGCCAGGGGTGACCCGCTCGAGGGTGCCGACCACCTCGGAGAGGTAGCTCGAGCGCGCGCGCGGCGGCAAATAGGAGCGCACCTCCTCGGCGAAGGTCAGCAGGCCAGGCTGGTCACCCTGGCGGATCAGCAGGTAGGCCAAGGAGGCCGTGAGCACGCTGCCGTACTCCAGCTTGCTCAGCGGCTGGCCGTACTCCATGGACCCGCTGCAGTCCACGAGGAAGTAGGCCTTGAGCTCGGTCTCGTCCTCGAACCGTTTAATATAGTGGCGGTCGAACTTGGCCAGCGCCTTCCAGTCCAGGTGGCGGATGTCGTCGCCGTGGGCGTACTCCTTGTGCTCGGCGAACTCGATGCTCGAGCCGTGGTGCGGGCTGGCGTGCAGGCCGGAGAGGGTCCCCTCCACCACCGACTGGACCCTCAGCTGCAGGCTGGACAGCCGGGCCAGGGTCTTGGGATCGAGGAGCTCGGGCATGCCGCCTCCGGCTTCACTGCGGCTTGACGGCGTCCAGCAGCTGGCTGACGATGCGGGCCGCGCTGACCCCCTCGGCCTCCGCGCGGAAGTTGCGCACCAGCCGGTGCTGCAGCACCGGCCGGGCCAGCGCCCTGACGTCGTCGACGCGCACCGCGTAGCGGCCCTCGAGGATGGCCCGGGCCTTGCCGGCGAGGATCAGAAACTGTGAGGCACGCGGCCCGGCGCCCCAGTTGAGGTACTCCCGCACCACGGCGGGCGAGCCCTCCATCTCGGGGCGGCTCGAGCGGCAGAGCTTCACGGCGTGGCGCACCACGTGGTCCGCCACGGGCACCCGCAGCACCAGCGCTTGCAGGTCGCGGATCCGCTCGGGGCTGAGCACCTTGTGCAGACGCGGCTCGTAGTCGCTGGTCACCTGCCGCACGATCTCGACCTCGTCCTCCTCGTCGGGGTACCTCACGTCCACCTGCAGCATGAAGCGGTCGAGCTGCGCCTCGGGCAGGGGGTAGGTGCCCTCCTGCTCGATGGGATTCTGCGTGGCGAAGACCAGAAACGGCAGGTCGAGGTCGTAAGTGTTTCCGCCGGCGGTGACGCGGTACTCCTGCATCGCCTGCAGCAGGGCCGCCTGGGTCTTGGGCGGCGTGCGGTTGATCTCGTCGGCCAGGACGATGTTGGCAAAGATCGGGCCCTTGATGAAGCGGAAGAAGCGCCCCCGCGCCGCGTCCTCCTGCAGCACGTCGGTGCCGGTAATGTCCGACGGCATCAGGTCGGGCGTGAACTGGATGCGCGAGAACGACAGGTTGAGCATCTCCGAGAGGGTGGAGATCAGCAGGGTCTTGGCCAGCCCCGGCACGCCGACGAAGATGCAGTGCCCCCGGGCCAGCAGCGCCGTGAGCAGCAGGTCCATGACCTCGCGCTGGCCGACGATGCGCTTGCCGAGCTCTGCCAGCACCTCGTCCCGGGCCTGGGCCACCTCCTCGACGGCCAGTAGATCGTCTTCTTTTCTCAGGCTCTCAACGGACATCGAGGTCAGTGTGACACAGCAGCAACTCCAAGGGGCCATTTTTTTGCGCTGTCTGACATTGTGCTCTAGTGTAGGTGCATGTACGCCACAAACCTCTCAATAGTCCCCGAAAACCAGGTCTACTTTAACAGCGACGACGACCGCTTCGTCCTCTACAAGGGAGACAGCCTCCAGGTGCTGGCCGACCTCCCGGAGGAGAGCGTGGATCTGATCTTCGCCGACCCGCCCTACTTCCTCAGCAACGGCGGCATCACCTGCCAGTCCGGCAAGATGGTGAGCGTCAACAAGGGGAAGTGGGACGTGTCCCAGGGCGTGGAGGAGAACCACGAGTTCAACGTCAGCTGGCTGCGCGCCTGCCAGCGTGTGCTGCGGCCCAACGGCACGATCATGGTCTCCGGCACCCGCCACATGATCTTCTCCGTGGGCTTCGCCATGCAGCAGCTCGGTTACAAGCTGCTCAACGACATCATCTGGTACAAGGTCATCCCGCCGCCCAACCTCAGCTGCCGCTACTTCACCCACGGCACCGAGACCATCCTCTGGGCCGGGCGCGACGGGCGGACCAAGCACTACTTCGACTACCCGGCGATGAAGGCGGCGAACGAGGGCAAGCAGATGCAGAACCTCTGGAGCATCATCCCTCCGCGCAAGGCAGAGAAGCGCTTCGGCAAGCACCCGACGCAAAAGCCCATCGCCCTGCTGGAGCGCATCGTGCGCGCCGCCAGCGACGAGGACGCCGTGGTGCTCGATCCGTTCAACGGCAGCGGCACCACCGGCATCGCCTGCGCCCGCCTCGGCCGCCAGTACATCGGCATCGACCTGGAGGAGGAGTTCCTCGACCAGTCGATCAAGCGGTTCCACGACCTCGACGGCGAGGTGGCCCCGGTGAAGAAGCCGAGGAAGCCACGCAAGAAGAAGGGCCAGGCGCGGGCCGCCGCCAAAAAGAAGTAGCGTCAGCGCGGTTTGCGAACGAATTGAGGGCGCCAACCTCCGCGCGTTGAGGAGGTGATGGTGTGAGGAAGTAAGGCGTTTGGTTTCCGCTCCCTCACCCCCTCACCACTTCACTTCCTCACCGGGCGATCTACCCATTTGCATTTTGCGTCAGTCCCCCGCAGGCAGCAGCCCCGCCGACGATCTCCCCGTCCGCTGCCAGCTCCCGAGCACTTCGCCGAAGGCCTCCGAGTCAAGGCCGAGCGCCTGCTGAACGTGATCGTAGAACTCCGGCGCGCTGACGAAGTAGAGCGTGTCCCGCCAAAAGAAGCTGAGGAAGACCGAGCGGCTGCGCGGGCCGAGGCGCTTGTCCTCGAGGAAGAGGGCCAGCCGCGGCGCCACCGTGCGGAGCAGGTGGCCGTGCTCCTTGCCGATCAGCGGCACCTCGTAGTTGACCGCGGCGCCCGTCTCCTCCTTGACCTGCCGACGGACCTCGTCGATCAGCTCGTTGGCCAGCACGGCGCGGCCCTGGTGGAAGGCCCGGGCGAGGAGCTGTTCGAGCTGCTGGTGGCCGGCGTCCACCGCGCTCACGGGCCCGCGTCCGGAGGCAGCCTGGGCGGGCCCATGTCCGTGACGGTGCAGACGCCGTTGACGCAGACCCTGTTGGTGCCGCAGGAGACCCCGTTGAGCTGGTTGACCGTGGAGCAGGCGCCGAGGATGCAGGCCGGCACCTTGCACTTGAGGCTGCTGATGCACTTTTGGCAGGCGGCGCCCTTGACGCCGCAGGACGAGACGCTCGACGTGCCCACACACTTGCCGCCATTGGTGTCGATGCAGCCCTTGCAGCAGGCGCCCTTGAAGCACTTGCCGTCGGTGCAGGAGGTGAAGTTCGGCTTGTTGGCGTACTGGCACTTGCCGGACGCGGAGCAGCCAGCGTTGACGCAACCGTTGCCGTTGTCGCAGTTCTTGCAAGCGTCGCCCTCGGCGCCGCAGAAGTTGACTGACTTGCCGCTGTTGCACTTGCCGCCGCCGACGCACCCCATGCAGCAGGAGGTGCCGATGCACTTGCCGGAGAGGCCCTTGACCTTGCAGCTGCTGAGGCTCGACACCGCCGTGTACTTGCACGCGCCGAGGTAGCAGGAGTCCTTGGTGCAATGGTTGTTGTCGCCGCAGCTGGTGCAGGCGCTGCCGCCCTTGCCGCATTTGGACGACCCCTGAGAGCCGAGCTTGACGCACTTGCCGTCCTTGCAGCAGCCGTTGCAGTTGGAGCTCGGCCCGGGCACGCACTGGCACTTGCCGCCGACGCAGTTGAGGCCGTCGCTGCAGACGCCGAGCTTGCTGCCGCAGACGCACTTCTTCCCCTTGCACTGGTCGGCCACGGTCTTGAGGCAGCCCTTGCCGCAGCTGCCGCAGTTGCTGAAGCTGGTCTTGAGGTCCACGCACGACTTCTGGCTGCCGCAGCAGGCCATGCCCTTGGGCGGGCACTCGTTGATGCCGTCGTCGGCGGTGCCGATCTTGCAGTTGTCGTCCTTGCCGTTGCACTTCTCGGGCGCGTTGGGGTAGACGTTCTGATCCTTGTCAGCGCAGTCGCCGCAGCCCTTGAGGGTGGTCGACAGGTCCACGCGCTTGGTGCCCTTGGAGCACCCGCCGCAGGCCACGTACTTGTCCTTGTCCTGGTCCTTTTCGCTGTCCGACAGGGAGCCGTCGCAGTTGTCGTCCTTGCCGTTGCACGCCTCGGGGATCGGCAGAGCCGTGTTCTTGCTGCAGAGCCAGTGCGTGTTGTGGTTGACCTTCTGCTGCTTGAGCACGTTGAGCACCATGGACGCGTGCTGGGTGGTCTTCTTCAGGTCGCAGCCCACCACCGTGCCCGCGATGCAGCTGCCGGTGTTGACGCCGCAGGTCTTTCCCTTGTCGATGAAGTTTGCCCCCGTGGGGTCGTCGGCCACGCCGTTGCAGTCCCAGTCGTCGGTGTCGCAGTGCTCGGCGCTGGGCTGGGTGGCGATGAAGCAGCGGGGCGACGCCGGCGCCTTGAGGTCCTCGCCGCCGCATGCTTCGCGGCTCGGGCCCCGCAAAGTGGAGGGGACCAGCGGGCTGCAGGCGCAGATGCCAGACAGCGTCCGCCCCTTGGCGCTGCAGTCGCTGGTGCCGGGCTTGCAGGGCGGGGCGCAGCGGCCGACGTTGTTGTCGTTGCACAGCTTGACGTCGGTTCGGATCAGCGCGCCCTTGACGTCAGGGTTGCCCTCGTCGATGAGGCCGTCGCAGTCGTTGTCCCGTCGGTCGCAGACCTCCTTGGCCCAGGGGTGGATGAACTTGTCGTTGTCGTTGCAGTCGTCTGCAGCGCTGTAGTGGTCGCTGTCGGCGTCGGTGATCTTGGCGCAGGCGACGTCTGCCTTGCAGTTTTGCGCCTTGCCGTCGCCACAGAAATCGGGCGCGCCGGGGAACGTGCGCGGGTCCTTGTCGTTGCAATCCAGCTTGCTCGACGGTGGCTTGCAGGAAGAGTTCTTGAAGCCGTCGCCGTCCTTGTCGCAGGCCTGGGACGGGCAACCGTCCGAAGACGCCTTCTTGCCGTCACCGTCGTGGTCCACTTCGCGGTGGGCGACCTTCTTGCCGTTGGCGTAACCCTTGGACGGCGAAAACGAGCACCAGCCGCGCAGGGCGGTCTGTACGTTGCCCCCCTCTGCGCCGCCCCAGGCCTTGGCCGCGCCGGGGAAGATGCCCGCGTCGTAGTCGTCTGGATCTGTCTTCGGCACCTTGCAACCGGCGGCCGTGCTGTTCTTCGCCGCGAACCCGTCACCGTCCACGTCGCACGGCGTACAGCCCTCGTCGATCGCCTTGTTACAGTTATTGTCCTTGCCGTCGCAGACCTCCAGCGCGCCGGGGTTGATATTGGCGTCCTTGTCGTTGCAGTCCCCGGGTGGCGAGTAGTTGTCGCAGTCCTCGTCCGGCGCGCAGGGCACGTCCTGG
>PVBE012712515.1_pt1 | contig 11310 bp, 12 predicted proteins | sample 1631181 | NCBI WGS metagenome assembly PVBE01 (sample SAMN08397723, study PRJNA350692) | Marine metagenome, whole genome shotgun sequencing project. | isolation source: water | place: Pacific Ocean | collected 2012-04 | reverse complement strand
TATTTGCGATTTTCAAGTGTGTTCCGGTCGTCATATGAAACCTCTTTGGTTATTCGCCAAGGCTCTAAAGCAATCAGCTTTGGTTCTCTGAGGTGGGTATCGTGGAACTCGATGAGTCGTTCAATTTCTTCAATTTCTGACAAAGTGTACGCGTTTTGTCTGGGATAGGGAGTTTTATAGAGCTCAAGAAATACGCCGTTGATGAGATGGTGAGTAGATGTGTCTTTTCCCCAGTTTACGTTTCCCAAGATGATGAATTCATCTCCCATTTTCTCCCTAACAGCAGACGCGATTGAAAGTCTTGCTCTTGCGACCTTTTGTTCATCAACTTCGCCGGGGTGAAAGTTGTGTCACCAATCGAGTATTATTCCGTCAGCGCCAAATGACTTCGGTCGATCGTGGACGAGATTGGCAAAATATTTCGGAAATTGCGGATCAAAGTAATTAAGCCAAACCGTTTTTCCGTATTCTTCGTCGTGGTTCCATTTATTGTTTGTAATAAAAGGTTCTTGACCGGGGTATGTTGACCAAGGTTTTCCGACATAGTGATAGTTCCAATACACTTCCATCAATGCGAAGCGTTCTGGATGACCAATCGGTCGGGCGGCCCAGTAAAGCGCGTATCCATTCCCATATAAATGGGCGTTCCAAGCGCGGAATACGTTTATCGTTTTGCGAGCTGCTAGTTTCTGTTTGAAAGAGGTATAATTGGCCTGGGCAAGGGGTACTGGATCTGGTGCGGCGTAGACAGTTATTGAGTGATTAGCTTGATGACCGGTTGTGTCGGTTTGACAGCCCGTGAGCGTCGCAATCAAAATGGTAAAGGCAACCGGCGAGCAAAGATATTTTCGGAGTAAGAGCATGAATGCGTTCTTGTATTTCGGAGAACCAAACGTAGTCGTTGATAGCCATTCCACCCCACAGCATTTCATGTTTTATTCCCCACCCGTTCCACCCTACATTTTCTAAATAGGTGTCGATGGGAATTGGTGCATGGTCGCGGTGCCAAGGAAGAAACCAACATGTTGCCGCAGTCCGAGCCGGGTCATGAACGGTACTCTGTGGCGCGGTTTTCAAAGATCTGCAATGGGGCCGTAAGCGGGTTCGATAGATTCTGAGCACACGCCCTAAAAGGCGCCGCGCGCGGCGACGGGCCACAACGCCTCGACGTGGTTTCCGCGATAGCCGACGATCCAGTCGTGCAGATTGACCGTGGGATCGCAGTGGCCCGGAACCAGCCGCACCCGCTCGCCGGGATCGAAGCCGCGCCTGGATTCGGCGAATTCAATCTTGCCGTGCTCGTCCGACGCGCCGACGTACCGCGCGCCTTCGTCGCCGTCGACCACCGGCATGCCGGAATCGACGCTCAGCGCCTTGTGGCCCGCGTTCACGATGCAGCGGGCCCGATCGGGACGGCTGACGACCGTGGCGAGGATGTGCAGGCTTTGCTCGAATTCGCTGACGGCGCCGCCGCCTTCGTCCAGGTTGTGGCCGTAGTCGGCGTCCATGAACACGTAGGACCCGGCCTGGATCTCGTCGTAGACGCCGCTTTCGGGCTCGAACCGATAGGTGCCTGTGCCGGCGCCGGTCACCCGCTCGCACGGAAGTCCGGCGCCCTCGATCAGCGCCTTGGTCGCACCCGCTTTCTTGGCCGCAGACAGCGCCGCCGAGCGGCGTTCGGTGAAGTCGCGGATGTGCTGGGCGGCGCCGTGATAGGCCTGTAGGCCGGCGAAGTTCAAGTTCGGCAGTGCCGCGATCGCCTCCGCGAGCACGAGTGCCGGCCTTCCCGGCTCGACCCCGCAGCGGTTAGCGCCGACGTTCACCTCCACCAGCACGTCGAGCCGGGCGCCAAACGCCGCCGCCGCCGCGTTCAACGCCTCGGCGTTGCCGGCGTCGTCCGCGCAGACCGCGACGCGCGCCTGTTTGGCCAGCGAGACGAGCCGGTTCACCTTCACGCGGTCCACCACTTCGTTGGTGACCAAGACGTCGTCGATGCCGCCGAAAACCATGGCCTCGGCCTCGCCGACCGTTTGGCAGCAGACGCCGACTGCGCCGAGCGCCATTTGGCGCCGGGCAATCACGGGGCACTTGTGGGTCTTGGCATGGGGCCTGAGGCGGACGCCGAGGCGGCGGCCGGCGTCCGCGAGCCGCTTGAGATTTCGCTCGAACGTGTCCAGATCGAGGATCAGCGCCGGCGATTCGACTTCTTCGAGGGGGATGCCGATCTCGGCGGGCGGGCGCATCATGGGCTCAAATCCTCCGGCGGGGGTGGACCACGGCGACGCCCCGATCCTAAGGGCGCTCCCAGCCCGGGTCGAGCGGATACAGGGCGCGCCGTTGACGGGTTTCGGGCGATCGACTACGGGCGCGCCCATCGTTTCCTGGACCAGATCGTGTTCGCTCGGTTTCGCGTAGGCGCGATGTGCCGAGCGCGTGAAACTGGTCTGCACTATTGAAATTGAGTGGATGGGCGCGGTTGATTGGAACTGCGAGGCGGTTACAATCAACCGCGATCCGCTCTAGGCGTGATGATGACCAAGATTAAATCGCTCAGCGCGTGCGCGGTGCGCGTGCCGCTCGACCGTCCAACGTCGTTCGCGACCCGAGACGTGCTCGCGCGCGACTACGCGCTCGTCGAGGTCGGAGCGGATGACGGCGAACGCGGCATTGGATTCTGCTACGCCGGTAGCACGGGCGGCGCGCTGGTGGCGACGGCGGTCCGCGAGTTGCTGGCGCCGCTCGTGGTGGGACGCGATCCCCACCTCACCGAAGGTCTGTGGTCGGCGATGTATCAGGAAACGCTCCTGCACGGGCGCGTAGGCGCCGTCATGCGCGCGATCAGCGCGGTCGACATCGCGCTCTGGGATCGCAACGCCCGCGCCGCGGGCTTACCACTTCACCGCTTTCTCGGGGCTGCGCGCGAGGGCACGGTGCCTGCCTACGCCAGCGGCGGCTATTACCTCGACGGCAAGACGCCCAAGAAGCTGGGAGAGGAGTTGGCGGGCTACGTCGATGGCGGCTTCGGGGCCGTGAAGATAAAGGTGGGACGTCTCTCGCTCGCCGAAGAGGAGGCGCGGATCGCCGCCGCCAGGCAAGCGATCGGCGACGACGTGGTCCTGATGCTGGACGCCAACAACGCCTGGGCCGACCTTCCCACCGCGCTTCGGTTCGTTTCCATGTACGCCGCCTACGATCCCTACTGGATCGAGGAGCCGTTCTCGCCCGACGACATCGACAACCACGTGCGCCTTGCCGAGGCGACCGAGATCGCGGTCGCGACCGGCGAGATCGAGGCCGGGCGCTGGCGCTTCAAGGAACTTCTGGAGCGCGAGGCGGCCGCTATCTTGCAGCCCGACGCCGCAGTCTGTGGCGGCGTGACCGAGTTCCGCCGCATCGCCGCCACGGCCGCCAGCTTCTCCGTTCCCGTCTGCCCGCATTGGTTCCACGATCTCCACGCCCCCTTGCTCGCCACCATCCCCAACGGCCAGTTCGTGGAGTACTTTCCCGACGACCAGGTGCTCAACTTTCGCCGCCTTGTCGACGGCCAGATCGAGGTTAAGGACGGCGCGCTCGTGCTGCGGCAATCACCCGGCCTCGGCTTCGCGTTCGATGCGGACGCGGTTAAGCGTTACGCGATCGACGCCTGGGCCTGAGGCCGGGGCGGCGACTGGTCCGATAGTGCTCTAGGGAGGACGCGCCATGGTCGAACACGACGTGCGTCTCGGGTTCATCGGGCTCGGTCTGATGGGGCTTCCGATGACGATCCGGCTTCTGGATGTGGGTTTCGCGGTCGCGGTCTGGAACCGGACGCCCGAGAAGGGGTCGTCCGCGTCCGAGAGAGGTGCGCGCGTCGCCGCCTCGCCGGCCGAAGTCGCTGAAGCGAGCGACATCGTCTTCACCTGCATTCTCGATACCGCCGGAATGGAACAGGTGGTGTTCGGCTCCGGCGGCGTCGCCGAAGGAGCGCGGCCCGGGACCCTTCTCGTCGACTTCTCCACGATCGCGCCATCGGCGATGAAGACCATGGCCGCCGCCTTGCGGTCCGAGAAAGGCATGCGCTGGGTCGATGCGCCCGTCACTGGCGGCGTCTGGGGCGCGCGCGATGGTGCGCTGGTGATCATGGCGGGCGGCGAGGAGGCGGACGTCGAGGAAGCCCGGCCGGCCCTCGCGCCCCTGGCGAAAAAGCTCGTCCACATGGGGCCGCTGGGCGCGGGCCTTCTCACCAAGCTCTGCAATCAGCTCGTGATCGGGTGTTCGCGGATCGTGATGGCCGAGATGATCAGCTTCGCGCGCGGCGCCGGGCTCGACCCGGCGGCGCTGCCGGGCGTGCTCGAGGGCGGGCTTGCGGAATCGAAACTCCTGCACATCGACGTTCCCAATATGCTGGCCCGCGACTTCTCGCCCCGGGGGCAGTCGAAGAACCTGAACAAGGACCTCGACATCATCCGCGACGTGGCCCGCGCCAACGGAACGTCGCTTCCGATCACCGGCCTCGCGACCGAGCTTTGGCGGATGCACGTAGGGCGCGGCTACGGCGACAACGACGGCGCCTCGATCATCACCATGTTCGAGACCTGAGATCCCCTCGGTGCGAGAAAGGGAAAGCGGCGATGGATTTTTCGCAGAAAAAGGTCCTGGTCACGGGTTCGACGTCGGGCATCGGCGCCGCCACGGCGCTGGCCTTCGCGGGTGCCGGCGCGGACGTGATGATTACGGGCCGCGACAAGGCGCGCGGCGAGGCAGTGCGGGCGGAAGCGGAAAGGGCCGGGGCGCGAGCCGTATTCATGGCCGCCGATATTCGCAATCCCCGCGTTTGCGAGACCGTGATCGCCGAGACGCACGCCACGCTCGGCGGCCTCGACGTGCTCGTGAACAACGCCGGCGTCTCGTACCGCTTCGGGGCGCTTGAGACCAGCGACGAGCACTGGCAGGCCGCGCTTGACGTCAACGTCAACGCCGTCTTTTTCCTGAGCCGCGCGGCCGGACGGCTGATGCGCGATCAGCACGGCGGAGCCATCGTCAACAACGCCTCCGAGCTCGGGCTTTTCGCCGAGCCGGGCAAGTTCTCCTATTGCGTGACCAAGGCCGCGGTGGTGCAGATGACCCGTAACTTCGCGCTCGACCTCGCGCCCTACGGGGTGCGGGTCAACGCCGTCGCGCCCGGCGACACCCGAACGCCGCTGCGCGAGACCAGGATGACGGAGATGGGCATGGATCTCGATCGGGCATTCGCGCTCATGGCGCTGCGCACCCCCTTGGGGCGCGTCGCCACCCCGGACGAGATCGCGCGGACGATCCTTTTCTTGGCGTCCGACGACGCTTCGTTCGTCACCGGCGCGATCCTTTCGGTCGACGGCGGCACCGCGGCCACCGGCCCGCCCGATATCGATCTAAAAGATGCTGTCGGCTGAGGGTGCGACGATGGATTTTACGGGAAAAGCCGTTTTGGTGACGGGAGGCACGTCGGGAATCGGTGCCGCCACGGCGAAGGCTTTCGCCGGTGCCGGCGCCGCGGTGCTTTTCACCGGGCGCGACGCCGGGCGCGCAGCCGGCGTGATCGCTTCGGCTGCCGACGCCACCGGCGAAATCGCGTTCGTCGAGGCGGACCTGCGAGAGCCGGGGATCGCCGAACGCCTGGTCGCGGAATCTCTCGAACGCCTGGGCCGGCTCGACGTGCTGGTCAACAACGCAGGCGTCTTGCACCGCTACGGGACGCTCGAGACGACGCCCGCCCAATGGCATGAGACCATGGCGGTCAACTTGAATGCGGTCTTCTTCCTGAGCCGCGCCGCCGCGAAAGCGATGAAGGCGCAAGGCGGCGGCGCCATCGTCAACGTCTCGTCCGAGCTTGGCCGCTTCGCCGACGCCGGCACCGTTTCGTACTGTGTCACCAAGGCGGCCGTCGTCCAGTTGACAAGGGCGTTGGCGCTCGACCTCGCTGCGTTCGGAATCCGGGTCAACGCGGTCGCGCCCGGCGAGACCCACACGGCGATGCTGGAATCGGCCGTGCGCAAGCGGGGCTACACCGTCGCCGAGGGGCTGGCGCGGTTCGCGGGCCGGGTGCCGCTCAACCGGGTCGCCGATCCGGACGAGATCGCGGACGCCATCTTGTTCCTCGCCTCGGACGACGCCTCGTATGTCACCGGCGCCACGCTTTCGGCCGATGGCGGCACCTCGGCGGCAGGCCCCGGCGGCGCCACCGAAGACCGCAAAGAGGAGGCGTAAGGGCCGTGCCCATGGACTTTTCGGGAAGGGCCGTGCTGGTGACGGGCGCGACTCGGGGAATCGGCGCCGCGATCGCGATGGCGTTCGCTCGCGCCGGCGCACACGTCACCATCACGGCGCGCGACCTCGCCCGCGGTTGGTCCGTTCGCCAGGAGCTGGAGCAGACCGGCGCGACCCTCGAGGTGATCGAAGCGGATCTGTCTGCGACCCGGAAATACGACGACATCGTCGCCGCCGCCAGCGAGCGTCTCGGGCGGCTCGACGTGCTCGTCAACAACGCCGCCGTCATTCCCCGGGACCGGGCGGTGGGTATCCTGGAGACCACCGATGACGAGTGGTTCGAGACCATGCCCGTCAACGTGGACGCGGTCTTCGGCCTGAGCCGGGCCGCCGCCCGGGTGATGAAGGACCAGGGCGCCGGCGTGATCGTGAACATCGCCTCGGAGATGGGGCTCTTCGCCGACGCCGTCGCGATCCCCTATGCCGTGAGCAAGGCCGCGGTCATCCACATGACGCGCGCGCTCGCCCTCGACCTCGCGCCCTTCGGTGTGCGCGTCAACGCGATCGCCCCGGGCGAGACCCGGACGGCGATGATGGAAGAGGGACTTCGCGCTCGCGGGATCGACGTGGACGAAGGGCTTCGGCGCTTGGCCGGGCGCGTGCCCTTGAAGCGAATCGCGAGCGTCGACGAAGTGGCCGCCTCGGTGCTGTTCATGGCCTCCGACGCCGCCTCGTACATCACCGGCGCGGTCCTCACCCACGACGGGGGTACCACCGCCACGGGGCCGGGCGGCACGGTCGCCGACCACTTGGCGGTCTGAAGGCGCGTAGTTCGGGGCCGGGCCGGCCGGTTGCGCAGACGTCGCGCCCTGGCGCACACTGACGGACGGGGTTGCGAGGAGGAGCTATCATGCGGTTCGACGGACGTTGCGTACTCGTCACCGGTGCGACATCGGGCATCGGCGCCGCCACCGCCAAGGTGTTCGCCGCCGAGGGCGCGTCGGTGGTGATCACCGGGCGCAACGCCGAGCGCGCGGCAGCCGTCATCGAAGACGCCGCTGGAACGCCCGGCTCGATCGCGTTCATCGGCGCCGATCTTCGCGACGAAAGCGCCTACGAGCCCCTGATCGCCGATGCGCATGCGCACCTCGGCCGCCTCGACGTGCTGGTCAACAATGCCGGTATCTTGCATCGGGCGGGCTCGCTTGAGACGACGCCCGAGCAGTGGGCGGAGGCGATGGCGGTCAACGTCAACGCGCCCTTCTTCCTGAGCCGGGCGGCGGCGCGGCTGATGAAGGCGCAAGGGGGCGGCGCCATCGTCAACGTCTCGTCCGAGCTTGGGCTGTATGCGGATTCGGGCACCACATCGTACTGCACCACCAAGGGCGCGCTGGTGCAGCTAACCCGCGCCATGGCCCTCGACTTCGCCGCCGATGCGATCCGCGTCAACTGCGTGTGTCCGGGGCGCACGCTGACGCCGCTTCTCGTGGGGGCCATGACCCAGTGGGGCGTCTCGCTCGAAGAAGGGCTGGCGCGCAGGCGCGAATGGATGCCGATGAAGCGGATCGCCGAGGCGGACGAGATCGCGCGCGTCATCCAGTTTCTCGCGTCCGACGACGCCTCGTTCGTCACCGGCGCGACGCTGTCGGCGGACGGCGGAACCTCCATCGCCGGTCCCGGCGGCGCGGCCAGCGACCGCCAAAGCGGCGCGGCGCCCGGCCAAGGCGGCACAAGCCCGTGAAGTTCCAAGACAAGGCCGTGCTGGTGACCGGCGGCGCCACCGGCATCGGCAAGGCGACGGCGATCGCGTTCGCCGACGCCGGCGCGCGGGTGCTGGCCGCCAGCCGCGATGCCGCGCGCGGCGCCGCGTTCGAGGGCGAAATGCGGGCCGCCGGCCGAGCCATCGAATTCGTGGCGTGCGATTTGCGCGAAAACGGCGCGCCGGAGGCCCTGATTGCCGAGGCGGTGCTGAGGCTGGGCCGACTCGACGTGCTCTTCAACAACGCCGGCATCCACCATCGCTTCGGCACGCTCGAGACCACCAACGCCCATTGGGCCGAGACCATGGCGCTCAACGTCGGCGCCGTATTCATGTGCTCGCGCGAGGCCGCGATCGTGATGAAGGACCAGGGCGGCGGCGTGATCGTCAACATGGCCTCCGACCTCGGCCTCTTCGCCGAGCCCGAAAAGATCTCGTACTGCACGTCTAAAGCGGCGGTCGTTCAGATGACACGCGCGATGGCGCTGGACCTGGCGCCGGACAATATCCGCGTGACCGCGATCGCGCCCGGCGACACCTTTACATCGATGATCGAGCACAAGATCCGGACCCTCGGGCTTTCGCTCGAAGACGGTCGCGCGTGGTTGGCGGCGCCGGTCGCCATGAAGCGGCTTGCCGAGGTCGATGAGATCGCGCGCGCGGTCCTCTTCCTCGCCTCCGACGACGCCTCCTATGTCACCGGCACCACGCTTTCGGTGGACGGCGGCACGTCCGCATCCGGCCCCGGCGGCCAAAAGCCCGCGTAAGGTGGAATAGGCCGTGGTCTCACAACTTGAAGGTCTGCTCTTGACCCCGCGCGAACTCGCCACCTATCACCTGGACCGCGTCGTCTTGCACGCGCGCCGCCGCGCCGCCGCGCCGCCGAAATGGCCGAGGTGGCCGAAACGCTCAGCGAGATCGGGATCGAGCCGATGATGGCGGAAGCCGCGGTCAAGCGCGAGGCCCGGTGCGCGAGCCTCGATCTGCTCGAACGGTTTCCGGACGGTATTCCCGACGAAATGGGGGCGATCCTCGCGGCCTTCGAGGCGGCCGCCCACGAGCGCGAAGGCTGAGCGCTTACGCGCGGGCGAGAACGCCCAACAGGTAATCGCGGCTTTCCAGCGTCGCGCGTACCGGCCGGTCGGGCGCGAATATCTCGAGCACGAGAATCCCGCCGAACGTTCCCATGAAGTCCGCGATCACGGAAAAGTCCGCACGGCCCTCGCCGAGCGGCAGGTGCTCGCTGACGCCGTGCGTCTTACCGTCGTTGAGGTGGAAGTGGACGATACGGTCCTTGAGCACGGCGAATTCCTCGGCCAGCCCGCCACCGATGATGGCGTGGCCCGTATCCAGATTGACGCCGACGTCGTGCCGGCGCATCTCAGCGATCATGTCGGCGAGGATCTCGGCCGTGGCCGCCGCCGTGTGGCGGACGTGGACTTCGTTCTCCACCGTCAGCATCAGTCCCGCCTGGGCCGCCATTTCGGCCCAACGGCCGAGGGTTTCGACGGCGCGCATCCGCGCTTCCTCCACCAGCCTTAGCGGGTCGTGGCGCTCGGTCGCGAACCGCACGCCGTGGCGCTCGAGGCCGAACAGGGTGTGAACGACTCCCGGGTGGACGCCCAGGACCGGGCTCGAGAGCCGCTCTGCCCAATCCACCAGTCGCTTGATGATCTCGTCGTCGCGCGCCATTCCTTCCGGTAGGGACGTAGCCGGATTGAGGGAGTCGGGCGCGTGGATCGCGTATCCGATTCCTTCACCGTCGCCGATCGCCGCCAGCTCCGCGATCGTCGAATCGGGGACCGCGGTCGGCCAGAATTCGATGGGCTCGTCGCACGCCAGCTCGATCCCGGCGAATCCCTCCTTGGCGCTGAACCGCGCCGCTCCGACGGCGTTCATCGAGGGGAACAGCGTCCAGCTGCTGGTATAGATGCGTGGCATGGTCATTTCCGGCCTCATCAACGGCTCGTCATCGGCTCGCCCCGTCGGCGTCGCCCGCCGCCTCCCAATCAAACTCGATCCAGACGGGATAGTGATCGGAGCCCTCCGCCGCGTGGTCGACCCGCGCGCCGGTCACGCGTTCCGCCAGGTCCCGGGTCAAGAACGCGTAGTCGAGCCGTTGTCGTTGCCGGTTGTCCATGGAAACGAAGGATATGCCGTCTTCGCCTTGGTTGCCGGCCGCGACCCAGGCATCGACGAGCGTTTTCCGGGCGTCTTGTAGCGGGGTCGTGGTGCGTCCGTATTCGGCGGAATTGGGCTCGAAATTGAAGTCTCCCGCAAGGATGACCGCTTGCGACAGCGACGGCGACGCCGCGATCCATTCGGGATCAAGGAACGCGCCGCTGATCACGGAGCCTTGTTGCGGCAAGGCCGTGAGAAGGTCTCGCACGGCCTCGACCTGGAGCATGCGTGTGGCCGGCGACAGCGAGCACAGATGCGTCGAATAGGCGCGCAGGCCCCCTCGGGGCGTCTCGACGACGGTCTCCAGCACCCCGCACTGAATACTCATTCCGGCGCCGTCGCGCGATTTCGGCAGGGGGAAGTTGCGCGCAGAAAGGATCGGCCGGCGCGAAAGGATCATGTTGCCTATCTGGCGCCACCGGTACACGGGCCGGCCCTTTGCGTCGGTGGTATCGCCGCTGACGTCTAGGTTGGCGCCGTAAACCCAGCGGTGCTCCGGCATCAGCTCCGCCAGTTGCCCGGGCTGGTCGACATCGCCCGAGCGGCTGATATATCTCTCGACCTCCTGCAGAGCGACGATGTCGGCGCCGCGCACCGCGGACGCGATGCGCGAGAGGTCGATCGCGCCGTCGCGCCCCTTGCCGTATTGGATGTTGTAGGTCACGAATTTCATGTCGCCATCGTGCATACGCGTGTTCCGCTCGGCGGGCGGTCTCGATAGGCGCTCGCGCCACCGGGCGGGCGGCTGCCGCGCCTTTTAGCCGATGGCGGTTCGGGGTTCAACGCCGGGCGCGCGGCGTGGCGCGCCGGGTCGATGCCCGGACGTGACCTCGATCTTCGTCAAAAAACGCAAAGCCGTAATACTACTCCGCACGGGCCAAGTATCCTCTAGCGAGAGATCATAAAAGCAATTGCCTGGAGATCGTTTCTCTTTATTATTGTTCTCGACAGTGATCGCCATTCTTGTTGCGACTTTGGAGTATTAAAATTCTACAAAAACGGACGCCGGCAAATGTCCGTTTTGGCGATTTCGCGTGCCTGGGAGCAAAACCTCGACGGCCACGCCAAAGAGGAGGTGAAGATGAGCGCGTACCGGACCAAACCGGCCATCGCGGCAGCGGTTTTGGCGAGCGTGAGCGTCGCCG
>PVBE011763382.1_pt1 | contig 11310 bp, 8 predicted proteins | sample 1631181 | NCBI WGS metagenome assembly PVBE01 (sample SAMN08397723, study PRJNA350692) | Marine metagenome, whole genome shotgun sequencing project. | isolation source: water | place: Pacific Ocean | collected 2012-04 | reverse complement strand
TGAGACTGTGCCCGGGCACGGGATCGATCGGGAGACGATGTTCGGGTTCATTCAGGAGGGCTTCCCCTGGCATACCCCGAAGCGGCCGCACCCGGAACTGGGTGCGGCCGACGAGTGGTGGGAGTATGTGGCGGGGGCGATAGCGCGCGGATATAGACGTGCGGGGGTGGATGGCTCACTGGCTCGCGTACTGGCCGGGCGGGTCCGCGGGCAGTTCTTGAAGCCGCATCGCTACCGGGTCGATCCGGCAGCGCGCGCCGCACTCGAAACGGTGGCGGTGGCGGACTGGACGAACATGGTGCTGTCGAACCACGTGCCGGAACTAGAGCGGATCCTGACCGATGTGGGACTGCGGGACCTGGTGGATCGGGTCTTCACGTCGGCGCAGACCGGATATGAGAAGCCACATCGGCAGGCGTTCGAGGTACCGCTGCGGGAGGCCGGTAAGCCGGAGAGGGTGTGGATGGTGGGGGACAACCCGATTGCGGATGTCCGAGGCGCGGAGGCGGCGGGTATCCCGGCGATCCTGGTCGGCAGGGCGGCCGGGGATGCTGCGCGAAGGGTAGCGGACCTGCCGGCGGCGGCGGCACTGATCGTCGCTTCGGAACGGGACGGCGGTGTGGCCGGGGCCGAAATCCTACAATAATCGTGGGCTGCGGCCAGCGAAGGGACCGCCTGTGCCTGATCAGGATCTAGCGCATATTTTCTGCCACCCGGCTCGCCGCGATGAATTCGTCGATTTGGGCCTCACCCATCGGGGTCGAGCGTGCGCCGAGGCCGTCGCGGGAGACGATGGGAAATCGGGAGTTCTCTGCCGATTACAGCAGACTGTTGCCGAGCTTGTCGATGACGAGCCGCTTGATGGGACTGCCGTCAGCGGCCGACGTGCCCGACATGGGATACCATGAACTTCGGCACGGAGCGGTCAGCCTGATAGCTGCCCACGCCGTCCCGGCGCGGACGGCAATGGAGATAGTCGGTAACGCTCAAATCAGCACGACGATGAACATCTATGCCCACGTCGCATCTGACGTTCAAAGGGAAGCAGCCGACCACATCGCGAAATCCCGGTGGGGTTGGGCGGGTGCTGGTTGCTGCTAGTGCTGCTGCCACTTCAACCGAATGATGGGTTGAGGAACACTCCTCAAACCTGTAACGCCGACGTAGCTCAACGGTAGAGCGGCGGTTTTGTAAACCGCAGGTTGTGGGTTCGACTCCCTCCGTCGGCTCCAGATTTCACAGGTTCGGATCGAATCGACTTCGATTTATGTAAAGGGGCGGTAGGGGTGTCTGCAAGCATTCTGCAACCGGATGCTGCGAAGAGAGGTTTGGCGGGGACCAGGTAGCCGGTATGGATACCGACTCAACGGGACCTCCCCCGCACCTGCATTTGTTAGCTGCCCGGGCGCAATCGCATGATGAACGCCGACGGTAGCGACGTCGCGTCGCCTGACCTGCACTATTATGTTTCCAGTTGGGTTGGATGACCGTGACGAGTCTGTCTCAGATAATGCCGTTGACTCGGGGCGTTCGAGTCCCCCCTCCGACACTCGTGTAACCCCCAGTCCCCGTCTGAGAGGCGGCCGCGCGTATCCCCACCTTGGGGTTCCGGTGTCGCCATACCCTCCTCAGGGAGGTGACAGACTGAGACTGTGAGACGGTTTGTTGGGGGGCTGTTGGATTGTGTGCTGCTGGCCGGGTGCGGTGGTGGTAGTGAGGACGGCAAGATCGCCTCTAGTAGCGACCTCTTCGGCGTAGGCGCCGACTTGTCACCGCGGGGTAGGACCCGGAGAATGTGTACTCAGGAATCGAATAGCGATATGAGGAGAACTGAGCATGAATCTGTCCGGAAAGACCGCGCTGGTCACGGGAGTCACCAGCGGCATGGGCGTGGCGATTGTCGAAGGCCTGGCCGGGGCGGGCATGAATCTGGCGATCGCGGCGCGGCGGGTGGAACTGCTGGAGAGGACCGCCGAAGCGGCCCGCGCAGCCGGCGCCGAGGTGATGGCGGAACCGCTAGACGTGGCCGACCGGCCGGCGACGTTTGCCTTCGCGCGAGCGGCGCTGGATCTCTTCGGCGGGGTGGATGTGCTGGTGAACAACGCCGGCACCAACAGCGATCCGCGGACCGTGGCCGAAATCTATCCGGAAGACTGGGACCGGGTGATCGAGGTGAACCTGACCGGTGCCTTCAATTTGGCCCACGCGCTGATCCCGGCGATGCGCGAAGCCGGCGGCGGGCTGGTGATCAATGTCGCCTCGATGGCGGCCTTCCGACCCTCGGGGATGGCGGGCTCGGCCTATTCAGCCTCGAAGGCGGCCATGCGGGCGCTGTCGATCAATATCAACGATGAGGAGTGGCGGAACGGAATCCGCGCGACGACCATCCACCCTGGGGAGACCGATACGCCGATCCTGGATCTGCGCCCGGAACCGCCGAGCGCCGCGGAGCGCGCGCACATGGTGCAGGCCGAGGACATCGCCGCAGCGGTGATGTTTGTGGCTCAGTTGCCGGCGCGGGTCCGGGTGGACGAGCTACTGATGACCCCCACCCACGACCGTCGCGGCTGAGGCCGTCGCGGCCGCGGATCCGTTAAGCCCGGCGACGGCTTCGCCGATGGCGGCGTCGATGATGGCGACCATCTCGTCGGCCTGCTTATCGGTGAGAATCAGCGGCGGCCCCAATGTTTGCACGTGTAGCGAAGGCCGGGTGATGAGCCCGCGGTCACGACAACCGGTATCGACCCGCTTCGCGAAGGCGACTTCATCGGGGAACGGCTGATGGGTGGCGCGGTCCCGGACGTACTCGATGCCGAGCAGCAGACCTTCACCGGTGACCTGGCCGATGACTTCATGCTTCTCGGCGAGGGCGGCCAATTTGGTCTTCATGCGACCGCCGACCCGGGCGGCGTTGCCGGGCAGGTCGCGGTCGATCAATTCACGGATGGTGGCTACGGCGGCCGCACCGGCCAGCGGAGCGCCGCCGTAGGTGTGGCCGGCATGGAACTGGACCATTTCGTCGGACTCGCCCCAGAAGGCCCGGGCGACCTGGTCGGTGATAACGGCGGCGGCGACCGGGAAGTAGCCGCCGCTCATGCCTTTACCCATGGCCAGGATGTCGGGCCAGACGTCGAAGACTTCGGAGGCGAACATCTTGCCGGTGCGGCCGAAGCCGGTGATGACTTCATCGGCAATCATCAGCACGCCGTGGCGATCGCACGTTTCGCGGACGATCTTGAAGTACTCGGGGGGCGGTACGACGAAGCCGTCGCCGGCGACGATGATGGGCTCGGCGATGAAGGCGGCGACCGTGTCGGCACCTTCGCCCTGTATGACTTCATCAAGTAGCTCGGCGCAGTTGATCCCGCAGTTACCGTATTCCAGTTTGAAGGGGCAGCGATAGCAAAATGGCGGCGGGATGTGGATGTAGCCGGTGGGGAAGGGCTCGTAGACGGCTTTGCGGACGGCGCCGCCGGAGGCGGCCAGCGAACCAAGCGTGCCGCCATGGTAGGACCAGTAGCGGGAGATGATTTTGTAGCGGCCCGGGCTGCCAGTCTGGCGGTGGTACTGGCGGGCGATCTTCATGGCGGTTTCGGTGGCTTCGGAGCCGCCGCTGACTAGGTGCGAGGTGGTGAACTGGGGTGGGGTGATCTCGTCGATGAGCGCGGCCAACTCGATGGCCGGCTCGTTGGTGGAGTGCATCAGGAGGTGGAAGTGCAGCTTGTCGAGCTGGATCTTCATGGCCTCGATGACCCGCTCGTTGCGATAGCCAACGTTGCAGGCAAAAATGCCCGACACGCCGTCGATAAAACGGTTGCCGTCGACGTCGGTGACATAGATGCCGTCGCCTTCGGCCAGGATCAGCGGATCCGCCGCGAAGTCCTTCATCTGCATGAAGGGCAGGAGCATTCGCCTGGTCGCTTCGGCCAGATCTTTCGACGGCATCCGGGGCCTCCGATCGCGGCGTCCGGTCGCGCGAAGCGCCGGGCGTGGTCGTTGGTTCGGCCGGGCTCGAAACCCCCTCCCGGCACCTATCGGCATGTTATCAGCCGGTTCTGTCTATAGCGTCATCAGTTCCCGCAACGTCACCGTAGCAGGGCAGCCGCTCATCCAGTGGTGGCGTCCGGATCGTGGAGAGTGCCGCCGTAGCGCGGCAGCCAGTAGGAGCGGTAGAGACTGTCGCATTCCGGGGTGCAGAACTCGAGCCCGTCTTCGGCGACCCAGACGTCGCGGGGGATCATCTGGCCGCACATGCGGCAGTTGACGACCCCGGTGTGCCACCAGGGCCAGTTGAGCTGTCGCCAATGGCCGGTCGGCGCGTCTTCGACCATGGTTACGCCTCCTTCCCGGCGGCGGCCATCGCGGACCGTAGCTCGGCGGTGGTGGCTTCGTCGACGATGAGATCGTCGCCGTGTTCGCTGATGGCGACGCCGTAGGCGGAGCGGGCGGCGGCGAGGGAAACGAACTGTTCTTCGACATCTCGGACCACGAGGTCGACCTCGCGTTCCCAGGGGAAGCCGAATCCGCCGCCGCCAGGCGTGCGAATGCGTACCTGGTCGCCGTGGGTGAGCTTGATGTTGGCGAACCGGGAATTGCTGCGAGTACCGAAGGCGTCGCGGAAGGTCAGGAATTCGTCGGTGCCGGCCCGCTTGACAGTCAATTCGGAGGTGGCGCCGCCGCCGGCCCCGAAGATCCCCCGGGGACGCTTGACCATGCCGTTGAAGACGGCGGATACGGTGATGTCGTCGGTGCGGACTTCCATGATGCGCTCGGTGCTGAGTCCGCCGCGATGCCGGCCGGGTCCGCCGGAGTCCTGGCGGAGGCGGTAGGCCTTCTGCACGAAGGGGTAGCGGGTCTCGAAGATCTCGACCGGGGTATTGGGGCAGTTGCCGTTGGGGACGACCTGGTTACTGTTGCCGTCGGCATCGTCACGGCCGCCCCAGCCGACGCCTTCGAGGTGGTAGTGGACGTAGTACTGGTCGGTGTGCGGGTGGGTGCCGCCGAAAAGGAAGTTGCTGGAGGAACCGCCGGTGGACGCAGAGGCGCGCTCGGGGACGGCCTGGGCGAGGGCGCCGAGCACGATTGCCCAGAGGCGGGGGTGGGTCTCGGTGTTGCCTCCCACTGATGCGCCGGGCTCGATGACGTTGACGACGGTGCCGGGCGGGGCGATGACGGTGATCGGGCGGTAGACGCCGTCGTTGTGGGGGATGTCGTCGTCGACGATCTGCAGGACGGCGTTGTAGACGGCCGAGGCGGCGACGCCGTAGGTGCAGTTCATGACATGCGGGCCCTGCGGATCGCTGCCGGTGAAGTCGGCGATAAGGCTGTCGCCGTCGATGACGACGCGCAGGCGGAACCAATCGGCTTCCGGCGGGTCAGTGGCATTACTGATCGAGTCCTCGTAGTAGTACTCGCCATCGGGGATGGCGGCGATTTCGGCCCGCATCCAGCGCTCGGAGTGCGCCATGAGGTCGGCGCAGATTCCGCGGAGTGGGTCGGCGCCGTAGGATTCGAGGAGTTCGTGTACGCGCCGCTCGGCGATATTGAGCGAGGCGAGCATAGCGTGGAGGTCGCCCCAGGAGTAGCGCGGGGCACGGTGGTTGGTCATGATGATCCGCCAGATGTCCTGGACGTATTCGCCTTCACGCATCAACCAGACGGGCGGCAGGCGCAGACCTTCCTGGTAGACCTCGGTGGCGGTGGCGGCGAAACCGCCGGGGGCGAGTCCGCCGATTTCGGACATATGGGCGATATTGGCGACGTAGCCGAAGATCTTGTCCTGGTGATAGACGGCCTTGATGACGACGTGCTCGGGCATATGGACGCCGCCGCGGTAGGGATCGTTGTGAACGACAACATCGCCGGGCTTGAGGGCGTCGTCGCCGATTTCGGCGATGAGCCACTTGACCACGAAACGAATCGCGCCGACCTGGGCCGGGGAGAACTCGCTCTGCGCCAGCATGACGCCATCGCGGTCGAAGACCACGCAGGAGAAGTCGAGGCTTTCGCTGAAGATGGGCGAGTAGGCGGCGCGCATCATCGTGCTGCCCATCTCCTTGCAGATACCGACGAGCCGGTTGTAGACGACGTTGAGGGTGACCTGGTCGGTGCCGTTGGCTTCAGTCATGGTGGCCGGTCCCTTCCGCGCTGGCCGCGACTACGTTCATCCGACTAGAGTTCCACGATGCCGAGGCCCTCGGCCGATATTCGCATGGCGCCGCCGGGGTCGATGAGGATGGTGGAGTCGAGTTCCTCGACGATAGCCGGGCCGGCGATTTCCTGGCCGGCGACCAGGTCTTCGCGCCGGTAGATGGCGCAGTCGGTGGGGCCTTCGTCGAACCAGACCTGCCGCCGGCCGACCGGCTCCCCGGGGGCGCCGGAGGGGGCAGGGGGCAGCGCCGGTGAGGGGGTGGTGCCGCGCACGGTGACCGTGAACTGCACGAATTCGATGACTTCGGCTTCGAGGCGGTAGCCATAGATGCCTTCGTAGTGGACGTGAAAGTTCTCCAGCAGATCAGGCAGGGAAGATGTGTCGATCGCCCCATCTGGGATCGGGATTTCTTCTTCGTAGTTCTGGCCGTCGTAGCGAGCGCTGACCCAGCGCTCGACGGCCGGGTCACCGGCGAAGCCCTCTTCGCGGATCTCAGCGACCGCCTCAGTGACGAGTTCGTCGAGGCGGGAGTTAACCCAGGCGAAATCAATCCGGTCGGTGCGGACGATATGGGTCCAGGCCTTGTCGACGCGCGGGTCGGCCAGCAGGGTACCGAAGGCCGACGCGAGCCCCGGATGGGGCGGCACGATGACGCGGCAGGCGCCAATGGCGCGCGAGACCGCGGCAGCGTGCAGGGGACCGGCGCCGCCGAAAGCGACGATGTCGAATTCGCGCGGGTCGAGTCCGCGACGCACGGTGAGCAGGCGCATGGCCTCGGCGACGTTCTCGTTGGCGACATCAACGATGGCGCGGGCGATGGTTTCGACGCCGATGCCGAGCCGGTCGCCAAGTCGGGCGACGGCGTCGCGGGCGAGGTCGGTGTCGAGTCGCATCTCGCCACCTAGGAAATTGTCCGGGTTTAAGCGCCCAAGGACGACGTTGGCGTCGGTGACGGTGGGCTCGACACCACCCTGCCCGTAGCAGGCGGGGCCGGGGGCCGCGCCGGCGCTATGCGGGCCAACCTGGAGGATGCCGCCCTTGTTGATCCAGGCGATGGAGCCGCCGCCGGCACCGAGGGTGCTGAGATCGATGAGCGGGGCGGAGACCGGCAGCCCGAACTCTATGCGCCATTCGGTAGTGAAGCGCACGCGACCTTCGACGACGACGCCGACGTCGGTGCTGGTGCCGCCGATGTCGAGGGTGATGACGTTGTCAGAACCGGTGAGGGCCCCGTAGTAGCGGCCGGCGATGATGCCGGCGGAGAGGCCCGAGAGGATCATTTGCACGGGGCGATCCTGGGCCACTGCAGAGAGCATCTGGCCGCCGTTGGACTTCATGACGGCCCAGCTGCGCATAAAGCCCAGATTTTCGAGGCCTTCTTGCAGGGAGCCGATGAAACTACCGACGTGGGGACGGACGTAGGCGTCAGCGAGGGTGGTACTGGAACGCTCGTACTCGCGCCAGATGGGGGCTACGTCGGACGAAATTGAGACCGGCAGATCAGGGAACTCGGCGAGGAGGAAATCGCGCAGGCGGCGTTCGTGGGTCGGGTTGACGTAGGCGAAGAGCAGGTTGACGGCGATGGCCACGTCGCCTTCGATTGCGTCATCCAATCGGGCGCGGATGGCGGTCGCCAGGTCCTGGAGATGGGATTCTTCGAGCGGCCGGTCGATGTTGCCGCGATAGTCCATCCGCTCGGGAACGCCGAGGCAGTCACGCCGGCGCACGAGCGGCAACGGGCGGACCCATTTGAGGTCGTAGTGGAAGCGGCGGTTGATGCGCTGCAGGAAGGGGATGTCCTCGAACCCTTCGCTGGCAATGTAGATGACCCGGGCGCCCTGGCGCTGCAGGAGCGAGTTGATGGCGACGGTGGTGCCGAGGACCAGGCGGGCGATTGCGGCGGAGTCGACGTCGGCGTGGCGCAGGGCCAGGAGGATGGCGCGGCTGGGGTCGTCGGGCGTTGAGGAACGCTTGACGACGGCGATGGCGCCGGAGTCTTCGTCCAGCGCGACCAGGTCGGTGAAGGTACCCCCGGTGTCTATTCCAAGCCGGACCGGCATCGCTATCTCCGGTGATCGCACATGTCCCGCAGCAGTTTAGGCATTTAAGGCGGGGGGCGCTCGCCGGAATAGTTGATGGGGGTGAATGGAAGGGATGGGACTTTGCGGGGCTTGACCGGCTCGCTATCTTTGTCGGGTGAGAGCGAAGGTTGTAAATCTGTACGGAGGCCGGCGAGGCATCTTTGGCCGGCGCTCGGCGCTGGGAGCCGCAGGCGTGGCCTCGCTGTGGCTCGCGGCGGCCTGCGGCGGGGGCGCGCCGCCGCCGGAATCAATCGTGAAGGTGGCGCCCTCGCCGACTCCCGAACCGACGGCCACCCCGGAACCGACGGCGACGCCAACTCTGACTCCGCGCCCCACGCCGAAGGGCGTGCTGGAGATCGTAGAGCACGAGGTGCAGGTGGATCTGGCGGCGCTGTGCAAGCCGCTGTCCGCCCGGGACCTGGAGCGGGCGGAGCTGTTCGCGATCACGATGCCGTTTGACGAGCCGGCCTGCCGCTCGCTGGAACGCTTCTTTGATATCCGCCAGGTGGAGCAGGGCGCGGGGGTGTTCGTGCCGGCGCACACGGCGCGGCTGCAACCGGGGACGCGGATCGTGGCCCCGGCGAGCGGCTACCTGACGATCAGCGAGATGCAGCAGGATACGGCGGAGGATTTACATCTGTACGGTGCAGGGACGCTGTGGATTCGAATTCAGCCGACCGACCCGACGGGCCGCTCGGTGCCGCACAGCCCGGTGGTGCACCTTTATGTCCCGGGAGATTCGGAAATCGCGACTGAGTTCGCACATCTGCCCCGAGAGTCCGAGAACCTGGTGGTGGAACGGCGGGCGATTGTGGTGGACCGGCTGGGCGAGACGCTGCTGGACCCGGAACGGACTGAGGATCACAACCTCATCATGTTCCTGGAAACCGGGCGCGGTTTCGTGGAGCTGTTTACGCCGGGGGCGGAGATGTTCTTGGTGAGAGGGGCACCGCGGATCTAGGTGCGGGGGCGTATTCGGGCGGAGCGCACCAGTGTCGGGGGCCGGACTTCGGATGGGTGTTCGTAGAGGCACTAAACCAGCGTCATGGGCTGCCGTATCATCGGGTTAGCTGGAGTGGCAGGTAACGCGGCGAACCCGATGGTGTTGAATGTCCTGGAGCGGATCCTGCAGCGCGAGGGATACGCGGTGGAGACGGCGGTAAACGGGGTCGGTCAGGCTAGGTGCAGGTGCACCGGGGCGGTGGAGAAGACGTCGGGTAACGCCAAGATGCGCGGGTTCTTGCCCACGTAGCGCCCGGCGCGCCGCAAGGCTTCGGCGACATCACCGGTAGGGATGCAACCCATGGCGCGGGCGTGACCGGGCGATTCAGCGCCGGCGATGAAGATGGCGGACGTGTGATTGAGCGCGATGCCGCCCATGTACATCATCGAGAAGCCGTGCCAGGGGTGGTAGGTGAAGTCGTGACGGTAGCCATCGACATAGGCGGGTATGGCGGCCACCTGCTCTTCAAACGGGACCAGGTCAGCGGGCTGGTTGACGCCCTGCCAGAGGTCGTAGACATCGTGGGAGGCGGGGAAGTACTCGTCGTTAAACCAGCCGTCGCAGCAGGACGCGGCGATGACCACGCCACCGTCGTTGAAGACGTCGAAGACGCGGGCCAACTCGGCGCCGATGGATTGCAGCATCAGGACCGGGTTGGTGCCCATGCCGGGGCCGTACTGAAACGAGCGGGGCATGCCGATGACCAAGACGTCGGCTTTGCCGTCCATGGCGATGTCGACGTTGGTGCGTCGGTCACCGAGTTGCCAACTGGCCTGCTGGACGGCGGCCAGTGCGCCGGCGTGGACTTCGAGGATGCCGGCCGTGGCGCCGAGTACGGCGTCGACGGCGAAAAAGGGCGTGTCCATCCCCTCTTCCATTTTCGCACCGATTTCGTCGAACTGGTCGCGCATCAGGCCACGATGGTTGGACGGGATGAAGTCGGGCCGGTGCATGGTGCCCGGCGTGTGATGGCAACGGATGGACTGCCAGGTGCTGAGTCCGGTGGCGCACATTTTGTAGCCACCACTGTAACCACCGTAGGGGTTGGCGACGGCGTGTCCGACCATGATCGGGAGATCGGCTTCGTAGACCGTGCGGTTGATATCGACAACGTCGCCGCGGGCGGTGCGGCCAAGGCGGACGATGCCGTCGGGGTCTTCAGCGTCGTGCATAAGCAGCCGGTCGGGATAGAAGCGAGCGACGAGCCCCTCGCCGAGCATTTCGACTAGCTCTTCACGGGTGTTCTTGCGGTGTAGGCCCATGGCGCAGACCAGGGTGATGTCGGCATCGCGGACGCCGGTGCGTTCGAGTTCTTCGAGAATCAAAGGGATCGCAATGCGGCGGTGGGCGGTGGGCCCAAAGCCACCCTTGACCTTGTCGGGGAAGGCGATGGCGACGGTCTTGCCGGGGCCGGCGAGCTCAGACAACGGCGCGGAGCCATGGGGATTTGCGAGCGACTGGCGGGTGGCGGAAGCCGGGTCGTCGACTCCGGGCGGATCCTGGTAGGTCTCGGGATAGCTAACGACGGTAGCGTGATCGGGCAGATCGACCGGGATGAGGTCGTCGCCGTAACGCAACTGGATCGACTGCGACATCGGGGGGCCGCCTACGGGGGTGTCTTGGACGGACCAACGGCGGACGCCTCCGGACGGGACACGCAAATCTAGCACCTCCCGCCCGGGAGCGATGGTGGGCGGCTTCTTGCCGGAAGCCCGCGAGCCGGGAGACAGAGCGAGTGGCCGGGTGCGGTGATAGCATGGCGCGATGAATTCTCAGGCTGAGCCGCCCTCCTCCCCCCGCCGCAGCGAGCGTATTTCCGCGTTCTTTCCCTGCTATAACGATGCGCACACGATTGCGGACATCGTGCGGACGGCCGATGCGACCCTGGCCGACCTGACCGACGACTATGAAGTGATCGTCGTCAATGACGGCAGTTTCGACGGTTCGGCGAAGGTACTGGCCGGGCTGGCCGAAACGGTGCCGGCGCTGAAGGTGGTGACCCACCCTGCGAACCGCGGGTACGGCGGGGCGCTGCAGTCGGGTTTCGCGGCGGCGACCGGGGACCTGATCTTCTA
>PVBE012553005.1_pt1 | contig 11312 bp, 15 predicted proteins | sample 1631181 | NCBI WGS metagenome assembly PVBE01 (sample SAMN08397723, study PRJNA350692) | Marine metagenome, whole genome shotgun sequencing project. | isolation source: water | place: Pacific Ocean | collected 2012-04 | reverse complement strand
CCCCAGCCATGGGGGTTCTGATTGAACGCGAGTTCAGCAACGAGGGTGATCTTGATGAAGCTCTGGGCATGGTCCGCGACTCGGATGCGATTGCTCGCACCCGTCAACTGGCTGAAACCTTCGCCCAGGAATCCCGTGAAGCACTGACCTGGCTTCCTGAGTCGCCGTATCGAACCGCATTGCTGGAGCTCCCGGACTTCGTTCTCAGTCGCCTCTACTAACCAGCGACTCGAGGCAACGCTGTGCTTCGATCAGTTGAGTGATGGCAATCAGCCGGTTCGAGTTCAACGATTCCTGCGCACCGAGATCAGGCTGATCGGAGCTCTCAGTTTGTCTGAGCAGTCGCCAGACCAGGCATCCAGCTGCCAGGGCTGATTCACATCCTGCTCTGGAATCCTCGAAGGCCCAGCAGTCCTCAGGTCTGACCCCCAGTCCTGCAGCGCCCAACAGGAAGGGATCGGGGGCGGGCTTGCCGGCTTTCAGCTCGCGATCGTCGCCGCAGATCATCAGCTGCAACCGATTCACCCAGTGATGATTGCCGATCTTGTGTCGCACTGATTCCCGGTCGCTACTGGTGACGAGGGCCGTCGCAATGTCAAGACGTTCGGCTGTGCGCACCAGCGATTCCGCTCCCTCCATGGGCCTGGCATCGGGAAGAAGCCGCCTGGCGATGGGCTGTCTGACGGCAAGAAGTTGATCCGGTGTGATCGCCTGCTTCATCCAGGAGCAGACGAGCCTTGCGTTGTCGTGCCGACGGCGCCCCTGCAGTCTGATCAGCTGATCTGGAGCAAGGTCGGTGCCGAAATGGTGTGCAGCCTGTTGCCAGGCAAGCGCGTGGAGCGGCTCGGTGTCGAGCAGCAGACCATCCAGATCAAACAGGCAGGCCCTGGGTTTGGTCGTGAACTGATTCAGAGATCACACCCATGGCTGTCGTTGCCACTGATCGATGGCCCAGCAGGAAAGGCTCCGATGTCGTCATTCAGTGCAGGCATTGCTGATCATTGACTCCCATTCATTCTGATCTGGAAAACCTGTGGTTGCCCGCTCCAGGCGAACCAGAAAACTCAGGCGTTCGCTGGTTCGAAACGGTTTGATCCAAGGTTCTGTCTGAATGCGCCGTGCCAATTATCTTTTGCCCAAGGCGCAACAAGGCAGACCCCAGATGACTAGCGAGAAATCCACCATCGAAAGCGTGCTGGACGAGCAGCGTGTTTTCGAGCCTTCTCTCGACTTCTCCCGAATCGCTCGCATCGGCGGTATGGAGGCCTATGAGGCGATGGCCGATGCAGCCCGTCGAGATCCAGAGTCGTTCTGGGGGGATGCGGCGCGCAAGGAACTCTCCTGGTTCAGGCCTTTCGACACCGTTCTTGACTGGTCGGATGCCCCCTTCGCCCGTTGGTTTGAAGGCGGTACCACCAACATTTCCCACAACTGCCTTGATCGGCACCTCGAGGGCGAGAAGGCCAACAAAACGGCACTGATCTGGGAGGGTGAGCCTGGTGACGTACGACAGTTCACCTACCGCGAGCTGCATGCCCAGGTCTGCAAAGCCGCCAATGCCCTCAAAGCAATGGGAATCGGCAAGGGCGATCTTGTGGCGTTGTACATGCCGATGGTGCCCGAGGCGGCGATCGCCATGCTTGCCTGCGCCCGCATCGGTGCCCCTCATTCGGTTGTTTTCGGTGGCTTTTCAGCCGAGGCGCTTCGGGACCGATTGATCGATGGCGAAGCGAAGGCGGTGATCACCGCTGATGGTGGTTTCCGCAAGGACAAGCCCGTGGCGCTGAAGCCTGCGGTTGATGCGGCGCTTGCCGATGGCAGCTGCCCAACCGTGCAGTCCGTTCTGGTGGTGCGGCGCACCAAGCAGACCGTGGAGATGGTCGAAGGTCGTGATCAGTGGTGGCATGAGCTGGTCGAGGGGCAGAGCGCAGACTTCCCCGCGGAGCCGATGGCCAGCGAAGATCGTCTGTTCGTGCTCTACACCTCAGGCTCCACCGGCAAACCCAAGGGCGTCGTGCACAGTACTGCGGGATACAACCTCTGGGCCCATCTCACATTCCAGTGGATCTTCGACATCCGTGACGATGACGTCTACTGGTGCACAGCGGATGTGGGCTGGATCACCGGTCACAGCTACATCGTTTACGGCCCGCTTTCCAACGGGGCGACCACCGTGATGTACGAGGGCGCGCCGCGTCCATCCAAGCCCGGAGCGTTCTGGGAGCTGATTCAGAAGCACGGAATCACGATTTTCTACACCGCTCCCACCGCCATCCGCGCATTCATGAAAAACGGCCGTGAGGTGCCTGATCAATACGACATGAGCAGCCTGCGTCTGCTGGGCACCGTGGGTGAACCGATCAACCCCGAGGCCTGGATGTGGTACCGGGATGTAATCGGCTCCGGTCGTTGCCCGATCATCGACACCTGGTGGCAGACCGAGACCGGTGGCGTGATGATCAGTCCCCTGCCCGGTGCAACGCCGACCAAGCCTGGTTCAGCGACCTTGCCTCTACCGGGAATTGAAGCCGATGTTGTTGATGCCGATGGCAACTCTGTCGGAGTTGATGAAGGGGGTTACCTGGTGGTGCGACGCCCCTGGCCGGGAATGATGCGTACTGTGCACGGCAACCCTCAGCGGTTCCGTGAGAGCTACTGGGAGCACATCCGTCCCGCTGACGGCAGTCATATCTATTTCGCCGGAGATGGTGCCCGTCGTGACGCGGACGGCTACTTCTGGGTGATGGGTCGTGTGGACGACGTGATCAACGTCTCCGGTCACCGCCTCGGCACCATGGAGATCGAATCTGCTCTGGTCAGTCACCCCGCCGTCGCGGAGGCTGCCGTTGTGGGTCGTCCCGATGACCTCAAGGGTGAAGGCATTGTCGCCTTCGTCACCCTTGAGGCAGGTCGTGAACCGGAGGATGCCCTGATTGCGGAGCTGCGGGGCCATGTGGGTCAGGAAATCGGCCCGATCGCCAGGCCCGATGAGATCCGCTGCAGTGATGCCCTGCCCAAAACACGCAGCGGCAAGATCATGCGCAGAATCCTGCGCGCCCTCGCGGCCGGTCAGGAAGTCACCGGAGACACCAGCACCCTTGAGGATCGTTCGGTGCTCGACCGGTTGCGTGCCTGAGCCCGGCGTCAGCTGTCGCTGCCACCACTTCACCGCTTCGAGTCCGCAGCTGCCTGAATCGCCTGATGCAGTCCACTCCGCATGTGGCGTTTCAGGGGTTGCGAAGTGGCCATCATCAAAAAAAGTGCTCCCCTTGAGTTGATCGAGACGGCACTCAGTGACGACGAACTGTTTGGAGAACCCGAGGCCAATTCAGTGATCTATTCAGAGGAGGCGGAGCCGCTCAGCGCCCAGGTGGTGATCAGGTCCTGAAGACGGTTCACCTGTTGCTGCCTTTCGTTGCCCTCCGCCCAGTCACCAAGGAACTGTCGTCTAAGGCCCGCACTGGCGGGTGTGAGGTGATCGCCTTGCAGCCTCAGCAATTCGCTGCTGTCTCCTCTGCGAGCCCGCAGTGCCTTCATCAGATCGAGACTCTGGTCGATCTGGTCCCTGTTGAAACGCACCACCTGATTGCGGGGCTGCAGGTACTGACGTTCGATCAGTCGCAGCGTTTCTTTCGGGCTCGGACTGAATTCAGTGCTCACGCCCAGGCTCGGTGCAACCACTCCCAGCAGCGGAATGGACTGATCAGCGGTGAAATTGTTGAAGCTGAGCGCGACCAGGCCGCTGCAGTTTCGTCCTCCATCTGGCGCAAGCAGATGCAGCTTGCAACCCAGGCTGTGGCCAAGGCGCAGAGGTGGTGGCAGCTGCCCCAGATGATCCTGCAGCCGATTGCGACAGGCCCGCATGGCACTCCAGGCTTCGCGTGCCTGCAGCTGGTGGTCGAACCCAGGCACATAGCTCCATGCGTGTACGGCGAGGCCACGCGCCTCCAGTCCTTCGAGCAGGCGGCGGTAACTGATCTGCGGTGTTGCAGCCAGGTAGCTGCCTCCCACGAATTCGACCAACCCGCGTGGCTGACGCGGGTAGAGGGTCCAGCAGTCACGGAAGCGAATCCAGTCGCTCATTGACTGGGTTGCAGCGAACGCAGCACCTGAATGGCTTCGCGCACATGGGCCGGGCCATCGAGCAGGTTGTTGAACACGTGCCGGATCACTCCTTGGCCATCAATCACATAGGTGACCCTGGATGGCAGCAGGCCAAGGGTTTTGGGGACACCGAATGCCCGGCGCAGGCGTTGATCACTGTCACTCAGCAAGGGAAAAGGCAGCTGATGGCGTTCCGCGAAGCGGCGATGGCTCACCAGATCGTCACCGCTGACGCCCCAGACCTGAGCACCAAGCTGCTGCAGCTCCTCGTGGGAATCCCGGAATCCGCAGGCCTCCGCTGTACAGCCAGGGGTCTCGTCCTTCGGATAAAAGAACAACACCAGGGGCGTGCCGTTGCGCTCGCTGATGGCGCAGCTGTTGCCTTCGTGATCCTCCAGGTTGATGGACGGAACGCTGTCACCAACGGTGAGGGCCATGCCAAGCAGTCGAATTGGTGGCGAAACCTTAGGAAGCGTGGATAAAGGACGGAGAATGGAATGATTCAGGAGGCAGGTCAGCGCATGGAGAACCAATCCGTACCAGGTCAGCTTGATCTGCTGTCGTCGAGTGCTGGCCAGCCCTTCACGGCCTCGCCGCCTCAATCTCCGGCTCAACTCCCAAGGCAATCTCCGCAGTCTCCTGAGACCAGTCCCTCGCCGCAGCCAGAAGCTGATCGTTTCGCCGCAGCAGGAACGCTGTTGATTGTTGACACGGAAACCACAGGACTCGATCCACAGATCGATCAGTGCCTTGAGGTGGGCGCGATTCTCTTCGATGTCGCCAGTCGCCAGGTGCTTGCGCAGCAATCGTTCCTGCTGCCGGTGGAGGCCAATGCTGCGGAGGCCATCAATCGAATCCCCGCTTCCGCGACCACCCTGCCCCAGCCCTGGAGGCCCGCCCTCGACTATCTCCAGTCGTTGCTGGATGCTGCCGACGTACTGGTGGCCCACAACGCCGCCTTCGACCGCCAGTGGTTCGGGCGCGGCCATCTGCCGGCTGTTAACAAGCGCTGGCTCTGCAGCATGGAGGACATGCGCTGGCCGGCTGATCGTCAGCTGCGGTCCAGGCCTTCGGTGCGCGATCTGGCCCTGGCCTATGAAATCCCTGTCTGGGCGGCTCATCGTGCTTTAACTGACTGCATCTATCTGGCAGAGGTCTTCCGGCGCTGTGATGACCTTGAGCACTTGATCGAGTGCGGTCTGGAACCTCGGCAGCTGATGCGCGCTCAGGTCTCCTACGACGACCGTCATCTCGCCCGGGATGCCGGTTTTCGCTGGAACGAACCGGTGAAAGGAGCCTGGGCCAGGCGACTGTCCGCAAGTGAAGCCGGCAAACTCGATTTTCCTGTTGTTCCTGTTGATCCTGAATTGCCCCTGGCGTCCTGATTTGCTTCAGCACTCGGAAGCCTCGTGGTGGGTTTGCTGCTGCCGGGCTTCAGCCAGCCAAGCTGACTGCATGGATCATCCAAGGCATCCGCCTTCCATTCGTTCCCGCCTGCAGCGCTGGCAGCAGGTGCGGACCTGGGCTCGCCTGATACGCGAGGCTGAGTGCCTCTGGCATGTGGATGTACGCGAACTGAAGCGTCTCGGTGCGCTGGAGCTCTCGCATCTGCTGGAGGAGGTTCCATCCTGTCAACGCTCGCGCGTGAATCGATGGCTGACGCGTTATTCAGCTTCGACTCGGTTGCCTTCAGCTGCTTCCATCCATGAGCCCTGATGCGTCGTTCAAATGCTCTTGAGCGTTCACGAACAAGCCTCATGAAAGCTGTCCGAGCCTGCTCTCCGCTATGGGTAGGTCGCTTCGCTGCAGACCATTGATGGCCTTCGCCAGGCAGGCTCTCGTTCTGTTCTCCCTGCTCGCTGCCGGAACCGGTGTCTCCGCCTCCTCACAGTCATCTCTGATCGCAGTCGGTTCATCTCTCCCCACCAGGCTTCACCGAACCTGGTTCGGCCGGATGGCCAACTCCGGTGGTTTTGACATCAGCTATCGATCGGTGGGCTCGGCCGCAGCTCAATGGGCCTTGATCAGGCAGGCAGTTGACTTCACGGTTTCCGACGTCGCGATGCAACCCAGGGACCTGGCCAAGGTGAGACGTGGCGTGGTTCAGATCCCCACGTTTGGAGCCGCCATCGCTTTCGGATACAACCAGCCCGGTTGCGACCTGAAGCTGACCCAGCTGCAGGCTGTTCAGGTGGCCAGCGGCAGAATCACCGACTGGAAGCAACTCGGCTGCGAGCCCGGTGCTCTCACCTGGGTGCATCGGTCGGATGCCTCTGGCACCACCGATTCCTTTGCTCAGTCCATGCAGGCGTTTTCTTCGCAGTGGCCTCTTGGGACCGGAACGCTGATTCGCTGGCCAGCCGACAATGTGATCGCCGCTGAAGGGAATTCCGGCGTTGCCGCTGTCATTGAAAGCAAGCGTGGAGCCATCGGTTACCTCGGTCTCTCCCATGTCAAAGGCAGGATCCGGGCTGCTGCGCTGCAGAACGACAACGGAGAATTCCTCCGACCCAACCCGATTTCCGGAGCCAAGGCCCTTCAAGGCATCGATCTGGATTTCAATCTTGCCGGCAGCAACCCGAACCCCTCCACCCAGGGGGCCTATCCGATCGTTACCTTGATCTGGGTCAAGGCCTACAGGTCTGGAAACGGCGAGAAGTCCCAGGTGATCAAAGCGACCCTTGAGCTCATGCTCAGTAGAGAGGCTCAGAGCCAGCTTCCTGACCTTGGTTTGATTCCTCTCGAGGCTGAGATCCTCAGCAAGTCGAAGGCAGCCATTGAAAGGATTGGTCAGTAACTGCAGGGCTCCTGATCGGGCGTCGAACAGGTTGACACCATTCGGATCATCATTTTTGCCACGAACTTTCGATACTTTTGAACACTCCTTATTGATTCGATAGGGGGCTCTTCGTCTGGGTGTGTGATGTTTCGCTCCATACGTTGCTCGGTAGGGAATCGTCAGTCGGTTCTGTTGAAACTCCAGCAGAATCAAAGTCTGAAAAGTAGAGCTCTTCCTTCTGGACTCCAGTTTTCAAAACCGAAATCGCTTGCACCTCTCCGCGGGAAATGTTGTGCCACTGCACAAAAACAGGCTGTGGCTTGTTGTTAACGGCATGGTGAAGCTTGGTGCGGTTTCTGTGCATGGTGATGAACTGCTGCTTGGTCTCGCAGGTCCCAATGAAACCTTTGGTGAGCCATTGAGTACGGTGCAGGCCTATGAGGCCGTCACGCTCACCGACTCCGATCTTCTCTGCATGACGATGGGCTAGGTCCGGGAGTCTCAGGACCTTGCCAATAATTTCCTGGGAGCGGTCGTGCTACGGCATCGGCAGTCGGAATATCTGCTGTCTCTTCTCGGACTTCGTCGTGTTGAGGAGCGAGTCAGGGGATTTCTTGAGTTGCTTGCCCAGGATTACGGTCAGCCCTGTGACCAGGGATTGCGCCTGAATCTGCGTCTGACTCACCAGGAGATGGCCAGTGCCCTGAGTACAACCCGTGTGACAGTGACCAGGGTCATCGGACTGCTCAGAGATGAGGGCTGGCTCCAGATCGATGGTCAGCGCCACCTTGTGATCACCCATGTGCCCTGTAAATGAATTTCTCTGTGCCTGATTTCCTGAGTGTTTTGATTCAGTGAGATTGTGATCGCTTGATCAAGCCGATTACGGTGAAACAAATAAAAAAAGACTCCCCAAACGAGGAGTCTTCGTCATCGATTGGACTGTGACATCGGAGCGGCGGGATTTGAACCCACGACCCCTACTACCCCAAAGTAGTGCGCTACCAAGCTGCGCCACGCCCCGACGGCAGATTCAAGTTATCACAAGGCATTCCCGCTCTTTGTGTGTCGCTTGATGCGTGCCAGCAGTCTTGTTGTGAGTCTGTCTCGGCTGTCGCTTGAATACCCCCAGAGGCGCATTTCTCTGGCCAGCTGACGCAGCGCTGAAAGATTCATTGAGGCAAGCTGCAGCTCAGGCAGCGTTCTCCATGCTCTTGAGGCGATCGGCAGATCAGTGCGACGTTGGTTGTCGCTGAGACTCAGCGTTCCATCAGCGATCCACTCCGGTATGAGCACCACCAGCACTGCGATCAGACCGTAAAGCTCCACCAGGCCACTCGGCAGGGGATGCAGGCGACGGGGGGGCTTGGGCTCAGGAATGGTGGGCACGCCTTGCGAGGAGACCAGTTTCCAACCTTGCCAGGTCGGTTTATCGGCTGCGCAGGCAGTGGTCAGATCCCCTGGGTTGCTCTCTGTGAAGGTGTGGAGACCAGTCCAGGAGGGGACTGGGATTCATCACGCCAGAGAAAGGGAGGCTGATCATCGGATCGGGGCTTCAGGGCGAAGGCCATGGCGAAGACAAGAATCACCGTCAGAGCGATGACGGCGATCACCACCCTGTCGGGCAGTGGGTCATTCATGCCTGCAGCTGGATCGGATTGTTGTCTCCACGCAGCACGCAGTGGCTGATGCTCCAGTCGTAATGGGTCCAGACCTGGCTGGGCAACTGGTAGTCAGCAGCTTCAAAGGCACCGAGGAGGATCCCTGTGGGCATGGCGGAGCAATAGGGCCGGCTGCCTGGTCGTGCCAGATATTGCTGGTGGTAGCTTTCGGCGAAATGAAAGGTTCGGTCAGCTGCGATTTCAGTCGTGATGCTGTCCCGTTCGGCCTGAGTGAGGGCTTGTTGGTACCAGTCACGACTGGCCAGTGCGAGCTGCATCTGTCGGGTGGTGGTGGTGTAGATCGCCGATCGATACTGGCTTCCCCGGTCATTGCCCTGACGATCTCCCTGGGTGGGGTCATGACATTCCCAGAACAGCTTGAGCAGATCGCTGACATCGATGGCTGGTGTGCTGTATACCACACGCACCACCTCGGTGTGCCCGGTCCGTCCGCTGCAGACCTGCTCGTAACTGGGGGATGGTGTCTGCCCGCCGGCGTAGCCAACAGCAGTGGATACAACACCAGGCAGCCGCCAGAAACCCTTTTCCGCGCCCCAGAAACAGCCGCAGCCGAAAACAATTTCCTCCTGATCCTCCATCAGCGGGGCCTTCAGGGGAGTGCCGAGAACAACATGACGCTCGTCAGCGTTGCTGTCTGATAGTCCCTGCTGAGAACCGGTGAGCCAGTTGGGCAGCATCACATCCATGTCATTCGCCCGAACCCTAGGCAGATGTCATGGGTTCCAGGCGGATGTGATTGAGCAGTGTGGTGACGAAGGCGAACAGCAGAAACGGGACGCTGAGCACAAGAATCAGGCCGACTCCGACCAGTGCAAACACCGGTCTTGAGGACCCCATCAGCGCCAGCCCTGACGCAAGGCTTACAAAAATCACAGCCATCCAGGCCAGAATCTGCCCGTAGATATCCCCGAACGTCAGGGTGCAGCGGACCGAGAAAGGAGTACCTGACGTCATGGTTCGGCAGCAGAGACTCCAGCTAAGCCGAGGCAACAGGGTTTGTCGCCCGTACGTTGCACAACCTTTGCGTCAGGCCGCCGATTCCAGCCGTTCAGCTGCCTGTTCCCGCTCCCACAACCTTCGGTAAAGGCCCTGTTCCGTGATCAGATCGGAGTGGTGCCCCTGTTGAACCAGCCGTCCCTGATCCAGCACCAGAATTCGGTCGCAGGCCGCGGCCGCCGAAAGCTGATGGCTGATCATCACAATCGTGCGTTGTGTCTGGCGTCGGACTGAAGCGAGAATCTCTGCTGCGGTGTTGTTGTCAACGCTCGCCAGTGCGTCATCGAGAACCAGAACAGGAGCCTTAAGCAACAGGGCCCTGCCGAGCGCGGTGCGTTGTCTCTGGCCTCCACTGAGCGTGATCCCCCGCTCTCCCACCAGTGTGTTCATGCCATCGGGGAAACCGCGCACATCTCCCAGCAGGCGAGCCTGTTCAGCCGCTGCCTCAACCCGACCGATGTCGGCTTCGGGTTCGCCGTAGCGAAGATTGTCCGCCAGGCTGCTGGTGAACAGGTAGCCCTCCTGAGGAACCAGGGCGATCTGTTCACGCAGGTCAACAAGACGCAGGTTGGTGAGGTCGTGCCCATCGAGAAACAGTTGATGCTGGGGCACCTCCACCATGCGACCAAGGGCACGGGCGAGCGTGGTCTTGCCGCAGCCCACCGGCCCCACAACGGCCACCAGTTCGCCTGAGTGAATCTTGAAACTCAGACCGTCAAGGGTGTCGCAATCGGATCCGTCGTAGCGGATGTGAAGGTTGCGGGCCTCCAGTTCTCCGCGCACAGGCTGTTCAAGACACTCCGGTTCAACAGGGTCATTGATCAGCGGTCGTCTCGACAGCAGTTCCTCAACACGCTCCAGGCTGACTTGTCCGGTCTGGAATGTATTAAGCGTGAAACCAAGCAGAGCCGTGGGAAACACCAATCGCTCCACATAAAGAATCAGGGCCACCAGGCCACCGATGGACAACGTCCCCTGCTGGAGCTGACCACTCCCCAGTGCGAGCAGCAGCAGCAGGGAGATCGACGAGATGCCCTCAAGCAAGGGAAACAGGGTGCTGCGCGTACGCGCCAGCTGGATGGCGGTATCGCGGTATCCGCGGTTGCGCGAACTGAATGCATTCAGTTCCTGTTCTTCCTGGCTGTAAATCTTGATCGCTGCGATCCCTGAAAGGTCTTCCTGAATCAGTTCACTCAGACCTGCCAGCGCTTCCTGCTGGCGGCGCTGTTCGCGCATCATTCGCCCACCGAACAGGCGCACTGCGCCGAGCATCACCGGGTAGAGGGAGATCGCAGCAACGGTGAGGCCGGGATCGATCGCCAGCATGGCCGGCAGCGTGAACGCGTAGGCCAGAACGGTGTTCGTGAGACTCAGCACTGCAAAACCCAGCAGTCTTCGAACGTTCTCAACGTCGCTGGTGGCTCGGCTGATCACCTCACCACTACCTGTTTGCTGAACCCATCCAGGCTCCTGCTGCAGCATCTGATCAAACAGCTTCTGACGAAGCTCAACCTCCACCTGACGCCCGACTCCAAAGACCCTGATAAAAATGTTACTGAGCTTAGTAAAGCGCTTAAAAAGCCTATAGAACAAATAACTGTTTGCGTTCTTGATAGACCAAGACATGATAACCTTATTGAATCTTTGAGATCTGTAGGAGCAAAAGTTAGATTAATTCAAGATGGAGATATTGCTGGAGTAATTCATACAACCGAAAAAGCAACTGGTATTGACATGTATATGGGAATTGG
>PVBE011716071.1_pt1 | contig 11312 bp, 8 predicted proteins | sample 1631181 | NCBI WGS metagenome assembly PVBE01 (sample SAMN08397723, study PRJNA350692) | Marine metagenome, whole genome shotgun sequencing project. | isolation source: water | place: Pacific Ocean | collected 2012-04 | reverse complement strand
TGGCTTCAAGAAGGAGCACCAGGGGAGCCACATAGGCGGGAAGGCCATAGCTCTGCTCGACACGTACGCCGAGGAGCTCGGACTTGAGAAGACCTTCGCCGACGCGACGTCCCTCATCTCGTTCAAGGCGCTGCTCAGGCAGGACTATGCGCCCGAGGGTGTCAACGTGGGCGAGTTCGTGGAGAAGCTCGATACGGGCGAAGGACACAAGCGGCTGAACTCCATGCGGGTCGCCAAGCTCACGCCTAAAGGCCTGTCCAAGGTGGACGTGGACATCTCGGACTTCCAGTTCTCCCTCATCGTGGCCGGAGCCGAGTTCGAGGAGAGCGTGCGCCAGTCAGTGGGCCTGGAAGGCCTGGGGATGCACGGCGATATAATCCAGGAGTTCTCAGAGCGGAATCCTGATCTCGTCGAGCGATCCGTGAACAACAACCCGCACGTCCGCTCGTACGTCGAACGTATGCTGGCCCAGCAGTAGCGGGGTTGGTCGGCTCGGCCTAAAGAATAAAAGAGTGATGCAGCATATTGTCTCTTAGATGCTCAAGATAAGTGAGCGCTTATTGAACGCCATGACCAACCTAGGCCTTGGACGGTACGAGGTGCTCGTCTACCCCCATCTCCTGATGAGGGAGAGCGCCACCGTGTCTGACCTATACGACATGCTCAAGATCCCCAAGGCCCGCATCTACGAGGCGCTCGACATGCTCGAGAAGCGCGGGTTCATCTACAAACAGGACATTAAGCCCATCCGCTACATCGCCGTGGAGCCCGACATCGCGCTCAAGGAGCACACGCGCTCGATGATAGATGCGCTGGAGCAGAGCCACGAGACCGCTCGCGCCCAGCTCGCGTCCTTCGCCGCAAAGAGCGATGAGTCGGCCAGCATCCCCGAGTTCTGGTTCATCCATGGCAGGTCCAAGAAATACTTGCGTATCGACAAGATGATGAACACCACCGAGAACGAGGTGCGCATCACCGTCAACGAGGCGGGTCTGGGGAAGATGCTGCTCTATGAGTCGAAGAGCAATGTCCACCAGCGCCTCCGCGACGAGGGGAAGCCCATCAGGATGCTCGTGTTCGACATCGCACATCCGGAGCAGCTCGAGCGGGCGAAGCGGTTCGCCGATGTCCGAATGCTCGACGCCCCGCTCCCACGCATCGTGATCGTCGACAAGTCCGAGATGGCCATGCTCCTGCGGGCAACGCGTGACAGCCTCACCATTAGCAAGGGCGAGGACATCGTGCTATTCTCAAAGAACGCAGACTTCGTCTCCCTGTTCTGCGGGATCTTCGACACTTACTGGGACTCCCTCGGGAAGCCTGTCTAGACCCTGCGCCGCATCCGTCATAACGTGTCTTTTTCCACCGTACTCCGGAGTTGTAACTAAGCCGTAGTGATGCGTTTCTCGCGGAATTTTCCGATATATGGAGGAACAACCTATATAAGGTCGGAAGGGTGGCGAATGAGGTCCGGACGCCACGGTACAGTATGGCATGCCGCAGCCGTGGCTACGGGGACGGACGTATGAAACTAGGGGGTAACCGAAATGAGGAACCTTGAGGACGAGAAGCTCAAAGAGGAAGACCTACAACCGGACAACCGTGAGGAGGAAGTAACTAAGTTCTCGGACCTGCCGCTGGGCGCGCAGGCCATGACCGTCGGCAAGTACATCGGCCTCGGTCTCGCCTCCCTCGGGGTCGGTTTCGGTATGGTGTCCACGGTCGGTATCGTCCCTCCCAACACCGGCGCCATCATCCACGAGTCCGTCCAGCTCGATGAACGGGGCATCCTCGACTTCGAAGGTGGCACCCGCTACATCGAGAACGAGACCGATGGAAGCAAGTTCGTCCTTCGTCTCCCAGTCCCATTCTCCAGCTACGAGGAGGTGTCCCTTGAACGTCAGACGGTCGACATCGACATCCCCGTCGGGCAGCTCGCAACCTACACCGGTCAGAAGGCCGACGCCGCCAAGGAAGCGTACATCCACGGCCAGGTGTCCTACAGCGTCGAGAACCTGGCGCAGTTCGATGCCCGGACCGATTACCACAAGCTTATCGAGACCATCGAGACCTCCAGGATCAACGGAGGTAACGGCCCGCTCTCCGAGCAGGAGAAGGACGCCATTTGGATGCAGTTCTCCTCGCGTGAGGGCGCGTTGAAGACAACGCTCGAATATGTGGGCACCCAGGTGGTCCAGGCGACACTGAACGAGTACCTCGAACCCGTCCAGAAGCAGTACAAGGACGAGGCCACGCTCGCTGCCTTCGAGGGCGAGGAGGCGGTCAAGACATTCGAACGCGACCGTGTCCCCTACTTCAAGGGCGAGCTCAAGAAAGCCGCCCAGCAGTTCTACCAGGATATCCAGAACGATCCGTCCAAGGTCATCGAGGACTTCGAGGCGTCGCTCCACATGCGAGGCCAGGGCAAGGACATGCACATCATCCCCTCCTTCGAGGACGTGTACGGCGTCCAGGTGTACGAGATCGACGAGAGTGGATATGAGCTCGAAGTACGGGAGGGGAACTGATGGCGATGGACATCGACCTCGAGACCGATGAGGCCGGGACCGCCACGGCGGCCGACGGCTACACGGTCACCGAGGACCTCAACGCCGAATCTGTGGCCAAGGGATTCATAGCGGTCGGCCTCACCATCACCGGTGGGCTCGTCCTTGGTGCACTGCTCGGCAAGGAGGCCGAGCCCGGGCCCCCCAAGACCCGTGTGCTGGGCGACGACAGCGTTCCCACGCTCTCTCCCGAACAGGCCATGGCGGACGCCGACTGCGACCACCTCTACGACTCCATCGACCCTCACCCCGGTAATCCCGACATCGACGGGGACGGCATCCTCGACGGCCGGGACTGGGATTGGTCCAATCCTGACGTGGACGCTGACGGTATCATCGACGGCAAGGACCCCGACTTCATGCTCCCCGACCGGGACGGTGACGGGCTCGCTGACGCCTACGACCTCCACCCCGATAACGCTGACGCGAACAGCGATGGCATCCCCGACGGCTTCCCCTCGCTCAGGCACCAGGAGATCGGCGAACAGCGGGGCTTCTACATGCCCAACGATCCCTCGTCCTACATCACACCGGACAGTGAGATCGTCCAGGGCTACGCCAACAACCTCGAGGTCCGCGACCTTCCCAGCTCAATAAATATCGGCGAGAACACCATATCCGGTATCAAGTTCATGCGGTTCGCCGACGGCAAACCGCTCATGGGGAAGTACTTCTTCGACGCCGAGCATCTCGGTCACACCGACTACTGGCAGAACCCGGAGCACTTCCTCACTTCCCTCGGCAGGGGGGACTGCGAGGACTACGCACTCGCCTCCAACTCGCTGCTCGAGGCCAAGGGTTACGATTCGGTGGTGGTGCTCGGGACGATGAAGGGCGGAGGTCACGCCTGGACCGAGACGATCATCGACGGTAAGGCCTATCTCACCGATAACAACGTTCGCGATCTGCTCATCCCCCGGGATGTCGCTTATTCGCAACTAGGGTATTCACCACAATCGATGTTCGGGGACGACCTGCCCCTGGGCACCTACAATCCCGACTGGGTGGAGTGGGAGTGATGATCATGGTGACGGAGTACGAAACGGACTTGGAGAATGAGAAGGAAGGGCTCACGCTCAAGAAGGTCGGCGGGTACGCCGCCCTGGGCCTGGGCATTGTGGCCGCCATTGGCGGGGCCATAAGTATCATCCCGCCCCCGCCGGGCACGACCCCGCGGCCGGCCTATCTGACCGAGATCGAGCACAGCAGCCAGGGGAACGTCATCGACATGGGCGACTACCAGGTCACCCTTCCCGAGGGCACCCCCATGGTGTACAGCGAGGGGTACGTGCCGGACGAAGTGCTGGTGAAGTTCAGTAGAGATTTGTACAAGAGCGACTCGGATGCGCTCATCGATGGCCTGGATGCGCGGATCGAGGGCGAGATCTCCTCCCTCGACGTTCAGCTGCTGCGCGCCGGCGATGGTGACGCCAAGAAACTGTTGGATGCGCTGAACAACTCAGGGCTGGTGGAATATGCCGAGTTGAACTACGTGGCCCATGCTTTCGACATAACGCCCAACGATACATATTGGTCTTTGCAGTACGGCCCGCAGCGCATCCGGGCTCCGCAGGCGTGGGACCTGAGTACCGGATCGAACTCGGTCATAATCGCCGTGTTGGACACCGGGGTTGACCTCGACCACCCTGACCTGGCAGCCAAGATCGTGCCTGGATACGACTTTGTCAACCGGGACGACAACCCGCAGGACGATCAGGGGCACGGTACGCACGTGGCGGGAATTGCAGCGGCGGTCAGCAACAACGGGGAGGGCGTCGCCGGCGTCTCGTGGGGGGCGCGCATTATGCCGGTCAAGGTGCTGGGTTCGAACGGCGCCGGCAGGTACTCCGCCATCGTCGACGGCATTATCTTCGCCACGGATAACGGTGCGGACGTCATTAATCTGAGCTTGGGAGCCCCTTTTAACTCCAGGGCGTTGGAAGACGCCGTCAATTATGCGGTGGAGCACGGCGTGACGGTGGTGACTGCCGCCGGCAACTCCGGCAGCAACACCATCGACTACCCGGCTGCCTACGAGAACACGATTGCAGTGGCGTCTACGGACTCCAGCGACAACCGCTCTCGTTTCTCCACTTACGGCGATTTTGTAGACCTGGCCGCGCCCGGATCGGACATCGGCTCCACCGGCCTTGACGACACCTACATCTACAATAGCGGCACCTCCCAGGCGGCGCCGCACGTGGCAGGGGCGGCCGCCGTGCTGATCGGCTATTCCAGCGATTTCAACACGCCAGAACGGGTGCGCACCGCGCTTGAGACCACCGCGCTGGACCGCGGCAGCAGCGGCTGGGATCAGTATTACGGCCACGGCATTATCCAGTTGGACCGCGCTCTGCAGTCCGATCCCGGTTCCGCTCCACCGCCCACAGGGACGGATAATCCCGACGGAGTGGAAGGGGAGCAATGATTACCGGATCATATGACAGGGACGGGAGATGATGATAATGGAGACGGAGTACGAAACGGAAATAGAGAACGAGAAGGAAGGGCTCACGCTCAAGAAGGTGGGCGTGTACGCCGCACTGGGCCTCGGCCTCGCAGCCGCCGTAGGTGGCGCCATCGGCACGGCCGTGGGACCCATGGACGCGACCCCCGCGTCGGGGACTGGACCCTACCGGCCCGCCTATGTCACGGAAGTGCAGGACGCCGTCAAGGGCGGCACCATCGACATGGGCGACTACCAGGTCACTCTGCCCAAGGACATCCCTCTCGTTTACGGCGAGGACGCCCGGGTTCCCGCTGAGGCCAAGGAATGGACCGTCATGATCTACTCCGCCTCCGACAACAACCTCGAGAACGACCAGCTCACCGACATCAACGACATGGAGAAGCTGGGATCCAACGACTACATGGACGTCGTGGTCCAGGTGGACCGCGGATACACCGCCGACACGCCCCAGGGCGGCGACTGGACCGGTGCCCGGCGCTACCACATCCAGAAGGATACCGACCCGGTCAACTACAACTCACCGGTGCTAGCGGAGCTCGGACAGGTGGACATGGCCGCTCCCGAGACACTGGCGGAGTTCGTGGAGTTCACCGTCAAGAACTTCCCCGCCAAGCACTACATGCTCATCATCGCCGACCACGGCTCGGGCTGGGAGGGCTTCATCGACGACAGCTCACACCACGCCGGACAGATGTCCACGCCTGAGCTCGACCAGGCGCTCGAGCGGGTCAAGGAGCGCACTGGTGCACAGATCGACATCCTCGGATTCGATGCCTGCCTCATGGGATCGACCGAGGTCGCCTATCAGGTCCGCGACGCGGCCGGGTTCCTGGTGGCCAGCGAGGAGCTGGAGGGCGTCGAGGGCTGGCCCTTCGAGGGTATCATCAGCCAGCGGGCACTGGACGTCATGGAGAAGTTCAACCGCACCTTCAAGGACACCGACCGCCCCGCGCTCACGCCCAAGCTCTACTCCTACCTCATCGTCAAGGAAGGCGCCAATGATACCGCCACTTTCGACACGCTCTCCTCAACAGAGCTCGAGAAGATGCCCAAGGTGGCATCAGCCGTGAACGGGCTCGCCGTCGCCCTGCGTGCGTCCGAGGTCCCTGTCACCGAGTTCAATACCATTGAGGGCAACAGCCAGGACTACGGCTGGGGCTCGCCCCTGGTGGACGTGGTCGACCTGGCCACGAACCTCGCCGCAAACGACCAGTATGGCAAGGACGTGAAGCTCGCCGCCAACAAGGTCATCGAGGCCGTGGACCAGGTGATTGTGGCCGAGCACCACAACTCGACCCATCCCGGCTCCCACGGGCTGCACATCTACGTCCCGTCGAGCTGGTGGGCAGGGTCCTACGACGGCGAGGCGTACGAGCAGCTCGAGTTCACCGAGGACACCCAGTGGGACGAGTGGCTCAAGGATCGGGCAGAGAAGATGAAGCAGACCCCGTCGGGTCCGTGATGTTCAACAGGTGATCATGATGTATATCGAGAATGAGAACGAGCACGATGAAGCGCCGGAACGAGAAGAGGACGGGCTTACGTTCAAGCAGGTCGCGGCCTACACCGCAGCGGGCCTTGGGCTCGTAGCCGCCATCGGCGGTGCGATCAACATCCTTCCGCCGTTCCAGCCGCCCCCGGACACGACCCCGCGTCCGGCCTATGTGACCGAGACCGAACAGAGCACTCAGGGTAACGTCATCGACATGGGCGACTACAAGGTAACCCTCCCCTCGTCCCTCCCCCTGACCTATGCGGACCAGGACGCCCGTACGCAGGGCAAGGAGTGGACCGTCCTCGTCTACTCGGCCGCCGACAACAACCTCGAGCCGTATCTCATGGCCGACAACGACGACATGGAGACGGTCGGTTCTGACAAGTACGTGGACGTCGTGATCCAAGTCGACCGCGGCACGGTCGCCGAGGGCCAGGTCGACTCGGGAGAGAGGGCCTGGACCGGCGCCCGGCGCTACCACCTCCAGAAGGACGCCGAGAAAGGGAAGCTCAACTCCCCCATGATGGGCGAGCTCGGGCAGGTCAACATGGCCGATCCCGACGTGCTCGCGGACTTCCTCGAGTGGGGTGTGAACAACTACCCCGCCGATAACTACATGCTCATCATCTCGGACCACGGCGCCGGATGGACCGGGGCCATCGGGGACGACTCCTCCGGGGACCACGAGATGACCTGGGTCGAGGTCCAGGAAGCACTGGGCAAGGTCCAGCAGCGCACCGGTGTGAAGATCGACGTGCTCGGGTACGACGCCTGCCTCATGGCGTCGGCCGAGGGCGCCTACCAGGTACGGAGCGTCACCGACTTCCTGGTGGCGAGCCAGGAGCTGGAGGGTGCCGAGGGCTGGCCCTACGAGGGTATCATGGGCAACCGGGCCCTGGTGGTCATGGAGAAGTTCTCCACGGCCTTCAAGGACGGTAAGCGCCCAGAGCTCACTCCGAAGCTCATGAGCTTCCTCATCGTCAAGGAGGCCGAGAACGACCAGCGGAACCTCCCTACTCTCTCTGCCGTCGAGGTGGAGAAGATGCCCAAGGTCGCCGAGGCCATGGACGGATTCGCCGAGGCGCTGCGAGGGTCCAAGGTGCCCATCAGCGAGTTCAACAAGATCGCCGAGGAGAGCTTCCACTTTGGGAGGCAGTGGTGGTTTGAGGAGCCGCTCGTGGACGCAGTAGAGCTGGCCGAGAAGGTCTCTGCCAATGGTGCCTACGGCGCTGATGTGCGCGAGGCCGCGGCAAAGGTCATCGAGGCCGTCGACCAGGTTGTCGTCGCCGAGCAGCACAACGAGACCAGCCATCCCAACGCCCACGGGCTGCACATATACGTGCCCTTCAACGGTCCACCTGGAGAGGGCCAGGACTCCTTCGACGGTGATAAGTACGGTGAGCTCGACTTCGCAGAGGACACCCAGTGGGACGAGTTCCTCCAGGAGCGGGCGAATCAGAATAAGGGAGGCCAGTAGGAGGGTTAATGATGTACGTCGAGCAGGAACCTGAACCGGAAGCGAACGAGAAGGAAGAGGGGCTTACTACCAAGCAGGTGGCGACCTACGCCGCCGCAGGGCTTGGACTTGTAGCCACCATCGGTGGTGCTATTGTCGGCATCGGTGGCGGCATGCTCCCCAACACGCTCCCGCCTCCCGGAACGGACCCTCAGCCGGCGTACGTCATCGAGACCGAACAGGCCAAACAAGGCAACGTCATCGATATGGGTGACTATCAGGTCACTCTCCCGTCGTCCATCCCGCTCAACTACGCTGCCCAGGACGACCAGGCCGAAGGCAAGGAGTGGACCATCCTCGTCTACTCCGCCGCGGACAACAATCTTGAGGCCTATCAGGTCGCCGATGTGGACGATATGGAGAAGATAGGCTCCACCGACAACGCGGACGTGATCGTCCAGCTCGACCGCGGCGAGAAGGCAGACGGCAAGATCGACATGGGCAAGCGAGCGTGGACCGGTGCCCGGCGCTATCACCTCCAGAAGGATGGTACTAAGGGCGAGCTCAACTCCCCCGTTCTGGGTGAGCTAGGTCAGATCGACATGGCCGATCCTGCGAACCTCCAGGACTTCGTGGAGTGGGGCGTCCAGAACTTCCCTGCGAAGAACTACATGCTCGTCATCTCCGACCACGGTATGGGCTGGACCGGCTCGATTATCGATGATTCCGCGGGTACCGATTCCATGACTTGGGCACAGGTCCAGGAGGCTCTGGGCAAGGTCCAGCAGAAGACGGGCGTCAAGATCGACGTGCTCGGGTACGACGCGTGCCTCATGGCATCGGCCGAGGGCGCCTACCAAGTACGGAGCGTCACCGACTTCCTGGTGGCCAGCGAGGAGAATGAGGGCGCCGAGGGCTGGCCCTACGAGGGCATCATGGGCAACCGTGCCCTTGTGGTCATGGAGAAGTACTCCAAGGCCTTCAAGGACGGCCCGCGCCCCGAGCTCTCGCCCAAGCTGATGAGCTACCTCATCGTCAAGGAGGCCGAGAACGACCAGCAGAACCTCAGGACACTCTCTGCCACCGAGGTGGCCAAGATGCCCAAGGTGGCCGAGGCCGTGGATGGATTGGCCGATGCTCTGCTCGGATCGAAGGTCCCCATGGAGGAGTTCAACAAGGCCAACGACGCAAGCCTTCACTTCGGCACCAATCCTTTGCTCGGTTTCCCGGAGCCCCTCGTGGACCTGGGTGACCTGGCCGAGCGGCTCGCGGCCAACGAGAAGTACGAACCCGCAGTGCGCGATGCTGCCAACAAGGTGATAAAGTCCATCGGACAGGTGGTCGTTGCCGAGCAGCACAACGCCCAGTCCCATGGCACTGCAACGGGGCTCCACATCTACGTCCCCAGCGTGCAGCGGGAGTACGATCATTACAAGCAGCTGTACGAGGCCACCGGGTTCGCAGAGGACACGTCGTGGGACGAGCTGATGCAGAAGCGGAACCCCACCATCGAGGAGGCCTTCGAGCTCCCTCTGTGGCTCCAGATCTACCTGGAGTCGCAGCAGGGCAAAGAGTGAGCGGCCCGATGGAAGACGCAGGTCCCGTCGAAGAGGTCGCGGAATACATTCCTGAGCTCGAGGACCAAGCCCCGGTATACTCAACGGCCCACCGACCCCTCTGCCAGTACCCTCCGGCCTATGCGGACCACGATGTCACGGTCCCGGGACCGTACGGCCCCGCAACCGACATGTGGTGGGTGTGGGACCTGTCGGTGATGCCCCCCCGGGACGAGCAGATCGCGGCCAGTGTGCGCGGTGAGGGGAGGAACGTGTACGTCGTCGTCGAGGACGCGGCCTGGGGCCACTCCGTTGACGAGGGGACGGTGGCCAACCTAATCAGGGCCTGGGACGAAGGGACACCTTCCGATCCCGAGCACGGTCTCTACGACCAGGTCACGGGCCTGTTCGGCGACCCACCGGACGAGTTCGACAACGATCCGAAGGTCTACCTCTTCCTGTACGAGATGGAGGGGTACCGCGGGCACAGCTTCGACGGCTACTTCAAGGTCGAGGACCAGCTCGACGTCCCTGTGTCCAACCGACATGAGACCCTACACATCAACACGCTCCATTACGCTCCCGACTCCGATTACATGCTCTCCGTACAGGCCCACGAGCTTCAGCACCTCATCCATTGGGGCCACGATCGGGATGAGGAGAACTGGCTCAACGAGGCCATGAGCGAGGTGGCGATGGTGCTCACCGGCTACGGTGCGGACGAACGCTGGGTCGATACCTGGTTGCGCGACCCCTCCCACGCTCTTATCCCGGACAAGATCGGTCGGGGGCACTACGGCCTCTACATGCTCTTCGGCGACTACCTCTGGGAGAGGTTCGGTGACAGCTTCATCAAGGACCTCACGGCCGATCCACTGCACGGGAAGGACTCGCTGGACGCGAGGCTCGGGGGTCTGAACCCCTCCCTCGACCTCGACACCGTGTTCGCCGACCTGGGCCTGGCCATCGCGGTGAACGACACCTCGTTCGAGGGGGGGATGTACGCGTTCGAGCGGCTAGACATAGGTGAGGTGAAGGCGACCGAGCTCTCCGATGGACTGACCTGCTATGCCGATGTGTCCGGGCGCGGAGGGATGTCGTTCATGAAGGCCCAGGTCACCGCGGGGCGCACAGTGAGGGTTGAGAGCGGTTCGTCCGACGGGCTCCGGTTGCGCGCTGCTATGGTGGGGTCATCGGGACCTACTCTGGTGGCGGACACGCTCAACGGTGGAGCAACGGACATCGATATACACGAGGACGGGACGCTCTGGCTGGCGGTCACCAATATCTCGGGCGAGGACGCTTCTTTCTCAGCAAGGTTCAAGGAAGTGTGAGGCGGATCCATCCACTTCCCATCGATAGACACTTCGAGCATCTGAGACATTATACTATAGGGGAGATATGGTCGCATACCGTATCGATGGTGCTCTCGGCAGCCGTGTCACTTGGCATCTTGGGCGGGCATCAGGTGTATAAAGATAGCACGACTCGGGGGGCCTAAGTGATAGGTATAGCTATGGGAAGGTGGGGATTATGAAACGGTCATCAGCCCTATGTGTCCTCCTCGTGCTCGCCCTGGTGCTAGCCTCGGTCATCGCCGGAGACCAGCGCCTGGATATCGAGGACGGATACGCGCAGGGGGAGCTCAAGAAAGCCAAGGACGGCGTGGAGGAGGTGGAAACCACCGAGATCGGCGGTCTAGCGCTCGACGCCATCGGCAGTTCGGGTGCGAGTGCGCCGTACATCTCCAATCTCGCTATCCCCTGCA
>PVBE010767791.1_pt1 | contig 11312 bp, 10 predicted proteins | sample 1631181 | NCBI WGS metagenome assembly PVBE01 (sample SAMN08397723, study PRJNA350692) | Marine metagenome, whole genome shotgun sequencing project. | isolation source: water | place: Pacific Ocean | collected 2012-04 | reverse complement strand
GGTGCACGGTTTGCGCAAGTTGTGCGAAATACTGCCCGTTGGGAATTATTGAGATTGTGAGCGTGCCAGGCAAAATTGATGCTCAGGAAGGTGAGAGCTATCAGATCGAGGTTTTCGACATTGATATCGGTCGATGTATGTTTTGTGGTTTGTGTGTAGAAGCTTGCCCATATGATGCTTTGCATATGGGGACGAAATTTGAACGTTCAACTTATATACGTAACGACTTAGTGATTACTAAAGATGAGTTAGTTGAGGCTGAAAAACGTCCGAGCTCGTTCTATCGGCCCCAATTCGAAGAAACCGGATTTGATCCGTTCTCTGAGGAAGTCAAAGACTTCCACGATGCTGGTAGGCATGAGCGTCCTACTGATGAAGATCTGAAAAGAAAATGGGTCGATGAACGATGATGGAAGTTTCAACTTTAACCACGTTCGTCTTCTGGGTGACTTCCGCTATGACTTTGGGGCTCGCAGTGATTGTTGTGACCCAGCGAGATGTTTTCAGGGCTGCAATAGCTCTTGCCGGTTCATTTCTCGGAGTTGGCATTCTTTACTTCGTGCTTAATGCCGAATTCGTTGGTGTAGTGCAAATACTTGTATATGTGGGTGCTATTTCAGTTTTGATGGCGTTTGCCGTCATGTTTATTCAGGACGTTGCATCCGGTAGTCGTCCTTCTGAAGGCCGGTTGTTTGCTGTCGTTGTCTCTGTGTTGCTTTTCTCGGCATTCGCGTTCACTACCTACAACTCTAATTGGTCTTCAATGGATGAAATAACGAACCCGGTAGCCCTTCATGCTTTGACGGATGGATATGTGGAATTGGGTACTGGTGATGACATATCAATACTCAAAAACCGTTCGCCAGACTTAGATGGCGTTGTGGTTGAAAACGGTGGGGTTTTGGTTGACAGCACAGGAGCAATCGGTGTGATGCTGATACGTGAGTATATGCTGGCATTTGAAATCATTGGTTTGTTATTGGTCGCCACTTTGATTGGAGGATTGCTTTTGATGCGTGATCGGGCATCAGAAAATGAGCCTGAGAATGGGGATGCCCCGGCATGATCATTGAGAACGTGCTCTTGGTTTCTGCAGCCCTATTCGCAATCGGTGCGTATGGAGTGATTTCACGACGAAGCCTTGTGACTGTGATCATGTCGCTTGAATTGATGTTTAACGGAGTTGTAATTGCTGCCGTAGCGTTTAGTAGATTCACCCCATCAGCTGCGCTTATTAGTACGAATCCGTTGACATCTGAAGCGATACGATCATCGTTGACGGGGCATACTTTCGCAATATTCGTTACTGCGGTAGCAGCTGGAGAAGCTGCATTGGCGTTTGCTCTCGTCTTCGCGATGTATAGGGCGGTGGAATCGGTAGAAATTACAGATGCTTCTGATATGAAAAACTGATCGGCATGGTACAAGCACGGATTTTGATTTAAATGTGGATTGACTATAAAAAAACACCGAACCTCATATCTGCTCAGATGTGGAAAGACCTCCTCGAAGGGGAAGGGCTTCCGACTATGTTGATACCTGATGGCGATATTTTGGATTGGGCTGAAAACGCGTCCTTTCGGGTCATGGTCCCGAAAGGACGAGAACACGTGGCCGATGAAATATTGAGAAAACTGTAATAAGGAATGCTTGTGATCACTGAGGGTCTTGTCTGGTTAATAATCGCGCTGCCAATCATCAGCTTTTTGGTGAATGGAGTATTAGTGCGTGCCTTCATCGGATCCAATTCTAGATATGCTGGTTACATTACGATTGCGGCTATTGGCGCGTCGTTTGTCCTTTCTTTGATTGCGCTGGCGACAGTGATGTCTGATGGACCCCTTGATTTTGAAACCCATCACTGGATATTTATCCGTGGGGTGGACTTGAGTTTCGGTCTAATACTTGATCAGCTGTCAGCAATCATGCTGTTGGTCGTCAGTGGAATTAGCTTGCTCGTGCAGATTTATGGTCAGGCTTACATGGAAGGCGACAAGAGCTACACCCGATATTTCGCCTATATGTCGTTATTTACAGCTTCAATGCTTGGACTTGTTCTGGCTCGAAATATGATCCAGATATTTGTTTTTTGGGAACTGGTTGGAGTTTCTTCTTACCTGTTGATAGGTTTCTGGATGGATCGTCCTTCAGCTGCGGCCGCAGCGAAGAAGGCGTTCATAATGACTCGCTTTGGAGATTTCGGATTTCTTTTGGGAATCCTATACCTGTATTCGATAGATCCGTCTTACATGGATGTTTCTGTGCTTTATCAGGCTTTGGAAGGCCACCAAATTGCCGCATCCGTTACTACCTGGGTCGCACTTGGCCTGTTTGCAGGAGCCGTCGGTAAGTCTGCCCAATTCCCACTTCACTCTTGGCTTCCCGATGCGATGGAAGGCCCGACTTCTGTATCTGCCTTGATCCATTCAGCCACCATGGTTACCGCAGGGGTATTTTTGATCGCTCGTTTTTTCCCGTTATTTGAGCATTCCAACGTTATGACCCTTGTTGCTCTAATTGGTGGGTTTACTGCCGTCTTTGCGGCTACGATGGGTTTGGTTGCAAATGACATCAAGCGGGTCTTAGCCTATTCGACGATCAGTCAGCTTGGTTACATGGTTCTGGCATTGGGAGTTGGCGCCTATGCTCCTGCTATATTCCATTTATTTACGCATGCATTTTTTAAGGCAGCATTGTTCCTAGGTGCTGGATCGGTTCACCATGCGGCCGGTACATTCAATATGAAATATATGGGCGGCCTGAAGAGGCATATTCCCTGGACATACTGGGGAATGATCATAGCCAGTCTTAGCTTGGCCGGTCTCTTTCCATTCTCCGGTTTTTGGTCAAAAGATGAAATTCTTGGGCATGCCTCTGAAGTTGGAACTACGACCGGCAACATCGTTTTGGCTTTAGGATTGATAGCGGCCCTTATGACAGCGTTCTACATGTTCCGAGCAATATTTCTGACATTTCATGGAGAATGGAATGGTGGGAGTGAACAGGAGGAGGCGGACGCCCAACTTTCAGGCGATCCTCCACCGGTAGGAAATACGCCTTCGCACCTTGGCGAGTCCCCGTGGGTGATGATTGGTCCTGTCACATTGTTGGCGATCCTTTCTATCTTTATAGGATTCTTTTCCAATCCTGTTGTTGAAGTGGCGTCTATCGATAAGCATGCGTTTGCTCATTTTGTGACAGTGGAAAATGAAGATGTATTTCCAGTAGACGAATATGGTGATCACAAAGCTGCGGAACATGCTGGTGCTGAACCTAAATTTAATTTTGTGGTTGCTGCCATCTCATCCTTATTGGCTCTCATTGGGATTACCGTCGCTTATGCGATGTATATCAAGGCATGGATCTTGCCGTCATCGATAGGTGCGCGATTCCGACCGCTCTACAATCTGATGTTTCGTAAGTATTACTTTGACGAGCTATACGAAAATATTGTGGTAGCCAAAGGTTTTTATAAATACCTTGCCGATGGTTTGCGTTGGTTCGATGAGCACTGGGTCGACAACGTAAATATTCATCTTTCCAATTGGGTCGCCCGAGTTGGGAAAAGTGGTGTATTAATTCAAAACGGTCAAACACAGACCTACGCTGTCGGCATGGTCATAGGCGTCGTTGCAATTGCAGCGGGATTCCTACTATGGGGTTGATATGTAACGTGGGAATTCAGTTACTGGAAATGGTATATATCTTGAACGTTACATCGGAGGTTACCCGTGTTTGAAGGGTTGCTGACGATTACGGTATTCCTGCCGGCTATGGTTGCAATATTGGTTGCTCTTTTTGCACGTGGAAAAGAGGTCGATCGGCAAATACGTTGGATTTCGATCGCTGCCACCGCAGTTACATTTGTTCTGACAGTTGTGGTTTACGTTTCATATGACCAAACTGTTGGCGGTATTCAGATGGTGGATTACTTCGAGCGATGGATACCCATCGATGCATTGAGATCTTCCTATCTGCTTGGAGTTGATGGATTGAGCGCACCATTGGTGCTTCTCACCGGGATACTTGGGATGGCAGCGGCTTTCAGTTCATGGCGTATCGACAATCGTGTCCGTGAATATTTCATGTGGTTGCTTCTGCTTGAAACGGCCGTCCTAGGAGTGTTTGTATCCCTAGACTTGCTGCTCTTTTTCATATTCTTCGAATTTGAATTGATCCCGATGTTCATGCTTATCGTGATATGGGGAAGCGGTCGACCTCGTTATTCCGCGATGAAGTTTGTATTGTTTACGCTTGCGGGTGGGGCGTTCATGTTGGTGGGCATTCTCGCGATTTATGTAACGCCCGATGTCAGCACGTTGGCGATGGTTTCGATTCCTGAGTTAGGAATTATCGGCATTCCTGAGCTTATAGCTGGTGCGAAATTAGTGTTGCCAGCGGCTTTGATATTTGGATTGTTCTTCATAGCTTTTGCTGTTAAATTGCCACTTTGGCCAGTGCATAGTTGGTTGCCAGATGCACACACTGATGCTCCTACGGCTGTTTCGGTTATGTTGGCCGGAGTTTTGCTCAAAATGGCAGGGTATGGGCTTTTGAGGATTAATCTTGGCTTTTTTCAAGAGACCCAAGGTTTCACTATTCATGATGTAGCCGGATTGATGGCGATGATAGCTGCAATTTCAGTTATTTACGGCGGTATAGTCACGGTTCGCCAGACGGATATGAAGAGGTTAATCGCATACAGTTCTGTTAGTCATATGGGTTTTGTCATGCTCGGCTTGTCTGCAGTTGGGTCCTCTGTAGTAGATACATCTGTTGCCGGGCTCAATGGTGCAGCGTTACAGATGTTTACACATGGCACTATTACCGGACTTGCCTTCTTGATGGTCGGGCTATCTTACGATCGTACTCATACTCGACATATTCCTCATCTGGGCGGATTATGGAAGAAGATGCCGTTGATAGCGATATTCTTCCTGATTGCAGGATTTGGTTCATTAGGGCTTCCATCTTTATCTGGATTCGTGGCGGAGATCATGGTGTTTCTCGGTACGTTTTCGGTCTGGCCATGGGCTACAGCTGTTGCTGCGTTTGGTGTGGTGTTAGCCGCCGGCTATACGTTGTGGATGGTTCAACGGGTGTTCTTTGGCGCTCGCCCTGCAACACCGGGACTTTCTGACCAAGTCTACGAAAACCTGACTGATGCCAGCTGGGTCGATATGATCCCTGTAATCATATTGGCTGCTCCTATTTTTATTATTGGCTTGTGGCCTTCTGTTGTTACCGACGTATTCGATATTGGTATCCAGGCGGTGCTTAGGTAATGACTGTTAATGACTTTTGGGCACTGTCCCCTGAAATTGCTATGGCGCTTCTCGCTTTGGTGGTAATTTCTGCCGACCTCGTCACTCGAAACGTGGTGAAGGTTTTGGTTGTTGCCTTTGTTGGATTGACAGTGCCGCTGATTCTCGCGTTGAACCTCTGGTTTGGATGGTTTGGCGAGCCTGTCACAACTTCAGCGCTATTCGGAACAGTTGAGGCCGATCGCTTTTCGCTCTTTTTCAAATTCCTTCTTATTACCGTTAGCGCAGGTACCATTCTCGCGTCTGCGAAATATATTGCCAGTAATCGAATGAAAAATTACGGCGGAGAATTTGTGTCGCTATTACTACTATCAGTGACAGGGATGATGCTCCTCGTTTCGGCAACTGAGTTGATAACAATTTATGTCGCACTGGAGCTCAGTGCCTTACCGATTGTCGCTCTTGCTGCTATTCATCGCACTAAGCAAGGAATCGAGGCGGGTACTAAATTCTTCGTCTTGTCCGCCATATCCAGCGCCATTCTGCTTTATGGATTTGCTTACATTTACGGATACGCTGGTAGCACTAACCTCGAGATGATCATGGAGCGGTTAGCCGTTATTCCAACTGAGGCGGGCGTTCCATTTGGTTCATACGCTGTTTTACTGGCCGTGATATTGGTGGTTGCCGGATTTGGGTTCAAGATGGCAGTTGTCCCTTGGCAGATGTGGGTGCCGGATGTTTATCAAGGTGCCCCAACTCCGGTTGCAGCTTTTCTTTCGGTAGCCTCGAAGGCTTCGGCATTTGCAGTAATAATGCGGATCATGTATTCGGCCTTCGGGGATCCTTCCATGATGCAGGATTGGTCAGGGCTTTTTGCAATCCTAGCAGCTATTTCTATGACTGTTGGTAATGTGCTGGCTTTGGCCCAATCGAATATAAAACGACTGCTCGGTTACTCTACGATCGCTCAAGCTGGTTACATTTTAGTAGGCGTTGCTTCCGTGCCTGCAAATCAGGTTGGTTCGACTTTTTATGGAGCGGGTCCTCAAGGTACGATGTACTATCTTGCCGGATACGCGTTTACGAACTTGGCCGTGTTTTTCACCGTTATTGCGATCACCATGCGTACTGGTGATGATTCAATCGACGGTTTGAAGGGAATGCTGAAGCGCTCACCTCTTCTGGCTTCTCTTCTCGTATTTGGAATCCTGTCTCTCTTAGGTATGCCTCCCACAGTTGGTTTTATGGCGAAGGTTGTTGTTTTTGGCTCGGCGTTGAACGCTGACCTTGCGTGGCTGGCTATAGTTGGGGTGGTGAATACTGTAATCGCTGCATATTACTATCTCAGGGTTATCCAGATGATTGTTTTTGACGATCCAGTAGATCCGTCCACTTTCAGTGGTGATAAGCCGGTTTTGGTTGCTGCTGGGGTTGCGGCTATAGGAACCGGTATATTCGGACTTGCACCCTTCCTTTTGCTTGAATTTGCTGAGAGCGCCCTGACAATTGTTTCGGGCCTGTAATTCGTCTGTTAAGTATTTGCGATCTGTTCGGAAGCACCTAAATAAGTCGTAGACTTTTATTCACAATCAAATTCACGAGATAGAACTAACGATATGCCCGGGTATAACAACATAGGAATTGTCCATCACGGTTTGTTGACCGAAGCAGAGGAACTTGCCAAGCAACTTGCCGCTATCTACGGAAAAGGTCGAAAGTGGTGGCTAGCAACTCAAGATACTCTTGGGGAATGTCAGGAAAATCTCAACTCGTCAGATTTGATTATCACAATCGGCGGCGATGGTACGATCCTGCGAGGAGTGCATGTTGCGGCCTCTCGCGACATACCCGTTCTCGGAGTCAATATGGGGCGGGTCGGCTTCATGAGTGATATTGAATCTAAAGATGCGATCAATGAAATAGGTTGGTATCTGGAGGGGAATGCTCGAATTGAACGCCGTTATATGCTGAGTGCGACAATCCAGGGCAGGGAATCTCAGCCTATTATTAGTCTTAATGACGTGACGGTTGCACGTGGTTCTATCGTTCGTGTAATTGAAGTTAGTACTGTTGTCGATGGAGTCCATTTGGCTACTTATAGAGGTGACGGTGTGGTTGTTTCTACCGCCACTGGATCCACCGGGTACACCCTTGGACTTGGCGGCCCGGTCATGGATCCGGCGTCTCGTGATTTTCTTGTCAAGCCAATTGCTACACATATGAGCCAGTTTGGGGGAGCGATACTGCAGGCGTCGTCTACAGTATCGCTCACCGTTCAATCGGAAGAAAATGCTACGTTAAACGCAGATGGATTTATCGATCTGTTGTTGGCGGATGGCGAAACTGTTGTGATATCTCAAGCGGGTAATTACGCTTCATTTTTACGCCGTAAGCCCGCAGCTGAATTTTGGGGCGACTTGTCAAGGCGATTAGGACTACGAAAAGGTCCACTTAAATCTCCCCGACGACACGGTCTATAGCATTACAAAACTCGGTAAAATAATAACGTTTTGCGAACTAAACGGCCCACCACTCTGTCAATTGAACGTAAGTATGAAGGAGATCGTATCTCGCTTCGCGTTGACACGGCTAGATTTGATGATGGTCCAGAGTTTGATCGTGAGATAGTTGAACATCCTGGTTCGGTTGTGCTTGTGCCCATCACAGATGATGGGACAGTTCTATTGATTAGGCAGTTTCGCCAGGCAGCCGGAAAAGTTTTGCTCGAGGCTTCTGCTGGAACTATAGAATCGGGTGAGAATCCAGAAGTGACAGCTCTTAGGGAGTTACGAGAAGAAGTGGGTCACAGAGCTGGAAAATTAATCCCGATTGGTGGATCCTGGGTCGCTCCTGGATACTCGACTGAGTATTCGCATATGTTCATAGCAACTGAACTCGAAGTGTCTCCCTTGCCTTCTGATGATGGAGAGGATATCTCAGTTGAAGAAATTGAGTTTGATGACGTGCACCGTTTGATAGCTGAAGGTGAGATCGAAGATCAAATGACAATAGCGGCATTGTTATCGGCCAAACATGTGTACACGGAACATATCAAAATCTCCAAAAATGACTAGAAAAATAATTTACCTAAGTGACAGGCGAACTTATGTATAAACATGATGTCTTGATTATTGGTGGTGGACTCGCAGGTCTTAGAGCGGCTGTTGAAGTCACCCGTGCAGGGGTCGACGTCGCGGTGATATCCAAGGTTCATCCTGTTCGTAGCCACTCGAATGCGGCCCAAGGTGGGATCAATGCTCCCCTTACTGATCGAGGTGACGATTGGGAAGGTCATGCATACGACACGATCAAAGGTAGTGATTTTCTTGCAGATCAAGATGCCGTGGAGATTATGTCGGTCGAAGCAGGCGATGCTGTTCTGGAACTCGAACGCATGGGTGTGATCTTTAGCAGAGCCGATGATGGGAAACTGGGCACTCGAAGATTTGGTGGACAGAAGATAGCTCGAACATTCTTTGTGGGGGCGATTACCGGATCGGCTATATTGCACGTCCTATTTGAACAGGCGTTGAAACTTGGACTTAATGTTTATGAAGAATGGTTTGTAACAAAGCTGATCATCGAAGATGGCACATGTCGAGGTGTGGTCGCAATTGATTTAAAAACAGGGGAGATCCACACAATCAAAGCCAAGGCAGTCATAATGGCTGCGGGTGGAGCCGGTCGGGTATTTGAACCGTCAACAAACGCACTGATTTGTACAGGAGATGGTCTGGCGCTGGCATATCAAGCGGGAGCACCGTTGATGGATATGGAAATGATTCAGTATCATCCGACCACCCTCGCTCGTACTGGGATCCTCATGTCGGAGGCAGCTCGAGGTGAAGGAGCCCATTTGCTTAATGCAGATGGTGAACGGTTTATGGAGAAGACTGCTCCTGATTATATGGAGCTTGCTTCTCGTGATGTTGTTTCCCGCGCAGAGCAAACCGAGATTGATGAAGGAAGAGGGATAGATGGCAACGTTCTGCTCGATCTTCGTCACTTGGGTCGTGACTTCATTGAGCAGCGGTTAGGGTATCTCCAAGAAGTGTCAGTCGAGTTCCTCGGAATTGATATGGCCGAACAACCGGTACCAGTGCAACCCGGGATGCATTACATCATGGGCGGAATTAAAACCGACGTAGATGGAGCTACCGTTGTACCGGGACTCTACGCAGCTGGCGAATGTGCTAACGTCAGCGTTCATGGTGCGAATCGTCTGGGGGCCAATTCTCTTCTTGATACAGTGGTGTTTGGCCGTAGATCTGCGGTTCATGCAATTGAATACATAAAGAGTGTCAATGACCATTCCACCTCGGAACAGGAACTCGCATTAGAACAGGCACGGTTACAGGCTCTTTTAGATCGGCCACAGGGAGAACGGGTTGCAACGCTCCGGAATGATATGGCTCGAGGCATGACCAAGGGCATCGGGGTTTTTCGTGATCAGATTTCCATGGAGGGGGCTCTCGAAAATCTCGCGAACGTCAAGTCTAGAATGTCGGGATTTTCTATCGAAGATAAGGGGAAGGTTTTCAACACGGATCTGATGTTTGGTCTTGAGCTTGAATTTATGGTGGACTGTGCTGAAGCGGTGGTGGCCGGTGCGCTGACGCGTAAAGAGAGCCGCGGAGCACACTTCAGGACGGATATCACTGAACGTGATGACGATAATTGGTTAAAGCACACTCTTGTCTACAAAGATGAAACACAAAAACATGGCACACGTGTTCAAACATGCGACGTGAAAATTACACAGTGGCAACCGGTGAAGAGGGTCTATTAGATGCAAGCTAATTTGAAAGTCAGGAGATTTGACCCCGCTGATGAAGGTGGAAAGACGTGGTGGCAAGAGTATAAAGTTGATGTTCACCCTGACTCGACAGTTCTCGACTCCTTGATTCACATTCGTGAGCAGGAAGACGGCACCCTGGCACTTCGTTGTGCATGCCGGGCCTCGATATGTGGCTCTTGTGGTATGAAGGTGAACGGGGACGCAAAACTGGTTTGTAAAACGCGGGTTGATGACATTGCGCCAAATGGGGAACAGTTGGTAATTGAACCAATGGGTAACCAGCATGTTGTGCGAGACCTGGTGGTTTCACTTGATACGTTCTTTTCGCAGATCAAGCGAGTGGATCCGTTCCTTCAGCCTAATCATGTCCCGGAGCAGGGCGAGTACATCGCCTCAAACGACTCTATGGAGAATCTTCTCACATCGATGAACTGCATCATGTGCGGTTGTTGTGTATCGGATTGCACGGTTCTCGAAGTCGATGCTAATTTCATTGGGCCTGCCGCGCTCGCAAAGGCGTGGCGATTCACCGAGGATCCTCGAGATTCTAAACGCGATGAGCGTCTCAAGGTTTTGAATGATGAAGCGGGTGGGATGTGGGGCTGTACGAGATGTATGAAATGTGTGGAGGTTTGTCCCAAAGGTGTGGCTCCAATGGATCGAATTATGGAATTGCGTGAGTCTGCTATAGAAGCTGGCAACACGAATACTCCCGGATACCATCACACCGAATCGTTTTACAACTCTGTAAAGAAGAACGGACGCCTGGATGAAACTCGGCTGGCAATGGATTCTGCGGGTTGGACAAACATCCCAAGATTGCTTGACCTTGTGCCAATTGGGATTGCTGCAGTGCGGAAGGGGAAGTTACCTCCGTTGATACCGCATAAATCTAAAGATCATAAAAAAGTTAAAGACCTCTACGAGAACGTGGAGGGGGAATCCTCATGAAGTATGCTTTTTATCCTGGATGTGTCGCACGTGGAGGAGCTCCTGAACTGTACGATTCAGCGTTAGCCGTTATGGAGAGGCTCGGTATCGAACATGTTGAGCTAACAAAGGCTGCTTGTACTGGCGCGGGTGTCCTGCAAGAGAAAAATCTCAAAATGGGCGATATTTTGAATGTGCGAACTTTCGCAATGGCGGAGCAGATGGGGTTGCCTATCATGGTGCTCTGCTCGACCTGTCAGGGTGTTATGTCTCAGGCAAACCATAGGGTTAAGCGCGACCCTGAATATCTTGCTGAG
>PVBE010261226.1_pt1 | contig 11312 bp, 11 predicted proteins | sample 1631181 | NCBI WGS metagenome assembly PVBE01 (sample SAMN08397723, study PRJNA350692) | Marine metagenome, whole genome shotgun sequencing project. | isolation source: water | place: Pacific Ocean | collected 2012-04 | reverse complement strand
TGAACGCGCCTCCGAGGTGATTCAGGACGAATGGGGGCGCGAGCTCATCCGAGCCTGGAATACCGCCAACTGGATGGCTCTGCCGCAAAAGGTCGGCGACCGGATCGGCAGGCTGATCGGCGCAGCCGAGGGCTCAGTGGTCACTGGTGACACGCTGTCGATCAAGGTCTACCAGGCTCTGGCGGCGGCGCTGATGATGCGGTCCGATCGCCGGGTGATCCTGTCCGACAATGGCAACTTTCCCTGCGATCTCTACATGGCACAGGGCCTGATCGACACCATCGGTAAAGATCAGGAGCTGCGCACGCCCACGCCCGGGAACGTTGCCAATGCGATCACCCACGAGGTGGCGGTTGTGATGCTGACCCATGTAGATTATCGGTCGGGTCGGATGCACGATATGGCAGAGATCACTGCGCGCGCCCAAGCGGCCGGAGCCGTGATGATCTGGGATCTGGCGCATTCTGCGGGGGCAGTACCAATAGATCTGGCCGCCAGCAATACCGAGTTTGCCGTCGGCTGCACCTATAAGTATCTCAACGGCGGCCCTGGTGCGCCGGCGTTCATCTATGTCCGGCCCGACATCGTGCCCGAGGTGAAGCCGGCCCTCGCGGGATGGCTGGGCCACGATTCCCCCTTCTCGATGGAACTGGATTATCGCCCTGCCATGTCGACTGAACGGCTACGAGTCGGCACCCCTGCGATCGTGCAGCTTTCGGTGCTCGACGCCGCTCTGGATGCCTGGAACCATGTGGACATGGAGGAGCTGCGTGCTGCCTCCGTGGCGCTTTCCGAATGTTTTATCCACGAAGTCGCGGCGCGCTGCCCAATGCTGAAACTCGTCTCACCAAACAACCCTGCGCAACGGGGCAGTCAGGTGTCCTTTGCTTTCGAACATGGTTACGCCGCAATGCAGGCGCTGATCGATCGGGGTGTAATCGGTGATTTTAGGGCGCCTGCCATCATGCGGTTCGGGTTCGCACCGCTCTATCTGGATGAGGGGGATGTGATGCGCGCTGCCAAGATTATCGAAGAGGTCATGTCGGGAGAGTTGTGGCGTGATCCAAAGTATCAGGTGGTATCGCGGGTCACATGAGCGACGCGGCTAGATTTGAACCGGTGACCCCTGCCGTGTGAAGACAGTGCTATCCCGCTGAGCTACACGGAAAACCGTGTAACTAAGCCATTCTTCTTTCCATCAACCGTTGTCTGTTGTACATAAGCCCTGTTTTCCCTAATAGCCATGTCTTATGAGCCCAGGCTAAAGTCTAGAATACTCCACTAAAACCCTTTATTTATAGCAACCCTCGAACTCTGACTTTCACGCAATCGGACTCAACGGGGCTGCAGTTGACTCCATTGCCTTTTGTATTAGCGATCCTGTTTTACTGCAACAGAGCGACAAAGGCGTTAAGAGATGAAGGTCTGACGCTAGGAATTGCGCTTGGGTTCACTGGGTAGATACATCAGCTTGTTCGAGTAATTCCGAGGCCTCAAGCCAGCGGCTTTCCAGCTCTTGGTGAAGTTGTGCGTTTCTGGCTTGGTCGAACAGCAATTCACGTAACTGATCTCTATTGGCTTCGTTGTAGATCTCCGGATTAGCAAGTTCCTGATCAAGTCGCAGTCTTACTTCGGTCGCCTTGTCAATTTCTTTCTCGATCCTATTAAGATTGTCGCGCAGTGGTTTTACCTTTACTCTTTGTTTGGCTCTTTCCTGTCTAGTAGATTTTGACCGCCGGCCTTTTTGTTCATCTTTTGCGCCAATGTCCTTGTCTTCTTTGCTTTGTTTATCCGTTTGAGACTCCATGGGCTTGCCAGTTCCTTTTTGTCGTTGGCGGAGCCAGACTACATAGTCATCAAGATCGCCTTCGAAGCGGCGAAGAGAGCCATCGTCTATCAACCAGAGCTCGTCAGTGACCAGTCGTAGCAGGTGCCTGTCATGGGCGACGACGATCAGGCAACCACTATAGGATTGAAGCGCGAATGAGATAGATTCGCGCATTTGTATGTCCAAATGATTAGTAGGCTCATCTAGCAGCAGCAGGTTGGGTTTACGGTAGACAATCAACGCGAGTACCAGGCGGGCTCTCTCCCCCCCAGAACGGACCGAAACAGGTTCCGTCGCAGCGTCACCCGAGAATCCGAAACGTCCAAGGAACGTACGCAAAGAGCGGTCAGTTTGTGTTTGCGACAAGTCAGTTAGATGATCAAGGGGCGACCACTGCGGGTTCAACAGTTCCAGTTGCTGTTGGGCAAAATAGCCAATACGCAATTTGGAGTCGCCGGTATATGTTCCTTGAAGCGGAGGCAGTTCGGCCGCAAGGGTTTTCATTAAGGTAGTTTTGCCAGTCCCATTTCTTCCCAGTAAGCCGATGCGATCACCGTCTGATAGACGAAAGTTGACGTTTGATAAGACAGGCGCGTTATAGCCTGCATTAATTCCCTTGAGGTCAATCAGTTGGTGTGGAGAGTGGTCTGGAGTTTCGAACTCAAAGACAAACGCATTCTTCTGCTGCACAGGTGAAACAATCTCCAGACGCTCCAACGCTTTTATACGGCTTTGAGCCTGTTTCGCTTTAGAGGCCTTGTAACGAAATCGATCGATATAGGATCGCATGTGACGAACCTGTTTTTGCTGGCGCAGGTGTTGTTTATATTGGAGTTCAATACTTTCGGCGCGCCGTCTTTCTGCCAAGCTGTAGTTTCCCTCGTAGACCTGAATCGTATGGTTCTCGATGTGGGCAATGCGCGTGACTGCGCGATCAAGAAATTCCCGGTCATGGGAGATCACGAGCACTATGCCCTCATAATTGGCCAGCCACTGTTCTAGCCAGACCATGGCATCTAAATCCAGGTGGTTGGTAGGCTCATCAAGCAATAGCAAATCGGCCCGTGTCATAAGGGCAGTGGCGAGATTAAGGCGCATGCGCCAGCCACCAGAAAACGTATTCACGCTCTGGCTTTGTTCTGTTGCAGTAAAGCCTAATCCATGCAGCAGTTGGCCGGCACGAGCTGAGACTCGAAAGCCGTCTATGGCCTCCATCTGACTATGCAGACTTGCTAGTTGCGTACCATTGTCGTCGAGTTCCGCCTGAGCAATCTTGATCTCAAGGGATCGATAAGACTTATCACCATCGATTACATAGTCGATGGCCGTGCGGGATGATTCGGGCGTTTCCTGCAGAACCTCGGCAATTAGAGTACCTCGAGGTAATGTTACGTTGCCTTGGTCTGCCTCTAAACGTCCAGCAATCACGGAAAATAGACTGGACTTGCCAGAGCCGTTAGCACCGGTCAGACCCATTCGCTGGCCTGGGAACACATCAAGCTCGACTTTTTCCAATAATAGGCGACTACCCCGTCGCAAGGAGAGATCAGTAATTTTCAGCATACTGTTCGCGCCATTGTGGGTTGTTACTCATGTTGGTAGGAGAGTCATCGCTCTCAACTGAAAATAAAACGGAGTATATGAGATAGCCTTCTCGAATTTTTGGACACGATCCCGGCGAAATCGGTGGTTATCTATCAGTGAATCCAAATGTTCTTGTGACCTACGCCGCTTTGATCTCTATCGCAGGTAGGCAGGACGTCAGTGTTCTGGTGGCCGGGACCGATGGCACGGATGGCCCGACTTCCGCCGCCGGTGGCCTGATTGACGGAACGACGTGGAGTGAAAACTCGGCTTCAGATGCACTCGACCGAGCCGATGCCGGCACTTATCTGGAACAACGGAAGGGGTTGTTTACTACTGGACCCACAAATACAAATGTGATGGACTTGCTTATTGTTATCGTCGATTAGCTGACCACACCACTTTCTATTTAACCATTCTGAACCTTGTCTTTATCTGGCCCGGGTATAGCGACGAATATCCGGTACCTGGCTGATCAACTGAACTTAAAGGCCAGATGGGTAATGTTGGTTGTCCAGCCTTTGCCGAGAAATACTCTACGGGCAGATCTGGGTGAGTAGTTCAATATTATCTCGACCTTCCTCGCCAGATACCTCAGGGTCTCTATCATCTATGATGGCGGAGACGAAATCTTCAATTTCACCAACATAAGGATCGACTTTTGGAAATTCGAGCCTCCCAATGTGTGTTTGAATCTCACCACTTCCTGTAACGCCAATTGTGTCTGTACAAAAGGCGTACCCCGATGATCCGTAAATCTCACCAATCCGGGGCGCGTCATGGACCGCCGAGGAGAACATGTGGGCAATAGCGCCTGATTGGAAACGCAAGTTAACCGCCGCAGATGTATCGTGGGTGCTCGCGTTGTCTATTCTACCAATTATGCTTTCCACCTTTTCGACATTGCCACATACAGGTTTCATCATCCAGAGTATCCAGTCAAGACAATGCGTACCGACTCCGGCAAGACTCCACCATCGCCCAAGCGCATCATGCGCTCGCCAGTTGCTGCTGTCCGGGGCACGAAAAGTCCATTGAGCCCGAACCGTTTGGATCTCACCATATTCCCCGTTCCAAACCTGTCGCGCAAGGGTACGATGCCCTTGATGCCAACGCATATGGTAGGCAATCCCTAGTTTGACTTCTGCTTTACGGGCTGCAGTTACCATTGCGACGGCATCTTTAACAGAAGTAGCCATAGGTTTCTCAACCAAAACATGTTTCCCATTTCTGATCGCTTCGAGGGAATGTTGAGCATGGAGTTTATCGGGACTCGCGACGACAACCGCGTCCAGATCAGGATCGGCTAAGAACTCCTGTAAGTTGTCAAAAGCAGGTTTTTCAGAAAAAGCGTTAAACGTCTCGGATGCTTGCCGGGCTTTGTTGATATCACGACTCAACACACTCCAAAGCTGTGCCCGGTCGGCGCACTGAATTGCAGGGATCAGACTGTTTGTGCTGATCTTTCCAATTCCAATTACTCCAATTCGGATCATCGTGACCTCTGTTACAGATGCCAACTATTTATGACTATCCAGGCTGATAAAAATACGACCATCGCGAATGGGTGAATTACGAAGTAGTTGATCTGCTAATTCAATCGACGGTTCAGTGTTTCGTCCAAAAAATGTGTGGTAAGAGGGTAGAACTTTAAATTGGTTGAGGGCGGCATTATGTAGTTGGTCATTGTTAAAGCCAAAGGCTGTATTCCACAAGCCAGAATTTCCTTCTATGTATTTCTTTCCAAAAGTATCATAGACATAAATTCCATCACCCCTAGAGATAATCTGTGGCCCAAATTTTTCAAGACTTCCTAAGTGAGAGAAAGTGGGAAAAAAATGATTTTTATCAAGCCTGATCCAATCAGCTGTCTCTTTTGCCATGCCTCACTCGAACAGTAAAAAGTTATTTAAGAGATACATGTAAGACACTGTAATATAAGATAGAAAACCTGTCCTGATGCTCTGTTAATCGATCGGGATATTTCTACGTTTTCACGTCGAAGCTAGAGATCTCCCTCTAAATTGATATGCCAACGTTAGTTGACAAAGGCATTGACTTCTTGGATTCTACATTGTACTAGCCTTTGACGCTGGTATCTTGTTGTCTTGAAATTTGGAAGCGTTGGGTGGCAAGTAATTAATCACTAATTAGTTTGTGTTAACAACAAGGAGAGTTAATTATGTCGAGAAGCCGTAATTATCAAGCGCGTCGAGATTTTCTAAAGACTGCGGGGGTACTTGCTCTCGGAGTGGGTATGCCATCTCTGGCTTTCGGTGGAAGTTCTCTATCGGAAATTCGAGAGCGGGGGTATTTGCTTTACGGGTTTAACGGAGAGCGCCCGTATAATTTTTTAGAAGGGGACGGAACGCTGGTTGGATCTGAGATCGATATTGCGAGGGCTGTCTGTGAAAGAATGGGCATTCCAGAGGTGCAAGGTGTTGCCATGAATTTTGACTCGTTCATTCCAGCCATACAAGCAGGTCGGATTGATACCTGTCTTCCGATATTTGTTAAACCGCCACGCTGTAAGATACTTACTTATGCAACGCCACACTTGAAAGAGGGTCAGGCATGTGTTGTTGTAGAAGGCAATCCTAAGGGTATCGGCGGTTGGGATGATCTTGTGAATAAGGATGTCACAGTAGGCTTAGTTGCTGGGACAACCCCCAACGAAATCGCTCAGAATGCGGGAGTTCCAAATTCGCGAATTACTCGTTTTCCTGACACAACCACGTTAACTGCTGGAATGAAAAGTGGCCGGGTCGACGCGATTGTTGAAGCGTCGGGTACGATTCGCGGGCTTTTTGGAGAGCTTGAAGGTCAAGGATTCGAGCGGGTTATTGGATGGACCAAGCCTTCAAATACTTCTGGGAAGATTGAATTTCTAGCAGGGTTTCCATTCAATCAGGGCAATGGCCAACTTAGAGACGCGTTCGACGCTGAATTAGTCGGCATGCTTGCTGATGGATCAATAAACGACATCACAGCCCCTTACGGGATTAGTGCTGCCGATCGACCTGGCCCTAACGATCCTACGTTAGAGGAGGAGTGCGCCGGATAGGATAGGGTAATTTTTCAGCAATCATGGAGATCATAGGCCTCGTATTACCTGCACTCCTTAAAGGAGCTCTCGTTACGGTCCAGGTGACACTCCAAGCGGGGGTATTGGCGCTGCTGGTTTCCGTGATTGCTGGAATATTGCGTGGGGTACCCAATGTATTTGTTAGAACAGTTACGGGAATTTACGTAGAATTTTTCCGAGGTACCTCTGCGTTCGTACAGATTTATTGGATCTTCTTTGCTCTCCCGCTGGTTGGCATAAGCATGTCACCCATCGTTGCTGGAACCGTTATCCTAGGGTTAAATGTTGGAGCCTATGGGTCCGAAGTTGTCCGGGGAGCATTGCAAGCTGTGCCAAAAGGACAACGTGAAGCCTGTGTAGCATTAAATTTGTCCAAATGGAACTCGTTTTCGAGGATCTTGTTGCCGCAGGCCATGCTCCGCGTAATTATTCCATGGGGCAATCTGTGGATTGATCTTCTAAAAGGTACAGCACTATTAAGTGCAATTACTGTAACGGAGTTGGCATTTGCTGGTCGGCAGGCAGCCGCTGCAAATGGGCAGGCAACAGTTATTTTCAGCGTTGTTCTTATAATTTACCTGATATTAGCATCACCCTTGGCCGGTTTAGCAAAGTTTCTGGATGACCGAGTCCGTAAACGCTTGTCTGTAGGGAGAGTGTCATGAGCGTTGACTGGAGTTGGCCTTGGGTTCTTGAAATTCTGCCAGATTTGTTGCTGGCAACTCTGGTTACTATCCGAATTGCTTTGCTGGGGTTCTTAGTGGCGCTGGTCGTCGGTCTTGTTGTTGCTTTAGGACGCCTAAGCCATTATGTAATTCTTAATCGTATATCGTGGGCATTCACCGAGTCGGTTCGATTAACTCCTTTGTTAGTTCAATTGTTCTTTGCCTTTTATGTTTTACCCGAATGGGGAATAACTATTCCTGCCGAGCCAACTGGAATTATTGTAATAGGGTTGCATTACGCAGCCTATACATCAGAGGTCTACAGATCTGGTATACGAGCAATTGATCGTGGTCAGTGGGAGGCAAGTATTGCTCTTAGCTTGCCGGAGACAACGGTGTGGTCTCGTATTATTCTTCCTCAAGCGATTCGCCCGATGATTCCCGCTCTTGGGAATTTCATGATTCAATTGTTTAAGGAAGTGCCTCTTCTGTCTACCATTACTGTTTATGAGCTTTTAAATACCGGAAATTTGTTGGCGGGGCATTCTTTCAGATATCTCGAAACTCTTACCATGGTAGGTGTAATTTTCTTCCTTTTAAGCTACCCGTCGTCAATATTAGTTCGTCGTTTAGAAGCGCGTAGAGCCCACGGTTGAATATCCGATGATAGATAGCCTAAAAGAAAATATATCTGATGGAACTAGCATAAGTAATTCGACTGCTGTTCGATTTTCAAAAGTAAGCAAGGCGTTTGGAGATCAACGTATTTTGGATAAGATTGATCTAGAAATTGAGGACAGAGAGAAAGTTGTGATCGTCGGGCCGAGTGGGTCTGGAAAGACAACAATTCTTCGACTCATGATGACGCTAGAAACTCCAGATAATGGACGAATAGAGATCGATGGCCAACTCTTGGGTTGTGAATGGACCAATGGTGCTGTCATTAAAGATAACCAGAAGAACCTAAGGAGGGTTCGAAGTTTAGTTGGCATGGTTTTTCAGCATTTCAATTTATTCCCTCACATGAGCGTTTTGGGCAATGTCATTGAGGCGCCTATTCGTACGTTGGGTCTAAAGAAAGAGGAAGCAGAAGAAAGAGCGTTGGATTTACTGCGAAGGGTTGGTATGGAGAAAAAGGCTTTTAGTTATCCTGGCAAATTGTCGGGGGGGCAACAGCAGCGTGTCGCTATTGCTCGGGCTTTGGCGATGAGGCCTAAAGTCATGCTTTTTGACGAAGTTACGTCTGCGCTAGACCCAGAGACAGTGGGAGACGTTCTTCACATGATAAGAGATTTAGCTGAGGAGATCACAATGACTATGGTCATTGTGACTCACGAAATGGGATTTGCTAAAGTAGTGGCGGATCGAGCAATTTTTATGGATAACGGAAGTATTGTTGAGAGCGGGCCACCCTCTTTAGTTCTTTCCGATCCGCAACAGCAGCGTACGAAAGAATTTCTAAGCGCTGTGTTGGATCGATGAAAACAACTGAATGATTATCTTTTTAGCTACATTGCACTAGGGATAGATCATATGGATATCGAGATTAAGTTACCGCGGTGGGGAGATGACATGGAAGAGGGGGAGATTGGTGAGTGGCTCGTGGGGATCGGCGATCAAGTCACAAAAGGGCAGATAATTGCAACTATTGAGATTGATAAGACGATTGCAGAACTTGAGGCTCCTTTTGACGGAAAAATAACCTCCATCTTGTGCCAGATTGGCGAGATCGTTCCCGTTGGTCACGTGATCGCTTTAGCAGAGGGATCTTGAGGCAGTAGATAGCCCCTAATAACCTAATTGAGAGCAGGAGGCCTGTTAATCTAAGAGTTAACTCCTATCTGCCATGTATTTTGCTGCGGAAATAATTGAAGAAGCGCTTGGAATAACAGCTTCCTCCAGTGGTTTTGCGGCAGCCAACGGTATGTTTGGCATAGTATGACGATGAAATTGCTTCATGCCGGAGGGCCCTAATTTCTCGAACAATTGAGTAACTATTTCTGCGGAAAGGCCAAAACTTCTGTAGTCCTCGTCGACGACAAGCAGTCGACTAGTTCTTGAGACAGATTCAGCGATAGTATCAATATCAAGTGGCACAATTGATCGTAAGTCAACAACCTCGACGTCAATCGAATGTTGAGTCAGTTCATTGGCTGCTTCTAAAGAATGCTCGGCATTTGCACTTGGGGCTACGATCGTTAAGTCTTTTCCGGCGCGAGTAACGGATGCCTTCCCAATTGGTACAGTATATCGTTGCTCAGGCACTTCCCGATTATTGAAGAAACTTTGGGATTTCTTATGCATCTGACTTTTATGTTCTATGAAGATAACTGGATTATCTGACTCTAATGCAGATGCCATCAGGCCTTTGTAGTCATATGGATTCGAAGGCACAACTATATGAAGGCCGGGAAGATGGGCGAGTGTTCCCCATAAACATTGAGAATGTTGTGCAGCAGAGCCGATGCAGCCAGCTGCTGTTTTTATTACCATAGGAATCTTGACGTTACCTCCCGACATATAGGGAATTTTTGACATTGCGTTTAGAAGCTGTTCAAAACACGCGCCAATAAAATCGATAAACATTATTTCAACTAAAGGACGGTAACCTGCCATCGAAAGTCCAACACCCATACCGGTAAAAGCCATTTCGGAAATTGGCATGTCCCGAACACGCCTATCACCAAAGCGACTTAGTAAACCACGGGAAGTTCCGAAAACGCCGCCGATTTTCCCAACGTCCTCACCAAGCAAGATAATTTTTTTGTCTCGCTCCATCTCCAAACCGATCCCTTCTGCAATAATGCGGGACAAGTTCATATTACGGTTCATTTTTTCAGCTGTCATGGTGATTGTTTATAGGAAAAGGTATTTGCCAACGTCGGCTGGATCTGGCATAGGATCTTCCCTGACCTCCGTGAGGAGTGCAGTCATAAATATTTTTGATTCATCTTCCATTTCATCCAGGTCATTTGCAGTTACCGTACCTGTTGCTATTAGTTGCTCTCGAGTAATTAAAATCGGGTCTTCATCCTTGATAGCGGTAGCTTTTTCCTCGTTGGGACGATATGAATCATGATCACCTTCGTAGTGGCCACGGAAGCGATAGCAAGTAGCCTCTAGGATAGCTGGTCCTGTGCCAGACCTAGCATGATCAACAGCTTCTTCAAATAATGGAATAACTTTTGAAACGTCAGTGCCATCAACAGACTTTCCCCAGCAAGCGTATGCACTAGCACGTTCTGCTATAGAACTTGTTGCTGATACAGAGTCTGTTTTAACAGAGATGGCATACTGATTATTTTCTACAACTATAACTAGTGGGAGTTTCCATGCTCCAGCAATGTTCATTGATTCATGAAATGCCCCGGTGTTTACAGCACCATCTCCTGCTACGCCTACGGCAATATTATTACTACTCTCAAGAAAATATGCGTACGAATAGCCGAGCGCGACAGGAATTGCTGAACCGACAATGCCCGTTGCTGAAAAATTGGTAGCAGGATCAAAAGGATGCATGTGACCACCTCGTCCTTTGCAAAGCCCTGTTTCACGTTCGAAGATTTCAGCTAGCAACGGTTTAAGCGAGACGCCTTTAGCTATTGCATGCAGATGATTTCTGTGAGTACTAACTAACGCATCGTCTTTCAGAAGGATGCCCGCCATGGCAGCACTAATAGCTTCCTGACCGATACCGGTATGTAATTCCCCATGAATTTCTCGGGTAGGAACGCCATCAAGGCAAGCCTCTTCGAAATGACGCATAGTCAACATCAACTTGAAATGGTCAATTAATTCCATGGGGTCTGTCATAGATTGGGATGATTTTCTTCCATTTCAAAAAAAGAGCCAGCAGGTTCTTGGTAATAAACACTATTGCCATCTTCAAACTTAGTTACTCTACCGAGCCGTTTGGCACCATGTGATTCAACTTTTTTCATATAAGACACAAGATCATCAACGAAGAATGCGACATGAGCCATGCCAGGGTAAATTGGGGCGGGAATTTCCTGCGGATAAAGATCATCTACTCGATGGAAATGAATTAATTCCAGTACGTGATTCGAATAGGGTGCATGCAGTTGAGCTAAATCACAGGTTAGATCAGCGATTCCGGTGATTTGCTCTATCTGTGAACTCATTGAATACT
>PVBE011449338.1_pt1 | contig 11313 bp, 15 predicted proteins | sample 1631181 | NCBI WGS metagenome assembly PVBE01 (sample SAMN08397723, study PRJNA350692) | Marine metagenome, whole genome shotgun sequencing project. | isolation source: water | place: Pacific Ocean | collected 2012-04 | reverse complement strand
TTTTGGAAAGAGACTTGGAGAAGAATTATATGATTTGAGAATAGATCCTGATTACATGAATAATGTTGCTATGGAGGCTGACTATCAGGAAATAAAAGAAAGCTTAAATGAAAAATTAATGTCAGTTCTGACAGAACAAGATGATCCTAGAGTTGTTGAGTTCCCTCCTAGGTTCGAAAACTCTCCATATGCTGGACCTGTGACAAAGGAATATTACGAAGAAGAACATACCTATGAATATTAATTCTGCTTAAGAATAGTAGCAGGTTATTATTTCAAAGCTATTGCATCTTTTTTTCAGGTTTCAGGAAAGTTTATTGGAATTTTTTTAAGTGTAATCATTAATTCTGGTTATCTGAATCAGTTAAGAAGTCTTTGAAGCATCGTTTTTTTGTTATATGAGTAGAAAAAATACTATGTTATATGCTAGAATCACGCAGGGCAGATAGCAGGGGTGGGTGAGCGGTTAATACCACCAGACTGTAAATCTGGCGCCATTAGGCTACGGGGGTTCGAATCCCTCCCCCTGCACCAGTTGAATTTTGATTCAACTGATATGCCCACATAGCTCAGGGGTAGAGCGCGTTCTTGGTAAGAACGAGGTCACCAGTTCAAATCTGGTTGTGGGCTCCATAGCCTTTTTAAAAATTTGTGGTTAAAATAAACAAAAATGAATTTTTATAAATTGTATTTAAAATAATCTAATAATATTTTGGAGGATCCAAAAAATGGGAAAACAAACTTTTGATCGAAGTAAACCTCATGTGAATGTTGGAACAATTGGTCACGTTGATCATGGGAAGACAACTCTTACCGCTGCTATCACTGCTACATTAGCGAAGGCAAATGATAATGTTTCGTTCCGTGCTTTTGATACTATTGATAATGCACCTGAAGAAAGGGAAAGAGGAGTTACTATTGCAATTCAACACGTAGAATATGAAACAGAGAGTAGACATTACGCTCACGTAGATTGTCCAGGCCACGCTGATTATATTAAAAACATGATTACTGGTGCTGCTCAAATGGATGGAGCTATATTAGTAGTAAGTGCTCCAGATGGTCCTATGCCTCAAACAAGAGAACACATCCTTTTAGCTAGACAGGTTAATGTCCCTAAAATTGTTGTTGCATTAAATAAATGTGACATGATGGATGATGAAGAATTATTAGAATTAGTAGAATTAGAAGTAAGAGAATTATTGACAGAATATGGTTTCCCTGGAGATGAAGTGCCTGTAGTTAAAATAAGTGCTTTACAAGCATTAGAAGCTGAAGGAGAAGGAGAATGGGCAGACAAAATTAATGAATTAATGGCTAAGGTAGATGAATATATTCCTGTTCCTGAACGAGCAACTGATTTGCCTTTTTTGATGCCTGTAGAAGATGTTTTCAGTATTAAGGGTAGAGGTACTGTTGTAACAGGTAGAATTGAGAGAGGTGAAGTAAAAGTTGGTGATGAAATAGAAATTGTTGGTTTCGGAAGTACAGAAAAATCAACTGTTACAGGTGTAGAAATGTTTCACAAGTCACTAGATTCAGGAATTCCTGGAGATGCAGTAGGTTGTTTATTGAGAGGACTAGAACGTGAAGAAATTGCAAGAGGTGCTGTATTAGCAAAACCTGGAACAATCAATCCTTTAACTAAAGGAAAGGCTCAAATTTATGTACTTACTAAAGAAGAAGGTGGAAGACACACACCATTTTTTAGTGGATATAAACCGCAATTTTATATAAGAACAACAGATGTTACTGGAACAGTTACTCTACCAGAAGGAACCGAAATGGTGATGCCTGGAGATAACTTAGAAATGGATGTTGAACTTATGTACCCTGTAGGATTAGAAAAAGAATTGAGATTTGCTGTTAGGGAAGGCGGAAGAACTGTGGGTTCTGGTGTCTTTATTGCTGTTTAAATGTTTTTGATGATGAAAAACGGAGAAATAAGGTGGTGTAAATATGGCTAAAACAGGAGCTAGAGTACTTATTACTCTTGCTTGTACAGAATGTCAGGATAGGAACTATCATAGTGAAAAAAATAGAAGAAATGACACTGAAAGAATAGAACTTACTAAATTTTGTAAAAAATGCAGAAAAAGAGTTCTACATAGAGAAACAAGGTGATAATGGCTAAAGAACAGAGTTCTAAAGTTTCTGAAGTTCGTCCATCTAGATTATCGGGTATAAAATTTGGGCGTATTGGAGAAATTACAAGTGAATTAAAAAAAGTAAGATGGCCTACTAGAAGTGAGGCTACAAGATTAACTTTGTTGGTTTTGGCAATTTCAGGAGTAATTGGGATTATACTGGGTATTATAGATATGGGTTTTTCTAGATTATTTGAATTTATCTCAGAAGGTTAATTATGATTGAAGAAATTAATTTAAACGAAGAAATAGAAGAAGAAGAATTAATGGACATATCTTCTTATGCTGGAGATTGGTATATTCTTCATACCTATTCAGGTCAAGAAGATAGAGTCAAGAAGAATATAGATCAGCGTGTAAAAACTATGGATCTGAAAGATAAAATATTTGGTTGTGTAGTACCTACTGAGTCTGAAGTAGAAGTAAAAGATGGACAACGAAAAACCATTAAGAAAAAAATGTATGCTGGTTATTTGTTGGTAAATATGTTGATGGATGATGATAGTTGGTTTGCAGTAAGAAATACTCCAGGTATTACGGGTTTTATCTCTTCCGAAGATGAAAAAGAAAGAAGACCTAAACCAGTGGCTCTAGAGGATAAAGAAGTAGAGCAAATATTTTCAAGAATGAGATCTGACAGCCCTAAGGTTAGAGTTGGATTTGCACAAGGAGATTCAGTAAGAATAAAAGATGGCCCATTTGCAGAATTTATGGGTACAGTGGATTATGTTGATCAAGATAAAGGAAAAGCAAGAGTTTTAGTTTCATTTTTTGGAAGAGATACACCAGTGGAATTAGATTTTCTTCAGTTAGATAAAGGATAATTAAAAATGGCGAAACAAGTACAGGCATTAGTAAAATTACAAATTGAAGCTGGCAAAGCTACCCCAGCACCTCCCGTAGGCCCAGCATTGGGGCAACATGGTGCCAATATTATGGGATTTGTAAAGGAATATAATGAAAGAACATCAAAAATGGCTGGTAATATTATTCCTGTTGAAATAACAATTTTTTCTGATAAATCTTTTTCATTTGAATTAAAAAGTCCTCCTGCCTCTGCATTAATAAAAAAAATGGCAAAATTAGAAAAGGGGTCTGGAGAATCAGGCGTAACTTTAGTTGGTAAAATAACAAGATCTCAAGCTAAAGAGATAGCCAAGGAAAAATTACAGGATTTAAATGCAGTTGATATTGAAGCTGCAGCTAAGATTATAGAAGGAACTGCAAGAAGTATGGGAGTTTTAGTAGAAGATTAATTAAACACAACAACACTTGAATTTTTTTTATTATTAATGAGGTATTATGGTCAAGCAAGGTAAGAAATATAGAAGTGCATTGGAAGAAGTAGAAGAAACAATTCTTTATAGCCCTGAAGATGCAATAGCTTTGGCTAAGAAAGTTTCTAAGAGGAATTTTGATGAGGCTGTAGAGTTGCATATTGTAACTTCAGCTGATCCAAGACATTCAGACCAACAAGTTAGAGGTTTTGCAGAATTACCTCACGGTACAGGAAAACAGGTAAGAATATTAGTGTTTGCTGAAGGTGATGCTGCAAATGATGCTAAAGAAGCAGGGGCTGACATGATAGCAGATCAAGATATTATTCAAAAGATTGAATCTGGCTGGTCAGAATTTGATGTTTCTATTGCTACTCCAGATCAAATGAGTAAAATCGGGAAATTGGGTAGGTATCTTGGAAGAAAAGGTTTGATGCCAAATCCAAAAACTGGAACTGTAGTTCAAGGTAAAGATATTTCTAAAGCTATTAATGCTTCCAAAAAAGGAAGGTTGGAGATAAAAATGGATAAAACTTCTATTATTCATTTAAGAGTAGGTACTGTTAGTTTTTCAGAGGAACAACTACAAGAAAATTTAACAAGTATCATGACTACTCTAGTAACTTCTAGACCTGATGGAATTAAAGGAAAGTTCTTAAAAAAAGCTACAATGGCAACTACTATGGGACCTGGGATCAAAATTGATATTACTGGGTTAGAAAATATGGTGGCGAATAATTAAAAATTGAGTTAATATAATTTGGCTGAAGACAGTGGGTGTCTCTAGAGACTTAATTCCCCGCCTAGGTTTAATAAGGATCTTGATTGACCTCTGTTTTCAATATATAGAGGTTAATTTTTTTTGTATAACTTAATGATATGCCTACTGAAAAGAAAAAAAATCAAGTAAAAGAGTTAGAAGATCTGTTCAGAGATAATAAATTTTTTATTTCCACAGAATATAAGAACATTTCTGCAAACCAAATGACTAATTTAAGGAAAGTTCTTAACTCATCTGGTTCTTCTTTCCGAGTAATTAAGAATAATCTAGCTTTTTTAGCAGCTGAAAATTCTGGTAAAACTGATCTGAAAGATATTATTAATGGTCCTTGTGGAATTGTAGTAAGTAAAGGTGATCCAGCTGAGACTTCTAAAACATTAATAGACGAAGTGAAAAATCAACGGCTTTCTATAAAAATTATAGGAGCTTTAATGGATGAAGAAATTCTTGATTCTGAAAATGTTGCAAAACTTGCATCATTACCTAATAAAGACATATTAATGGCTAATCTATTAGGACAGATGTATAGCCCTGTATCAGGATTGGCTTATGTATTGTCTGCACAGTTAAGATCATTTGCTACAGTAATTAAAAATATTTCAGAAGCCAAGGCTGAAGCTGAGAAATCAGAGCCTGAAGTTAAAGAAGAAGTAAAGACTGAAGCTGAGAAATCAGAGCCTGAAGTTAAAGAAGAAGTAAAGGCTGAAGCTGAGAAATCAGAGCCTGAAGCTAAAGAAGAAGTAAAGGCTGAAGCTGAGAAATCAGAACCTGAAGCTAAAGAAAATAATAAATCGTAGAAAATATTTTATAAAGGAGATAAAAATGGCAATGGGAAAAGAAGATATTTTAAATGCTATAAAAGAGATGTCTGTTTTAGATCTTTCTGAATTAGTAAAATCCTTAGAAGAAGAATTTGGAGTTACAGCTGCAGCTCCTGTTGCTGCTGTCGCAGCGGCTCCTGCAGGTGATGGTGATTCTGGAGATGCAGGATCAGATGAAGATGCTGCTCTCACTGTAAATCTACAGGATATTGGCGCTAATAAGATATCAGTTATTAAAGCTGTTAGAGAGATTACACCTTTGGGTCTTAAAGAAGCCAAAGATTTGGTAGAAAGTGCTCCTGTGGCAGTTAAGGAAGACGTTCCTAAAGAAGAAGCTGAGGAAGCTAAAACTAAGTTAGAAGCTGCTGGTGCTAAAGTAGAACTTAAGTAATTTGATAATTATTTAATATAATTACCAAATCTTTTTCATACTGTTATATTCTATATATTATGAAGAAAATTGATCATGAGATTGATGAAGATTTCTCTAGATTATTAGAAGATATTTCATATTCTTGTTCTAGATTATTAAAGTTGGAAATAGAATTTTCTCGTGATGACGAAGAATTTCGTTCAATGAGAAAAAATATAATCCATTGGAATAAATAGCAACAAATTGAATAATCAAATTGTTAATTTATCAGCTGTTGAATTAAATCAATTAATTCTAAAAAAAGACTTATCATTAAATGAAGTTGCTCAGGCTTTCTTAAATCAGTATAAAAAATATGATTCTAAGATTGGTGCATGGGTTTATCTTGATGAACAAAAGATTTTTGATCAGATTAATAGATTAGGATCAAAAATTCCCTATGAAGATTCTCTATTATATGGAATTCCTTTTGGAATTAAAGATATTTATTTTTCTAGAGAAATGCCAACTAAAATGGGTTCTGAGCTTCTTGTTGATTTCTATCCAAAACACAATTCTACTCTTTTAGAAAAAATTCAAAGTTTTGGAGCTATATTAATGGGAAAAACAGTGACTACAGAGTTTGCAATGAATGAACCCACAAATGTAATAAATCCTTGGAATAAAGAATATACTCCTGGTGGTAGTAGTACAGGATCTGCGGTTGCAGTTGCTATGAGAATGTGCCCAATTGCTTTTGGTACTCAAACTGCTGGTTCTATATTAAGACCAGCTTCATATAATGGAATTATTGGATTTAAGCCATCATTAGGTATCTTCTCTACAGAGGGTATTTTTCCTGTAAGTCCAACCTTTGATACTGTTGGCTGGATGTCAAGAAACCTAGAGGATATAGCGATGATTTTAGACGTTTTATCCAAAGAAAATTCCACAAGGTTGGGTTTTTCATATGACAACAAGAAAGAAACTATTTTAGAGAGAGTAAAAAATTTTGAAGAAGAAAAACCAAAAATTGGTGTAGTTGCTGCTTTTTTTGAAAGAGAATCTTGTCTTGAAGTTCAGGCTAATATGTTTGAAGTAACTGAAAAATTAAGTAATTTTGGTGCTAGAATAGAAATATTTAAACTTCCAAATAGTTTTATAGGAATTAATGAAGCTAGGAAAATCATTGAATATTCAGAAGCTTACACTTTTCACAAGAATTTTTTTGATGATCTAATAAATTCTTATAAATCAAATACTAAAAACAGGATTAATTCAGGAAAATCAATTACCGCAGCGGACTATTTAAGAAGTTTAAAATTAGTGTCTCAATTTAGAAAAGATATTAAGAAATCTTTAGAGGATTTCGATGTAATTATCATGCCAACTAATAATGATTTAGTACCCAAAGACAAAGGGACTACAGGTGATCCAAAATTTCAATCTCCATGGACTGCTGCAGGACTTCCATCTACTTCTATCCCTTCAGGCACTGATAGAAATAGAATGCCTTTGGGACTTCAAATAGTAGGAAATTATTTGGATGATTCTAAATTATTGAGAATTACTAATTGGATAAAAAATGTAATTAATATCAAAATCGGTTTTCCCGCAATAATCAATGAGTAATTTAAAAAACAATAATCAAATAACTATTTCAGGAATTTTAGGAATTCCTGAAATAAAATCTGGGTTCAATATTGGAGAAGTAATCTGTAAGTATTTAAACAAAAAATTGCCTCCCCACAATGGAGATATAATTGTAGTAGCTCAAAAAATAATTTCAAAAGCTGAAAACTGTCTTGTTGATTTAAAATCTATTGAACCTACTAAAGAAGCGAAAAAAATAAGCAATATTACTGAAAAAGACCCAAGGTTAGTACAGTTAATTTTAAATAATTCTAAAGAAATTATTAAGGCTAAAAAAGGAATATTAATTGTTGAAACTATATATGGATATATCTGTGCTAATGCTGGTATAGATACTTCTAACTTGAATGAAGAAGATAGTGTTAGTTTTCTTCCATTGAATTTGGACAAATCAGCTGAATTAATTAAAGAAAGTATTAAGGATTTTTTTGGAATTGAAGTAGCGGTGATTATTTCTGATTCATTCAATAGACCTTGGAGGAAAGGATCTATTAACGTAGCATTAGCGTTTTCAGGATTGGACCCATTTGTCAATTTGATTGGAGAGAAAGATGATTTTGGTAAACCTTTAAAATCTACACTGGTAAATGTTGCAGATGAAATTTCATCTGCTGCTCAATTGGTGATGGGGGAAAATTCTCGTGTTCCCGTAGCTTTGGTTAGAGGATATAAATATCAGAAGGCAAATTTTAAAGGATATAAAATATTTAGGGAAAAAGAGAAAGATTTATTTAGATAATTTCAATTTTCTATTTATTTTTTTTTACTTCTTTATTTTCTTTAGCGTGCATTTTTACAATTCTACCCATCCTTTCTTTCTTACCTGTAATAGTATTTAATACACCTGCACCTGCATCTATAGATCCTGAATATACTCTAAAGTATATTAATCGTCCAATATATGGATCTGATACAGTTTTGAAGGCCAGGGCTGCAAATGGTTCATTATCATCTGCTTTTCTTGTTTGATCTGCTTCACCTCTGTATTCTTTTCCAGATACGGAAGGAACATCAAGTGGGGATGGTAAATATTCCCCAATTGCATCTAGCATTGGTTGAATAGCTTTTCTTTTCAAAGCAGTGCCGCACATTATAGGAATAATTGAATTGGATATTGTTACTCTTCTTATAGCATTTTTGAATGTTTGATTATCGAACTCTTCACCTGCGAAAACTATTTCAAGAAAATCCTCGTCATTTTCTGCAACTTTTTCAATAAGGTTGGAACGATATTCTTCAGCTTTTGATTTGAGGTCTTCAGGTATATCTGTGACTTTATCAATATGTCCCTGATCGTCACCGATTTTATAGTAAATTGCTTTTTGTTCTACCAAGTCTATAATACCTTCAAATTTATCTTCAGCTCCAATTGGAATTTGAATAGGTACTGGATTAGCAGATAATCTGTCAATTAATGTTTGAGTTGCCCTGTCAAAATCTGCGCCTATTTTATCCATTTTATTTACAAAAACCATTCGAGGGACATTATATTTGTTCGCCTGTCTCCAAACAGTTTCTGATTGAGGTTGTACTCCTGCAACAGAATCCAACACTACTACTGCACCATCTAATACTCTGAGACTTCTTTCTACTTCAGCTGTAAAATCTACATGTCCAGGGGTATCAATTATATTAATATCGAATCCATTCCATTCACATGAGGTAGCTGCGGAAACAATAGTTACCCCTCTTTCTTTTTCTTGAGCCATCCAATCCAAAACTGTATTTCCATCATCTATATTCCCTGCTTTATGGGTTCTGCCTGTATAAAACAACACACATTCAGAAACTGATGTTTTACCAGCATCGATATGTGCTATAAATCCCATATTTCTTGTATTGCTAAGTTTGGTAGTCATAAGTTTATTCTCCGTAATTACCATCTGAAATGAGCAAATGCTTTATTAGCTTCTGCCATTTTATGTATATCATCTTTTCTTTTCACTGCAGGCCCTTGAGAGTTAGAAGCATCTAAAAGTTCTCTTGCAAGTCTTAAATAATAAGCAGATCCTGACCTGGATCTTGCGCTTTCAATTATCCATCTCATAGCAAGGGTTTGACTTTTTTCTGAATGTAATTCAGTTGGTACTTGGTAATTAGCACCTCCAACTCTTCTGCTTTTAAGAATTACAGAAGGAGCAACATTAGATATTGCTTGATTAAATATTTCAATTCCAGATTTATTTGATTTAGTTTCAGCTTCGTCAAGGGCTGAATAAACAATTTTACGGGCCAAAGACTTTTTACCACTTTTCATAACTTTGTTTATGAATTTAGTTAAGGATAGATTATTATATTTTGCTTCAATTATTATATCCCTTACTTTTGCTCTATGACGGCGTGACATTTATTTACCTTTGAATTATTCTGATGGTTCTGATGGTGGGGCTGGTGTTGTTGAAGGGCTGCGATTTCCGGACTTTTTAGTACCATATTTACTTCTGCCCCGATTTCTATCTGCCACACCTTCGGTATCAAGAGCTCCTCTAATTATATGGTATCTGACTCCAGGTAAATCTTTTACTCGTCCGCCTCTTATTAATACTACAGAATGTTCCTGTAAATTATGTCCCTCACCAGGAATATATGCTGTAACTTCCATACTGTTTGTTAGTCGTACTCTTGCCACTTTTCGAAGAGCAGAGTTAGGTTTTTTAGGTGTTTGTGTTCTAACTTGGGTGCAAACGCCTCTTTTTTGAGGGGAGCCTGTATTTCTGTAGCCAGAATTTTTTAAAGAATTAAAAGAAAATCTCAAAGCTGGAGATTTGTCTTTCCCTCTTTTTGTCTTCCTTCCATTTCTTATTAATTGATTAATTGTAGGCATAAAATAACACCATTTCAGATAAAGGACTAGTAAACTTGTGTAAAAACACGAAAAGATATTATATTTCTATGATTATAGAGAGTCAACAAATTTAGACCTCTCATATTTGTAAAATACATTAAATATGTAATTTTTATGTATTTTTACGATTTCTGATGATATTTTTATGTATAATATTTTTTTAGTTTTGATACTTTAGAATTTAAATGATTAAAATAATTCAAGCTAAAACTGACTTTGAGCTTGTACAGGTTAGGAATCTTAGAATAAAAATTTTTGTTATTGAACAACAAATTCCATGGCGATGGGAATTTGATATTCATGATGAAAATGCTACCCATTTAATTGTTCTTAGTTCCAATGAAATTATAGGTACAGGAAGATTTTATTATGATCATTGTTATAAAGATTATAAACTTGGTCGTATGGCTGTATTAACAAATTTCAGAAGTCAGGGTATAGGGTCAAAAATACTTATTAAAATAGAAGAAATTGCCAGAAAGAAAAACGTTCCAAAAATAATTTTAGAAGCACAGTCAGACAAATTAGATTTTTATTTCAAACATGGTTACGAAATACACGGAGACAAATATCTGATGGATGGGATTTATCATAATAAAATGTTTAAGGAATTTTGATTTTTAATCTAGTTCCAGGCAACTGGAGCTATCCCCTCAATATCTGTTTTTACATCAATAACACAAGGTTTCTTTGATTCTATAGCCTTTTCTAATGCAGTATTTATTTCATTAGGTTTATTTACTTCTATTCCTATACATCCCATTAATTTTGCTATTTTAGCAAATTGACCTTCGTTGAATTTCCACATTTGGTCTGATCCGGAGTTTGCTCCTCCGAAGATTTCTTCATTCAGATGACGCTCCTGATTTAATGATGAATTATTATTGATTACCCAAATTGTATTAATATTGTTTCTTACTGCTGTTTCCAATTCAGTGAGGTGATACCAGGCACCTCCATCTCCAGTGAAACAAATTACAGGTCTGTTAGGAGCAGCACATTTTGCTCCGATAGCAGCAGGCAAAGCCCATCCCAAAGAACCTGCACACCTTATATATGATTGTTCTTCATATTTAAGATCTATCATTGTTCCTGTCCATATTCCTGAATGCCCAGTATCAGAAACTAAGATAGCATCATTTGGTAAATATTTTGTGAGTTCGTTGCTAAGTCTCTCTGGTCTCATAGGGATAGAGTCTGAATTTAATAAAGGAGAAACTTCATTTTTCCATTCATTTACCAGATTCTTTATTCTTTGAATCCAGACTGTATGAATTTCTTTTTCTTGGGTTATGTTGCTAAGCATTTTTCTTAAAGATGCTTTCACATCTCCCATTAGTCCAACCTGGATTGGGAAAGATCTGCCCAGTTCAGTGGGATTAATGTCTAATTGTATTATTTTTGTACCTTTTCTGGGAAGGCGCCAATTATTTGTGA
>PVBE010355603.1_pt1 | contig 11313 bp, 13 predicted proteins | sample 1631181 | NCBI WGS metagenome assembly PVBE01 (sample SAMN08397723, study PRJNA350692) | Marine metagenome, whole genome shotgun sequencing project. | isolation source: water | place: Pacific Ocean | collected 2012-04 | reverse complement strand
GGTGTCCAATTCTTCCGCCACCGCCTTGCAGATCATGTTCGACATACCGGGGGCGGCGCCGTCGGCAACATCCATTGTGTGGGCCGTAAGCCGGGGATCGCCGAGTGACTCGACGAGAGCGCCGACCCGTTCGCTCGTGGTATCGGCAACGTGCACCTCCGATACGCCTGCGGACAGAACGGAAACGAGATCGCGGACCGTGCCCGAACCCATCATGCCGGCGCCGCCGAGGATGAGGATTTTCATGATAGCGCTTTCCTCGAGTTCGTCATTCGTACATCTTCCCCGTCGTCCCCGCGAAGGCGGGGACCCAGTGCGATAGGGAGTCGCGCTTTGCGCGACACGTGTTCTGACTGGATTCCCGCCTTCGCGGGAATGACGGCATGTCGCCCATTTCCTTGATGGATTTCCGCCTTCGCGGGACTGACGACGTGTCCGCCCCGCGGAACGTCCTTATCGTCGCACGCAGATCACTCCCCGAGCAGACCGCCGGGCTCTTGAGACTTGGCGTACGCCGCGGTCTCGATGATGTACAACTCGCGATAGAGATCGCCCTTCATCTCCCACACGCCGGTGAAGCCGCGCGGTACTACCAGGTTCGATCCGGTCGGAAAGATCTGGGTCGTACCCGTGGCATCGGTCAGGTGCAGCTCGCCGCTGAGGATCATGAGGTATTCATCGAACGGCCACGGGTTCTTCACGGCGAGTTTGGTCGCCTTCGACTGGTAGATGCCGGTGACGAATTCTCCGGAAAACACCTCCGTCAACTTGTGCTCGGGATCGCCGCCGCTCATGACAATCTGCGCCGGCCACGGCGCGAACTTGTCGAGGCCCCTGCCGCCAATCAGGCTCGGGTCGATGCGCACCGGAACTGCATCGACGTCGTCGGCGTGTGCTGGCGAATGGACGAGGATGACGCCGAGCGCCACGGTCAGCATCAGCGTAAGTGGGAGTCGTACGTTTACTCCGAACATGGTGAACGTCCTCCGATCATGGATTCTGCGCGCGGTAGAGATCCCGCTGTAGCGAAGTCACAAAGGCGTGGATGGCTTCTGCGTCGCTTTCCGACATGAAGTCTTCGTGCGGCAGCATGCCGGTAATGGCGCGCGAACCCTTCAACACGATCTCCTTCCAATTCTTGTGGCTGTCCGCCGAGAGGTAGCGCAGGTCGGGTGTCGAGGAGCCGATCCGGGGGCCGACCCCCTTCCCGCCGTGGCAGAGTCCGCAGGTGTTTTCGTTAAATTTCGCCTCGCCCAGGGCGATCTGCTCCGCGCTTGAATTCAACTCCGGGGGTTTCGGTACCTTGCGCACGATGGTTTCGTACTTCTCCAGTTTGCCGTTGGCGCCGAGTTTGAAGGCCATCAGCGTGCTCGGTGCGGCGTTGTCTTCCTTGCGGTTGCCAAACAGCGGTGCCATCTGGCGTGCGATCCCGCCGCCACCCGTCGGCAGGAGGACGTACTGATCGCCGTCGAGCATATAGGTCACGGGCGGCGCCTGGACCGAACGCTGCACGTCGATCTGCCACAACTGCTTACCGGTATCGGCGGCGTAGGCGCGAAACTCACCGCTGCCAGTACCCTGAAACACGAGGTTGCCCGCGGTCGACAAGACGCCGCCGTTGAGCGCGACCTCGTGGTCGACGCGCCACTTGACCTCCATCCGGACCGGATCCCAACCCAGCAGCCGACCGATCTTGCCGACCCTGCCGGCCTTGATCGCACCGCGGATCTTGTCGAGATCATTACCGTAATAGTCAAACAATGTACCGCCGATGGCCATGCCCGTCGGGTCGATCCGGTACGTACTGGAGAATACGTGCGCCGGGATGTACACGAGTCCCGTGGCCGGGTGGTAGCTCATGGGGTGCCAGTTGTGTCCGCCGAGCACCATCGGGCTGACATGGGCCAGCTTGTTTTCGTTTTCGTAATAGCGTACTCCCGCGGCCTCGACCGGGCGCCCGGTCTTGATGTCGATCTTCTCGGCCCAGTTTGCCGGTACGAACTTCTCGGCGGCCAGGAGTTCACCGGTGATGCGATCGATAACGTAGAAGAAGCCGTTCTTCGGTGCCTGCATCAATACCTTGCGAGGTTCGCCGAACAGCTTGAGTTCGGCCTGGATGATGTGGCTCGCGGCATTGAAGTCCCAGGCGTCTTGGGGCACGGTCTGGTAGTGCCATTTGTAGCGGCCGGTATCCGCGTCGAGCGCGATGATCGAATTCAGGAATAGGTTGTCGCCGCCGTCCGGGCTGCGCACGCTGTAGTCCCACGGCAGCGCGCTGTCGGTACCGATGTAGATCTGGTTGAGATCCGGATCGAAGACGATGGCGTCCCAGGCGGTGCCGCCGCCGGCCTCCCACCATTTTTCGCCGGTCCAGGTTTTCGCCGCCATTTCCAGGATCGGATTCTCGAAGCCTTTGCTCGGATCGCCCGGTACCGTGTAGAAGCGCCAGATGAGTTTTCCGTCTTTTGCGTTGTAGGCCGTGACGTAACCGCGCGCGCCGTAGTCGGCGACGCCGTTGCCGATGATAACTCTGTCTTTGAATACGCGCGGTGCGCCGGTGATACCGTACTGCGCCGAGGGATCGCAGGTCAGCTCGCTCCAGACTTCCTCGCCGGTCTTCGCGTCGAGTGCGACGAGGCGGCAGTCCGGGGTGGCGACATAGATGTTGCCCTTCCACGCGGCGGCGCCGCGATTCACCCGTGCCGCCCACGACGTTGAGAACGAGCCGTGATACTGCACCACCGGGTTGTACTCCCACAGCACTTCACCGGTGCGCGCGTCCATCGCCCAGGTGTTGGCAAAGGAACTCGTCATATAGATCACGCCGTCGACGACGATGGGTGTCGCAGCGAGGCCGTCGTCGATACTCGGGATCGGGGAGGTCCAGGCGATGCCGAGGTTGGTGACGTTGTCCTCGTTGACCTGCGCCAGCGGCGAGAAGCGTTGCTCGTTGTAGGTTCGCCCGTGGAGCATCCAGTCGCTGTCGCCGTCGGCGTTCAGCGCGCGTGCGGCATCGATGTTGGCACCGCCTGCTGCGCTGGCGATGGAGGATGCCGCCAGCAACAATAGCAGTGACAGTGAATTCGAAAGCGGTGATCTTCTCATGACTACACTCCGTATCTTGCCTCCGCGTACTGAGTCACGGAGCATTATTCGGGTCGAGCCACACTGCGGATTGCCGCTCGGGCTCCGTCCGTTTTTGCAGTAGTTGCCCCGGCCTGATTCGCGGGTGAGCGTGCGGATCAGGCCGGGGTGATGCGGTTGTCGCGCTAGTCCCAGTTATAGCGGATCGTGCCGCCGAACCATCGCGGTGCCGACGGTACCTTGATAGCCGCCGCGCTGAACGTCTCCAGATCGAAACCGTTGACGTAATACTCCGTGTCGGTGAAGTTCTTGACCCACACGTCGAGGTGCAGCCGGTTGTCGCTTGAGGTCCAGCCGACTTTGGCATTGGCCAGCCAGAAGTCCTCCTGGACCAGTGACGGATGGTCGATAGCGTTCATCGTGAACTTATCTGTCCACGACCAGTCGATCTGCAGCGCCATTCTGCCGCCCATAATCGCGGCGAAATCGTAGCGGCCGAGACCATTCAGGCTCACATCGGGTGAGAACGGCATCTGCCGGTCTCTGACGGTAGTACCGCTGTCGACGTCCTCCTGCTCCGCATCCAGGAACGAACCGCCGAACATGAATTCCCAGCCGTCCCAGGGGTTCGTGATGACTTCGATTTCACCGCCGAGCACTGTGGCATCGAGATTCTGTACGGCGAACGAGAGCCCTTGTTGGAAGAACGACTGAAAGTCCGAGTAATCATAATAGAAGAGCGCGCCGTTGATGCGCGTGCGCCCGCCCATCCAGGTCGACTTGAAGCCGCCCTCGTAGTTCGTCTACACCTCGCCGTCGAACTCCCAGTCTTCGATGGTAAAAAACGTGAGGAAACCGGTGTTGAAACTGCCGGCCTTGTTGCCGCGGCTGTACTTACCATAGACCAGCCAGTCGCCGTTCGGCCGCCAGTTGAGTTCGAACGTGCCGGACCACTCACCGCGGCTGCGGTCGCCGGACAGGGTCTGGTTGTTCTGCACCAGGCCGCCGTAGACGATACCGCACCAGTCGTTGGCGGGGGTGACCGCACCATACAATGCGACGAATTGCGTGCAGGTCGTCGTCAGGTCGATGTCCTTCTGGTCTTCGGTCCAGCGCAGTCCGACGATGGCGCTCCATTGATCGTTGATGGCGTATTCGCCCTGGCCGAAGAACGCGTAGGTGTCGGTCTCCAGATCGGTCGTGTTCGTGACATGGGAGCCGAACCACTGCTCGGCGTCCATACCGCCGAACATGTCGTGCTGGATGTTGAGATAATAAAATCCGACGACCCACTGCAGACGCTCGGTCTCACCGTGCAGCCTGAGTTCCTGCGACCACTGATTGCTCTCGTCGACCATGTGGAAATCGTGGATGTGCTCACTCGATCCGTCGGCGTCTTCGCGGTACTCCTTCCAGAAGTCGGCCCAGTCCGTGATCGAGACGATGCGCATGCCGTTGTCGAGATCCTACGTGATGGTTCCCGTGAAACCGTATTGCTCGCGGTCGGAGCGGCCGTCCTTGGTGCCGCGCGCGGGACCCGCGACGCCGAAGGCCGTCTGCTTGCTGCCGGGAAGGAGCGCAGTCTCGTGCGGGTCGCCGAAGCCGCTGAGCCCCTGGCCGAGACAACCGACGCTCGCCGGGGTCGAGGCGGGGAAAGCACCGGGGACGAAGGTGATGCCGCCGGCCCAGAAGCCGTTACAGAAATCGGCGTACCCCTGCGCCGACGCCGGCTTCGTCAGGCCGTCGTCCGAGCCGCCGGTGATGGCACCGCCGTTGTTCGTGAAGTTATCGTTGATCGCACGGTCGACGAGGTAAGTCGGGTTGTTGTTGTCGTAGGTGCCGAAGCGACCGCCGATGAGCACCTCGAAATCTTCGTTCGGCTCCCAAAGGAGCTGGAGCCGGCCGTTCGTGTTGTCGGTATCGTGGCCGTCCTGCCCGAGCGAGTTGTCGACAAAACCGTCCGCGATGTGCTTGACCGCCGCAACGCGGGCGGACAGGGTGTTGCTGATCGGACCGCTGACCGCGAATTCGCCGCGGTATTCATCGTATTCGCCGAGCTGCACTTCGCCGTAGGCCTCGAACTCGCGCGTCGGCTTCGCGGTGATGACGTGGATCACGCCGCCGGTCGCGTTGCGGCCGAACAAGGTCCCCTGCGGGCCTTTCAGTACTTCCGTGCGTTCGATGTCATATAGCGCGAAGCCGATGCCGCCGAGATAGCTGTTATAGGCGCCGTCGACGAACACCGCGGATGCTTGCTCCTGATGGTCGGCGAAATCCAGCTGACCCACGCCGCGTACTACGAATACGCTGGCCGCATTGTTGCCGAAATTGAACGTCTGCAGACCGGGTGTGTGCATCGATATTTCTGTCGTATCGGTGAACCCGAGTTCTTTCATTTGGTCGCCTGAGAAGGCGGTGACGGAAATACCGACGTCCTGCAGTTGCTGTTCGCGCTTTTGCGCCGTGACCACGACCTCTTCGAGTACCTGCGCGTGCGCGCCGGTGACGATAAAGGCAGTGACAATTAGCGATAGGTAAAAGCGACCCGATAAGGAAGTTAGTTGCCCGAGCATTCCCCCTATAAGTCTGAAGCTCCAAATCCCGCCCCCCGGGGCGGGCCGCGGACAGTGTGCGTTGCCCGTCAAGAAGGATAATAATGTTGTGGTTTGAACGGGAGGTCAAGGATGCGAATACTAGCGTGTGGCGCCAGGGTTGGGCCAGTCGTTGCCGCAAACCAACATTGGCCGAGGGCCGCCATCGAGCGCTATCCGTCGCTCTCCGAATTTTAATGTCTATCGGGAATAGGGCTTGCGTAGCTAAGAATTATTGTCGATAACCCATCCCGTCGGGCGCGGCGAAATGCGTGGACAGGGGCTCTGTGTCGCACGGTAACGGCGCGTTAATGTTGTTATTGTGCGACAAATTCATTCATGGTCATTGATCCGTCGCTTGACGGGTAATGGCGACGCGGGTGGCCGTGCGGCCGTACCCGGCAGCCGCAGTATTCGCCCATCGACCCGGTTTTTGCGGCGGATCCGGTTCGGGTGTGTGCCGGCTCGAGCGCGCGCAGAACACAATGACGGGGGATCGGGTCAGGTTGTACATCGCTGAGCGTGACCATCGATCCGTCGAACCTACTTGGTATGATCGTCGCTCCCCCTCCCCGAACGTCATCTCTTTCCTTCTTCGTCATCCCCGCGCAGGCGGGGACCCAGTCAAAACGGCGCCGCGCATCGTCATCCCCGCGCAGGCGGGGATCCAGTCAAAACGGTGCCGCGCATCGTCATCCGCGCGCAGGCGGGGATCCAGCCAAAACGATGCCGCACATCGTCATCCCCGCGCAGGCGGGGATCCAGTCAAAACGGTGTCGCGCATCGTCATCCCCGCGCAGGCGGGGACCCAGTCAAAACGGTGCCGCGCATCGTCATCCCCGCGCAGGCGGGGGCCCAGTCAAAACGGTGCCGCGCAACGTCATCCCCGCGTAGGCGGGGACCCAGTCAAAACGGTGCCGCGCATCGCGCGGCTCTTCCCCACTGGATTCCCGGCTGGGATTGCTCCTGCGATCCTGTGTACTTCCGCCATCCCTGGCGGTCGCCTGCCCGGAAATGATCGTGCCTGCGCGACGCGCTGCCCCCGCACCTGACACCGGAGTACGTGAAATGAGAATACGTCACACGCTCGCCACATTGGCTTTCAGTACGGCCTGCGGATTCGCCGCTATTGCCGTGGGCAGTGAGCAAGGGGTCAGCGCGGCGCGTTTGTCCGGCGCCGCGGCGGCAAGTTCTATGTGCACGTCAAAGAGAATCTCGGGCGGGTCAACGGTGTCGTGACGAATGAGCCGCTCGCGTGGTTGCAGACCGAGGATTACGGCGACGACGGCACTATCCTCATTGGTTTTGTTCAGCATGCGGGCGCGTTCGATGTGAACGGCAGCGAGGCGCTGGCAAACGGGGTGCGAAACTTTTTTCCCCGACACGACGGTGCTCGCTTCCGCGGCTTATAATTGGGACCTCGATCCGTTTTCCAAGGGCGGCTGGTCCTATTTCATCGACGCGCGGTCGAATCGGGCCTGCGGACGGGCCGGGAAGTGGCGCAGGCGCTAGGCTAAGCTGGCGGAGCGCCGCCGCCGCACAATCAAGAGAGATTGCAGGATGACAGCATCAACACCCGATACCAAGAGCCGGCTTGCAACGATTGTGTTCGCCGCACTGCTGATCGTCGCCGCGTGTTTGCTCTGGTACCGCGGTGGCCTGCTCGCCTGGGCTGGTACCGGGCTTGCCGTGGCCGGAATGGCGAAGACCTTGATCCGTCCGTCGGCGATGGATGTGAAGCTTGTTGTGGCCGCCGTCGTGCTGTGGGCGCTCGCTTGGGTCGGCGTGGCCTATTACGTGTTCTCGACCTGGGAGCAGGGCGAGGTGGTCACGCTCGACATTGATACGGAGCGAGGCGTGCACTCGGTGCGTACATGGATAGTCGATGATGCCGACGGTTCGGTGGTGATCTATGACGCGCACCCCGATGTCGTCGCAGCGCTCGAACGCGGCAACCGGGTTGTGCTCACCCGCGATACAACGGTCGTTGAATACACGCCCGTGCTGATTCCGGACGACGCGCCGGCGTTGCAAGGGATCTATGCCTTGTTCGACGAGAAGTACGGCGAGCTGAACGTCGCCACCGAGCGTTTTTACGCCTGGATGGGGCGCCGCCGCGGTCGTATCGTGGCGAGCGTTCGGCTCGTACCCGGCGCGTAGCGCGAACACGGTCGCCCGTTGTCGCTGCCGGACCCTTCCGCTACTGCTCTCGGTCGCGAAAACGCAATCATCAAACGCATTTGATAGGCGACCAGGCTTTCCCGTCGCGTTCGTCGGGTTGGCGCGGTTTCCCCAGCATACGGCTGCCTTTCGCAAACCCTCACGCGGCGGCGTATGATGTGGCGGCGCGCAGTACTAACATGGGGCACTCCCGGTAACGTTATTTCCAATGTCAGCATCCGAAGAAACACTTGAGAGGCGGGACTCCGCCGCCGACAACACGTTGTTCGGCAAGGAGAGCCGGGGCCGGCCGGGTGCTAAAGAGTCGTTCGACATCGCCACGCTGACGCAGCGTCAGATCGAGATACTAGAGGTCGCGCGCCACGTTTTCGCTGAAGGCGGCTACGCCGAATTCACGATGCGCAAGATAGCGAATGCCGCCGGCATGCACCTGAAATCAATCCAGTACTACTTCAAGACAAAACGAGAACTCTTGCAGGCGATGTTTTTGTATGTCTTTTATCACTACTACATTGACGGTTATATCGAGGTTTTCGAAGAACAGCATGCAGTCACACCGAAACAGCAGCTGTGTGCGGCGATCCGGTTTCTCTTACGCGACATCGTCGAGAATCCGTTCACGGGGGCCTACTATTTCGAGCTGTACGCCATGTCGATGCGTGACAAAGATGCCGAAGAACTGGTGAACTTCATGTACACGGATTACCGGGGTCGATTTCAGGAACTGATCATGAAAATGAATCCGACGCTCGAAGAGCGGGCCGCCGCCGATCGCGCTACGCTGATCGCATCGATCACCGAAGGCATTTGTCTGTTCCTGAGCCGAGGTAAGCCGAACCACGATGAGCCCGAAAGCACGCTGCGAGAGGCGGAAGCCCGGATCCTCGATCTCGTGATGGCGGCATAGCCCATACGCTAGACGATCGACTTGGTGAAGTGGATGGCATGCGATCATTGATCGGCGCGGCGCTCGTTTTCGTGATTGCGCTCGCCGTCGCCGCTGACTGGCGAGGTTGGTTCGGGACGCGCGAAGAACAGATGCCAGATTTCATGCACTTGATCATCCACTTTGTCGATGTCTCAAGCAGGGTGCCGATCGACGATGTGCAGATCTCCTGTACGCGGCCGATGAAACTGTCCGTGTGCACCGAACGCCAAGGTCCGCGGGCCGGCGAGACGACGATCACGTTCGGTGCATTGAAACGAATCGAGCGGACACTACTCTTCAGCGAAGAGAATGGTCACACGTTCGGTAGCAATGGGGCTATTAGGCTCACGTTCATCCATCCACACTACGAGCGTAGCGGTTTGAAGCTTGGTGACGATGAGTTGGCCTCGTTAGCAGGCCGCAAGCGGATTGTCGAATTGACGAGGAATGTGGAGTAGGGTGGTTGCGATGAGAGGACGATCAAAGAGGAGGAATAGTGATGCGGGGATCAATGTATTTGCGTGAGGTCCTGATGCTGTTTACGTTCTGCACGGGTATGTCGTACGCGGCGGGGTCGCTCGCCCACGGCGGCGACCCAACCGGACCGGTCACGAGTGTGTCCGGCGAAACCTATCATCCGGTGAGCCGAGGCACGCGCAAACTCGCGCTTGGCGAGGTCACGATACGCATGCTCGTCGAAGCCTCGAATATCGGGCGCAAAGACATCGAGGTCGGCGAATTGTTCTTACCGGTGGGTAGCCCGCCGTCGGTTTCGCACCCGCACACGAGCCTCGAGATCTTTTATGTCGTGCAAGGCATTCTCGGCCACGAGGTCAACGGGAAGATGTATCGACTCAATCCCGGCGACGTGGGTTTCCTCAAGCCGGGCGATCAGGTCGTCCACAGCGTCTTGTCGGATGGCCCGGTGGAAGCCGTCGTTATCTGGGTGCCGGGCGGGGAAGCCGACGCAATGGTCGGCGCCGGGTTTGTCGAAGTACCGCTCAATTGAGCGACACGCCGGGATCAGCCCAACCTCAGTCCGCCTGGGCGGCGGGAACGAGCAGCAGGTTGCCGACGATCTTCAGTGCGTCGTCGTCGCTCGCGATACATCGTTCTTTCAGCCGTTTCAGGGTGTTGGCGCAGAACGTTTCCGACCAGAACCAGTTAGCGAGCTGACGGTTCCCAGCATCGCCCGGCTGTGCCGACGCCGCCTCGACGAAGTAGGCTTTGAGGTCTTCTGCGGACAGTCTGAGCATGTCGGCGAGCGGCACGTCAGCGGATGGGCTCGCCGGTAACGGATCCTCGAACATGGCGGCGAACAAAGCGGCAATCTCGTCGAGTTCCAGACCGCTTGCGCCGACGGTGGTGCGGCCGCGTGCCTTGACCGCTACGTCATACCACGGTGCGAACTGGGCGATTTCGTTTTTCAGCGCGGTTTCGACGGCAGCGGCCCCTGAGAGTTCCGCGGTAGGCCGGGTAAAGTTGATCGGACATGCCCAGCCGGTCTGTTCGCCGGCGGTTACCGGTTCGTCGTCGGGAAAATCTTTCAGCACCGGGCCGCTGTCGGCCTCCAACAGTCGTAAGGCGCTCATCACCACCCGTGTTTGGAATGGCGCGTCATTGGGAGTGCCGAACGGGCGGCCCAAATCGAATGGCACCCACAAGGCGCGCGGGGGTCGGACCTGTTCGGTGTGGAGCCTTATCAGGCTTATCTGCGTCGTCGCGATCCCGGCTGCTTCGAGGTGATGTGCCAGCCCGCCCACGGCGCGCGTGCACAGGGGTCAGACGGGCGCGAGCAGTACCGCGTCGACCCGGTCCTTTTTCAGCAGCGGCGCGAGGTGCTCGATCGTCGGCGCCATCTGTTCCGGATCGGTCGCGCCCATGAACGAATAATGATAATCGGCGACCGAATCGATGTCGCCTTCGGCCGCTAGTTCGCGCAGCCGGTCGATCGGAAATATGACGTTGACGTCCTGTTGAAAACCGCTGCGATCGAAGTTGGTGGAAACGTGGCTCATGACCATGTCGGCCATATCAAGGTCACCGCGGATCAGCCGGTATCCGGTCTCGCCGAGCGCGAACGGCCGGCCGCCGCGCTCGTTGAGTCCGGCAGTGGAAATGATCGCGACACGGCGTCGAGCCACCGGCGGACCTTCGACCCAGGGCTCGGTGTCGTAGCGAGGGCATTCGACCCCTTCGAGGTGTTGGCGCAATGTGGGGTCGACATCGGAATGACGGACGAACGGGTGAGGTGGGTATCAATAGTCGTCATGCTGGCCCCGGATCGAGTCCGGGGTGACGGATCCGGCATCCAGTAGATCGTTGTCCCGCTGAAGGCGGGCCTTCTTCGACTGGATTCCCGCGTGCGCGGGAATGACGGACGAACGGGTGAGGCGGGTATCGATAGTCGTCATGCTGGCCCCGGATCGAGTCCGGGGTGACGGATCCGGCATCCAGTGAATCGTTGTCCCGCTGAAGGCGGGCCTTCTTGGACTGGATTCCCCCGTGCGCGGGAATGACGGACGAACG
>PVBE011494347.1_pt1 | contig 11314 bp, 20 predicted proteins | sample 1631181 | NCBI WGS metagenome assembly PVBE01 (sample SAMN08397723, study PRJNA350692) | Marine metagenome, whole genome shotgun sequencing project. | isolation source: water | place: Pacific Ocean | collected 2012-04 | reverse complement strand
TGTAATGTTGGTAATCCAATGGCATTCAAAAATAAACCAACTTCTTTATCTAGTGCTCCACCTCCAGAAACAAAAGCTTTTAGACTTCCGCCAAAAAAATGACGGAATTTGGGCAACGCCTAAATGAATCTTTAGTAACAGTTGCTGAAGAAAGTGGTTATGAATTAATAGCTTCGGGCGTACCAGCCATGCCTTATTACAGACTAAACAACGTAGATGTAAAAACACATTTTAGATGGATAGATGAATGCGTTAGAAGAGGAGTTTACATGCTTGGATATCACAATCATTTTGTATCTACTTGTCATACTGAAGATGATATAGAAGCTATTAGTAATATTGCTAAACAAGCTTTTGAAGCTTTAAAAGAAAAAAAGTAATAGATTTTGAAGTTTAAGGTAGCTGAAGCTGATTCTCCTTTTGAAATAGTATGGGATAAGATCGGAATACCCCATGTTTATGCTCAAACCATTGAAGATGCCTATAGAGGGATGGGCTATGCTGCAGGATACGAGAGACTATGGCAGATTCATTTAAGCTGCGCTTATGCTAACGGAGAAGCTTCAGCCTTGCTAGGGGAAAGGTTTCTAGCACAAGACGCTTTTCAGAAAGCTTTTAATGTAGATGGCAAACAAAGCGAGCTTCCAGCTAGTGATGGAGATTCTATAGCAGAAGCTTATCTACAAGGACTTAATGCTTATGTAAGAGCATTAGAAGAAGTTCCCCTTGAATTTAAACATGCTGGCGCTTTACCAAGAGAATTTACCATGAGAGATATTGCTGCGAGATATAGATTTACTTCATGGTTTCAACATAAAAGTTGGACAGAAAAATTGGTTTTGGGAAGGTTAATGGCAACTCACGGCGTAGATAAATTTTCAAATTACGTTCTTCATTTTTCAGATGAAGACAGAAGTTTAGTTGAAGAGCTAAAGGAGCCACTGCAACAAATTGATCCAAAAATAATTGAGTTAGCCTACCCACATGTAAAAGTCCCTTCATTTTCGGGTAGTAATAATTGGGCAGTAACAGGAGAACTTTCAGTGTCTGGTAAACCGATTTTAGCTACGGATCCTCACCAGCCCTTTACTATTCCGAGTACCTTTTTTTACATACATCTGCATACAACTTCTTGGGATGCATTTGGTGCTGCTTTTCCAGGAGTGCCTTATTTCATGATGGGTTATACCAAAGATGTTGCTTGGGGATTAACTACAGGGTTTATAGATTGTTACGATTTATTTATTGAAAAAATAGAAGGAAGTGAATACCAAACACAGTCTGGATTAAAACAAGTTAGTTCTAGAAAGGAGATTATTGAAGAAATAGGTCATAGGTTCTATAATAAATTTGAGGTTGCTTTGTCAAAGAGACTAATTGAGAGGGATAGTAGATTCTCGATGCCTATTAAGAAGGCAAAATCAAAATCTAAGGGTACTAGAAAGATGCAAGATATTCTTTTTATTAGTGATTATGTTAATATTAAATTTGGGTATGATAAGAATGGACAACCTAATATGTGTGCTTTCAATAAGTTAATTAAGAAATTTAGTAGTAATGAAATAGATTCATATTGGATACTTAGTGTTGATGCAAAATATAATAAAGTTTCTTTCTTTAATTTGTATGAACATCTTAATTATACTCATACAGATTTGGGACCAGGACAGACTATGTTGCAAGAAAGAAGATTCTTTAATTATTTCGATCAGGATAAAGACTATGCTATTTCAAGAAATGATGTTATACTACAGATGAAAGAAATAAATCGTATTGCTACTAAATCTCTTGTTGAGAGAAGAGAAAGGCAAGGAACTGAAAGGGAGGACATTCTTAATGCTGCTTTGTAAGTATTATAATGATGATTGTGTAAAGTTTTCAGATAACTATGAGGGTGAAGTTCACTCTGTAGTTACTGATCCTCCTTATGGAATAGAATATCTTGGTAATGACTGGGATTCTTACCAGAATTGTATTGCATTTAAGAAATCTACATGGGAATCTATATCTAAACCACTAAAACCTGGAGGTTATTTGGTAATATTCGGTGCATCTAAAACTTTTCATAGATTAACCTGTGCAGTTGAAGATTCAGGTCTAAAGATTAAAGACGTATTGATGTGGTTATATGGTCAGGGTATGCCAAAGAGTCAGAATATAGGTAAGAAAGATCCTAATTGGGAAGGATGGGGAACTGGTCTTAAACCTTGTTATGAACCTATATTATTAGCACAAAAACCTATATCAGAGAAGACAATAGTTAAGAATTGTCAGAAGCATGGTGTGGGTGGAATTAATATAGAAGAAAGTAGATTAGAATCAGGAAGATGGGCAGGTAATGTATTGCATGATGGAAGTGATGAGGTAGAGCAAGAGTTTGCTAAATTCGGTGAAAGAGGGAATGGATGGGCAAGAAATTATGGTGTAGAAGATTATCAAGGTAGGCAATATGGAGGAGGTGTATTTGGTGGAGGTGGGTATATTGGAGATACCACATATTGTGATGAAGGTACAGCAAGTCGATTCTTTTATTCTACTAAAAGTTCAGTTAAAGAGAGAACACATAATAGAACTATTGAGAACAATCATCCTACAGTTAAGAATATGGAACTGATGAAGTATTTGATTAAGTTAGTAACACCTAAAGGAGGAACAGTTTATGATCCTTTTGCTGGTTCAGGTACTACATTAATTGGTGCAAAACAATTGGAGGTTAATTCAATTGGTGTAGAATTATCTACAGAGTATTGTAAGATTATTCAGGATAGAATTGATGCTGTTACATCTCCCTTAGAACAGATATTATAAGGTGGTAATATTATTAGGATCGTCTAAACTGCTCGAGTGGTGTAACACAATTTCTATGATGTTATCTTCTAAAGTATTAAAAGAAATCCAAGAACTTAGAGTTGCTTGGAGACGACAAAACTTTCATTATACCAGTGAACAATCACGCAGGTATGAAGAATTGAAACAACTTAGAAGGAAAATTGTCCAACAATTCTATAAGGATGATAGAGTATGGATAGGACCTAGTAATCTATCTAAACCCCTTAATTAATCCTTAACTATTATTGTTAGGATCGCCCAAATTGCTCTATTAGTGTAACACTCATTTTCTTATGAACGTTTCAAGTAGTTTTTCATCAACTACCACATCTGCCTTTGGTTCACAACCATCACCAGCATTTGTATCAACAATTGAGGTAATGGATGACTCTAAGTTATCTGATTCTGAAAAAGTTGAAAAGTATTGTATTTCTTTAGTGAAATTCTTACAAGATGATTATGACTCTGAAAGTTATGATCCTGGTGGTCGTTACAATTTTAAAATGGAATTGGGTAGAAAGTATTGGAAGATCCATGATGGTAATGGAGTCCATGCCTTTGTTGATAGAAACACTGGTGATGTATTCAAACCCGCATCGTGGAAATCACCCTCAAAGGGTGTAAGATACAATCTACTTGATGAATATTCAAGATTGTCATGTTTAGACAAAGCAGATTGGGCAGGTAGTTATCTTTATGTGAGGGGTTAATTCCCCTCTTTTTTCTTATGAATAGATGGCAATTTTCATTATGGTTCATTCAAGGAGTTACATTAATTCTTGTGTTACATATTGTTCAAAATGGAGGTATGTAAATGCAAATTGATACTCAAGGTAGAATTATTGGGTCATTCTTGATAGTTTCTGCGTATTTTGTTGTTTTGCATGTATCAGCAACAGTTGGAGCATTGATGCATTTAATTGCTAATGTAATTAGTCTTCCATTTTTCATAAGAACCAAAGCACATGATGTGGTGATAATGTTATCTTTCCTAATGGTAATCTCACTCACTAAATTGTTATGAAGTGGAAATATATACTATTAGGAGATTTAGTTTTTGCTTTAATCATTTTGTTGAGGATCTATTATGACTGAGTATAGAAAATCATATAAGCGCCAACCATCTATTACTGTTGAGGTTGATGTAACTGAAATGGTACAGGAAATATGTGTTGATTGTAATAGTGATGAGATAGAAGATATTGCAGTAATTGTTGCTAGAAGGTTCAATTATGAACCAGTTTATGATGAAATTCAAGAGTTAATTCTGGATGTAATTGATGAACTTAACCCACCAGATTCACCCCCTGTTTATGATGAATTTACTGACCCTTATGGGGGGTATTAAATGACACATCCCATCAACATAACTGTGGCAATATATTCTTATTGGATTATTTGTTCTTCACTTCGTTTCTTAGTCTCATGACCATTACTTACAACAAAATCACCCACAGTACAAGAGCAGGACATCAAGGAAAAACCATAAGATGTCCTAAATGTAGTAAAGAAGGGAGGGTATATCATTTTGGTTGGAGTGCATTAACTTGTGTATATTGTCACCAGTCTAGTGATAAATTTGACTGGTATGTGCAATAGTATTAAAGTTAGGATCGTCCAAAGTGCCATAGTAATGGAGAGACAACAAGGCATTTATAAGTCCTTGTTTGTCTCTTCTCATCCTTCACTTTATTAACACTTTGAAAAACACTCATTTAGAACATCCTGAAGATCTGATTCTCACTGGGAATCTTGATGTTTTGGAAGCACTTTATGACAATTCTAATGAATTTAGTGTTAAGATTGATGGTGCACCTTCTATAGTTTGGGGCACCAATCCTGAAACTGGAAACTTCTTTGTGGGGACTAAATCAGTCTTCAATAAGAAGAAAATAATGATCAATGAAACCCACGATGACATCAACAGAAATCATGGACATGTACAAGAAGTTAATGATATACTTCATACTTGTCTTGATTATCTACCTCGCACACCTTCTATAATTCAAGGTGATTTCATTGGTTTTGGTGGTAAAAAGGTCTACAAACCTAACACCATAACTTATGAGTTTCCTGAGGTAATTCATCAGAAGATAATCATCGCACCTCACACAATGTATGAGTCTTGTACTACATTAAGGGATGCGGTAGTTACTAATGATGAACCTGAGATGTTCACCACTGATTGTGTTTATGTGGTCCAACCCATTGTAGATAAGATGCAAACAGATGTTGAACCTCCTCCACTTAATGAAGATAAAATTCAATTCTTAAGTGAGAAGGAAGCAAAATACATCAAGGTTTCTATTAACCATCTCATTAGAGAAGGTGTTGAACTTACTGACAGTATTTTGTTTGATCTATTTCATGACATCTATTTGGTTAATCTTTATCAAATGGTAATAGAAATTAAAGAGGACTTAATGAACTCTTTAATTGTATATGGAGCACCTAAATCATATTTTGATGGTGAAGATATGGAAATAGAATGTGATGGGGAAGGATATGTTATGAAGTCCGAATGGTTTGGTATGATCAAACTTGTTAAAAGAGAAGAGTTCAGTTACGCTACTTTCACTCAAGGTAAGTTTAATTAAGGACTTACATTTTCACCCTCACTATTAAATAGTGGGGGTATTTTAATGCTATTAAAGTTAGGATCGCCTAAAGTGCCATAGTAGTGAGAGGGACGGACCCCCTGACACCTCACCCTCTCCCACTCACCATAAGCAAAGGGTCAACCCAAATGCAACTCAAAAGACTTGGTTCAAATCAAACTGAACTCACTCTCAACAATGGGACTAAAGTTTTCTTCAGTTATGATACACCAGTTGCAGCACAATTACCTGACTATGAGTATGTTAGGACAGCAACTAAGTGGTCTGTAACAACATCTAGGCACATTAACAAGTGGTTAGAAGGTGTAATTGCTACACAAGTTCCTCAAGAAACTCTTGATAACTTGGTAGTTGCATAACATGAAACTATTAGTCATCGCACTCCTCTGTGTTGTTGTTTATCAATCAGAGGATTCCAGGTCCTTTCTATCAGATCAACTACAAAATGCATCTGAATTTGTAAGACCTGGTAATCAACCCCCAATTAGGGTTACATTTCCAAGGAACTAATTTAGTTCCTTTTTTATTATCATGACAGAATTACTAGTTTGGGGTATAATAATATACCTCATTTGGAACAATTGGAAATCATTTAGAAGATGGTTATCCAAACAATTCTTATCAATTTCCCGATGGATTGATCCAGACCCACCCAGACAATCACCATGAATCTATCAACCAACGAAACATTAGCACTGATTGACTTAACACAAAGTCAGGTCTATTCTTTGGATCATAATGAATATGCAACTGCAGAAGATTATGATTTCTGGAATACATTACTCACCAAATTACAGGATTCAAAATGAACACTACTCTTCGATATTGGTATCCCCATGAACAAAGATGTAGATATATTTCATTTTCTAGTATTACTCAAGCAATTGAAATGATAAAATGGTATAATAAGATTGGAATCAAATCAGAGGTTATAAAATGAATGACTTCAGAGATTCACCACACATTTATGATGAAGTTTTGAAGTACTATGACTATTATTATGGAAAACTTTGGAGATCTAGTAGACGACTTGAGGTGGAAAGTGTGGGAGGTAAAGAAAAGATTAATGAGTACATCTCAGAACTCGGAATATCAACCACCTCATTATAATAGGTCATTAGATATATTTTTACAAACTAAATTCTATCACCACTGATTCACATTTATCATGAAAACAGCACTATTAGCATCACTTCTATTTGTTCCTACTCCACTATTAGCATCTACCCCAATGCATAGGATAGGTGAACAAGGAGGATTTGCATCTGAACAAATATGTTATAGACATTTGTACAGAGAAGAGTATATACCAGGGACATCAATGGACCCTGGTTCAGTGAAAACATTTAGGGATAAAGTTGAGGTGAGTTGTAATCCACAACCTCTTGCAAGATCACCCCAAGTAATTGAAACTATTCCTTATCAACATGTTGATCCTCCAGTAGCACCCACCTACTACAATCAACACACTTATCATGAAGATTCAGTAGTTGCACATGCAGGACATGTTGTACAACAACCAGGGTATTATAGACAACCAGGTTATCAACAACCTCATCCTAATCAGGTAGTTGTTAATAACCCACCTCAACAATATCCTCAACAATATAATAATCCACCTCAACAAGTTCAACAGGCACAAGTACAACCAACACAACAAGGTGATGGGAATAATTGTGCAGCAGGGACCACACTTGGTGCCCTTGCAGGTGGAGCAGGTGCAGCATTTTTGACCTCTGGTGGTAAAGATCTGTTATGGTCAATTCCGTTAGGAATGGTAGGAGGATCTATGGTTGGATGTCAACTTAATGGGGGTTAATCCTTGAGTATTAAAGTTAGGATCGTCGAAAGTGCCATAATAGTGTGAGAGGGAAATTCCTGAAACAGGTTGTCCCAGTAAGTTGATCACAGTGATGTGACACTCTCACCCAACAGTTTTTCACTTTTTCTTTTATGTCAGTTCTTTCAACTTTTCAGACTTACACTTTTACTTCTGATGAGGATGAAATCTTGACTCAAATGTTAACTTATTTTGGATCTATGGGTTTACCTGAAGATTGGAATCAAGAAGCATTTGATTCAATGTTTGAGAAAGTATTCAATCCTTGATTAAATACTTTCACTCCTAATCCTTCATCATTATTATTATGTCAGTCCTTCAAAATGAAATGTTACTAGAACAAATCTATGAGGAAGTCCTAGAAGAGTATGAACAAACTCCAACTCATTTACTGACTGGAGATCAACTCAGAGAGGTCGCACTTTATAGGTTTGAATGTATGTCTAACTGAGGGGATTACACCCCTCTTTTTATTATCCACCTCACCCCACATTATTATGGAAGTATTACTATTTTTGTTATTTGCCATCAGAGGTGTTCAAACAGTAGAACAACTCTCGATCATTTCAGAGTTAGCAAACTCAGACAATATAGAGTATGTTGACTTACAATCAGAGAAGGAAAGATTAGAAGATTATCTTACTAAGTATGACAAGATTAATGATATGGTATTTGATATGATAGAAGAACGTAGAGAGTATATTAACACTTTACCCGAGAATGAATCATGAATTACAAAGAATATGAAAAAGAGTTAGAGTATTATAAGGGCAAAGATCCCACTGAGTTAATAACTATGATTAAAATGTTAGGTCATCAAATTGATACTCAACTAGAGAAGATTATTAAACAATTAGATGAGATATTAGAATGATGAAAGATTATCATATAGTACTAGAATTAAGGTGTGAAACTAAACCTGAAACCTGGATAGTTGATTGTCTATATGAACAATTAAACCAGAAGATTAATGAGGATATATTATATTGGTCAGTGAAAGAAGTAGAAGAAAAGAAAGAATCAACCCCACCTAATCCCCCAGAGTAATATTATTAGGATCGTCCAAATTGCTCTATAGTTGTAAGATACACTGATTCACTATGTGGGAAGAAATCCAAGACTTACCAGGTGAGATTTATGACATGGAAGATTTCTACAAACAAGTAGAAGAACTCCGTGAAATCATGAACAAATGTATTGAACTTGAGGAACAAACCTGAATGAACAAAGTATTTGAACAAGGTCTAAATGTTCTGATCACAGTGTTAGACAAACTTCCTAAAAAGAAGGAAGAAACTGTTAACAATGGTTATGAACATTGTCACAACACTGAGATTTATCACCTCAGAAATGCCAAGTTAGATGAAAAGTTAATGTACCAATTAGCACCATTCATTAACGCAAATAGACCTCTAGATCCTCCTACTAAATGGCAGGAACTCAAACAACAATTCGGTCCCCCAAAGGATAGAATAGCACCTATGAATTTCAAGGAGATAGTAAAACAATCAAATGAAATGAATAGTAAATTTGTGATAGGATCTAAGTGGTGGAAGTAACATTCTACCACTTCTTTTTATATACTAACAGATAACAAATACCATAGTATTCAGAGTATTATAGTAACACTTAGAGGTTAGATTTTTAGGGGTTAGCGCCTCATTTTTTGTATGTAATCACCCATAAGAATAGTATAACATAAGAGACTAATAATAAGGACCAAGATCAAGGTAACACACAAGATTCAAAGAGTTTGTATCATCCTACACCGTATATACTGTAAATAAGGTATAATTACTATTTTAAATGTATTTTTAAATGTATATGAGTGTTATGTAGTTCTCCACAGGGGTTGTTGAAAACCCTATGTAATATGTGGTAAAACTATCAATAACTGTGGAATACTATGTGTATAATAGTGTGGAAAAGTATCAGAAACCTTTGTATATTACTTATAGAAGAGTGTTACAAATAACCCTGTAAGTATCACACTAAGTACAAACAATAGATCATCATAATAGGTTAGAGAAGGTATCAGAAACTCTCTTATAATCTTCATGGGTTCCTGATAATGTGAGATCTTATTGTCATCTAAGATTGTAACACATAAGGATTACAATCGTCAAGGGGGGGGTTATGATTTTGTTTCCAAATCCCCCCACCCAAACTTATAAACCAAGGCAATATTTCAATTTCTTATATGTAACAGTTCTTATAAGTTCTCTTGACAGTACACCCAAACCATCATAGGATTACAGTGGGTAAGTGTATATTAGTGTAAGGGACCAAGTATATACACAGTGGAACATGTGTATATTAGTTAATGTAAACTAGAACCGATAGTTCAGGTTCTTATATGATACAAACAGTTATAGCACTAAATGTTAATTAGTGAGGACAGTTCACAAAGTGGCACACAGTTCCACACAAACCCCCTGAGATCTGTTATATTAAGAGGGTCAAACAAATTGGACCTTTTATGTCTAAGAACTTCGCTCTATTCCTTCTTGAAAATGCTAACAATGGTAATGACCTTTTAGCAGTTCTCGATGATATTGTAGAGACCACAGATTCAGTTCTATGATATACTTAGAGGGGACTAATACTCCCCTCTTTTTATTACATAGTGTGACAATAGGGGTTGACAGTAACAGTGAAATGACAGTATAATTAGACGTTCTTATAAGTAAAGGATTTTGCGAAGCCTGATTCGAAAAAAGTCAAAGTCCCTAACCTACAAAAGTCTACTCCTCTGTGAGATATATAAAAATTTTTCATAATTTTAAAAACCCCCTATTAGGTTTTTCATGAATCCCATAGATTGGCTACTAGCAATTCCAAAGTTTTTTATCTTCCTTCTATTAGGAATATTTGTTGTAGGTAGTTTAAATGCCATAATATATTTTGACTTCCTTACCTTAATTGTAATAGGTATTATAATATTTCTGATATATAATTCAAATAAAAAATGAGGGGTATGCAAAAAATTTCCAGTAGGCATTTAACTGAGGATAAGGTTTATCACATATACCTTAATGATCAGTGTATACATCACAACTTAACTGAGGGAGAGTTTACTTATTGGATGTTACAACACAAGGGGGTAAAAGGTATCTCTTATGAAGGTGTAAGGGGTATGAGTACTAATGAGGATCATTCATGTTAAAGGAGGACATTATGAAACATGGTAATTTAGAACCAGAGGAAAGAGTATTAATGGATGTTAAGTGTTTTGAGGATGATAAAGAAATAGATTGTAAAGAACTACAAGATGACTTTATTGATGAGGAAGATGATTGACAGCAACTAAATAAAATGTTAAAATTATAATGAAATGGAGTCTTAATTAATGGCTAAAGGATTTACAGTTAAAGCATCGAGTCCTAAGGTAAAGAAAGAAAATCAACCAGAATGGGATATAGGTGCTATTAAGAATAGGTGGAGAGGTAAGAAGATTGTATTCTGTCTACCTGGTAGAGGAGTCTCTTATACCTTTTTAAAGAACTTTGTTCAATTATGTTTTGATTTAGTTCAGAACCAGATGAGTATACAGATTAGTCAAGATTACTCTTCTATGGTTAACTTTGCTAGATGTAAGTGTCTAGGTGCTAATGTATTACGTGGTCCTGATCAATTACCTTGGGATGGTAAGTTAGAGTATGATTATCAGTTATGGATTGATAGTGATATTGTTTTTAATCCTGATAAGTTTTGGCAATTATGTGATGTGGCTATACCAGCAGAGGCTATAGTAGAAAGTACTAAGGAAGATGGTACTGTTGAGTATGGTATTGATAGTAGTAGGGAAAGAGAAATATCAGCTGGTTGGTATAGTACAGAAGATGGCAAGACTACTAGTGTTGCTCATTGGTTAGATGAGGATGACTTCCGTAATAATGGCGGAGTCATGAATCATGAGATGGTAGAAAGTATTGGTAAGAGGAAAAAGCCTTTTACTGTTGATTATACTGGTTTTGGTTGGGTTATGATTAAGAAGGGTGTATTTGAACATCCAGAGATGAAGTAT
>PVBE012896038.1_pt1 | contig 11316 bp, 9 predicted proteins | sample 1631181 | NCBI WGS metagenome assembly PVBE01 (sample SAMN08397723, study PRJNA350692) | Marine metagenome, whole genome shotgun sequencing project. | isolation source: water | place: Pacific Ocean | collected 2012-04 | reverse complement strand
CCACGCCCGGAGCGAGGGCCTGAACTCGAAGATCCAGTGGATCAACCGAAAGGCATGTGGCTATCGAAATCGGAAGCGATTCCACAACGCGATCTACTTCCATCTCGCCGACCTGGATCTCTATCCCAACTCGCTCAACTCAACCCACACGAATCCCTGAAGCACCGGACCTATAAGCTGCTTTCTGGCATCACGTCCGGGTATGGGAGTCATGTTGAATCCCTAGGGTGAGCCCGTGACGGGCCAACTCGTGATTCGCGACGGTGAGCGCGATCCGGAGGGGCCCCCGGCTGCTTTCTCACCCGCTAGAGCGTGTTACCGTTTCGATATGGAAGCTGTCACCCATCGCATCCCGGACGCCGATGGCCTCGAACTGAACGTGCTCGAGTGGAGCACGGAAGGCGTCCCCCTGATTCTGTTGCACGGCGGCGGCAATGAAGCGCATCTCTGGGACGACTTCGTGCCGAGCGTTGCGCCGCACTACCGGGTGATCGCGATCGATCAGCGTGGCCACGGGGATTCGGACTGGGATCCAGAGGGTCGCTACGAGACGCCCTATATGGTGAACGACCTTGAGACCGTGACGGACGCGCTCGGGATCGACCGGTTCGTCCTGATCGGATTCTCGATGGGCGGTCGAGTCGCCATGGGCTTCGCCAGCCGCCACCCCGAGCGATTCGCTGGCCTCGTCCTCGTCGACGTCGGACCCGAGCTCGATCCACGCGGCATGCTTCGGATTGGACAAGAGAACCAGTCTCAACAGTCTGCGGTCTTTGCGAGTCTCGACGAATACACGAGTCTGCTCTCGCTCCATTATCCCGCCGGCCAACCGGATGCGTTGATCCGCATGGCGCGGTACGGATTGCGCGAGCGCGATGATGGACTCTTCGAGTTGAAGGCGGACCCGAAGCTGCGGGCTGCCTGGGCCGAAGACGACGCCGCGCGCGCACGCGAAGAAGCCTTCGCACAGGAGCAGTGGGACGCGCTCGCGAAATTGACGTGCCCTACGCTCGTCGTCCGCGGAGCGGCATCGGACATCCTTTCCCCCGACATCGCGGACAAGATGGTCGACGACGTCCTCCAGAACGGTCAGCTCGAAGTCATCCCCCAGGCCGCACATTCGGTCGTGACAGACAATCCGAAGGGTTTCGACGACGCAGTCTGTCGATTCGTTCTCGGAGAATGAATCGTTTGCTCTCGACTCTACTCGGGGCTGACTCGGCTCCGCTCGCGGTGACGAGGCGAAAGACGCATGGCTGAGAACTCGACGAGTGGCGATTCGCCCGACCTGCGCCTCGAAGCCATTCTCAACGAGGCCGGTACGCGAAGCGGCGGCCTTTCGGATTTCGGCGACGGTCCGTTTCGCGAAGGTCTCGAGCGCCTCCTCGATTCGCTCGAGATCGACGGTCGACTGAATTCGATCGGCCGCTTGATCGCGCGTGAGCGCGCGCTGGGGCATACGGTCAACCGCCTGCAGTACGTACGCGATCGATCTTTGTATCCCGAGATCGCCGAAGAAGTGATCGTAAAGCCCGTCTTCATCGTCGGGATGCCGAGAACCGGAACGACCATCCTGCACGACATCCTTGCGCAGGATCCCGCCAGCCGCGCACCGCTCACCTGGGAAGCCATGTTTCCGTCACCGCCGCCTACGCCTTCTAGCTTCGAAGCCGATCCGCGCATCGAAGCCTGCGATGCGACGTTTCCGTCCGTCGACGCTCAAATCCCCGCCTTCAAGGCGATGCATCCCATGGGCGCACGCCTGACACAGGAATGCGTGACCCTGATGGGCGAGACGATGATCACGCCGCTCTTCCACAATCAGTTCCGCGTGCCGACCTACCAGGACTGGTGCGACCAGGAAGCCGACTGGTCCCATGTCTACGATTTTCACTACCGGCAGCTCCAACACCTGGGGTCGCGCCATATGCTGGACCGCTGGGTGCTGAAGACCGGCGCGCACATGTGGGGACTGGAATATCTATTGCGCACCTATCCCGATGCGCGCATCGTCTTCACGCATCGGGATCCAGTGAAATCGATGACGTCCTATGCGAGCCTGACAGCGCTCGTGCGGTCGATGGGAAGTGACGAAGTCGACCCCTTCGAGATCGCGACCGATTGGACCGCCCGGATCAAACGCGTGCTCGAGCACGCCATCGAGGTTCGCAATCGCGGCGAGTATCCGGATGCCGTCTTCTACGACATGCATTTCACGGATTTCGTCCACGATCAGTTCAGCGAAGTCGAAAGGATCTATGCCGCCCTCGACCTGCCCATGACCGATCGCGGTGCCGACGCCATGAAGGCTTTCATCGCGGACAACCCGAAGGGCAAGCACGGCATTCATCGCTACGCCCCGGATGAGTACGGCGTCGTGCCCGAAGACATTCGCGAAGCCTTCCGTCCCTACATCGAACGCTTCGATCTCGCCCCGGAAGCGATCTGAGGTTCTCTTCCATCTCGACCGATTTCCGATCCTCGAATGCCGGCGCAGATGAAGCCGTGCCGGCGACGATGCGTGCCTGGCGCAGCCAGGTCTACGGGGAGCCCTCGAAGTCGTGAAACTCGACCAGGTCGATGTCCCGGAACCCGAAGCCGGAGAACTCCTTGTCCGGGTCCGGGCAAGTCCACTCAACCCGAACGATCTCGAACGCATCACCGGGGGTAACATGATGGTGCGCCCGGAACTGCCCTTCAGCCCGGGCATGGAAGTCATGGGAGAGGTCGTCTCGACGGGAGACGGCGCCGAAGCCTGGAACGGTGTACGCGGGGTGGCGATGCCGAAGGGAGCGAACGGCGGTTTCGCGGAGTACGCGGTCTTCCCGATCGTGTCGGCTTTCGAGATGCCTGAATGGGTCCCCCTCCCCGACGCGGCCGCACTCGATTTTCTTTTTCACCTTGCCTGGCTCGGACTCGACGACCGCGCCGAACTCGCGAGTGGCGAGGCGGTCCTGATCCATGCCGCCGCGGGCGGATTGGGTTCCGCTCACGGGCTCCCCCCCCCCGCCTGGGGAGGAACTTCCTATCTGCTGCGGAGGGGTAACCAGGCGCCGTAGGTCGAACATCGCCAGGCCCATTCGACCGGTTCGCAGCGAAAGTGCGAAAACCACAATCGGCTTCCGAAAATCTGAGCGGCAAAGATCAGCAGGGCCACCATCATGCACTCGGCCTGGCCGATCTCGAACATCCAGCCCAACCCCCATCCGTAGAAAAGCAGTGTCAGCACCGGCGTTTGGGTGAGGTACGTCGGGAGGGCGATCTGTCCGGTCGCGGCGAACGGGCGCGGCCAACGCCGGGCTCCCGGTCGCAGCCACAGCAGCGACAAGCCCGATGCGTAGGCGAGAGTAAGCGCAGGGATCGCGACGGCGAACACCGGGTTTTCGAGAACGCGCAGTGCCGAGGGCGGGAAGACCGGTGTGACAGCATGCAACGGAATCAGAACCGCGTTTTCGATGAGCCAGACGGGTGCGGCGATGACGAAAACGCGACGGAGAAGCGGCCGGTAGTGTTTCAGGCGACGGAAAATCCCGTGCTTTCCTATCGCTGCGCCCAATATGAACATGCCGAATACGGAGACGAACTTTCCGTCGTAGAACATCTGCAGAAGTTTGAGTTTCAGGAAATCGAGATTTGCGTAGAAGCTCGCCGTGGGATCGGTCCCCGCGAAGTTCTCGACTAGATTCATCAGCCCGCCCCCACTTGCCGGCTCGCCCGACGCCCCCTGCACCGACACCAGCCCCAAGGTCAGGAACCACGGGGCCAGACCCAACCATCCCAGCGCCCAGACCAAGCGCAGCGAGAAGGCGCCGACCGCGATCCGCGACATGCGCCGGGCATCCCAGTCCGCCATGGGAATCAGCCTGAGTCCGGGGAATGCGTAGTAGACGAGGATATCGCCAAACCAGAGCCGGCTGTGAGCAACACCGATTGCGAGTAGCCCGAGCATTCTGCGAACGCCATCCCCTCCTTTCCGTACCGACGGTTGGCTTGGATCGCCTCTTCAAAGACCCACAATCGGGCTTGGGCTTCGGGAGGCCAGTGAGATAGGAAGAGCAAGGGGGTGAAGGGATACCGGCGGGTCTCCCTTCGTACGATCTGAAGAACTCTCCGTCCAAGAAGGGCGATGGGAATCGCGAGATTAACAGCGGCATTTCGCTTCATGCCCAGGGAGTAGAGGTTTGAAAACCGTGACTCGAGATCGCGATACTGGGGGCTAGAGGATGCTTCCTCCCGGGCAGCCCGACTGGAGTATTGGATCACGACAAATGCCTGTCAATCGTCCGAAGGGACTTGACTGGACTTCCGCCCGTTGATGACGGTTTGACCGGCGTAGACAACGTGGGCCCCACCCACCCCCTCGCCGAATTCAGCCAGGGAGAATGGCGCAGGGTCCGCGAGTTGCTCAGTACTGTCGGTAGCGCCGTTGCACGTGTCGGTGCCGCATCGCCATTGCGGCGTGGCGATCCTCCTGCGTCGCAGCGCGCGTCTCAGGCGGCAGGTGGTCTCGAACATCGGAGAGTGCAACCCTCTTGACGTTCAGCGTCGGCCAATCTTCCTTCGGCGGCTGGTGCTCATAGGTATATCGAACGGTGAGGAAGCCATGGCCAAGTCCCGTTGTATCGACCCAATTGCAGACACCGGGGTCCGCGTGGGCGACGACCCAGCGATAGACGCCGTCTTCGCTGAAGTCCATCAATGCGGGATTTAGGTTTGACTGGTAGCTCTCAAAGTCTAGGGATTCGCCCCAGAGATTCGAGAGATGAAACCCTAGGAAGCTCGGCGGAACGGGCACCTGTGACTCGATGATCAATGCTTCTTCCGCCGCGAGCTGATAGACGCCGCCTGAATAAATATTCGTGCTCTGACCGCCTCCCGTGGCGAGCCCCAAAGCATTGGGGGGATTCATATCGTTGACTGGCATGAACTGAGGAGCGCCCTCCTCCGAAAGCCCCATCGGCGTTTTGCCGTACGTTTCGAGGAGCTGCGTGTAGAAGGCATTCCAGAACCGCATCTGATTATTCGTCGAGTCGCCAACCGTCTGCATCATCTTGATTGCACCCGCTTCGTCGACGGGGGGTCGAGGCGTCTTCTCGCAATCGATCCGAAGAATCTCAATATCGAGCAGGTCTTCGTTCGCCCAGTCGTGAAAGAGTTCGCGGCAGGTCAGGAAACGTCCGACGTACTCCTTCCCCTGACTCTCGCGTCGACTGAGGAGAAAGTTTCCGGCATAGCCCTCTGGCTTCTCAGGGGCGACGAGAATCTCGAAGTGACCGTCGGCATCCACTTGGAGGCTGTGACAGTCCAGGGTCGCCGTATTGATGCGCGTTCCCGGAATCAGTTCAGCCAGCGATCCCGAATCGCCCGCATAGCCGCTGGCGAGTTCGAAGATGACGTACTGCGGAGCCCGCGGCCCAGGCACCGGCGTTTCGCCGCGCCAGTGCCGACGATCGAGCGCTCGGCCCTTGATTCGATAGGAGTAATGGCCGTCGATTTCGGTGTACAGGTAGACGGCATCGGAATTGTCGATGGTCGCGCGGTTCATGGGCTGGATGGCACGCATGAAACGCGGATAAAGTGGATCGTTCAGAGCGCGCTCGATGCCACCGAGCAGAAATCCCATCAGGTAACGGTATCCCTCCGCGAGATTCCGCTCGTCGGCCGGAACCGGGAAGAGCTCGGGCGTATCGATGGCGTCACGAGCCGCCTGAAGCGTCGCGATCATCTCATCAAATGCCTCGCGTAGGTTCTGCTTCACCTCCTGGGTATCCTTCATGTCGGGGTCTCCTCTGTCGCCGACGGCACTTCACGCTCGCCCACACGCGGCCAGTCGTAGCGCTCGTAGTGCGAGGCCAGTCGGGATTCAATCTCGGGGGCGCCCACCTCGTAGTCATCGATGCTGTATTCGAAGTGACTCGCGTGACTCCTTTCCTTCTCTTCTTGCACCTTCAACACGTCGAGGAATTCCGAAGAGAGTTCGATCCCAAGGGCCTCGTAAACCCGCTCGACCGTCTCCCGGGGAGCTCGGGTGAGATCCCGATAGGCGACAAAGATGTGGGGCGTAGTCGGATGGGCGGCCAGGGACTCTCGAGGCAGGTCGAAGGATTCGAACGAAATCTCGGTCAGAGTGCGCAACGCGGGAAGATAGTCTTCGCGCGTCCAGCCCTTCGCGGCCCAGCTGACTTCAACAAGCTTGAGCGTGCTTGGAATGCACTGGACCGGGTTCCGCAACATGACGACGATTCGCGCATCGGGAAAGGCCTCCAAGAGGCCTCCAACCCAGCCGCTCATGATGGGGTTCTTGCTCAAGTGTGTCTTACCGCTACCACGGTAGAGAAGCTGCCGTTTCACGCATTCCTTATAAAAACGAAGCCAACGACGTCTGAGGCCCGGGGCAAGCTCAGCGAGATGAAAGAGATCGATCTGGTGCATGAGGGGCAGATCGAGGGCCCACTGCTGGGTCACGAAGGCTCCGTTCATTACGAACTGGTCTTCCTCTGGATTCCAGAGGCTCATGTCGTGCATATGTCGGAAGGGCGCAAAGGTTCGCTCATCCCAAGCCTGAAGCTTCCGATAGAGTGCGCTCTGGAGCAGCCTCTCGTCCAGCCAACCCACCGCTCGAACAAGCTTTTTGAGCGTCAGCGAGGGGAAAAACATCTCCCAATAGAGGAAGTAGCTGAAGCGCTCTTCATCCGAGGCCATCAGACGATGAATCAACGTGGTGCCGCTCCGCGCATGACCCACGATGAAGACCGGCGCAATGACCTTCTGTCGCCACAGCGCAGGAAAGAAGAGGTAGTCGAGCATCAGGAAGAAATTCTGGAGAAGGCCAAGAAAAGGCTCAATCACCAGCAGACGCACGAGCATCCGCCTTCGCCCGGGCCACGCCTTTTGAGCCCACGTGTAGGCCAGCGCCTGATAGTAGATGTGGAAGTCGAAGTACATCCTTTTTAACCGCCTTGCAGTCGCGTGATCACCGCTGCAGCCTGGTCGTCATGGGCGGGATCAGTCGGCATCGGGAACGTGATCCATGACGTCAATTCTCCGTACCACTCACGAAGCACGTCGACAATTTCTCCATATCGCCCGGTCGGCGCGAAGGTGCCGAGCATTTCATCGTCAATCTCGTTGACCAGGTCGCCCCATCGCCCTTCTCGGGTAAGCGCATGCAGCCGCTCTCCGCGATCCCGCCAACCGAAGAGTTCGAGACTTGGCCAGTAGGAAGGCGTCGAGTAGAGAAAGGTCAGGAGTTGCCGAACCCCTTCCCGCTCAGCAGCCAGCGTCGCCTCATCGGGTCCCGTGATGACCAGTGACCCCACCATCAGATCGACCGCAGACGATTCGCGCCCTCCACGCTGGGCGCCCTGCTCGATCCGTCTGAGGATGACCTCGCGCAGATAGCGCGGTGCCGCGTTCGTGGGGTGTGTCATGAGACCGTCGGAGACCTCTCCTGCAAGGGAAGTCATCAAGGGCCCGATCCCCCCCATATAGATCCGGGGGGATGGCTCGCCTCCATGGGCGGGACGTGGCAGCGGATCCGGCTTGAAGAAAGGCTGCATGCGAGTGAACTGGTAGTGCTCGCCCTCGAACGCGAGCGGGGCATTGTTCTGCCAGCAGTCGAAGATTGCCCGCAGCGACAGCACATATTCTCGCATTCTCGGAACCGGCGCACTCCACGGCGTGCTGTAGCGGCCGACAATATTTCCTCGCACCTGACTGCCGAGGCCGAGTTCAAACCGTCCGCCCGAGAGTTCCTGCAGATCAAAGGCGGCGACCGCAACCGTCATCGGACTGCGCGGGAATGCCAGCAGTACGCTCGTGGCCACCCGCAGCCGCTTCGTCGCGTTGAGCGCAAGCGCGGCAACGCAAAGACCGTCGTGCACTGAATCGGGCACATTGAGTCCGTCGTAGCCAAGGGCCTCCGCGCGGCGCGCATGGTCGGCGACCTTCGACAGCGGCATGCGCTGGTCCATGGTGGCGTAAACGCGAAACACGTGCTGCTCTTCCTTTCCTTTTGGCGTTCAGGGACGGAAGCCTACTCGTCGGCCGAGTCGCCGCTCAGGTCTTCGCCCAGGCGCTCCATCCACTCGGCCAGTTTTGCGAGATCGTCCGCACGCCACCCCACAAGGTGCTCCTGAAAGATCTCGTCGGCGGCGGCGCGCAACCGACGGCCGACGGCGCGACCCGATGCGGTGGGGCGCACCCGCGCGACGCGGCCATCCTCCGCACAAGCCTCGCGCTCGACCAACCCCTCCCCTGCGAGCAGCGTCACCTGACGGCTGACCGCGGCATCGCTCATGGACGTGGCACGGGCGAGATCCGAAATGCGCGCCGGCACGTGGTCAATCGAGGCGCGTAGCACCTGCTGTGCGCTGCCGAGCAGCGATGTCCGAGCGCGCGAAGCACGCCGTGCACTCGAACGGCGACTTTGCCCGATCCGGGCGAGCCGCTCCATTGCGGCCTCGATCCGTTGCAGACTCTGCACCATTACCATCCGGGAAGGCTCTTGCATGTATTTGACTTTGTCAAGTAATATGAAAAGAGAGAAAACGGCCGATCCGAACAAGATCAGGTTGAAGATCCATCGAATAAATCCGGATGGCCGGTGGATGGATCGCCGACCGCACAAAGAAGACTCTCATGGGAGCTGCTCATGCAACTTCGGAAACACTCGATTGGAACTCGGGTCGGTCTCGTCCTGCTTGTGTCTGGGATCATCGGGAGCACCGGGCGCGCACCCGCCTTCGAGCGCACTGAGGAACGCGAAGCCTGCACGGTCAGCGACCCTCTCCGGCAGCCACTATTTGGTGACTTGCACGTCCATAGCAGCTACTCGTTTGACTCCTACATCTCGAGCCAGCGCAACGACCCGTTGGATGCCTATCGCTACGCGAAGGGTGAGGCGATCTTCCTCCCCGACGAATCCGGCAACCCCACTGTGGAGGCACGAATCCAGCGCCCACTCGACTTCGCCGCCGTGACTGACCACGCCGAGTTCCTCGGGCAGATCAATGTCTGCACGACCGACTCTGGACAGCTGGGTTACTGGTGGCCGCACTGCATCATGACCCGCGCATCCCACTACTGGACACAGCTCCTCGCCGCCTCGTGGTGGGTCTCCCTCGGAGTCACCTCTGCAGACGAAAGTGCCAAGTCTTTCGCGTGCACTTTATCCGACTGCGATGCCGCTTCCGTTGAAACTTGGCGTCGAATCCAAGACGCTGCCGAGGAACACTACGACCGAAGCGCGGAATGCCGCTTCACGACCTTCGTGGGATACGAGTACACCGACGCCCCCGATAGCTTCAATATGCATCGCAACGTGATTTTTCGAAACGCAGATGTGACTCCGCGAGCGATTTCGACCTACGACACGGGGTCGGGAAATGTCCCGCGGCTTTGGCAACTGCTGCGTGAGGAGTGTCTCGAGAGCGGAACTTCCTGCGATGTCCTCGCCATCCCACATAACCCCAATCTATCCGGCGGTCTGATGTTCCGTGATCCGGCCAATTCAACCGAAGCCAAAGACCGCCTCGCTCTGGAACCACTGGTCGAACTCGTACAACATAAAGCCGCATCCGAATGCCGTTTCGACCGATTCGCGGGACGGGGCGTCGGTACCGAAGATGAACTCTGTGACTTTGAGCAAGTCGTGGCCGACAACCTGACGATGCTGGGGTCGGTCCACGGCGAAGTGCTCGCGCCCGAGGCCGCACCGGTGCCCGTCGAGGCCTTCGCCCGGCGCAACATGGTTCGGAATGTGCTGAAGGACGGGCTGGCCATTGAACGCGAGCAGGGCACGAACCCCTTCGTGATGGGCTTCATTGGCAGCACCGACACCCACAGCGCGACCCCGGGCGCAGCAGAAGAAGACAACTACACCGGACACCTCGGTCGACGAGATGCCGGTTACCGCAATGTGCAGGATCATTTCTTTTCCAACCCGGGTGGACACGCCGTGGTCTGGGCCGAGGAGAACTCTCGAGATGCGATCTTTGAGGGAATGCGGCGAAGAGAGACCTATGCAACGAGCGGGACCAGACCCGTCGTCCGATTTTTTGCGGGACCGGAGCTTCCCGAGAACCTCTGCCGTTCGCCGAGAATGGTCGAACAAGCTGATCAACTCGGGGTTCCGATGGGGGGACGTCTCCGAGGTGACGGTACGGGCCGCCCGCCCAGCTTCTTGGTGAACGCGCTCAAGGACCCGGGAATCCCGGGACAGGCCGGAACAGACCTTCAGCGTATTCAGATCATCAAAGGGTGGATCGACGCCTCGGGCGAGACCCATGAGCGAATCTTCGATGTTGCCGGTGACGCGGACAATGGCGCTTCAGTGGATCCCAATACATGCCGTCCAACAGGCACCGGGGCCGCGCACCTTTGTGCCGTCTGGCAGGATCCAGAGTTCGACCCGAACCAGAGCGCTTTCTACTACGTGCGGGTCCTTGAAAACCCGACGTGTCGCTGGAGTACGTTGCAGTGCCAAAGCGCGGGCGTCAACCCGTTTGCCGACAACTGCTCGGAGAGTGCAGACGCAGCCACCGCCCTGGCCCAGGCTCGCGGCGCCGAGGGGGACGTCTATGGGAAGTGCTGTATCGACCCCGCAGAGGAACCCTTTTATACACCCGTAATCCAGGAGCGCGCCTGGACCTCTCCGATCTGGCTTGAACCGGCGGATCGCGCGCCCGAACCCATCGACGAAATGACCATGGGGGTCATCGAACCGGCCGACCCTCTCCAGAGCGCGATGGGTGAATTCGTGTTGAGCCTGCAGGCCGTCGAGGAAGATATCCGCCAATCTCCTGCCTTCGGAGACGAGCAGGAACGAATTGGGGGGGGTACCGCCACGTGCTGCGCGCCCTTGCGAAAGGTCTCGAAGCGGAAGTCCGCCAAGATTCAGACTATCCCTATTTTCGGATTCTCGACTGGTGGCTTCGAGAAGGGGGCGATAATCCTGACCAGCGCTACGCCTTCACCCCCATTCGGGGTGGGGAGGCTTATCGGGTCTGGGGCGACCTTGGATCCGCCACCCGCGTTGAACTCCAGATCTACGCGGGCCGCCCCTGGGACGGATGGGGAAAAAGCGTCGGCTACCTGACTTTCGAGGAAATCGAACTGGGGGATGATGGCTCGTTTGAAATCTGGGTGACGCCAGAAGAGCACGAAGGCAACTGGCTCCGCAATCCGCCCGAAGGAACGACCTTGTTCGCGCGACACATCTACGCCGACTGGAGCGACGCCCCGACCGGCGACATCCACATCGACCGCGTAGGCTGCGCGGGCCAGCGGCGCCCTCCTGAAACCGAGGAAGAGCTG
>PVBE012745892.1_pt1 | contig 11317 bp, 12 predicted proteins | sample 1631181 | NCBI WGS metagenome assembly PVBE01 (sample SAMN08397723, study PRJNA350692) | Marine metagenome, whole genome shotgun sequencing project. | isolation source: water | place: Pacific Ocean | collected 2012-04 | reverse complement strand
TGCCTTGTAAAGTCCTCGGCTGATGGAAAGCGCTCTATTGCGCTCATTTTCCCCAAGATTGGCGTTTCGGCTACTTATCGCCAGTCCGTCCTTTTCCCTCACTGTAGAACATCCAATTACATTAACCCCCAAATTGAGGTCCAGAACCATCCGGCGAATTAAGACAAGCTGTTGATAATCCTTCTCGCCCAGATAAACCCTTTCCGGCCGGCAGATGGAAATCAGTTTGGCCACCACCGTAGCCACTCCCCGGAAATGGCCGGGTCGATTTGCTCCGCAAAGACCAGCCGCCAGGGATGGAACCTCAACCCAGGTGTCAAATCCTTTTTCAAACATCGCTTCGGCGGAGGGGGCGTAAACAGCAGCGACGTTTTGGTCTTTGCAAATTTTCAGATCCGGATCGAGTGAGCGCGGGTAAAAATCAAAATCTTCGTTGGGACCAAACTGGGTGGGATTGACAAATATACTGACCACAACCGCGGCACATTCCTTTGCCGCACGCTTGATTAAGCTAATATGTCCATCGTGGAAGGCCCCCATCGTCGGCACCAAGCCCAAGGGGGAGGCCTTTGACCGAAGAGCGTCGGCCGTCGTTTGCATTTCGGCCGGAGATTTAATTATTTTCATTATAGTACCCATGGTGCCGAAATCGAAATTTTCGGGTAAGGGCGCCTTACCGATGGGGAACCACCGAATCTTCAGCGCCAGCCAAGGAAGAGAGGGGGGCATCAAAGGGAATGAATTCCACCCGGAGTTCCTTGGACCGAGACCCTCGAAAAAAGGCGGACTGGGGGAATATTCTCAAACTTCGATGGATGAATACAAGGATGAATACTAACAGATTTTATGAATTTCAGAGGGAAAGACAAAAAACGCCTCACTCCCAGGCATTGTCGAGCCGCCTCACCCAGGGTCCATCATCCGGAAGACCGCTCAGAAGATTGACCGCGGTTTTCCCTTGGACCGGGTGAAGCACATCGGGATCGATCTCGACCAGAGGCTCCAAAACAAACCGCCGCATGTGCATTCGGGGATGGGGAACCTTGAAATCCGGGGCCTCTATAATGCAGTCCGAAAAAAGCAGCAAATCAATATCGATCAAGCGAGGTCCCCAACGTACGGTTCTCCTCCTGCCCATCCTTTCCTCCACGCAAAGGATAACCCCCAGGAAATCACGGGGCGACAGGCTGGTGCGCCATTCGGACACGGAATTGAGAAACGGGGGCTGGGCAATCGGACCAACTGGCTCAGTCATGTAAAACGACGACGAGGCGACAAATCGAAGGCCATCGACTGTTTTCAGACGGCCCATCGCCTCCTTGATTTGGCGCTCGGGCTCAATTTGGTTGGCACCCAAAGAGACGAACGCACGTGCCTCCCCTGTCAATACCCCGCCTTCTCCATCCGACTGATGGCCTCACGAATACGCTCCTCAGAAACGGTCAGCGCCATTCGGACAAAACCCTCTCCCGAGGGGCCAAAACCGTTGCCGGGTGTCGTCACCACACCACAATTCTTGAGAAGGTGCGCTGTAAATTCAGCCGATGTGTAGCCCTCAGGACAGGAAACCCAGACATAAAATGTCGCTTTGGGGGTATCGGCCTCCAATCCGATTTTCGCGAGGCCCTCGAGCATTACATCACGTCGCCCTTGATAGGTCCGGCACATTTCCTCAACACAACCCTGATCTGCCTCTAGGGCACAGATCGCCGATTCCTGGACCGCTTGGAATACTCCCGAATCGACGTTTGTCTTTATGGCTCCCAACCCTGACAGAACGTCTGAATTACCCACAGCAAAGGCGATTCGCCAGCCCGTCATGTTGTAGGTTTTAGAGAGTGAGTGAAATTCTACACCTACCTCCTTTGCGCCCTTTGCGTTCAAAAAACTCACCGGACGGTAGCCGTCGAAAGCCATCTCGGAGTAGGCGATGTCGCTACAAACGATAATTCCGTGGCTGACGGCAAACTCCACAACCTCATTGTAAAAATCCACTTCAGCACAAGCCGAAGTGGGATTATTCGGATAATTCAGGAACATGAGTTTGGATTTTTTAGTCACCTCCGAGGGAATCGCCCCCAAATCAGGGAGAAACCCCCTTTTCTCCTCGAGAGGCATGAAATGCACTTGGCCGTCGGCGAAATAGGTTCCGATCTCATACACCGGATAAGCCGGGTCCGGCACGAGGACGTAATCACCTGGATTGATAAAAGCCAGCGGAATGTGAGCAATACCCTCCTTTGAGCCAATGAGGGAGAGCACTTCCGACCCATGGTCGAGACTGACACCGAAGCGTTTTTCGTACCACCGGGCGCAGGCCTGCCGGAAGCTTCCCATCCCTTCGTAGGAGGGATACTGGTGATTCTGGGGGCGTCTGGCCGACGCGGAGAGTTCATCAATAATATGGCCCGGCGTGGGGAGATCGGGATCGCCGATTCCCAGGCTAATGATGTCCCAACCATCGTCCTGGGCTTCTTTCTTCATCAGATCGATTTGAGCAAAAAGATAGGGGGGAAGGCGTTTCAGGCGGTCGGTCCGCTCAATTGCAATAGAAGACATTGGACTCCTCAGTCTGAAAGAGAATGATACGAATTTAGGGATATATAACAAAGAACCCCGAAAATATCGATTTCGTTGGAAAGAAATTTCAGACTTCCCCGCCTTCGACAAGCAAAAACCTTAGAAAACAAAGCGAAACACCTGAATATTGTCTAAAATAGATGATATTTCTCCGATGACTCATTGGAATTTAATGTTTTATTCGATCCTAATAAATACTACGCTTCGTCCGATAAAGAGTTGTAGCGATATGTATTTGAAATTTAAGGAAAGTGCGGTTGCCGGACAACATGGGGCCAGCCATTCGCCTGGATCGTTCTCCCGCCACCTTCAGGAGATTGATCGGCTGGGTTGTTCGCGGCGAGGTCTCATGTCGAGACCGCCTAGGAAGGGGGGAAAACGGAAGGAGTAGCAAATGGTAGCGCCTAACCTCCGTATCCTTCTCGTCGAAGACCAGGGTGAGTTGCGGCACACCTTCGTCGCCATGCTCAAGCGCATGGGCGCCGCCGCCGTTCACAATGCGCCGAGCGGCGAGGAAGCCCTTGAAACAATCTCCCAGACCCCTATCGATTTCATCATCTCCGAGTGGAGCCTCCCCGAAATGAGCGGGATGGACCTCCTCCGCGAGGTCAGAGAAAACCCCATCACATCGGGCATCCCCTTCATTATGCTCAGCAATCAGGGCGAACTCAGTGAAGACGAGATCGCCAAGTCGTCGGACTACGACGTAGACGGCCATCTCCTCAAACCTCTGAATCACAAACGTTTCGAATCCCAGGTCAAGGAAAGTCTAGAAAAGCGGGCAGATTTCATGGAGACCTCCGTCCGCCTGGCCCGGGCGGCCGCGTTCGTCGATATCAGCGCCGCCAAGGAGGTCGAGATCACCTCGGCCCAGGAAGAAAAACCCGAATCCTCGCGAGTTTGGGTCGAATCGGGCCAACTCTTCGAGGCCCTCGGCGACGATACGAAGGCCAAGAAAAGCTATGTCCAGGCAGCCGAGGTGGACGAGGATTGCGCCAAGGCCTACGAGGGAATGTCCAATATCCTCACCAAGGAGGGGAAATCCGACGAAGCCTTCAAACTCCTCCAAAAAGCGGTGAAAATCTGCCCCCGGAACCGCGACCGGCAGATGAAAATGACCAAACATCTCCTCGATTCCGGAGACGAGGAGGCCGCCCGTGTCGCCCTCCACAAGGCGCTCGAATACGAAACGACCCCGCCGCCCGGAGCGCCGCGGCCGCCGAATTTTTCATGGAAACCGGGCGCGCCGACCTCGCCGAGGTCGAGTACGCCTTCGCCCTCGAGGCCGACCCCGAAAACGTCCACTACTTCAACAGGCTGGGCCTCGCCTTCCGCCGCCAGAAAAAATTCAGGGAAGCCATCGAAAACTACCGGAAAGCCAACGCCATCGCCCCCGACGACGCCGTCGTCTTCTACAACATGGCCATCGCCCTCGCCAAAAGCGGGGACTTCAACCAGGCCATCGGTTCCCTCCGCCGGGCGCTGGTTCTCCAACCCCATTTCCCCCAGGCCGAACACGCACTCAAAAACCTTCAGGTAAAAGCCGGACAGGTCCCGGCCTAGACCGCCCCGACCAAGGAGGCGGTCTCCGCCCCGACTAAGGAGGGGCCCTCTGCCCCGGCCAAGGTGAGGCTGCCCCGATAGGTAGGCGGCCCCGACAGGAGGTCGCCTCGCCTCCCTCCGCCCCTAGGCCCCCCCGACTAATGAGGGGGCCTCCGCGCCAGGCCGGGGGTGAATGAAGGGCCTGGGTTAAGACCGCAAGAAGCCACCAGCCTAGCCCTGGTACAGGCTCCCCTATTCCAAGCCCATACCTGCACTATTTACCCTGGAAATAAACGGAAAACTCTAAAAATCGCCGGAAAAAAGAAAACCCCCGCATTAAAGAGAACGACAAAGCCTAGAAACGTGACCAATCCCCCGGCCCCGGCCGTGGTCCCTTGGCCCTCCGGTAAAACACTCTCCTGCAGCGCCCACTCCAGTTGGGAGGTAGCGACCACTCCCGTCGGGAAGGCGCTACCCTCCGGGGGTATAATCCTTTCCGCCCCTTATGGTACTATTCAGCCCGTTTACGGTTCCGGGCCGTCTCCCTTGAGCGGCCTCCGGAAATTGCTTCGCCCGCATCAACCTAAGCACCATGTTTGGAGGGAATCGCTCCGATGACCCACGTCATCGCGGAACCATGCGTCGGAACCAAAGATACGGCCTGCGTCGAAGTCTGCCCCGTTGATTGTATCCATCAGGCCGAGGACGAATCGAGCGAAATGCTCTACATCGAGCCCTTCGAATGCATCGACTGCGCCGCCTGCGTTCCCGCCTGCCCGGTGGACGCTATCTTCGCTGAGGCCGATTTGCCGTCCAAATGGTCGAAATACACCCAGATGAACGCCGATTTTTTTACCTCGGGCGCAGGAGCGGCGGCGGCCCCGGCGGCGGGCGGAGAAGCTGCGGCGGCCCCGGCCAAGAAAAAAGAACCGGAGCCGAAGCCTCTCGTTCCCCTCGAACTCAAGCCGGAAGAAATTTACCAATCCCTTTCGGATCTGCGCGGCGACCTCGCCGAACAGCGCCGGATGAGCGATGCCGATCTCAGAGCCCGAAAATCCCCGGCGGTTGTCGGCCTCGCCGCCGCCGCCGTCATACTTTTCGCGTTCGCGATATGGAACAACTTCTCGAAGGCGACGAACTTCTCGCTCTACGCCCAGCTCGGCGCTCTCGCTATCGGCGGTAAAAAACCGAACCTCGCCGGCGGCGAATACACGATTAGCCGCAGACTCGGAGGCAGGGAGTACCGGGTGAAAGTGTCCGACTCGATATTCGGCGCCAGAACGCTGACCCTCCTGGTTCCCGCCAAACCCTTCGGAGACGATATCTACCACCGGGACGAAAAATTCTTCGCCGCGAACCAAAACGAGGACAGCCGGTTTTTTTATGTGTTCGTTGATCGGAAAAGTAACGGAACCCTCGATTCGGCCCTCAAGGTCCGGGAATTCTGGTCAAAGGAAAACCGCTTCCTCGGCCGGTATCAAAAACCGTTGCCGCCGAACGGAGAGCTTCAAAAAATTTACCGGGATGCGGCCCGAAAGCTGGGCGGCAAGCTGGGACTCGTTAAATCGGGGACCTGACCCGGCCGCGAGCTCATGAAAAATGCTGCCCGGCTGAGCCGGGCAGCATTTTTTACTCATAACCCTTATTCGCTCAAACAGTCCAACAATCAAAAATCAACCTTGTCGGCCTCATCGCTTTCGGGGAACGGACCTTCCTTGATCTCGATGGCCTTGGTCCCCGGCTCAAGAAATTCTATCGAGTGCCCCTCGAACATCAGGATCAAATCGCCCGGGTCCAGTTCCACGTCCTTCACGTGCTCACCCTCTTTGGTGTAGACGTTGATCCGCATCTTCCCCGAACGGCAGAGCATGATCTGGTGCCGCGTGGCGTTGGTCGGCCGCTCGGTGACGAGATGATAATGGGGCTTGACCACGGCCCCCGGATTGCGGTTGAGCATGATGATCTGAAGGGGGTTTTCGTCCGCGGTCATATGGGCCTTGGTCTGGCGCTCGGCCTCCGGGTCGATATTCCCGTAGGCTTCGGCCAGGTGGGCTTTCTCTTCATCGGTGTCCAGATAGGGGGGAAACGCACCGTAATCGTCGAAATCGTGGCGGATGACCTGAGCCACCGTCCGCCCGTCGGGGCCTTTTACGTATTCCACGCCCTTGGTTTGAATTTCCTGCGACATACTTCTCTCCTTGTTGAAAATCTGCCCTATTACCGAACAATTTTCCGGCCGATTAAAAAAACCATCTCCACCGGACAGCCGATTCTATGGAAATCCTCCGGTGAAGTCACGCTTTGACGCCCGAACTCATATCATCGGGAGCGCCGGATCGCTTCGGCAGTAGCGGCGAGCCGCCGCCTCAGGGCTCGCATTCGCATAGCAATAAACGCAGCCATGAGGGCATATATTGTAGCCCCCGATATCCCTTGATGCGGCACACCCGCACTCCTCCCGGGAGGGCCGGAGGGAGAGTTTGCCCGCCGACGGGGCAAGCTGCCCGATGAGTTCCGGATCGACGCACCGCGCCTTCCCGCCCACCGCCCCGGTCAAATCGTCCTCGCAACAGGCGAGCAGGCGAATTCCGTATCGCCCCCCGATTCCGGCCAACTCCGAGACCAGCGCCCGGCGATCTGCGAAGCCCGCCTCCAGGGGTTGAAACCGGTGCGGGAGCGGCGCCATGTTCCGCCTGACCTTTCCGTAGAGGTCCATGAAGCTGAATATGCACACCTCGGCCGCCCCCTCCAGGCAACGGGCTATTTTTTCGAAATTATATTTGTGAAAATCAAAATCCGTCTCCCGCGTCAGGACAATCGGATCGTAGCGCCAGCGGACGCGCTCGGGCCCAATCCGCCCGGAGAGGCCGCGGAAGGTGTCGGCAACCCGATCCAGGGAGGGATTTGAGCGTTCCAGCTCAGGCGGGTAGGCGTTGATGGTGTAGAGAAAGTAAAAGGGTGTTCCCCGTACCTCGAGATGTCCAAAATTCGCCATCAAGGGAGCCGGGTTCCGCGTCCAGAAAACAAAGGCGCGGACATCCTCCGGCGCCAGCGACAAACGGTGAATTTTTCCGTTGAAGGGATTCCGGTACTCGGCGAAATCCTCTTCGAGTCTTTTGAAGAACCAGCGTGCATGGAAGGCGGGGATATCGGTGCGCCGGGAGGCGGAAACGACAATGGGCTCCATGATGAGGCGGCCTCCGCCCGCCGGTGACCGAGGGTGAGCCTTCCTAGAGTCCGGGCCTAGAGTCCGGGCCTAGAGCCCGAGGACGTCGCGCATGTCATAGACGCCGGGCTTTTTCCCGGCCAACCAGCGCGTAGCGCGAACGGCGCCCGAAGCGAAATTATCGCGCGTCGCCGCCCTGTGGGTGATCTCGATTCGCTCGCCCTGCCCGAAGAAATAAACCGTATGCTCGCCCGCCACATCTCCCCCGCGAAGGGTTTGCACCCCGATGGCTCTCGGGGGGCGCTTGCCGGTCTCCCCTTCCCTGTGGAACACCGCGTCGCCGGGATAATCGCGGCCCAGCGTGCGCGCGAGGATCTCGCCCATCCGGACGGCGGTGCCGGATGGGGCGTCGATCTTCTGGTTGTGATGGGCCTCCAGGACTTCAACGTCGTAGCCCTCGCCCAGAAGGCGGGCCGCCTCCTCGATCAGGCGGAAAGCCACGTTGACCCCCACGCTCATATTGGGAGCGTGTACGCAGGGGATCGTCCTCGCGACATCGGCCAGTTCGCCGCTCTGGGCCTCCGAGAAGCCGGTGGTCCCGATGACGATGCCCATCCCCTTCTCCGCCGCGAGGCGTGCGTGCGAGAGGCTGGCCTCGGGAATCGCAAAAGAGATGACGACATCTCCCTCGAGGGAGCCGCCGTCAGAGGTAAGAGACACCCCCAGGGGCCCCACCCCGGTGCCTTGGCCGGCGTCCTCCCCGAGACCCGGAAAATCGGACCGCTCCAGCGCGCCCGAGAGGATCATATCCTCCGCGGCCGCGATCTGGGCGATAATCCGGCCGCCCATCCGGCCGCCGGCTCCCGCCACCGCCACTCGTATCGCCAAGGCTCTATCCCCCACTGAAGCGAATGAGGTATTTCAGATTCAGCTACCAATATACACTTATCCGGCAGGTGACAAGCCCCGCCGGGAAGTCCCCGCCACCGGTAATCGGTATGATAGGATGGCCAGGCAAGCCTTCCCGCCGCCGGCACTCGCACAGGAGGTGGGGGGGATATCCCGACAATTCAGCCGCCTGCCCCGGCGGGCCAGAGTGGCCAGGAGGCCCGGGCGGGTAGAGATTTCATCCGCACAAGACTGCCTATTGCTTTTATTATCAATACGATAGTACATTAACCTCAACTTCTTTCGAGAATGTTCGTTCAGGGGAACCTAGCCGCGTCAAAATGTGCAGGAAGGTGTTTTTCCGGGCGCCCGGCTTGAACCGAACCGCCCCTCCGGCGGACAGTGGAGGAAGGAACACTGGAAGCGACGTCCGCACTGGAGATAGGCATATTGGAGCCGGCTCCGACGCCCCATGAGGAATCCGCCTGGATCACCCGCTGCAAGGCGGGAGACCCGGACGCTTTCGAGCCTCTGGTCCGCAAATTCGCGGCGCGGGTCCTGCGGCTGGCCGGGGGGATTTTGGGGGAAAGGCGCGGCGAGGCCGAGGACGCCGTCCAGGAGATATTTCTCAAGGCCTACCTCGCCCTCCCGAAATTCCGGGGCGACGCCCAGTTCTCGACCTGGCTCTACCGGATTGCCGTGAATCATTGCCGGGACATCCTCCGGCGCTCGCCGCCCTCCCCGCTGCCGCTGGACGAAAACCTCCTGTCCGCCGAAGAGTCTCGGGCAGGGGCGGCCCCGGCCGGGGAGGATGAGCCCGCGGACGGCGAAGAAGACGAAGCCGCCGAAACCCTGCGCCACCTCCTGGGCAAGCTCAAGGAGCGGCACAGAATCATACTGGTGATGAGGGAGCTCGAGGAAATGAGCTACGATGAAATCGGGCGGGCCCTGAATATTCCGCCCGGCACAGTCCGCTCGCGGCTGAACCGCGCCCGGGCGAGCCTGCTTCGCGCGTCCGAGAAATATGGGAGAACGGGACCATGAACCGGTGGAATGAGTGGCGGCGGCGCATGAAACGGGCCGCCGGCTGGGAGGAGCGCGAGACCGGCGACCCGGAGATCGAGTCCCTCCGGAAAATGTTTCGCCCCGCGGCCGGGGACCGTCCCACGGTTGGGGAGCTGGACCACATCATCGGCGAGCGGGTGTGGAAATCGCTCCGCCCCCACCTTCCGGCCCTGGGCAAGACCTCGCTCACTCAAGCCCCGCTCTGGCCGGCGCTGGCCGCCGCCGGCCCGCGCTTCGCCCTGGGCTCGGCCTGCGCGTTGCTCATCATGGCGGGCGTCTTCTTCAACCAGGCCAGGCTGGCCCCGCCTCTCGTGGCGTCCCGGCCGGGCCCGGCCATCATCCTGGCCGAGGCCACCCTGACCGAGGCGCCCCCGCCCACCCCCGAGGAGTATCCGGCCCAGGCGCTTCAGACGAGCGATGGAGACGAGCTTCTCCGCTTCATCGCATACAGTTCCCCGTCCCGCTGATCGCGGGCAGGAGGAGGCAGTCAGATGTCGGTTTGGGAGAATTTGGGAGGTATTCAGGGGAAGATCGCCGCCGTGCTCATCGCCGTATTCGCTGCGGGCGCCGGGACGGGCTACTTCGCCGGAAGGTGGCAGGCCCTCGAGGAGAGTATCGAGCGCGCCTCGATCCGCCGGGCCGAATACCGCAAGAAGGGCCGGAAGGGCCGCCGGGGATCAAAGCGCCGCTTCATCAACCGCCTCGAGTCGGACCTCGGCCTTCAGGCCGACCAGATGAAGCAGATCCGGACCGCCCTGCGCCAGCAGCACGAAAAAATGATGGAGCTCCGCATCGGCATGCGTCCCCAGATCACGGACATTTTAATACAGGCCCGCCGCGAGATCAGGGTCCTCCTCGATTCCGATCAACAGCGCGGATTCGATCGAATCATCCGCGAGTTTGACGAGTACAGCCAGCGCAGACGGAAGCGCTGGCGCAAAATGAGAGAAATGAGAGAAAGGCACATGGGGTCCGGCCGCCCGTAAGGGCGGCCCTCCCCTGAGCCGGGCCTATCCGCCACTAATCCCCGGCCACCCAAGACGAATGGGCCAAATCCGCAAGTACCCGGAGAGCGAACTGAACCTATAAAGGGAGGCGTCCGCCTTGATTCGCTCGTACCGAGGAATTGTCGGGCGGATTTGGGTGGATCGGACTCGGGACATTTTCAGGAAGAAAATTAGATGGCTTATGAGAAAAAACTTGTTCCCAGGATAGAAGAATATGCGGTCTCAGTTCGATTGTTGTTCTCATTGAAAATTGGAGAAAGGCGAAAATCAATCAAAAATTATGCTTCTAAGGCCCGGAAATAAAAGTCATCTACTTCCGGCTCTTTTTTTGGACACGAAAAATATTGGTTGGTTTTCGAACATCAATCCGCGCTAACATTCCGATTATCAAATAATAGTTCTCGAAAATATGGATTCAGCTAGTTCCCACGGGCCCCATGGGCCGAGGAGCGGATTTTTGACACAAGCCGTTGTGCGCAATAAGAATTCGGCGGCAAGTGCACATATTAACGGGATAGAGCAACGATGGTAATCGAGCTGGCTACCGCAGCCACTGCTATTGGCTTGGTCAAATCGCTAATAGGACTGGCCGACATGATCGGTGGCACCTGGATGCAGTTCAAAAAGACCGGAACGGTTCAAGATGCCCCCCAGGAACACCGGATGCAAATTACCGGTGATGCCGAGAACGCTACCCTCGTGGCTCTTGAGTATGGAGAAGAGACACAGCACGTCACGCGAGAGCAACTCGCGAGCCTCTTGACAAAGAGGACTTTGAATATTTGGAAGCACTTGAAACAAAGATGAAACAGCTTGCGAAACAGTGGATGAGCATTACAAAAAACATTGAACTCCAAATGGATCCGGGGAACAAATCCATCCTTGAACAAAAGCTTGACCAACTAATGGGCACCTCTAAAAACCTCCCCTATTTCATCTCTGATGTGATCCAATAGAATCCTCCCGCCCCGGAGGATAGATGATGGCCTCACAGCCAGGATTTTTCGACCTTGATGCCCGGCATGCGCTTTTGTGTGATGGAGGCGCGCCGCTTGAGTGTTTGAGCCAG
>PVBE011625968.1_pt1 | contig 11317 bp, 8 predicted proteins | sample 1631181 | NCBI WGS metagenome assembly PVBE01 (sample SAMN08397723, study PRJNA350692) | Marine metagenome, whole genome shotgun sequencing project. | isolation source: water | place: Pacific Ocean | collected 2012-04 | reverse complement strand
GCCTTCACGCCGCTCGACGCCTTGAGCACCAGCAGGAGCATGTTGATGTCGCGCAGGCCCCCCGGCCCCTCCTTGAGGCCGACGCCCTCACCGTCGTCCGGGCGGGGCAGGGCGCAGAAGGTGTGGCGCTCCTCGAGCTCCCGCACCATGTTGGCGCAGTAGCTGTCGCGGCGGCCGTAGACGTGGGGGACCATGATCCGCTTGGCGAAACGCCAGGACATCTTCGGGTCGCCGACGATCAGCCGGCTGTCGAGCATCTCGGACTGATCGATGAACAGATCCGCCCGCTCCGACGACATGTGGGCCTCGAGCTCGGCCAGGGTGACGACGTAGCGGCCGAAGTGCTCGATGAGCCGATTGTGGGGGACCAGGGCGCGCTTGAGGATGCCGAGGTGCGCGCCGGCCACGACCCGGTTCAGCTCGACGATCCTGTCGTCGTCGTCGCTGTCGACCACGGCGATGTAGTCGTAGTCGTCGTGGAATGCCTCGCCGCGTGCGTTGCCGCCCGTCGCGAAGAAGCCGAAGTCCCGCAGCGATCCCTCGAGATCCGCCTCCGCCTCGACGCCCATGATGTTCGCCACGCAGGCTCGGAACTGGACCTGGATGAACAGGTCGGAGAACTTGCGGAACTCGCCCTCGAGCAGCGCCGCGGACTGCCCGATCAGGGCGTGGACCGCGGTCCGGACGAACTCGAGGTCGTAGTACTCGCCCAGGACTCGGACGCGTTGCAGATGCTGTGGGCAGTGGGCGGCTTCGGACAGTACCCGCTTGGCCATGCCGCGGGCCCGCCGGAAGTCATCCACGACCTCGATGAAGTGGGGCCTCGCCCGCAGGACGTTGTCGATGAACCGACCGAGGTATTTCGAGTGGCCGAACGCCAGGGCGCGCAGGGCCTTGTGCCGATGCAGCGTCCCCTGGCGGCGGGGATCGTCCGTCGCCTCCGAGACCACCTGCATGAGCCGCCGGGTCCGGTCGGGCGGGTACAGGGAGATGACCCGGTGCAGCAGGCCGGGCGCGGCGTACCAGAACTCGAAGTAGTCGGAGCGGCGCTGGTCGTCGGACTCGAGCTCGACGATCACCGCGTCCAGGAACTCGTATGCGAGGGCCTGGTCCCGATCGTCCCGGGAGCGGGCGGCGATCACCGTCAGCAGGCGCATGAGAGAGGGGAGCTCGCCCGACATCATCCGCACGTAGTCGCCCACGAGCCGCCGTCGGGTGACCGCGTCGAGCCCCGCCAGGTCTTCGGAGATGTCGGCCAGCAGGCTCGGCCGCTCCCGGAGCAGGTCGACGATGTCGTCCCAGAAGACCTTGCCCTCGAACCCGCGGATCAGCTCGAGGAAGGTCTGGGCGGACTCGCCCGCCTTGGTCAGCCGGCCCTCCCTGAAGGCCCGGTGGAAGTACGAGCTCTCGCGCAGGTGCTCCCCAAGCACCCCGGCGAGCACCCGGCCCGACCGAAGGGTCTCGGTCAGGTTGTCGTCGTAGGCCTGGATCAGGCGGTCCCCGTCCGTGAACCCCATCAACCCCGCCATGTGGTCCAAGGGGCCCTTGATCTCGTCGTTCTCGAGGTGGATCTCGTCCTCCTGAACGACGTACAGGGCGTACAGGTAGCGGAGCACCTCGTTGAACGAGTAGGCACGCGCAAGGGCTGAATACTGCTGGGCGTGGACCGGATCCACGCGTGCGAGATCGTGCAGCCCGCGCACGGCGTTGGAGCCCTCCACCCCGAACACGGTGCGCAGCGCCGCCACGATCATCTTGATCAGTCGGTAGACCTCGGCCTTGGGGTTGATGACCGACGGGCTGTGGTGGGCTGCGAGCAGGTAACGGAGCTCTGCGATGGCGCCACGGACGAACCCCTCGTGGAACCGGGCATCCTCGCCTTTGCTTAAGTAGCGGCGGTGCACCTCCGCCCGGAACCGCGAGAACAGCTTCCGATCGCCGACCAGGAAGCCGGCGCCGATCACCTGCGACACGACCACGAAGTTCTTGAGGTCGCGCCCGAGGATCTCCTTGTACTGGTCGACCTCGGCCCAGATCCGCTGGCCCGGGATGTACTGGGACAGGTGCGGATCGAGCTTCTGGGCGTACCGGAAGAACGTGGTCTGCGTGCGGGCCATCGCCGCGCTGAACGTCTGGTCCGCCGACAGCCCGCCGCCGCCCGGGCCCATGTCCTCGGCGATCACGGCGATGTCGAGGTCCTCGTGATCGGACAGCGCGCCGACGAACAGCACGGCGAACAGCGGCAGCGGGGCGCCCCGGGCGTGGTGCACGAGGCAGTGGTGCAGGAACCCCCGGGACAACGCCCGGAAGCGTCGCTCGAGCATGTCGATGAGCTTCGGGAACCGGTCATCCTTGACGGGATCCACGCCAAAGCCGGTGGCGTCTGCGCGCTGGGAGAGCATCGACACCGCCTGGGCGTTCATGTGCATGAACTGGCTGGCGTAGTACGCCGCCATGGAGCGCATGACCCCAGGTCCCGCTTGGTGGCCGCCGAGGGCCGCGCAGATGTGGTGGAGCTCCAGGAGGGGGTCGTCGAACGGACGATCGAGGGGCACCCGGTCAGACAGACCGGCCCCCGCAAGGGCCTCGATGAGAGGCCCCGAACCGTCACTCCACGCCTTCAGGAACTTCCGGTGATGGTTCCCGAAGTCCTCAACCTCAGGCGGCAACCCCGCTGGAGGTGGCAGACCCGTGGACATCAACCCTCCGGGACCCGGCAAAACGAGCCCCGGAGAGTATCACCGCCGACCGGTAGAGCTCAGCCCACGCCGCTGAAGCCTCCACCGATGAGCCCGATCAGGCTCCGGCTCATGTCGCGCTGGTAGGTGAACGCCCTGGCCAGCGTTGCGTTGGCGGCCTCGCTGCGTAACCTGTCGCGGGTCAGGTGGTACGCCTCCACGGAGATGTCGGCGGACTCCATCTGAGCGACGCTCCGATCCATCGCCGTCGCCGCCGTCTCCTGGACCCGCTGGGCGCTCTCCAGCCGGTTGAGGAGCGCGCCGGCCTGCCCCTGGTACCGCAGCACGGTCTTCAGGGCGTCGTCGACGTCGTCCATCAGCTGGTTGGCCTTGGCCTTGCTGGTCAGCTCGCCGGAGCCGTTGCCCTTGTCCACCCCCAGGGTGGTCGGGCGCACATCGGACGGCAGGTTCAACGGGATCACCTGGTCGGCGTCCGGCCCCGAGTGGACCTCCGGCTCGTCGGTCAGCTTCTTCGGATCGCTCTGGGTCAGGTCGAAGGCGATTGCGCTCAGCGCGGTGCCGACGCCCTCCCCCGTGGCCCCGATGTCGTGGAACGAACCTCCATTCTCATTGACGATGGTGGTGAACTCCCGCTCCCGGATGGGTCTGCCGATCACTTCGGCCCGGATGCCCTTCGCGCCCATCGCGTCGCTGGCGTCCTGCTGGGTGGCGTTCGGCGGGTTGAGCACGAACTCCTGGGCCTCCGCGTCGGTGAGCACGACCATGAGCTTCTCGCCGCTGGTCCCGAAGGTGAACTCATCGGGGTCGTTGTTACCCGCGATGGTGCTCGCACCCGTGGCCTCCATGATCGAGGCGTAGGTATCCATCGATCTGCCAGGATCCGAGTTGAGCGACGCGATCTCGCTGTCGAAGTTCGAGCTGCCGATGTCCGCCTTCAGGTCGGTGACGTCCAGGTTGTCATTGCCGAAGCCGATGGTCGCCAGGCCGAACCGGATGTTGTCCGAGGCCGCCTCGAGCGTCTGCTTGAATCTGGCGATGGACGACTTCAGATTGGCGATCTCCTGCGACATCGAGCGTGAGTCGTCGACCAGGAACGCGACCTCCACGGTGGAGGGTGGGTTCTCGATCTCCTCCCCGAGCGGATCGAACAGCGGCTTGAAGCCGAAGATCTCGGTCTGCTGCGCGGTCCGGTCCATCTCCAGGAGGATCTGATCGATCTCCGCCTGGATGTTGGCCCGGTCCTTCGTCGTGTTCGTGTCGTTGGCCGCCTGCACGGCCAGCTCTCTCATCCGTATGAGCAGCTCGCTCACGGATGACAGTCCGGAGTCGGCGACCCGGACCAGGGCCTGCCCCTCCTGCATGTTTCTGCCAGTCCGCCGCAGGCTCACAGATCGCGCTTTCATACGCGAGCTGATGGCCAGACGAGCGGCGTCATCGCGCCCGGAGTTGATTCGATTCCCGGACGCGACACGTTCAAGAGACCTGCCGAGCTTGCTCCGGGCCCTTCCTGAACGGTGGATGAGCCCGGTGCTCGACACGGATCCCATGATCCTCATCGCACACCTCCCCTCCCTACGCGCACCAATGGCCGCGCGGGTGAGCTGGTTGGAGTTTGTTGGCTATGTGTTGGCTAAGTGCTTCGGCGCACGGATCCCTCCTGGGTCTGAGTCGGCCTGCAGCTGCAGTCGCGGGTGATCCACGGCTTCAGATCCAGGCTGGGGCCGCCTATCCATGGCGGTCCTTCCAAACTGGACATCGACGGTCTGCTGAAGGTCTGTAGCCAGCCTTGCCGGCCGGCAGCCGCTGCCTACTGTTCGCGGAGCGCCCGCAGCCATGCGGCGAGGTCCTCGGGCAGCGGCGCCTCGAAGGCCAGCTGGGCGCCGGTTGCCGGGTGCTGAAAGCCCAGCTGCGCGGCGTGCAGGAACTGCCGCGACAGGAGGCGGTCCGTGCGGCCGTACACTCCGTCGGCGAGCACCGGGAAACCCGCCTCCGCGAAGTGCACCCGGATCTGGTGGGTGCGGCCGGTGTCGAGGGTCGCCTCGACCAGCGCGTGGTCGCCTGGCAGCTCCTTCATCCGCCGCCAATGGGTGACGGCCCGTCGGTCGCCCAGCCGGCTGGTCATGCGCTTGCGGTGGCGGGGGTTGCGCCCGTACGCCGTGTCCCAGGTGCCTTGGTCGCCCAGGCGCCGGGCGTTGCGGACGACCAGCAGATACCTGCGCGTGACCGAACGGCTGCGGATCCCCTCCTTGAGCGCCTCGAGCACGGCGACGGTCCTCGCGACGACCATCAGCCCCGACGTGTCGCGGTCGAGGCGGTGGACGATGCCGGGCCGCGCCGGGTCGTCGGACTCGGCGAGCCCGCCGGGATCGTGCAGCAGGGCGTTGACGAGGGTGCCGTCGGGGTGCCCCGGGGCGGGGTGGACCACGAGCCCGGCGGGCTTGTCCACCACCACCAGGTGCTCGTCGACGTGGACGATCGGGACCCCCAACGCCTGGGGCACGGGGAGGGTGGGGGCGGGGGAGGGGAGGTCCACCTCCAGCCGCTCGCCGCCTCGCAGGCGGTGGGAGGGCTTGGCCGGGCGGTCGTCGACGGTGACGCGGCCTTCGGCGCAAAGACGCCGTGCGGCTGAGCGGGTCAGCGACCGGTCGTCGAGGCTGGCGAGGAAGGTGTCGAGCCGCTGGCCCGACGCCGCGGCTGGGACTACCAAATCTCCGATTTGATGTGTCCCTTGTTCTGGATCAGCACGTCGACGAGGGCGATCTCGTAGTAGTTCTCGTTGTCGACGAGCTCCGCCGCCACCCGGCTCCGGTAGTGCTCCCGCCCCTTGTCGATCTCATCGGCGAGGCGCTCGAACAGGTCGTCCTGGACGATCCCCGCCACGACGTCGTCCTCGTGATACAGCGACAGGTCGCTGGCGATGACCCGTGCGGCCCGCTGGGCGCGACCCTTGTCCGTGATCTTGCTCATTGTTCGGGCGCCTCCTCGTTTCCACCGAGGGTCTCGTCATACACCGACATATACGTGTCAGCGACTTGCTTGCCCGGGAGTCGGAGGAACCGGGCGTACTCCTTGAGGAATCCTCGGATGTAGACCGGCGCCGGGAGCTCCTCGTACTGCATCTGCTCCAGGTAGCGCAGGTTCATCAGAGAGATCTTTGTGTGGTTGCTCATGTCGCGCAGATCGACGTCGCGGTGCTCCCGGATCTCCTGCAGCAGGGCGCCGGTGAACACGGTCTCCTCATTCAGCTCCAAGCCCTCCGGCAGGCTCGTTGGGATGTCCTTCATCACCGTGACCTGGTGGGGGCTCGTCACCCGCGGCTCGCCATCCATCGGGGTCATCGACCGGCGGTTGAGCTCGGGGGTGGGCGGCGGCTCGGGATCGGCCGACCGGGCGATCAGTGACAGGTCGTACTCCCGGCGCGTCCTGGGATCGATCACGGTCTCGTACGCCTCATCCAGGCGCTCGCCCAGATCCTCGAGCTCGCTGTGGGTGAACAGCGTGTACACCACCATCGAGTCCTGGGCGTACAGCTCCTTGGCCCGCTTGAATGCCCGGCGCAGCTCCTCCTCGGAGGCGCCGGGCTCGACCTCGAGCAGGTCGTAGTGGGTCTCGTCCGTCATCCGGCCGCGGTCGCGGGCCGCCGCCCGAGCCGATCGGTCTGCAGCGACAGGACCGCACGGGCGATGGCCTCGATGTCCTGGGCAGGGCGGGCCTCCGGGAACTCCAGGATCACCGGCCGGCGCTTGCAGACCGACAGCCAGACCGAGTCGTCGTGTTCCACGTGGCCCAGGCACCGCATGTGGACGTCGAGCTTGCGCCTGCAGGCGCTGACGATGTCATCGCCGATCTCGCTGTCCTTCCGGGTCCGGCACATGTTCACGATGAGGTGCGGCGTGAACTCCCGGAGCTCGTCCTCGAGGGGGGCGGCGAGGTCCGGGAAGCGCCGCCGCACCTCCTCGAGCAGGGCCGGTGGCGACATGAAGCCGAACTCGCGCACGGAGACCGTGGCGTCGGCCAGCAGGCCGCGCATCGACTTGTATTTCTCCTGGTTCCAGATCCGCCGCACGAACGCGGACTTCAGGAACCGGTAGCAGTTCTCGATCGACGTCGGCTCGGGAGAGACGACGATGACCCCGAGGTCGGCCAGCAGGAACAGGTCCAGCGTGTCGACCGCTGCCGTTCCGCCGCGCAGGTCCATCAGGACGTAGTCGACGTCGAGCTGCGCCAGCATCTGCAGGAAGCGGTTGCGCTCGGACGCCCGGGACGCCCCGAGGCCGGTGATGTCGCCGGCGCCGCTGATGAGACCAAGGCCCGGCACCGGGGTCTCGAGGATGATCTCGGCCAACGACTCCCGCTTGCGGAGCAGCACGTCGGACAGCGTCTTGCCCGGCACCTCCAGCCCGAGGACGGTGTGCAGGTTGGCCCCGCCGAAGTCCGCGTCCACCAGCACGACGCGTTTGCCGACCTGGGCGAGGTAGGCCCCGATGTTGGCCGCCAGCACCGTGCGCCCGACGCCGCCTTTGCCGCCGCCCAGGGCGATCACGCGGGCGTGGGTCTCGCTCGGAGGCCGCTCCTCGAGGGGCTCCTCGCCGAACCGGGACAGATCAAGATCCATGGGGCGGTCCCTGCTCACCGCAGGCCCCCCACGCAGCCGGCTACGACGGCGTCGAAGGCGTCGTCGGGGATCGTCCGAAGATCGAGCTGCACGCCGCCCTCCTCGACGCGCCCCACCACCGGCACGGCGGCACGGTGCAGGGCACGGGACATGGCGTCCGCGCCGCCTGCGGCAGCGGGATCCAGGCGGACCGCGGCAGAGGGAAGGCGGGCGTCGGGCAGCGCTCCCCCGCCGACCCGGCCGGTGGTCTGCACCACCGTGGGCGACAGCGCAGGCGCCGCGGCGGCGATGCGTGCGCAGAGGACCTCGGCGCGCACGGCGAGGTCGTCCTGACGGGCGCCGAGCATGGCCAGCACCGGCACCTCTGTGAACGGGTCGCCGTCGCGGTAGACCCGCAGCGTGGCCTCGAGGGCCGCAAGGCAGCTCTTGCCCGGACGGACCGCCCGCATCAGGGGGTGGCGGCGGACGCGGTCGATGACCGCCGCCCGGCCGCAGATGATGCCGGCCTGCGGGCCCCCCAGGAGCTTGTCGCCCGAGAACGTGACCAGGTCGGCGCCCGAGGCCACCGCCTGCCGCACCGTGGGCTCGCCGCCCAGGCCGATCTCGGCGAGGTCCGGCAGGCAGCCGCTGCCCAGGTCCCAGATGACCGGGAGCGAGGCCTCGCCTGCGATCTCGCACAGGCCGGCCGCGTCGACCTCGGCCACGAACCCGCGGATGGTGAAGTTGCTGCGGTGCACCTTGAGGAGCGCGCGCGTGTCCGGCCCGATGGCCGCCCGGTAGTCCTCCGGGTGGGTCCGGTTGGTGGTCCCCACCTCGGCCAGACGCACGCCGCCCTGGCGGCAGACGTCGGGTACGCGGAAGGAGCCCCCGATCTCGACGAGCTCGCCGCGGCTGACCACCACCTCGCCGCCCTCGGCGAGCGCCGCCAGCGACAGGAGCAGCGCGGAGGCGTTGTTGTTGACCGCGACGGCCGCCTCGGCCCCGGTCAGATCCCGCACGAGGCTGGCCAGGTGGCCGTGGCGGTTGCCTCGCTTCCCGCCGTCCAGGTCGTACTCGAGGTTGGACCAGCCCCGGGTCACCGCCTCGATGGCGGCGAGGGCTTGCGGCGCCAGCGGGGCCCGGCCGAGGTTGGTGTGCAGCACCACCCCGGTTGCGTTGACCACCGGCCCCAGCGAGGGGCGCAGCAGCGCCGAGGCGACGTCGCCGACGCGCCCGTCCAGGTGCGCGAGCGGATCGTCGGCCGATCCGTCTGCGGCGCGCACGGCCGCGCGCACCTCGTCGAGCACCCGTCGGACCGCCTCCACCACCGCCCAGCGAGGGTGCAGCTCGAGGAGCGGGCGCACCCCGGGCCTGTCGAGCACGGCATCAACAGCCGGAATGCGGCGCAGGGCCTCGTTGGCAGCGGTATCGCCCACGGCCGTGGCAGTATACCGGTGATGGGACGCCACGGGATGACAGGCTATGGCAGCGGCGAAGCGGACGCCGGCGCCGTGCGCGTGGTGGTGGAGGCAAAAAGCGTACACCACCGCTACCTGGACGTGCGCGTGTCGCTCCCACGGCACCTGGCGGCGCTCGAGGGGTCCGTTGTCGCCGCGGTCAAGGGACGGCTCGGGCGTGGGCGTGTCGAGATCACGGCGCGCCTGGAGCGACAGGGCGATGCCGGCGATGCTCGCGCCCAGGTGGCCGACCTCGACGCCGCAAGGGGCCTGCTCGCCGCGCTCCACGACGTGCAGAACAGCCTGGGCCTGCCAGGCGACGTCACCGTCTCCGACATGGCGGCGCTTGGGGATCGGTTCCTCGTGCGCGCCGAGGGGCCGGGCGCCGAGGAGATCGCCCCGTCGCTGACGGTGGCGATCGCCGCCGCGCTGGACGCCCTGGTCGCGTCGCGCGGCGCCGAGGGGGAGTCGCTGCGGGCGGACCTGCTCCTGCAGGCGGATGCCCTGCTACAGGGGGTGGTGGCCGTCGAGCAGCGGGCCCCCGAGATCGTCGAGGAGGGCAGGTCGCGCCTGCGGGATCGGGTCGCCACGCTCCTGGAGGGCACGAGCGCCAAGCTGGCGCCGGAGCGGCTGGAGCAGGAGATCGCCCTGCTGGCTGAACGGACCGACGTCAACGAGGAGCTCCAGCGGCTCCGCCACCACCTGGACGACCTCCGGCAGCGGCTGGACGCGCCCGGCGATGAGCCGACCGGCCGGCGCATCGACTTCATGGCCCAGGAGCTTGGTCGCGAGGTCAACACCATCGGCAGCAAGATCTCCGATCCGGCGGTGTCGGGTCGGGTCGTAGAGATGAAGGCGGCCGTGGAGCGCATCCGGGAGCAGGTGCAAAACCTCGAATGACCCCTGCCGGGCGGGGGCGACCTGCCGCTGGAATGTTTACCCGCCCTCGGGAATCTCCTACATTCACATCACCTAGGGTCTTCTCCCGGGTCGAGCGACATCGGACACCCAGACCGATCCCCCAGACTGCTCGTCGTGTCCGCCCCTTCGGGCACTGGCAAGACCACGCTTTGCACCCGTCTGCTGAAGCGTCACCCCGAGCTGCGGATATCGATCTCCACGACGACCCGGCCGATGCGCGGCGAGGAGGTCGACGGGGTGGACTACGACTTCACGACCGTCGAGGCGTTCAAGGAGCTCCTCGCCGCCGACGCGTTCGTCGAGTGGGCCGAGGTCCACGGCAAGTACTACGGCACCCGGATCTCGCGCATCGATGAGCTGCTCGATGCCGGCAGCGACGTCCTGTTCGACGTCGACGTGCAGGGGGCCGAGAGCCTGAAGCGGGTCTACGGCGACCGCGCCGTCACGCTGATGCTCATGCCGCCGAGCATGCCCGAGCTCGAGCGCCGCCTGCGCGGCCGCGGCACGGACGAGGAGGAGACGATCCGTGTGCGCCTGGGCAACAGCCGGGATGAGCTCGCCCGGTGGCGGACGTTCGATCACGTAGTGGTGAACGACGACCTGGACAAGGCGCTCGTGGATCTGGAGGCCGTGCTGGACGGCAGGCACCCTCCGCATACGAGCGAGGCCGACGCTGAGGCCCTGTTTGGAGCCGACGGTTGACCCCCGGCCTCGACGACCTCCTTGGGCGGCTCCAGGGATACCACCCGAACCCGGACCTCGAGGTCGTCCGAACCGCATTCGCCTTCGCCGAGTCGGCCCACGAGGGGCAGACGCGCAAGTCCGGCGAGCCGTACTTCACCCACCCGGTGGGCGTGGCCGACATCGTCTGCCAGCTCAAGCTGGACGAGGCGAGCGTGTGCGCGGCGCTCCTGCACGACACCGTCGAGGACACAAGAGTCGGCCTGGAGGAGATCTCGGAGCGATTCAGCCCCGAGCTGGCCCACCTGGTCGACGGCGTCACCAAGCTCGACAAGGTCACCTTCAAGAACAAGGCGGATCGGCAGGCCGAGAGCTTCCGCAAGATGCTGGTTGCGATGTCGCGGGACATCCGGGTGCTCCTCGTGAAGCTGGCGGACCGCCTGCACAACATGCGCACGCTCCAGCACATGAAACCCGACGCGCAGGCCCGCATCGCGGAGGAGACCGCCGAGATCTACGCGCCGCTGGCGAGCCGGCTCGGCATCCACTGGATGAAGGCGGAGCTCGAGGACCTGTCGTTCAAGTACATGCACCCCGAGGAGTACCGGGAGGTCGCCCGCCAGATCGACAAGACCAAGCGGGATCGGGAGCGCAACATCTCCAAAGTGGTCAAGGTGCTGCGCGACGAGCTGCGCAAGCACGGACTGAAGGCCGATGTGAGCGGGCGGCCGAAGCACCTGTTCAGCATCTGGCGGAAGATGGCGGCCCAGAGCTTGGCGTTCGAGGAGATCTACGACCTCATCGCCTTCCGCATCTACGTCGACGAGCTGGCGCAGTGCTACGAGGCGCTCGGTGTCGTGCACGCCACGTGGCGGCCGGTCCTGGGCAGGTTCAAGGACTACATCGCGGTCCCCAAGCAGAACTCCTACCAATCGCTGCACACCACCGTGGTCGGTCCGGCGGGC
>PVBE010386345.1_pt1 | contig 11317 bp, 8 predicted proteins | sample 1631181 | NCBI WGS metagenome assembly PVBE01 (sample SAMN08397723, study PRJNA350692) | Marine metagenome, whole genome shotgun sequencing project. | isolation source: water | place: Pacific Ocean | collected 2012-04 | reverse complement strand
TGAGGAAGCTGCTCCACGCCATCTACGGGATGCTCAAGGCCGACGCGGCCTGGGATCCAAGTCGCTTCTACCCCGCCTTCCAAAGCCAGTCCGAGGACCTCACGGGAGGGAAGATGGCTTGACGCTCAAGTGAGCATCTACGGCAGCCAGATCTTGAGGGCGCTCGTGGCGTGCGCCCGGAACGCCGGTCTGCACCACCTCGTGGCGAAGATCCAGGCCGACAACGCGCCCAGCATCGCGCTGTTCGAGGTGCTCGGGTTCGACTCGGTGGGGGTGCAGCGGGAGGTCGGCTGGAAGGCCGGTCGGTGGTGTGACGTCGCCATCCTGCAGCGAACGTTCCCCGGCGAGCCGCCTGCCTAGTCCTCGGACTTGCGGCGCTCCCGCTCCTCGATGGCGCGCCCGGCGGCCGCGAGCAGCGCTTCCTTGCGCTCGATCTTGCGCCCGAACTCGCTGACCGCGACGGGGTCGTCGGCGACCTTCTGCTGGGCCTTGAGGCCCTCGATGTCCTTGCTGATCGCCGTCTTCTTGGCCTGCATGCGCTCCAACGACTCGGCGATGTCGGCCTTGTCGAAGACGATCGCCTCGACCGCCTTGCCCTCGGGGATGTGGACGACGTCGTTGGAGTCCGCGATCACGGGGGCGGCATCGGCGGCGACCGTCTTGCCGACCTCGTACACCGGCGAGACGATCTCGATGCCGTCGCCGTGGAGCCGGTCCAGCATCGCTTTGCGCAGCCGGCTGTGCGACGACACCATCTGCTTCACGTCGGTCTGGATCCCGCCGACCCGCCAGCTGATGGAGAAGTCGCCGAGCGCCTTGAGCTGCACGAACGGGTCCTTCAATCTGACGTCGGCCGCCGCTTCCAGCAGCCGGGCTTCCACCCGCGTGCGGCTGACGTCGTAGCCGAGGGAGACCTCACCGGCGACGACCGTGCCGGAGTTGCGCACGACCCGGGTCGGCTGCGTGACGAGGAAGAGGTTCGGCAGCGTGACGAGGTCGCGGTCCTCGGTCTGGATCTCCGTGTGGAACAGGCCCCGGTCGCTGATCCGGCCGAAGTGGCCGCCAACCTCGATGAAGTCGCCCGGGTTCATGTTCCGCAGCCCCTTGAGCATCAGCCCCGCCATCGCGTTGCCCACGAACGTGGTCGAGGCGAGGCCGATGGCGGCGGACAGGAGCAGGCCGAAGAGCCCCAGCAGCTGGTTGCGGGTGTCCTCCGCCACCGGCAGCACGACGATGAGCGAGACGATGCCGGACAGCCACAGGGCCAGCAGCAGCAGCTGTTCGCGGAGGTGGTCCTGGCTCTGCTCTGAGGTCTTCCGTCCCCGGATCAGCTTGTGGACGGTGCTGACGGTCAGGACGACCGCCGCCATGGCCAGCAGCGAGGGGACGTGGGGCGCGAGCAGTTCGAGGTTCAAGGCCCCGTCAGTCTATCGGTTCAGCGCCTCCAGCAGTCCCCGGTGGGTCGAAGGGAGCGCACCCCGGGCGTCGAGGTCGCGCAGAAGCGCCAGGGATCCGTCGTCCCCCAGCAGCGCCGCCCGCGTCGCCTGAGCGACCACGCAGGGGTCATCACCGGCGTCGTTGCAGGCCCACGCCAGCAGCGCCCGAAGCTCCCGGGGGGCGGCGTCGCCCAGCTCGGCGGTGCGCGCCCGGGCCAGAGGCAGGGCGTCGGCTGGTCGGTTCAACGCCTGCAGGGCTTGAAGCTCCAGATCGATCGCGGCGCCGTCGTCGTCCGCCGCCCCGATCAGCGCCTGGAGCGCCTGCTCGTTCCGCCCCAGCCCCAGCTGGATGGTGGCGGTGAAGCGGGGGAGGTCGGGATGAGTGGGGTCGAAGCGGAGGGCCTGCGTGAGGTGGTCGGTGGCGCGGGTCGGGTTCTGGGCGCAGTGCAGGGCGAGGGCGACGCCGAGGCGGTCCAGGTAGCCGTGCGCCGGATCCAGGGCACGGATTCGGTCCAGTTCGGCGAAGGACGGGGCGGCGTCTTCGGCGGCGAGGCAGCGCCCGACGCTGGAGGCGGACGTGCAGGCGGACAGCGACGTCAGCCCCCGCCCCGTCGCGGGGAGGAAGACGGCGCGCTGCTCTCCGAACCAGACGGGCTCCCAGCCGGCGTCGGCCACGAGGTCGTCGCAGAGCCCCTGGTCGCGGCGGATGAGCACGCCTCCGAACGCGTGCTCCCGGTGGAGGGCACGGAACGCGTCGCCGTCCTCGTAGGCGGCCCGGGCCTCGGCGAAGCGCTCGCCGGAGAAGTGGGTGGGGGTGCGGCCGTCGATGAAGACCTGCACCTCGGGGCCCAGGTCCCAGCCGACCCAGCCGCCGCCGTCGTAGTCGTTGAACAGCCGGCCCTCGAACTCCAGTGCCGCCAGCGCGCTCGTGGCGTCCCCCGGGACGGAGGTGCGCTCCCAGCGCAGGCTCGGTCCTGGTTCGCCGGCCGCGAGGGCCAACGGGATGAGCACCACCGAAGCGGCCGACAGGCGCGGCCCCCAGCCGTCTTCGGTCCAGGCCGCGGCGTGGCGCACCGCTTCGACCGCCAGGGGGATCGCCATCAGGGCCCACGCGGCGCGGAATCGATGCGCCGTCAGGGTCATCGCGAAGCCCAGAAGGACCAGCGCCAGCGGCCCCGGCGCGGCCTTGCGGTGCAGCACCACCCCGGCCAGTCCCAGCCCCGCGATGAGCTCGACGTACAGCACCGACGAGCCCATCCGAGGGATCCAGCCGCTCAACGGCATGGGGCGCATGTCGGTGATGTGTTGGGCCGCGTCGCTGCCCGCGTGGCCGACCACCTGCCCGATGACGTCGAGCCCGAACGGACCCAGCAGGGGCATCGCTGCCAGGGCCGCGATGAGGGCCAGGTGGGGAGGCCGCCAGGGCGCGTCGGGCTCGCCCCGGGGGAGCAGCATCGCCCACGCGACGCACGGGCCGATGACCATCGAACTGTGGGACTGCGTCCAGATCGCGAGCGTCGCCGCGGTCGCCGCAAGCCAGCCCCAGCGCGCCCGCCCGGTCGAGCCCCGCGCCATCGCGGCGAACCACAGCGTGGCCGGCAGGAGCACGAGGAACAGGCTCTGGGGGCGGGGGTCGAAGCGCCACGAGGAGCCCCCCACCGCCAGCGCCGCGATCAGCACCGCCGCCCACGGCCGCCGGGGACCCAGCAGGCTGGCCGCGAGCAGCCACGCCAGGGCCGCGGAGGCGCCCGCCAGCAACGCCGGCATGAGCACCATGGCGGCGACCCCGCCGAGCTCCCAGAGGGTCAGGGCACCGACGTCGAAGAGCCACTCGGGATCGGTGTAGGGGTGCCCGGTGCCCCAGGACAGGGAGTCGTCGAAGGTGCGGCTCCCGGAGGCCCGAACCTGCTCGCCCATCGACAGGTGCCACCACAGATCCAGGCTGCGCAGGGGGCGCAGTCGCAGCACCACGGCGAGCCCGACGAGCAGGCCCGCGGCGAACGTGGCGTTACGTCCGCTGTCACGCACGCGTCAGCTCCAGCAGCGTGATCTCCTGGGGGGAGCCGAGCCGCATCGGGGGGCCCCACCACGTCGTGCCGGGGTTCACGTACACCCAGGTCCCTTCGTGGTTGTAGAGCCCTTTGACCCACCTCTTCACCATGCGGATGATCCACGCGAACGGGATGTACTGCCCGCCGTGGGTGTGCCCCGAGAGCTGCACGTGGAAGCCTAGTTCGGCGGCCGCGGGGGCGGCCTCGGGCTGGTGGGCGAGCAGCAGCCGCACGTCGGTCTCCGGCGCTCCCGCCGCGGCCTGGTGCACGTCCCCGGTGTGGGTCGGCACCATCGTCTTGGCGGTCCGGTCGGTGATGCCGGCGACGAGCAGAGAGCTGCCGTCGTGGTCCAGCACGGCGTGTTCGTCCAGCAGCACGTTCATCCCCAGCGGGCCCCGCACGTGGTCGACCCACTGGTGCACGCCCGAGTAGTACTCGTGGTTGCCGGTGACGAACCAGGTGCCGTGCCGCGACTCGAGGTCCCGCAGCGGGGCGACGTGGGGGGCCAACTGGCGGACGCCTCCGTCGACGAGGTCCCCGGTGAGGGCGACGAGATCGGCCTCCAGCCCGTTCACCCGGTCGACGACCTCCTGCATGTGGGCGGCGCGGATGGTGGGGCCGACGTGCAGGTCGCTGATCTGGGCGATGCGGAAGCCGTCCAGGGCGTCGGGGCGGCCGTCGATGGGGAGGGAGACGCGGACCACCCGGGCGGCTCGGCGGCTGCCCCCGAAGGCGGCGAGGCTGACCGCGGCGCTGAGCGCGAGCACCCCGAGGTTCAGGCGGCCCAGGAGGATGCGGCGCACGTCCAGATCGTCGGGCAGCAGGCCCAGGGCGCCGGCCGCGAACCACCCCAGATCGCGGAACAGCACGAACGCGAAGATGAGGGAGAAGACGCCCATCCAGAGGTAGCCGACCCACTGGATCGCGTCCGCCCAGGGGGTGCCGGAGCGGGGCATGAGCACGAACGTCAGCGGCAGGATCGCGGCGGAGGCGGCGACGGCTCCCCAGCCGGCGAGGTGGGCGGCCCCCTCCAACTCGAACGGGGCCATCAGCCGAAGGCCCAGCACCGAGTGGATGCCGAAGGAGACGAGTCCGACCACGAGGGCGGCCCCGAGCATCTGCGCGTTGCTCATCGCGACACTGTGCGTCCTCGCACGCGATGCTTCAACCGCGTACGACCCGCTCTCCGAGCACCCGGAAGGTCAGGCGGGGCACCACGAACACGAGGGCGGGGCAGTCCTGCACGATCGGTCCGAGCAACTCGCTGCTGAATTCTTCGATCTCCGCGGGCAGCACGTCGTCGAACTCGAACCGCACGTCGATGGCGGTCTCGGCGCGGCCCTCCAGCCCCGGAAGCACGCGCACGGCGCGGTCCACGCCGACGACGTGCCAGACCAGATCTTCCCACTCGCGGAACAGCTTGCCCCACGCCTCCGGCGGGCTCGGCAGCGACGTCTCGTTCACGCGCAGGCGCAGGTCGGGGGCGTCCGAGAAGCCCGGTGCGATCTCCGTCCACCATCCCTCGCCGTCCTTGCGGTGCGCGAACGTGTCCGGGTACTGGGCGGGCAGTCCGTCGGCGAAGAGGCGGGCGCCCAGCGAGTAGGCGACGGAGCCGACCGTCGACCGCCAGAACCAGATCGCGTTGCGCGGAGCGCCCTTGCGCTCGGGGGCGAGGTACAGCCGCAGGTTGGCCTGGCGGGGGGAGGGGAGGCGCCGGCGGAACTGGCCCAGCCGTTGGGGGCCGAAGCCGCCGTGGCGGTAGCTCAGGAGGGTGACGACGGCGTCGCCGCTGCGCTCCACGTCCAGGGTCAGCCCCTCGGGGAGCAGCCCCTGGACCCGCTCGGCGGGCACCAGCCAACTGACGTAGACGCAGTCGGTGACGTCGGAGCGGAGGGTCGGCTTGCGGAACACCAGCGGGCGGACGAGGTCGCGCAGGCCGGGTTCGGTGATGAGCTTGGCGGGCAGCTCGAGGTGCCCGGCGCGGGGCCAGCGGAACCGGCTCCCGGCGTCGGTGGGCTGCCGGGTTCCGTGGTGGTCGCGGCCCAGTTCGATCGCGAGCCCCAGCAGGAAGGGGATGTAGAGGGCAAACGCGATGCCGCCGAACAGCGCCATGGTGTCGGCGATGGCGGCGCTGCCGTCCTCGGCGGGGGCGGCGAGGGCCTTGGCGTTCAAGCCCCCGAACGCGAGGAAGCAGCCGAGGCTGACGACCCCGATGCCGAACAGCTCCTTGTGCTTCTGCCAGCCTCCCCGGAGCTCCAGCACGGCCATCAGCCAGCACCAGGACATGGCGACGTACAGCGTGTTGCCGCGGGTGGAGCACAGGTCCGCGGCGACCGCCTCGGACTCGGCAAACGCCCTCAGATCGGTCGCCGCCTGGGCCGGGAGCACGGTGGTGTAGATCGCTTCGCCGGACAGGTCGAAGGAGGCGGCCGCGATGCCCGCGAGCATGCCCGCGACGCTCCACGCCAGCGGCGGCTTGGTGCCGGTTCGGCCGATGAAGTAGAGCACCAGGGCGACGCCGAAGAGCACGTTGGCGACGGCCGCTCCCTGCCAGGGGAGCCACGCCATCCGCCACAGGGTGGGGTGGGCGGCGACGGCGTCGGCCCGCTCCGCGAGGGGACGGGCGAGGTCGATCGCGGGCACGAGCCAGGGGCTCGTGAGCAACGCGAGCACGTGCAGCAAGATGACGAGTCCGAGCGCGCCCATGGCGCGTCGGTAGTTGTTGGTCAGCCCCATTCCATCCTCCCGGGGGTAGGAAGTATGGCTTGGATCAGGCTCCGCTGAATTGCACCCCATCGAAGACGAGGGTCGGCGACTGGGTGCTGCGGTAGACCCAGGGGTCGTTGCCGACGGCCGACAGGTTGGCGAACAGCTCGGTCAGGTTCCCCGTCACGTTCATCTCGCCGACCGTCTTGACCAGCTGCCCCTTGTGCACGACGTGGCCGCGCAGGCCGAAGCTGAAGTCGCCGGTGGTCGAGTCGCTGTTGCCGCCGAGCCAGGAGGTGACGTAGATGCCCTCGCCCGTGTCGGCGAGCAGCCCGGCCAGGTCCTTGTCGACCGACGGCTTCAGCGTGATGTTGCTGCGCCCGCCGGTGGTCGGGGTCATGCCCGCTTTGCGGCCGTAGTAGGTGTCGACGTAGACGTTCTGGGGGACGCCCGCCTCGACCAGGGTCAGGGGCTTGCTCGCGATGCCTTCGCCGTCGAACAGGCGGGAGCCGAGCGCGCCGGGGAGCAGCGGGTCGTCGACCATGGTCAGCGCCTTGCTGAACGCTTCGTTGCCCATCGCTGCCTTCCAGAAGGACTTGCCCTGGTGGAACGCGCGCGCCGACGCGGGGCGCAGCAGGTAGCTGAGCAGCCGTCCGCCGGCCTGGGGGTCGACGATCATGCGGGTGCGCTCGGTCGGGCCCTGCACGGAGCCGAGCCGGTCGGTCGCCTTCTTGAGCGCCTCGGCGCCGACGGCCTGCATGCTGGGGAAGCCGTCGAGGTGACGGACCCCCAGCCAGTGGCCGCCTTCGGGGCGCTTGTCGCCCTCGTCCTGCACGGTGACCTCGGCGCCGACCCACACCTGGGTGCCGTCGTAGGCGCCGGCGAAGCCGTTGGACGAGGCCATCGCCCGCTCGCTCTGGTGGTCGGAGGCGTAGGTGGTGGCGGAGATGGTGCCGTCGTGGCCGCGGGTGCCTTCGAACAGCTCCTTGAGCCACGCCATGCGCTGGTCGCGGGTGATGGACGCGATCGTGCCGTCGACCAGCTTCAGATCCGTCTCCGTGACGCCTTCGAAGAGCGCCGGATCGGGCAGCTGGCGGTGCTCGTCGGGGGCGAGCGCGCGGGTCAGCTCCACCGCCTCGGCGACGAACGACTTCAGGCGGGCCGGCGTCAGCGACGTGGTGGAGTGGGAGGAGTAGCGGCCGTCGACGTACAGCTGGAGGCTGACGGAGCGGGAGGTGTCCTCCTGGACCTTCTCCAGCTCGCCGTCGCGGGCGGTGAACTCGACCTTGCGGGAGCGGGAGGCCGAGGCCCAGGCGCCCTGGGCGCCGGAGGACTGGGCGAGGCGGACAGCGTCCTGGGCGCGGGTCAGCAGCTCAGACATCGTCGCCTCCCACCACCAGCTCGGACACGAGCACGGTCGGGAGGCCCTGGCTCACCGGGACCCCTTGTCCGTCCTTGCCGCAGGTCCATCCTCCGGTGTCGAGTTTGGCGTCGTTGGCGGCCATGGTGACGGCCTTGAGCGCGGCGGGGCCGTTGCCGATGATGTTGCAGTCCTTGATGGGGGCCGTGACCTTGCCGCCTTCGACGAGCCAGCCGTTCTTCACATAGAAGGTGAAGTCGCCGGCGCCGATCTGGACCTGCCCGTTGGTGAAGGTCTCGGCGATGATCCCGTTGTCGACCGAGGCGATGATCTCCTCGGGGGTGTGTGGGCCGTCCTCCATGTAGGTGCAGCGCATGCGCGGCAGGGGCACGTGGCGGAAGCTCTGGCGTCGGCCCGAGCCGGTGGCGTCGACGCCGTAGTGGCGGGCCGAGATGCCGTCGTGGAGGTAGCTGGCGAGCTTGCCTTCCTCGACCAGCACGGTGCGTTCGCACTCGCGGCCCTCGTCGTCGAAGTTGAGCGCGCCGCGTTCGCCTTCGATGACGCCGCTGTCGACGATGGTGACGAAGTCGGGGGCGATCTGCTGACCCATCAGGTCGGCGTAGATGGAGACGCCCTTGCGGTTGAAGTCGGCCTCCAGGCCGTGGCCGATGGCCTCGTGCAGGAGGATGCCGCTGGCGCCCGCGGCGAGGATGACGGGCATGGTGCCGGCGGGGGGGCGGCGGGCGTCGAACAGGACCATGGTGCGGTCGACGGCCTGCTTGGCGACGAGGCGAAGCTGCTCCTCGGTGTACCAGTCGAAGCCGTGGCGTCCGGCGATGTTGGCGCCGCCGGACAGGGTCTCCCCGTCCTTCGTGGCGGTGACGCTCACCCAGAGGCGGGTGGCGGGCCGCAGGTCGGTGTGGACGTGCCCCTTGAGGTCGGCGACGAGCACGCGCTCCTCGGTGTCGTTCCACCAGATCTGGACCTTCGTGACGGCGGGGTCGAGCGCCTTGGCGTAGCCCTCGACCTGCTCGAGCACAGGGAGCTTGCTGGCGATGCCGACGTCGGCCCAGGGGACGGTGAGGTCGTAGAACTTCGGCGTCTCCTGGAAGTCGAACGCGACGGGCGCCTCGGCTCCTCCGCCGTGGGCGATGGACGCCGCGGTGCGGGCGGCCGCGAGCATGCTCTCGACGCTCAGGTCCTCGGTGAAGGCGTAGCCGGTCTGGTCGCCGACGACGACCCGGAGGCCGACGCCCTCGTCCACGCTGGAGTCGGCGCGGCTGATGATGCCGTCCTCCATCGAGATGGAGTTGCTGCGCCGGTACTGGAAGTACAGGTCGGCCAGGTCGGCGCCCCGGCTGCTCAACTCGGTCATGAGCCGGGACAGGGTCGGCTCGTCGATGCCGAACCACGTCAGGAACGGGTTGGGCGGGACGGGCGCCGCGGTCGTGCTGGCCGCGACGGCGCCGGTGGAGGCGCAGCCCGCGAGCCACGAAGGGATCGTCAAGGTGGCGGTGCCGGCGGCCCCGACCTTGAGGAAGTCACGTCGGTTGAGATGCTTCATAGGCCGGCGAGTGAAACACAAACCGCGCGCCTACGCGTGTGAAGAGTTGGTGAAGAGGGGAGGAGGGGGGCCTCACGCCTGGACTCCCGCCACAAATGGGGTGAGGTCGCCGACCCTGGCGGGGATGTGGCGGTGGATCCCGCCACAAGTGGGGTGAGGTCGCGGACCTTGGCGGGGATGTGGCGGTGGATCCCGCTACAACTGGGGTGAGGTCGCCGACCCTGGCGGGGATATGGCGGTGGATCCCGCCACAAGTGGGGTGAGGTCGTCGACCTGGGCGGATTGTGACGCTTGGCAGCAGTCACGGTGGGCCCTTGGGGCGGCTCAGCCCACCCTGGCGGCGGGGGTCCCCTGGGACGCCCCTGACCGCCGCAAGCGGCCCTCCATCGAGGCTGTCCCCCCGCCTCGCGTCACCCGGGGCAGTTTCGCGTCGGGTCGACCCATTAATCCCCGCGCCCTCCCTGAAGCCTCTTCCCTGCCGGTCGATGAGGGAACCGTGGAGGTTTCATGATCCGTCGTGCGCTCATCCCCCTCGTCCTGCTGCTCGCGGTGCCCGCGTCCGCCATGCAGATCGAGGCCAGTCGGCCGGAACTGTGTGTCCGGGCCGACTCCGTCGTCATTGCCGAAGTGACTTCCTACGAGGTCGTCTGGGCCGAAGGCGACGACGGCGGGATCCTCACCCGCGTCTGGTTCGCCCCCACGATGACCCTGCGCGGCGACGCCCCCGACACGGTCGAACTGCTCCTGCCCCGTGGCGAGATCGACGGCATCAAGTTCGAGGTCGAAGACACCCCCGTCCGCCCCGACCTGGACAAGCGCTACCTCCTCTTCCTCCAGAACGGCCCCGACGGAACCTCCTTCATCGTCGGCGGTGAGGCCGGCGCCATCCGCATCGCCGACCCCGGCGAGCTCAAGGGCGAGCGCTACATCGACGCCCTCGCCTCCGTGGGAGCCTGCAATGAATAAGCTTCGCGTCGCGGCGCTGCTGCTGCTGACCCCCGCCCTGGGCGCCTGGAACGGCCTCGGGGCCGACTGGACCTGGCAGGGCGCCCCCGTCGAGGATCCGTTCGCCTTCAACCCCGCCGGCTTCCCGGCGCCCGGCGGCTCCCCCAACGACTTCGCCGACGCCTTCTTCTCCGCCCAGGACCGCTGGTCCGACGCCGGCGGCGCCTTCGAGTACAACCCCGGGGCCGTCACCGACGCCTCCTCGTGGACGTACGACGACACCCTCATCGGCCAATACTTCGCCGGCTCCTACGAGGGCGGCTCCGGCACCCTCGCGGTCGCCCAGTCCTGGTCCGCCTCCGGCCAGATCGTCGACTGCGACATCCGCTTCTACGGCGAGAACGCCTGGGGTCCGATCCAGTGGTCCGCGAACGCCGACGGCGCCGGACCCGCCGAGTTCGACTTCGAGCTCGTCGCCGTCCACGAGCTCGGCCACTGCCTCGGCCTCGGCCACAGCGACGACGAAGAAGCCATCATGTACGCCTACGCGGCCCCCGGCACCGACATCGGCCACCGTGAGCTGACCGACGACGATATCGCCGGCCTCGTCGGCCTGTACGGCGCCGAGGAGTGCCTCGATCTGGACGGCGACGGCTTCTCCGCCGACCCCGACTGCGAGGACGAGCCCGACTGCGACGACACGCAGGAGACCGTGAACCCGGACGCCGAAGAGGTCTGTGACGGCTTCGACAACGACTGCGACGGCGAGTTCGACATGCCCTCGTGCTTCGAGGATCCCGACGACGGCAACGCCGACGAGTCGGACCCCGACGTCGAAGACCCCGAGCCCGACGTCGAGCCCCCCGACGAGGACGGCCTGCCCGACGACGAGGACGGCCTGCCCGACGACGAGGACGGCATCCCCGACGAAGGCTTCCCCGAGGACGGTGAGCCCGGTGAGCCGCCCGGCGACGTCCCCCCGCCCGCCGACAGCGATGGCGACGGCTGGGGCGACGACCTGGACTGCGCTCCCGACGACGGCGACGTCTACCCCGGCGCCCCCGAGCTGTGCGACGGCATCGACACCGACTGCGACGGCGACGTGCTCGACGAGGAGGACGTGGACGAGGACGGCGACGGCTTCACCCCCTGCGAGGGCGACTGCTTCGACTTCATCGACTTCTTCCACCCCGGCGCGTTTGAGTTCTGCGACGGCCTCGACAACGACTGCGACGGCGTCGTGGACGAGGGCATG
>PVBE010575336.1_pt1 | contig 11318 bp, 13 predicted proteins | sample 1631181 | NCBI WGS metagenome assembly PVBE01 (sample SAMN08397723, study PRJNA350692) | Marine metagenome, whole genome shotgun sequencing project. | isolation source: water | place: Pacific Ocean | collected 2012-04 | reverse complement strand
CGATAGTTAAAATATGATGCGCATTATTGGCATTAATCCAATCTATTGAACTCGCAAGCGTAGTAGTTTTGCCAGAACCAGTTGGTCCTGTAACCAACATTAAACCTCTTGGTCTTTGTAATAATTGTTGAACATCGGCCACACCATTGTCGCAAGAGCATTGGCAGTCGGTTTGAAGGAGGCTGTGAGTGAGATGCGCTCCCTCGTTCAGAATCCACGCCGTGAGCCCTTGTTTGCCAGCCAAAATTGATGACCACGTATTACTTCGTTGCAGCCAGCGATCGTTTTCTTACAGAGGAGGAGCCTCTGGAGGAAGTTCTCAAGGAAAGGAGACGTCACTACAAGGAACATGGCAAGGAAGTCGACTTCTGGCTTGTTCGACAACCGGCTTTTCTCAACGCATCACAGATGAAATCAATCCGCGATCAGCTTCCACAGCCTGCGGCAGCTGTGATCTCCACAGATTCCAATTTCATCACATTCATGAAACTCCGGCTGGAATTTGTTCTTGAGGGATGTTTTGAAGCACCAAGCCCTGAGATACCTGATGCCTTAGCGACATCCCGATCATGACTCTGTAGTTTTATTGGTATTGAAGATTGACATTTTACAAAGTTGATTGTTTTATTCTCGCAAGATGCAGTTCAGGTATTGATCAATTGCTCTTCAAGCAGCATGTTGAAATTCAGGAGTTGTTCGTCAGTGAGTTGTTGCCGTGAGTTTGCCTGTACATGGTGATGAAGAAAGTCTTTGGCTTGTTGCTGACTCCAATCAAGACGTTTTAGAATTTCATCACCTTGCGAAACCAGATCGGATCGACGGAGAGGAATCGCAGCGTGTTGAGGATCACTACCTGCTGAAAGATCGCGTAGTCGTTTGAGATAAGCCACAAGATCACTGAACCGGGTCAGGCGATGACGACTGGCATGACCAAAGGCTCGTTCGAGGTAGATCTTTTCACTGTCGCGGTCCCATCCCACCCTCTGGAGTTCGAGATCAATGGCAGTGAGCTCCTCACTCCAGTCCTCTGGATCGGTGGGTGACTCACTGGGTGGTTCCGGATCAATTGCACTCTCCAAGACCGTTGAACCATCTGCAGAACCCGTTGGCTGTGCCGATGGTGGCTGTACCGATGGCGGCTGTGTCATCGGTGTCTGCTTGGCTGGATCGGATGATGTTTGCGGCGAATGGGCAACACGCCGGATCGCTTCTGGCTGCTTGGTACCAGCCATTTGCATCCCCACGGCAACGCTCTGCTGCGAGGATGAGTTGACAGCCGTTTCGACCGGAGCTGTTTCAGAAGCAGCAAGCCTGGATCGAAGTCGGGAGAGTGCCTGGTCTTCAGCCTCTGCAGCGGTTCCACCCTCACCTAGAGCACTCCCGAGCGGCGTGGTCCCCTCATAGGCCTCAACAAGAACAACGCATCGGTCTGACGTCACATGGCAGAGCTGGGAGTGGGTGCGCATTCCACTGATCAATGCTTCCCATTTCTAGGCTGTGAAGATGGATACAGCCGCTCTGTCGTCACTCACTGCCTGGTTGGACGACGTCGACCAGCTGGGTGAACTGCTGCCGTTGTTGCCTGTGCTGGTGACTCTCGAGTTGATCCTTTCGGCGGATAATGCAATTGCTCTGGCAGCGATCGCTCGGGAGCAACGCGACCCACGACTCGAACGCCGTGCCTTGAATCTCGGCATCGTGATGGCGTTTGGCTTGCGTGTCGGACTGATCCTGATGGCGCAATACGTCCTCGCTTTTCCACCCATTCAGCTGATCGCAGGTGTCTACCTCATCTGGCTTTGTTTGAGTCACTGGACCAAGTCTGTTGAGCAAAACAGCGAAGGATCGGTTGAAACACCGTTTCAACCGATCCGATTCGGTCGGACCGTGCTGACTCTCGCAATTACGGATCTCGCCTTTTCGATCGACAGCGTCGCAGCCGCTGTTGCCATCAGTGATCAGTTGCTACTTGTGTTGACGGGTGCTCTGGTCGGTGTGGTTGCTTTGCGTTTCACCTCAGGTTTGTTTATTCGTTGGCTGCAGATTTATCCACGACTGGAAACAGCAGGATTCCTTGCTGTTGGATTCGTTGGTTTGAAATTGCTGGCGATGATGGCAATGCCAACCCTTCATCCTTCCGAACTGGTCACTCTCGCCGCCGTGGTTTGTTTGATGGTTTGGGGATTTTCTGTACGTGAGTCCTCCGCTGCAGAGGAGTCCTGATCAGATGCTCGTGGAGATCCGACAGACCGGCAGTGATCAACTTCTGGATCGCGTTGAACTGGATGAACCACCGTCGCCCGGCCGCTGGTTTCTGCATGAAGAAGACAGTTTTCTTGTGATGCAGCGCCGACACCGTTATCGCCTCCGTTCCGGTCGCTATCAGCTGAGTTCAGTCGTGCTGATGGTGAAACCCCAGAAGCGACCTGATGATGCACGCTGGTTTGAACACGGGTGGGTCATTGGTGATCCTGCCTGCCGTTTCAATGCCAGAAGTCCGCTGATGCGCTGCGCTGTGATTCCTGAAGGTCCATGCGAGCGTTGCATCCACCGGTCAGAGTGACATCGATGAAACGGGAACGTTGCTGGGTCTGGTTTCGTGGTGGTCTGAATCAGAAATCCCACTGGGAAGGTGGTTTCTATGCCACCACTGACGAGCAGGAAGGTGTTCTGATTCAACACGGTCACTATCGCGATACAAGGGTTCCTGCCTGGCGGGTGACCCAGCAGGAGCCGTCCGATCCACACGCTGCTCCTGAGATACCGGCCAATGCCGTTTGGAAAATCATCTGAGCAAGTTTCCTGCAAGCTCCGACATGGATCAGGCAGAAGTGGAAGGGCAGGCTTCTAAGGTGAAGGATTCGTCTCCAACACGATCGGCGAGTCCACTGCAACGGTCAATTCGCAGGTCGGTTTCGATGACCTGGGACTCGGTGAACCCCTTCTCAAGGCGCTGAGAGATAAAGGCTACGTTCATCCCTCGCCAATCCAGGAACAGGCCATTCCAGCTGTGATCCGTGGACGCGATGTCATGGCAGCAGCACAGACTGGCACAGGAAAAACGGCGGGATTCACCTTGCCGATGCTCGAACGACTGCGTCATGGCAGGCGCGCCGGACGTGGTCAGGTTCGATCGCTGGTGTTGACGCCCACCCGTGAACTGGCTGCTCAGGTCCATGAAAGTGTGCGTGCTTATGGGCATCACCTTCCCTTGAAGAGTGATGTGGTGTTCGGAGGAGTCAAGATCAATCCCCAGATTGATCGCCTTCAGGGAGGGGTTGATCTGCTTGTGGCGACTCCCGGCCGGTTGCTGGATCTCCATCAGCAGGGGGTTGTGCGGTTCGACAGGTTGGAATGTCTTGTTCTGGATGAAGCGGATCGCATGCTGGATATGGGATTCATTCATGACATCCGCAGATTGATTCGCCTCATGCCCGAGCAACGGCAAACGTTGTTGTTCTCTGCCACGTTCAGCCCACCGATCAGAAAGTTGGCCACCGGACTGCTGCATCAACCACTGCAGATTCAGGTCACGCCCGAAAATCAGACAGCCCGCTCTGTGGAGCAGGTTGTTCATCCCTGTGACATGAAACGGAAGCCACAACTTCTCAGTCATCTGATCAGAACTGGCAACTGGCGTCAGGTGCTGGTGTTTTCACGGACCAAGCACGGAGCAAACCGGGTTGCGGAAAAACTCAGCAAGGAAGGACTTGAAGCCGCTGCAATCCATGGCAACAAGAGTCAGGGAGCTCGCACCCGTGCGCTTCAGGGGTTCAAGCAGGGCAGTGTCCGGGTGCTTGTGGCGACGGACATTGCTGCACGTGGGATCGATATTCAGCAGTTGCCGCATGTGGTCAATCTCGATCTTCCCAACGTTGCCGAGGATTATGTCCATCGGATCGGTCGCACTGGTCGCGCCGGCGAAACAGGTCATGCCATTTCTCTCGTTGCTGCAGAAGAATCGCTCCTGCTCAAGGCGATCGAACGACTCACAGGCGAGCCCTTACGCAAGGAAAATGTGAAGGGGTTCGAGCCGACGGTTCTGAGCGCCCCGCCCCTTGACCTCGGCGGTGGCAAACGGCGAAGTCATCAACGCAGCAACCAAGGCAGTCGTCGCAGCGCTTCCGCCGTATCCCGCCAGCGCAGACGCTGAGAAACGCCATGGGAGATCCGGCTCAGTCAGCCAAGCGTGACACCAGCCTTGACCTGCAACTGCTGAATCAGAGCACGACCGCTGCTGCGACTTTTGCCTTCCAGCTGCGCTTCTCGAATCAGCAACGGACATCCCGAACTGCTCACGACCAGGCCTGCGTCACTGCACTCCAAAACGGTTCCAGGTTTGTGTTCACCGGTTGGCCAGCGGCTTAAAAACTGCTGTGCGGAATGACTGAGCTCATCTCTGAGCCTTTCAATCAAGGGTTCAGTGGCCAGCAACTTCAGCCTCTTGCCTCTCCAGAGAGTCACGGCACCAGGGAAAAGGCCCATCACCTTGCGGTGGATTGCCAGAGCTGAAGCGGACCAGTCGATCTGGAAGTCGCTTTTAACAAGCATCCGTGCATAAGTGACCTCCTGCGTCTGAGAGCGAACACCCAACCTCCTGAGTCGTTCCTCTTCGGGTCCGGCTCCCGCTTTTTCAATCCGTGGCATCGCCTCCACCATCAGTTCAGCTGTGAGCAGGCTCAGTCGACACGCGAGTTCGTGGGCATTCTCAAGCAATCCAATCTCAAGCTTCCTTTCGATGAGCACAGGACCGGTATCCAGTCCTTCCTCCATCGCCATCACGCCAACACCGGTCTGGGCATCACCTTCAAGGATCGACCATTGAATCGGCCCAGCTCCCCTCCACCTGGGCAGAAGCGAGCCATGGCCGTTCCAGCAGCCAAGCGGTGGTTGCGCCAGCACTTCTGCAGGCAGAATCTGGCCGAAAGCCACCACAACAGAAAGATCAGCACCGAGATTCGCAAGCTGCTGCTGGCAGTGATGATCCCGTCGGATTCGTTCCGGAGTGAATACCGGCAGTCCCAGTGTCAGAGATTTCTCTTTCACAGCTGAATGAATCAGCTGTCCACCTCTTCCTCGACGCCGGTCTGGCTGGGACACAACGCCGACAATCTGATGTCCGGCGCTGTGCAGAGCATCCAGAGTTGGCACTGCATAGGAGGGGGTGCCCCAGAACAGAATCTTCAAGGCCAATGATTCAGCAGAGAGTCTTCAGGCTTCACCGGTGATGGCCAGACCATCAACCCATACGTGAGGACTGACCCCTTGATGGGTGATCACCGATTTCGATTCAAGGTGGACAATGGAATGCAACAGCTCGCGGATATCACCAGCGACGGTTGCAGCTTCGACGGAAATCCGTTCCCCATCTCTGACCAGCCAGCCGTCAAAGGGAAGAGAGAAGGCTCCCTGACTGGCTTTGACACCGGCATGGAGAGCGCTGAGGCTTTCAATCAGGACGAAGCAGTCACGCGTTGTGGTGTGATCAAGGTGTTCGGCTCCAGTGGTCATGGACGGAGAGCGACTCACTTCCAACCAATCAGCTCCGACAGACACTTTGGCTCCCATACCTGCATGCCCTGTTGGATCCACTCCGAAATGGCGGGCTGTGGCTTCTGAATGCAGAAAGCTTTCCAGGCATCCTCCACGAATCAGAGGAAGGGCCCGAGTCGGGGTTCCTTCACCATCGAAGGGCATCGCTCCGACGTGAGCAGGGTGAAGACCGTTGTCAGTGAGATTGAAGAAGGGAACAGCAAGTTGATGGCCGATCGAGTCGGCCTTGCTGAGGCTGACACCGTCCAGAACGGCTCGGGCATTGAGCATGCTGCTGAATGAACCGATCAGATCCAGAAAGGCCTCCGGTGTGAAACACACGAGGTAGCGACCGGTGTCGATCGGCTGATAGTTGAGATGACTGATGGTGCGTTCAGCAGCCTCATTGATGCAACCGCTCAGATCGAGATCGCGACTGCCGAGAGCGACCCGCACTGCCCCCCCACTGCGAGGTTTGCGACCGGTTTCCTCAGCACGTGCCATCAGGAAAACACTCGCCTGTGTGCGCTGCGCCTGACGCAACGCACCTTCACTGTTCATGTAGATGCGTTCGCTGCTTCCCTCATTCATGGCGTTGTAAGGAAGCGTGCCAATTGCGGGATGACGGTCCAGAAGTTGTTGTTCAGCATCAAGCAGCTGCTTCAGAAGACACTGAATTCCCTGAGCATCCTGAATAGGACGATGAAGATCCGGTTCCGGGGCAGTGGCGAGTGGGGAAAAACCGGGAACATCGTCAGGATTACCGAAACAACTGGCTTGATGTGCACCCATCAGCGCTTTTTCAAGACCTGAATCGGAAAGATCGGAGGTGCTGGTGATTCCAACCAATCCCTGCTGATTCCAGACTCGAATCGTGATTGAACTGCGTTGTGCAGCCTTGAGCTGTTTGGCCTGACCGCGATCAACCTGAACCGATGCACTGCTGCTTCGACTGGCACCAAGATCCCATTTGAGAATGCCTTCACGACGTGCCAGAGCCTGAAGTTGATCCTGAAGTGTGGACACGTTGAGAGCTGCGCTTGTCATGGTCAGCGACCTCCCACAGTGATTGAATCCACTTTCACGTGGGGTTGACCAACGGTCACAAACACACTGCCGCTGACAGAACCGCAGTAGCCGGCTGCAAGTTCCAGGTCATCTGCACACATGGAAATCCTCGGCATGACTTCTTTTGCGTCACCGATGAGAGTGGCTCCTTTGACGGGCTGACCGAGTTCACCGTTCTGGATCAGATAACCCTCTTCAACGGAAAAGTTGAACTGACCGGTGGCACCGACGCTGCCGGCTCCCATTGATTTGCAATACAGCCCGTGGTCTACGGAGCTGATTAAATCGTTGATGCTGTGGGGACCAGCAGCGATGTAGGTGTTGCGCATGCGACTTGCCGCAGCAAATCCGTGGCTTTGTCGACGACCGCTGCCGGTGCGGGCGTGACCTGTTCGCATTTCACCGGCTCGGTCGCTCAGAAAGCACTGCAGAATCCCGTTTTCGATCAGAACGGTTCTCTGTGGTTCCATGCCTTCGTCATCCATGGAAATGGATCCGAATGCACCACCACTCATGCCTTCATCAATCGCTGTGACAGCGGAATGGGCAATGCTGTCTCCGATGCTGTCGGCAAAGGGTGTTGAACCACGTTCAACCTGAGTGGTTTCCAGAAGGTGACCGCAAGCCTCGTGGAAAATCACACCACCGAATCGATTGGCTAGAACCACCGGCATCTGCCCGCCATCGACGTAGTCGGCGCGGAGCATTTTGGCAGCGCTGTCACAGACCTCCTGAGCAGAAGCATCAACGTTCCAGTTGCAGAGGTCATCTGGACGGTCTGTACTTCCGTAACGACGGGCAATGCTGGATCGATGCTCACCATCAGCTGCAAGCACACTCAGTCCGCTGGACTGATGCAATCGGATGTCTCGGGCAAAGGTTCCATCACTGGCCGCCACAAGCACTTCCTGCCAGTCACGAGCGAAACTGCCCCGGCGCACATCGAGATGCTGGCCGAATTTCCCCAGACTCTGAGTGCCCTCGAGCAGCCGCTGAGTGATCGTGTTGAGATCTGGCGTGCTGTCTAGCCAGCTGTTTTTCGAGATTCCATAATCACGGAGCGTTCCCAGCCCGTCAAATCCGCTGGTGGAAGCAAGAGTTGATGCATCGAGCTGAAGCATGGCCAGAGCCTGAAGAAGAGCGTCCTTAAGACCTTGATCACTGAGATCATTCGTGCTGACGAAACCATCCCTCCCATCTCTGAACACGCGGATGCCAGCCCCCATCCCGAAAGAAGGACTCACGCTTGTGATCCTGTCCTGTTCAGCGAGAACGCCGAGATGATCAGTTCTTTCAAGAAACACCTCAACAAGATCAGCTCCTGCATTGGCTCCGAAATTCAGAAGGGTGTCGAGACGTTGACGCCAGGGGTGGTGGCCTGGGTCCAGATCATTGAACCCAGCCGGAGATTTTTGAAGAGTTGACTGCATCAGCGAACACTGGGCTGATAATTTTCACTCCGAACAGGAGACATCAGAAAAAGGGAGGCCATCTGCCATCCATTGGCAACCCAGTGGGGAAGTTTGCGAACAAATTTGAGTGGAGCAGATGCAGGGGTCTTATCCACCGAGTCGAGTGATTCGTTGTTGGTGACTATTTTTTCAAGACGCTCATAGAAACGAGGATTCTTGACGTCCAAAACAACTGGGAACACCCTCGCGGAAGTTTCATTGGTCTTGTCAATCACCATGCGGTCGTATTCACGGGCATCGAGCCCAAGTGCCTCATAAAATTCTTTTCTCGCAACGTCTCTCACGTACATCGTTGCAAAAACAGCCAGCAGGAAGAAGCGACACCAGAGCCTTGCACGAAGACCACGGACAGTGTCCGGCTGGGACTTCATCAAGGCATCAAAGAAGTCACCATGGCGGTTTTCGTCCTGACACCAGTTTTCAAAAAAGTTGAAAATAGGAAAGATTTTACTTTCAGGATTCTTTTCAAGATGCCTAAAAATTGCTATGTAACGCCAGTAGCCAATTTTTTCAGAAAGGTATGTGGCATAAAAAATAAACTTAGGCTTGAAAAAGGTGTATTTCTTGTTTGCAGTCAAAAAACCAAGGTCCAGTTGAAGACCAAAATCACTCATGGATTTGTTCAGGAAACCTGCATGTCTTGCTTCATCTCTGGCCATATGTGCAAAACATTCGGCAAGAAGAGGATTTTTTGCCTTGATGCGACGACTCAACTCTTTGTAGAGAAGAAATCCAGAAAACTCTGAAGTACAACTCTGTTCAAGGAACTCGATGAAAACGCGTCTTGTTTCCGGATCAAGTTTATCGGCAGCACCATCGAACTCTTCATTACGAACGAAGTGGTGACGGTTGTAGTCCTTGCGGAACTCCTCGCAGATCGCCTCAAGCTCAGCCTCATTGGGTCGGAGATCCATCTCCGCCATGGCTTCAAAGTCCGTTGTGTAGAAGCGCGGAGTCAGGATCGTGTCTTTGACCGGATCCTTCACGGCGACGCCGGAACCCCCGGTTTTTGCGGTATTCACAGCGGTGGGAGGCACCATCAGATCCAGCGTGTGTTCTCTTCATCGTAAATGCAGTCCCGACACAGTCGGGGCTGGGTGTAACCCATTGGATCAGTTACCTCCGAACCATTTCTGACCGTTCAGGCGCTGAAGCAATCGGGATTCCAATAAGGCCAGGTTGATGCGTTTCTCATCAATCAAGAACGACTCGAGCAGACTTGGATCTGAACCGGATTCCGCAAGAGCAATTGTTTTGCCGGAAGTGATCGCATCGGATGCAAAACAAAGCCAGAAACGTCGTTCAGCAGGTAAAACGCCCTGAACCATCCAACAAGCTCCTCCCACGACAGGTCTTTCGCCTTCAACAAGTTCGAGGCTGATCGGCGCACTCTCGCGCTCGGTCAATGACTTGGTGAGTGTCGGCAAAAAGTCTTCCTGTATGAATGTTGCAAAAGGCTTGTCTTCGGGCTTTTGTTTGGCGGCTGGTTTGGCTGGCTTGTCCGACTGGGCTGGCTTGTCCGGCTTGTCTGCTTTGGGCTGTTTTTCAGCTGTATCAGCCTTTGCGGGTTTGGCTGCTGGATCAGCCGCGGGCTTGTCAGCCTTGTCGGTATCGGCCTTGATCGGTTCCGCGGTCGCGGATGGCTTCTCTGCGCTTTCCGACTGAGCTGGCTTGTCTGCTTTGGATTGTTTTTCAGCTGTATCAGCCTCCGCGGGTTTGGCTGCTGGATCAGCCGCGGGCTTGTCAGCGGCAACTACTGCTTCGGTTTGCTCCGATGGTGCAGAGGCCTTCTGTTCTGCTGAACCCGCAGCTTTGGTTGCCGTATCTGGAACGGAACTTGTTTCCTGTTTTGGAGGAGTGTCGGGGGTTTCGCTCACCGAACCTGTTTCGCTCGCGGGACTGTAGACAGCCCGGTGCACCTCTCACCAGTTTCACCAATCTGTTGGAAGCGGCTGATTCCAGTCTTCGCTTGATGTTGTTGAAGTCTGAACAGACTGCGCGGCAACACTTTCTCTGGGGTCGGTACCGGCGTCACTGCTCTTGGACGCACGTCCGGTTCTGATCACCCTGAACGGCACTGAAACAGTAGGAGCAGGTTCATGCACGTCTCTCTGAGGCCACGGCATTGTTGCCGCTGTGGTGGAGGTGTGATGCGTTTCCTGCTCAGACGATTCTTGTTGCCATGCAAAGGGGCGACGAACTTCTCTTTGCATGGACTGTTGTGATGACGATCCTGCCGCCAGAACCCCTCCAGATCCAAGAACGGCTCCCGAGGTGGCGGCAACAGCCATCCAGACCCCAATGGGCAGCTTGGGTAACTCCCAGGTGAGAATGCGCAGACCGCCAGCCTTGCCGAGATTGAGTCCACCAATGAGCAAGGTGAGCAACAGTGGCGAAAGACAGGGGATCAGCAGAAGGCGTTGAAGAGGTGTCATGACAGAGGCCCCTGCCAACGCTTCTGATCGGTGAGGGACTCACCTAACGAATCAAAAAGCCGCATCACCAGAAAATCAAGCATGTCGTCGATGCTTTCAGGCTGTGTGTACCAGGCCGGAATTGGTGGAGCAATTCTTGCTCCCGCTTCAGCGAGTGTGGTGAGGTTGCGTAAATGCAAGAGATTCCATGGCATTTCCCGCGGTGCGATCACGAGAGGGCGCCCCTCCTTGAGATGAACATCCGCGCAACGCTCAAGCAGGTCACCTGCAAGACCAGCAGCCAGGCGCCCGACAGTTCCCATGGAGCAAGGCACCACCACCATTCCCCTGGTTGGAACGCTTCCACTCGCGACAACAGCCGATTGATCATTCCACCGATGACAAATCAGCTCTCCTTCAGTGACTCCAAGCCTTTCCCTCCAGAAACGTTCCTGAAGTCGGGGATCAACTGGAACAGAAATCGACCGTTCAGCCCTCCAGACGCCGTGGGCCCCTCGACTGAGGATCACATGCACGCTGAGACCACGGCGCAACATGCATTGCAGTGTGCGTTCAGCTAACTGCTGGGCGGAAGCACCGCTGATACCGATCACATAGGGAGTCATTCCTCGCAAACAGCCACCGGCAGAGGATCATCTGAACGAGCTGCAGTGGAAGAAACCACCTCGAGATCAATCTGATTTCTCAGAACATCAACCTTCAGTACCTTCACTTCGACGGTGTCACCCAATTGATAAACACGCCTGCTTCTACGACCAACAAGACGGTTCTGTCTTGAACGGTATTCATACCAGTCGTCATTCAGTGAGCT
>PVBE012224997.1_pt1 | contig 11319 bp, 4 predicted proteins | sample 1631181 | NCBI WGS metagenome assembly PVBE01 (sample SAMN08397723, study PRJNA350692) | Marine metagenome, whole genome shotgun sequencing project. | isolation source: water | place: Pacific Ocean | collected 2012-04 | reverse complement strand
TGAGCCGACCCAGAGAGTTCGACTCAGGCCCGTCGTAAGCGAAGAAATGTCCTGATTCGATCACCAGATCTACGGGAAGAGTCCTCGAGTCGCCCTGCCGGTAGCCGATCTTGACGTAGTCGGTTTCCTTACCCTGGAACTCACGCTTGGACCTCTCTACGACCCGCCCCACTCCGTCACGGCGGTGAACGACGAGGTATCCCTCGATCAAATCCTCCTTGCGGAGCCGGCCTTCGCCCAATTTCGCGTTCGCCTATTCGTCCGTACGGACGGTCTCGCCGCCATGCTTCGTCAGACGCGGACGAATCTTGACCCGTTGAGGGCTCCTGTATAGACGTGCGCCGCCTGTGCTCCACAAGAAAGCCTCACCAGGCTCCAAACCTGCGAATCTGCCGGGCAATATCGCGTCGAAGTCACCGTTGTACCTCTGGAGGTGACGCACCCAATTGGGCGACGTCATCTTGTGGGCAATGACCACCGTGCTGAGCTCGATCACTACGGGCGGCAAGGAAGGCGGATCCTGGGAGGCGATGACGAGGGTGACGCCCTTATGGCGCATTTCTCTAACCGCCTCCTCGATGGCGTTCGACAAGTTCGTTGCCTTCATGTACTTGTGTGCTTCGTCGAATACGATCATCTTGTTGAAGGAAGTGCCACCACCATCACGTCCCGTTTCTGCGAACCGGTTGAGCAACACCATGAAAAGGGCCAGTGCCTCGGTCTGCTCGATATGCGGGTCCCTGATGTCCACGATCACCAAGCGGCCTGCGGCCATGGTTTCGGACACGGGAGCGCCGTCATCTAGATAACGCTCAACGAAATCAAGGCGGAACTGGGCAATCTGACGTTGGGTCTCCGACATTCTCGCCGTTTCGATTCCTGAACGCAGTTCTCCCAGATCGAAATCGGCTCCAAGCCCCTGCAGCACTTGCTGCATCGACTTGGCATACATCTGGTTGCCGCCTTCGATCCCCATGAGGAGTTTCCAGTCGCTGATGGTCAACTCACTTGGAGCAAGTGCCAACTCGCGTACTTCGCAACCGGGATAATCGGGGGTGCGGTCATCCAATTGATTCTTGGGAACGAGCACGATCACGTCGAGTTCGGCGGACGAATCGATCCCTCGCTCCCGGAACCAGTCTTCTTCGTTGTCGGTCGGATGGGCCATCGAGCCGTATTCGGAGACGTAGTTCGCATCCTTGGAGTAGTGGAACACCGCCGTTGCGAGGGGCCGGGGCAATTTGCCGAGGTTTGGCTTCCTGATTAGTCCTGATTCGATGATCGAGCCGAGGCCGTAACTCTTTCCTGAACCCTGGACTCCAAACACGGATAGGACGTTGGTGCCACCTAGGTCCAGGGCGATGTCCTGGCCGGTACTCCCCTGCTGGGTAGCCACGATCGACAACTGAGAGTTGCCGGGCCCGTGGCCGATGACATCGACGCTTCCCGACTCGAAGGTGCCTTCCGGGTCATCCGAAGGCTCCTCCTGTGTTTCCTCATCCTCTTCTGACGGGATCGGTTCATCGTCGGCCTCCGCTGGACCCTGTTCCTCTTCGGTCACGAGCGGCTCGAACTCGATTTCGTGTCCTGTCGCTCCGAAGACGGTGCGCATGTAGTCGCCCTGCAGGATTGGTGGTGTGGGGAATCGCCCCGAGGTGCCAAGCACACTTCGAATGGCATCGGCACCGAGAACGTCGATGGTTACACCACTCTTCTCTTCGGAGAATCGGTCGGCACCCGCCGGGTCGAAGACGAGACCTCTGGGTACAACCGAGAGTTTGTATCCAGAAGCGAGCGATTCAACGAAGTCGACCAGTTCCCTCGATTCGGACTCGTCCAGGAACTCGTAACGTCGGGCACGTTCGAGACGTTCACGCAGAAGCGCCGTCAGTCGTCGTAGTTTCAGGGCCGCTGCTAGCGATCCGTGTCGGTCTCGCAGGGGATGGCCGAAGAGGCGGTTGCGAACGGATATCACGGAGTTGGACAACTGCGCGATCATCTTGTCGGTCAGTTCGTCGGGGAGTTGGCCGTCGAGCCCGGTCCTGACCTTGACCTCGATCACCGTGACCATGATGGTTCTGCTAGCGGGATCAAGCCTGACGACCATGAGGTCGGAGCGTTGCAAGGACGATATTTCACCGCGCAGGTACGCGTCATCGACAAGGTCCGGGTACTCGTCTAGGGGCACCAGCAACGCGTGCTTCAGAAATCCTTCTTTGCTAAGGAAGTGCGACGCGAGAGCTAGAGAAACCGCCTCGGGCACCTTGGGGCCCTTCATGAGGAGTCGCAATCCGAGACCTGCCCCTAACAGGTGCAGCCCTCGGAGGAGAATCTGGCCTTCCGAGTCGGAAAGTTCGAGGTCGAAGGTTCGATTCGCGACCTTCATCATCGGTGCGGCCTGTTCACTTCGCATCCGAGTGGAGATGACGATGTTGTGAGATTCGCCGAAGTCGCGCGCTCGGCGGGAATCCACCACGAAACTTTCGGTGTCTTCGGCTTCGCCGCTCCGGGCGGAATCGAAATAGTCGTCGGAGAAGATGGGATCGACGATGATCACCCAGTCCGACGACTGGTGCACTGCGTCGAGTAGGGCTCTGTCCGCGGGCTCCAAAGCAAGGGAGATTCCAATCACCGCCGAAGGATCGAGGTCGCCCGAACGTGCGGTGACGCCGTAAGTGTGAGCACCCAGCGCCCGTTCAACCGTGCGAGATGAGTTTGGGTCCACGGCCAGGTAAGTCCTCCAGCGCGGCGTTCCAGACGAATGGGAGTCGCCGATGTCGAAATCGTCTATAGGCGAACAAAGCAGACCGTTGCCGAACACCGATCTCGAGCTCCAACCAACATGTACTGGAACGACGTCCGTCTTGAAGAAGTCGAGGAAGAGAGTCACGTGGGCGCCGTATCGTCCGGGCGCACGAACCAAGTCCGCGGTTTCGTGCTTGCTGAAACTGAAGGTTGGTCGAAGAGGATCCGTGCTGGCACGGCTCAACCGGTTTATTGCCTTGCGGCTGCCAGGATGTGAGCCGCTCGGGTCGCTCATCAAATCGTCCAAAGCGGACCCGAACGTAGGATCACTGCGATCACCGAACAGTCGAACGATGAACCTCATTGGTCGTTCGTACTCGTCAACTATTCTCGCCAAGATCTTGACGATGGATGCGCCCTCGCCTGGGTGAACGGCATTGAGGACCAGCGTGTCGACATAGGGATGCGAACCGAGATACGCGTCGATGCGTTTCTGTATCTCCTTCTCGCCTTGCGGTCGGAGATCCTTTTTCGAGACGTCAAGCCAATCCAACAGGTCGGATTCGATCTGATCCCGAGTCGGGGAATCTCCTGAAGTCCACATTCCCCAGTGCCCGTTGAGGTTGCATCGGAACCGGAGGAACTTCCCGCCGTGGGTCACCACCAAGGGCAGGTCACCACCTTGAACGTTGGGGAGAACTTCTTTCAGTTCTTCGGCTTCCGCCTCAAGATCCTCCCGATCCAAATTTCGGGACTCTTGCAGCCACGCTTCGGCCGCAACTGCAAGTTCGAGAATCCAGGCCAACCGAATCGGGTGAGTTGGTGCCAACAGTACCGCTTGAGTCTCGCCCTCTGATTCGACGATCAAGCGGTCGGTGGTGAGGAGTTCTTCGAGCACACGGCCTTGGGACCTCACCACGAGGTCCGACCAGAGGTTCACATAACTTTGGATCACTACGCGGGCCTGCAGGATGTCCGCCAGGAGGCAGTTGGGGCTGAACTCGGCACCCGTCACTCTTTCGATGGCGGGATTTGCGGTCGAGAGATGCTGCAGGACCTCCTCCCTGACATCCAGGTACGGCTCGAGTTCGTTGAGCGAATGGCTGAATGGCACGATATGGAATTCGGGTTCATCCTCGTCGAGGTCCAGCGATAGGGCCCGGGTGCCACGCGGATCACCCAGCAACGTGCTTTCCATTTCGGCCAGTCGTGTAGTGACCTCGATAATTCGGGCCACCTTCTTCTTGCCTGCGGGGAACACGATCTTGAGTCCTGACAGATAGGTCAGGCTCGCATCGGCCGACTCGTCGAATTGGGCGATCAGATTTGGGTGGCTTGCTTCATTCCCGGCGTTTACCGATGCAACCACCGCCTCGAACACGCTTCCGACGGCTTCTTCCTCCCCCTTCGGACTCGTGACATCGCCGACCCGAAAATATTCGCTCTCGTCTTCAGCCAACGTTTCACCGCTGCTGCCGATCAGGGAAAGGCGGAACTTGTAGAGACCCTGGCCGATTTGTCCATCTTCCTCACCGAAATGGAGCGTTCTCTTGAACGTTCCTTTCGCCGTTCTTGTGCTCGGTGAACTCTTCCGCTTCTCGACCCCGATCGCTTCCGAACCAGCGCCGGAATCGACGTGTTGGAGAACCTCTAGGAGGATCTTGGAGTCGGGGAAATGAATGAGTGGTGGTTGGCATTTGTATTCCACACCTATGGAGGCCTTCGTTCGATCAATCGTCCGCTGCTCCCCTGCTTCGATCGGAGCAAACTGGCCAATGAGTCTGCTGACAGAGAACTCCTTGACTTCAGACTCGCCATCCTTGGACAGTCCCCATACGTCGAAGTCAACTAGTTCGCTTCGCTTTCGCACCTGACCTGCCAAGTCCTTGGCGTTCTCCGGCCTGTCTTCGAGGATTTCCAGGAACTCCGCTCTCACCTCATCGGCGTTGTCTCCACCAACCGGCATATGGGCTACACGCAGGCGAGGGTCGGTCGGTTCCAAGAGGTCCTGTACCTGTACCGCATTGAGGTGCATGCGACGCTTCCGTTCGCGGTCCGAAAGGTCAGTAGCTCCAATCTGACCGTCGGGTAGCAGCCCGAGGTTCGCTAGAGCATTCCCCACCGCTTTCTTGACATCTTCCGGGTCACTATTCGCGGCTTCATCTACCTCGATGACGAAGTCGATAAGGTCCGAGTAGCCGACGTCAGCCACGTCGAGGCTCCGAGCTAAGTCCCCGATCGACTTGGCGACTTCCGCCAGTTCCGGATGGTTGCCTTTCAGACGTCTCAGTGCACTGTCGTAAGTACCCTCGCCAAGATCCCTCATATCGAGGACCTTGAATGTTGCCTCGTTGAAACTGTCCTCTACTGCATGCAGTTCGTTCGGCGGCACGAAGACGACCAATACCCCTTCTTCTAAGTTCCGCCGTTCGACGATGAAGGTTGCGGTCTTCTCGTGGGATTCGGTCGGAGCCTGGGAGAGGAGGTACGCCTGATCCGGTGAACTCAACTCAGCCGTCACCCGAAGGCACACGGCGGCCATCACACTGGCGGGGAGGTCGTCGATTCTTATGCATTGACCGGGGCCGCTGACATGGACCGCGTTCAGCACCCGTTCGACGGCTAGATCGACCAGAAGGTCCTGGGCCGAGACCGTCATCGGAGCCTTATCCTCGGCTGGATCCTCTGGGAGAGGAAGGCGTCCGACTGGTCGACGTAAAGGCCAGTTTGTCGAAGCCGTGCCAAGAACGTCTCCTTGTTGTCCCTCATCGCCTGAACAGCGCCGAGGTCATCTTCCAACGCTCTCGGCGGTCGGACGATCAGCAGGCCGTATCGGTTTTCGAGGCGTTCTATGAGTTGATCGATTCGGATTGGTCGGACGTCGGGAACCCCGTTGGATCCGAATTGCACGAACGAGATTAGAACGATGGTTTCGAGAAGGGCCGGGCTGAGCGCCAACCGGCGAGGACGCTTATTACCACCGGTTGGTGCAAGCATGGTTCCGTCGACAGCGTTCTTTGCGAACACGGAGTCGAACAAGTCGATGTTGTATTTCCACCACCGCTTCTCACCATCCTCGAACAGGATCGACATGTAACAATCGAACCCATTGGACCCCAGGGCCATGTATCGGTCCCGTGACTCTATGGTCCACTCTCTTTCCTCACCGCTGCGGGCCTCGATGAGTTGGTCGATTCGACGCTGGGCCCATACGTCAAGAGATTCTCGGTGCTGCCCGCTCGCGATCTTGGCGATCTTTAGCAAGTCACCGGTATCGAAGTTCTTGTCGCTGTTCTCGGTTGCTTTGGCGAACTCGAGAAGTTTCCGCAATCTCCAATGCGACTTCACGTAGTAGAAGAGTTGGTCTTCGATCTGTTTCCAGGACTTCTCTGCGAGTTTCGCCACACCCGACCCAGCATCTTCGCCGCAGTCGACCACCATCTCGGGTACGAGGCGGCATCGGTTGTCGTCCATGCATTCGCATTCGCGTTCCGTATCGGGTTCCGATTCGATCCGAGCAACCAGGGCGAACGTTTGGAGGAGGTAGAGGCCCAGGTAGAGCATGGTGATCCGACGAATGTGATCCAGTACGGCCACCCGGGGAATCTCATCCTTGTAGGCCAGGACGGCCCGAAGATCATCGCAATACATCCGTCCGTACTTCCCGCAGAGAGGATTCGCTCCTGCACTTCGCGAGCCACCAACTACCTGGTCGTCCGGTTCGTGTCCACCAAGCACTGCTAATGCGTAGGAGGGAAGGTCGTTGAAACCCTCGCTCCCGGATTCTGGACCCCTCAACCAATCGAGCAAGTCGCTTCGAAGAGTTCCGCCCTCCTCCTGGATCCAACGGAGAGCGATTGCCGAGGCGCCGCCTTCGTCGTGTTTGGTGTTTCGAAGCTTGGTGGCGGCCAGGTGAACTGGCCGAGCGACCGTATAGTCGCCCTTCTTCCCTGCCTTTGCGAGGGTCTTGAGGAGATCCGCTCTAAGCCAAGATTCTGCGATACCAGAACCAGGCTCGAACCCCGCAAACCCAAGACCCTTGCTCTGGATCACAGATGCGATATCCGCTACGTACTGATGGGGATCCGAACGAGGAGCGATCTTCTGGTCGTCGTGCTCGAGCCGTACCCACAGTTCGGTCAGCACCATGTCAGGGATCACGGCCCTCTGGGCGGGTACGAGTAGTGGGTCGAGTTTGAACTCACTGTGTGGCTTAGGAAGGGTCACGACGCACTCCGTACGTTGACTCTCCCGACATCGTCCACGGCGATCCTGTATCTATGGCCCTCTTCCGATCGAAGTAGCAGTTCCATCGAGGACATCGCTGCGACCCGTTGTTTGAACGACTCAAGACTCAGCCATGCGCCACGGAGGTCTTCGCGGCTCGGCGTGTATCCGGCTCTCATTCGCATCAAGACCTCGTAGACGTCGACGGTGATGTCGAGTTCCAGGGTCCGGTTCTCCCCAGAGGTGAAACGCAGAAGTCTCGGTCCGTGCTCGAAGAACTCCGACCCAGATCCTTCGTCGAATGCGGTCGTTTCGAAGGCTTCGACCGGCTGGGTTACGAAACTTCGATCACGTGCCTTGAGGTCACTGACGAGGCGAACGGCTACCGACTCCGTGTACCCAGGGAGCCCTTCGCTGGCGCTTATCGCTTCCGAGATCTCCGAATTCGCGATCTCGAGTTCATCGGGTTCGCCTTCGAGGAGCGACAGGAAGGCGCCCAGGTATTCGTACGGCAGCATCTTGAGCACATTCGGGTCCTCGGTTTCCACGAAGAGTTTGCGGCGAAGGGAAGCCTGGACGTATCGAAGCGTGTCCTCGTCCCCGTTGGTCTCGAAAGCAAGTAGTTGCTCGATAAGTGCTCGGTCGCTCGTCGGTGCACCATCAGGGGCGGGGTGCAACCCATTCACCTTCCGTAGCCATAGCCGTCCGTCGATTTCAGGTTGTGGCTCCTGGGCAACATCCAGGAGTCCGATCTCGCGCATCAGACGATCTTCCCGTGCTACTGGGTCACTGCCTCGGACACCAGCGAAGAGCCGGTTGTACAGGTGGCCATCCAGTAGGGCTCGGTGGTCTTCCTGCTTGGAGGAATCGATGAGTTGCCGACATGTCCGGTTCCCTGTGAACAGGAAACTAAGGGCCGAAAGGAGGTCACGTGTGGTGAGATGGATCCGACCTCTGAGACGTACCACGTCGAGGGTTCCTCTTACACGTTCGATGACCCTCTGTCCGAGTACAGGGTGTCGAAACGTTTCGGCGTTGGTCCGGGAAGGGCACCTTTCGGCGGCCGGGCAGCCCGTGCAGTCCTCCCAGAGTCGATCATCGGAGAGTCGCGAGGCCAGTTGCCCTACCAGATTGCTCGAGCCTGGGCCTGTCAGCGTGCGCTTGTTCAGATTGATCAAGGTGAGCCACCCAGGCACGCCTTCCTTTCCGCCCCTCAGTAATTCGTCAACGTGCCTTTCGAGATCGGGATGGATGTCACTGCGCTCGGTTAGGAAATCAACCAAGCGGCCTTCGTTGATCGCGATGAGGGCGGTCTCGGTGGGCGTGGGGTTCGAATCTCCGCAGTTCTGGAAAGGTTCGAAGAACGCCGAAAGGACATCTTCGTTCAGCGTGCCTTCGACGTCCTGGGAGCCATCCCAATTGGTGTGGTAGGTCCAATCGTTGGTGGTCAGCGTGGAGCCGTTCCCCTGCCTCCTCCATCGCGTTTCGCTCCGTGCTCTTCGACGAGTGTTGTCTCGAGGTTCCTTACGAAAGCGGTCTTGCCATCGCCGGCGTTCCCGGTGATGATGACTAGGGCGAACGAACCATTGATGACCTCTGGCCGAAGGGTCCGGTCCAGGTCGGTTTCGACGTAGAGCCATTGGGCGAAGGGGTCCTCTAGCCAGCGAGTTCCGGCGTTGTCGTTCCCTTGCGAGAAGAACTTCATGATGTGTTTGACGTAGCGATTCCCTTCGGAAACGGATTCGAACGGCGGAGGAGCCGACACCCGGACGGCGGGCGTTTCCTCCAAGATTTCCTTCAATCGCGCAGCGGCATCCTCGGCGGATGGTCGATGTTCGGGTCGTTCATCGAGCATCTCTTCGATTAGGCCCGTCAAGGAGAAACTGAAGCGTTGGCTGTTGTCTTTCAGCCAGGAGGACGCCTTGCTGTGATCGTTCGGGTCGGCGAGAGGTGCGTGAGCGAGCAGCTCCACCAAACAGACCCCGGTCGACCAGACATCTGATGCGGGCGCCCACGGGTCCGGGTTCACCTTGGAGACTTCCGGTGCCTTGTAACCCGGTGTTCCAAGAACGCTGGTGTCGTCCAACGCATTCGTGCTCACGTTGAAGTCGATGATCTTGACCGTTCCAGTATCGCTTTCGATGAGGATGTTTCCGGGCTTGACATCACGGTGGATGATTCCTTGATCGTGCAGGTAGGCGAGGCCGTCGAGGATCTCACTTCCGATTTCCAAGATTCGAGTAGGCGCAAGTCTTTGGCCCAGGAATTCGCCAAGGTCGGAGCCGTGGACCCAGTTCATGAGCAAGAACGTTGCGTGGAAGGTTCGAGTTGGTCCGGTCTGCTGCCTGCGCTTAACCCTGTGCATTTCTTGCAACGCCCGAGGTATCACGAGGTTCCTGTGAGTTAGGGACTCCATGAGACGGAACTCTTCAACGGGATCGATCAGTTCCTCGTATTCGGGCTTGATGAACTTCGCGCTTTGGTCGATCTGGGTCAACGTGTCCCAGATTCTGTAGACGTAAGACAGGCCCCCTTCTTTCACCTCAGAGATCACCCACCTTCCATCCAATGTGTCGCCGACTTCGAAGGGCCACGGCGTTTTCGTCGGCTCGGTTAGAAGTTCATGAACTTCCCCAGCGTTGCTCGGCCGCTCCTCCGGCGAATCGGCAAGACACCTATCCAGCACTTCGGCCAGTTTCTCGCCCCCGGTCGCCGGATCTTCGGCGTTGTCCAGGAGGTGACGCAGGACCTTCGCAGCGGAGTAGACGTCCGACCTCTCGCTAGCAGCGAACGGGTCCAAGATGACTTCGGGAGCCGCGTACTCGTCATCGAGATCATCCGGCACCATCAACCCTGTAATGGTCTCCATGTTGGGCGCCCGGGCGAAGTCGAAGTCGGAGAACTTGACCATTTCGCCATTCAGCCAGATGGACGCCGGTCGGATATTTCGGTGAATGAACTCGTTCATGTGAAGTTCGCCGAGCGCCTTGAAGACCAATCGGGCGTATTCGTAGACGAGATCGACCGGTATCGCCTCGCCGAGCAGCAAGCCAAGAAACGACGTTCCTTCCGGATAAGGAGCGCTTACGACCACATAAGACTCCTCCCGACGCACAGTGCACGACACCACTAGATGGGGATTCTGCGTCATTAGGGCCTCTACGACAGATGCATCACGGGTTGCGCGATCGATTCGCGCCTGTTTCTCCTCATCGTCGGCGAGCAGGTCCAAAGGGAAGCGTTTCAGGCGGTACTTCTTCTTGTTCCCGAAGAACTGCATGGTGGCAGTCCAAATCTCCGAGCCATCACTCCGTTCTTCCTCGAGGTCTTCTAGTTCGAATTCCCCGAACGCACTCGTTTCGATTTCTTGAACGGCACCCTTGAGATGCTCATAGATGGTCCTTGCCGCGTTGGGATCCTCCGGGGGCATTTGGGCCTGAGGATTCCGCGGGTCCTTCTCGAGCCGTTCAAGGAGGCCTCCGGCCGTGACCGTGTGTTGAATGGATTTCGTCTTCGGTGGAAAGCTCGGTGCAGTTGCGTCATCGCCGCTGGGGTCGACGACTACGACGATGTAGTCGATGTGGAACTTCTTGACGTCGGTGTTCTTCCTGATCCACGAGTCGAGCTTTTTCCCTTTCGATTCCGTCACGCCGACCGGCGCGCTCTGAACCCAATCGCCACGGCCAAACTGGTTCGGCATCAGCCATTTTTTGTCGCTGCCGCGTATCGGCCCGGCCCAGTACTTCACTTCGATCAGGTAGCCGTATCCCGAGGTCGATAGCGCTATTGCGTCGCATTCACGCCACCTATCCCCACCATCGGGAAAGCTCACGTTGGAGAGGACGAACCAATCGGCGTCCGGGTCTTCAAATTTGTCGCGCAACATTCTTGCGACCAGGCGTTCACCTTCGTTGACGACCCTGTCGTATTCAAAGAACGGCATCACGCAACCCGCATCGAACGTCACCTTCTATTGAGGTAGAAGACCGTACCCACTCCAGTGACTATTGTCACTTCCCTACCTATCAGTCGCCCGTAGATGCTTTCGCTACGGGTTCCTCGAGGTTGGAAGCATGAGGTTCGTGGTGGTCGCTGGCCTGGCCGCCTGCCAACTCGACGAGTGTCGTTTGCGAGAATGGGCCCTCATGGAACAGCATCCGGAGGCCGTCGACGAGCGCACGTCTCGACGAATGAGGAACGTCCGAAGATCAGGGTCGGACGCCGAACTTCGGCTGCGGCGCGAGTTGCACCGGAGCCGTCTGCGCTACCAGGTCGACTTTCGGGGTCTTCCGGGCAGTCCGGACGTCGCATTCACACGGGCAAAGATCGCCGTGTTCGTCGACGGGT
>PVBE012012351.1_pt1 | contig 11319 bp, 10 predicted proteins | sample 1631181 | NCBI WGS metagenome assembly PVBE01 (sample SAMN08397723, study PRJNA350692) | Marine metagenome, whole genome shotgun sequencing project. | isolation source: water | place: Pacific Ocean | collected 2012-04 | reverse complement strand
CGTTGTTGTCAGTAACAACAACTCCGTAGCTACTCACTTGGTCTTTGGGGACTCTTTTTGTTACCAAGCTGGCCATTGCGCCTTTCTCTCGATGTCGCCTTACTGCTTCTGATAAGTCGAGATCAATGAGTGCATCGCCGCACAGCACAACGAAGGTGTCATCGAAGAAATTCTGAAAGTCTTGGATTTTCTTGAGTCCACCAGCCGAGCCAAAGGCATCACCAATGAACTCTCCTTCTTCGATTCTTCCTTCAAAGCTGTAAGCGATCTCAACGCCAAAGCGCTGGCCATCTCGGAAGTAGTTCTCAATTTCCTCTGCTAGGTGTGAAACATTCACCATGACTTCTTTGAAGCCATGCTCCTTGAGCAGTTCCAGCAGAAACTCCATCACTGGTTTCTGCAGGATGGGGATCATCGGCTTGGGGATCACGTGGGTGATCGGCTGGACACGCGTCCCTTTGCCGGCCGCCAGGATCATCGCCTTCATTGGCGTTGTTAAGCCTTAGGTCGATTAGCAACCTTAGACGGCCACTCAGGCCACCATCGCAGCATCGGCCGGCATGGCATCTGGCACGTCAAGACTCTTGATCGGTAGTTGAGCCACACTTCCAGGCGCCAGTAAACGCTTGAGCCGAATGGGGGCGTAAAGGAAGTCTTTTTGTTCCAGTTCCAACTTCCCTTGCGAGGAAAGAAATAGCAGGGCCCAGAACACGCCCACTCGATCGGTGTCCAGGTCGGCAGCAGCAGCTTGTCGCCAATGTCCAACCAAGGTTTCGAAATCGACCCAATGCAAAGCCTGATCCCAGTTGTTGAGGAAAACGCCTAGAGCTGCAGTGGTTTCTGGAAGTTTTTCTCTGTGAGCGAGTGCGGTGACTTGGGCAATGGCTTCCCTCTCGCTATAGCGCTTAGTGCGTTGGCGTCGTCGTTGTTGCAACTCGTCGGTCTCCAGCTGTTCAGCAATGGATTCCAGCTGCTCAATTAACTCCCCGAGCGTTACAGGACGTCTAAGCGGTGGGGGGGCGACAGGGCGCCGACGCAGATGCCGCTCTGGGCGCTTGGGAAGAGCAAAACTGTCATCAAGCCAGCCTTGTTCAGCCAGCTCGGCGTCGAAACCTTCTTCCAGTAATGGTTCTGGTGGAAAGGTTTGCGCTTCTAAGACCTCTGCCTTGAGTCCAACCAGAACAGAAGCGGCCAGAAAGGCTTCGCTGCTGTCGGCGAGATCCCTCTCATAGCTGCCTCCCAGTCGATTCACCTGATCGGCGATTTGGCGGGGGATCTCAATGCGTTGTCTGAGCTGATCGAGGAATCCATCCACAACAGCGATGACATCCACATCCCATGGATCCAGTTCACCTTTGACAGCAGCGTCCTGCAGGAGGCGTATGGCAAGGCGGGCGCCGGAATCAGCTCCTCTGATTAGCCCGTCATCCGGCAAGGTGAACGTCTCTTTTTCTGCAAGTTATCGAGCCTCTGGCAGGGATGCCAGTGTTTGATTGGATTAATTGAACTGTTAATTAGCTTTCTGCATCAACATTGATCGTCTGGCTGTCGTTGTCGCTTTCGTTATCAGGGTCAACATTGCTTTCTTCCTCGTCAGCCTCGTCTTGCTCATTGGCCGAGCTGGCTGATGGCAGCAGTCCGAGTTGGGTCTCAACGGTTGAGCGGTAGCGGTTCAGATCACTTTCTAGTTCTTGAATCCTTACTTTCTGGGCTTCTACGGTGCTCACCTCCGTAAGGGTCTCCACGTTCTTCAACATGCCGCTCCAGGCTGCGAACAACCGGGCGATAAAGGCTCCAATGCCAGCGACCACAAGGAGAAGTGCTGCCAATGGCAGTGTTCTCGATAGGCCTGGGAACACGTGAACTGTTGTTGGGGCCGTGTTCTGCAGGGTGAAGAACACCATGACCAGTCCGAAGACAAAGATCAGACTGAAATTGACCTGACGCATGGTGGAAAGCTGAGAACAGTAGTGATCTGAAAATTACGGGCCACGGTCATGACTGTGACCGTAGTGACACGAAAGGACGAAGTTTGTTACTCCCTGTTTAACTGCCTTGCAGCTGTTGCATTGGCAATTTGGGAGCCAAGATCAGGGCTGGAGACAGTTTCGTATTGCGGATTTGAGGGGCTGAGGGTTTGCTGAGGTTCTGCATTGCCGCAACATCACGTTTGACGAGTGCGTCAATCGAGGCGCTGTAGGTATCGGTCATCAGGCGCGGGTATAGCCCAATGCCAATGATGGGCACCAATAGGGCGCTGATGATGTAAACCTCACGGGGCTCAGCATCAACAAGCTTGGTGTGAGAAACCAATTCGGCATTCTCTTTGCCAAAGAAGATCTCTCTCAGCATCGAGAGCAGGTAGACCGGTGTGAGGATCACACCGATGGCTGCAAGTCCTGCAATCACGATTCGGAACGGCAAGGTGAAGGCCTCATCGGTGACAAAACCGGCGAAGATCATCAATTCAGAGACGAAGCCACTCATTCCTGGCAGCGCTAGAGAGGCGAGGGCACAGACGGTCCAGAGAGCAAACATGATTCGCATCTTCTGGCCGATTCCTCCCATTTCATCGAGTTGCAGGGTGTGAGTCCTGTCATAGGTGGCTCCAACCAGAAAGAAGAGACTGGCGCCGATCAGCCCATGGCTCACCATCTGCAGCATTGCGCCGCTGGTCCCTAGGGCGCTGAAGCTGCCGATCCCGATCAGCACAAAGCCCATATGACTGATCGAGCTATAGGCGATCTTCCGCTTGAGATTGCGTTGGGCGAAGGAGGTCAGAGCGGCATAGATGATGTTGACCACGCCAAGCACGATCAGCAGCGGAGCGAATTGTGCATGTGCCTCTGGCAGCAGCTCGGCGTTGAAACGCATGAGGGCATAGCCACCCATCTTGAGGAGGATGCCCGCCAACAGCATGTGGACCGGCGCTGTGGCCTCGCCATGGGCATCTGGAAGCCAGGTGTGCAAAGGCACGATCGGGAGCTTCACACCGAAGGCAATGAGAAGTCCCGCATAACAAAGCAATTGGAAGCCTGCCCCAAAGCCTTTCTGAGCAAGAACTGTGTATTCGAAGTTGGGGGTGCCTCCACCGAAGAACCCCATCGCCAGTGCCGCTAGCAGAATGAATAGGGAACTGCCTGCGGTGTAAATGATGAATTTTGTCGCCGCATACTGACGTTTCTTGCCCCCCCAGATGGCCAGGAGGAAGTACACCGGCAAGAGCTCAAGCTCCCAGGCCAGAAAGAACAACAGCATGTCCTGAACGGCAAAAACCGCAATTTGGCCACCGTCCATGGCCAGGATCAGGAAAAAGAACAGCTTTGGCTTGAACGTCACTGGCCAGGCGGCCAGCACAGCGAGAGCGGTAATGAAACTGGTGAGCAGAATCAGCGGCATCGAGAGGCCGTCTGCACCAACGGCCCAGGTCAGGCCGATATCTGGCAGCCAGCTGACCCGCTCGGAGAGTTGTAGCTCGCTGACGCTGGGGTCATAACCATTCAAATAGGCCGCCACGGTGATCAGGAAGGTCACCAGGGCGATGCCAAGAGCAAACCAGCGCACCTGCTTGCCGTCTCCCTGATCGGGGATGAACGGCACCAAAAGAGCGCCAACAATTGGGAAAAAAATCGAGAGGCTTAGCCAGGGGAAGTTGGCGTTGACCTGTTCTGCGAGCAGAGGCGCAGCAGGGTCAAACGGTGCACTTACGGCAAACTCCAGCACAAACAAGCCTTCTCACCACTTTTGGGAGTGTAGAAATGCTGGCTGATCTGGCATGGCCTCGATAGGCGTTGACACACAGAACGTGTGATCACTCAAGACAAACAATCCAGAGAATTACTCAAGAGATTCACTTGAGAAAGTCGCCTACGACAGTCAATTAAGCGAGTGGGTTGCCAAGAACGCCAAACAGCATCACGAGTGCAATCACCCCACCGAAAACGATCAGGGCATAAAACTGCGCACGGCCAGTCTCGAAATACTTCAAGCCCTCGCCGCTGCCAAGTGTGAGCAGGCCTGTGAGGTTGACCACGCCATCCACCACTTTTGCGTCCACTTCCAGCACTTCCCTTGCCAGTTTGCGGCTACCTCGAACGAAGAGCCGTTCATTGATCGCATCCAAATACCACTTGTTGGCGAAAAAGGCATTGATCGTGGGAAAGCGTGCGGCGATGAGTTGGCTGAGATCAATCCGGTGTAGGTAATAGGCCAAGACAGCCACGCTGATCCCTGAGGCAGAAATGGCGACAGAAGCTCCTGCCAGAGGCAGGAACTCACCCCAACTAAATTTTTCGGCCATTTCCATCGCTTCTTCAGGGTTAAGAAGCGCCGCGAAGCGACTGTTCCATGGGGTGCCAAGTAAGCCGATCAGCACGGAGGGCACGGCTAGAACCGCCAGCGGCATCGTCATCGACCATGGCGATTCATGCAGAACACCAGCATGGTGAGGATGCTCCTCGTCCGTCTCCTTGTTGGCTGCCGCCATTAACTCGGCTTGCATCGCTTTGTCTTCGCCGCGGAATTCGCCTTCAAAGGTGAGGAAGTAGAGGCGGAACATATAAAACGCTGTCATGCCTGCTGTCAGGAAGCCGACAAACCAAAGCAGTGGGAAGGAGATGAAGGCTTGCCCGAGAATTTCGTCCTTACTCCAGAAACCAGCCAGTGGAGGGATGCCACTGATCGCAATACAGCCAATCAGGAAGGTGATCGATGTGATCGGCATCTTTTTGCGCAGACCACCCATCAGCCGCATGTCTTGGGCCAGGATCGGTTCATGACCAACCACGTCTTCCATGGCGTGGATCACAGAACCTGAGCAGAGGAACAGCATCGCCTTAAAGAAGGCGTGAGTCACCAGGTGGAACATGCCGGCGACAGGAGCGCCGCAGCCCATGGCCAGCATCATGTAGCCCAGCGGCGACACCGTGCTGTAAGCCAGGCCCTTTTTCAGGTCCATTTGGGTGAGCGCGATCGACGCTCCCAGAAAGCAGGTGATTGTGCCAACCACCGCAATCACCAGTCCCACGATGGGGAATTGGCTGTAGAGCGGCTCCAATCGAGCGACGAGGAAGACACCGGCCGCCACCATGGTGGCGGCATGGATCAGAGCTGAAATAGGTGTGGGCCCTTCCATGGCGTCTGGTAACCAGACGTGAAGTGGAAATTGTGCTGATTTGGCCATCGGCCCCATGAACACCAAAAGGCAGAGCAAGAGGGCGGCCCAGCCAGGCACGCTGCCAGTACTGATTGCTGCTGCAAGGCCATCAGCGATGCCTTGGAAATCAAAACTTCCTGTCGCCCAGAAGAGGCCGAGAATGCCTAGCAGGAGGCCGAAATCGCCAACACGGTTAACCACAAAGGCTTTCTGGGCGGCATGGGCAGCGCCTTCTCGGTCGTACCAGAACCCAACCAGCAGGTAAGAACACATGCCAACCAACTCCCAGAAGACATAAATCTCCAGGAGATTGGGGCTGATGATCAGCCCCAGCATCGAGCTGCTGAACAGGGCGAGATAGGTGAAAAAGCGTACATAGCCTTTGTCGTGGGCCATGTAGCCATGCGAGTAGACCATCACCAGCAGAGCGATGGTGGTGACGAGGGCCAGCATGACCGCCCCTAGTGGATCCACCACATAGCCCATCGGCAAGCTGAAATCGCCGGCACTAGCCCAGATGAAGAGATGCTCAACCACTGGAGCACCGGCAAGCTGTTCTGCCAGAACGGCATAGCTCAGAACGGCTGCAGCACCAACGCAAGTGAGTAGAAACACAGCAACCGGCTTGCGTAGGCGGTTGATTGTGCTGTTGAAACTGATCAATGCCAGGCCCGTAGCCACAGCACCGAACAAGGGAAGCACCGGGATTAACCAGGCGAGGTCAGCGGCCGAGGGCATCCATGCGAGGCAGGCTCAACGGAGTGTACGCAGTTCAGCTCAATAGAAGCTGAAGCTTGGAATAAAGGAAGGCTCCACTGGCCAGGGAAATAAAGCGATGAGCCCACCAGAAAACCCCGATAGCAATGGCAATGCCCAGTTGCGCTGGCCTCAGCAGTTCTTGCCAAATGATTGGTTGTCTGCCATCCAACACGGCGACGAAGGGAAGCACGGAGGTGTTGTTTTGCAGCTCTTCAAAGCTCTTGCCGAACTGAGCCTGCAGCCTTCTGTCGCCATGCCAGACGGCAAACATGTGATGGCCAATCAGGCCGATACAAGTGATCAAGGTGAAGCTGCTGCCAATCCAAAGTTGATGACTAAAACACCACAAGATCTGACCGATGGCTTGGGGATGTCGACTGATGCGGATAATTCCGCTGGCATAGAGCCGCATCTCTGGCTTCACCAAAGCGGGGATCTCCAGCAGGTTGTATGTGGCTGGATAAAGAAATAGGAAGCTGATGGCTGTAAGGATCCAAACCAGGGGAACCATCCCGGGGACACCTTGCAGATTCCAGAGACGAATCCCGTCGTAGCGATGGGCAAGGAAGTAGCCGATCACGATCACCGCGCTCGGAATGCTTGCGGCGGCAAAGATCAAGCGCCAGGCCCTCGCCCCAATTCTTGCTTCTGCTTGGCGTCTAACGGCTGCCCCGCCGCTGTGGATAATCGCGAAAAGCATCAGCAAGCCCAGCATCACAAGGCTGCTGTGGTGGAGACCATCAGGGGCCAGCTGATCCACTCGCGATTCAGAACGGAGATTAATTCTCCCCTTCAGCCGGGCAGGTTTACAGTTTTTAGATTGTCGTTACTGGGTTAACAGGCCCCTATGGCCGATCTGCCCTTCACTCTCGATCAGCTACGTATCTTGAGGGCCATCGTCAATGAGGGCAGCTTCAAGAAAGCTGCAGACAGCCTCTTTGTGACGCAGCCAGCGGTGAGTCTGCAAATTCAGAATCTTGAGAAGCAATTGGAGGTTGCTCTCTTTGATCGTGGTGGACGTAAGGCCCAGCTCACTGAAGCTGGCCAATTGCTTTTGAATTACTGCGAGCGCATCCTCACGCAGTGCCAGGAAGCCTGTCGAGCCATTGATGATCTGCATAATCTCAAAGGTGGCTCTTTGGTCGTGGGTGCGAGTCAGACCACTGGCACCTATCTGATGCCGAGGATGATCGGGCTTTTTCGGCAGAAGTTCCCTGATGTGGCTGTGCAGTTGCAGGTGCACAGCACCCGACGCACCGGTTGGAGCGTTGCCAATGGCCAGATCGATTTGGCGATTATTGGTGGTGAGTTGCCATCAGAGCTCAGCGAACTGCTTCAGGTTGTTCCCTATGCCAGCGATGAACTGGCTCTTGTCTTGCCGGTGAAGCACCCTTTGGCAAGGCTTGTGGAACTGAATAAGGAAGATCTCTACCGCTTGGGCTTCGTGAGTCTTGATGCGCAATCCACTACGCGCAAGATGGTTGACCAGCTACTGGCGCGCTCAGGAGTAGACGTGCAGCGTTTGCGCATTGAGATGGAACTCAATTCCCTTGAAGCCATTAAGAATGCTGTTCACTCGGGTCTTGGAGCGGCTTTCTTGCCGGTGGTATCGATTGAGCGTGAATTGACCGCTGGCACCCTGCATAAGCCCGTGGTGGCCGACCTAGAGGTAAGGCGCCAACTCAACTTGATCAGCCACCCTGCCCGCTATTGCTCCCGTGCAGCTGAGGCTTTCAGGCGTGATGTTCTGCCCGTCTTTGCAAGTTCTGAAAGCCCTCTACGTCAGCCCAGGACTGTTCATGCAGAGGGATCAGTACAGCGGGAGTAAGAAGCGACCTGATTCCCATCTGATTTTCATGGAGAATTTCCATTCAGAATTGATCAGCTTCCGGGGTGATGCCGACTGAATCATCAGCGACGCCTCTTGTGATGAATTTGTTCTGGGTGATGTCTGTCTGGTAAACGCAGCGCACGATTGGCTTGTCACGGATTGAACCGATGTAAGCGAAGGTGTTCATGCGTTGCTTGCAATCTCGCACTTGGTTATTTGTGATGGCGCCTTGCTTTTGCAGCACTGTCCAGTTCTCTCGACGGATCACACATCCAGGTTGGAGGCTGGGCTGAGTCACGAAACTGCTGGATGGATTGAGCGTCGTATACATCTCAATGTCCATCACAAAGGCGCTGGCACCCCACTGTCTGCAGAACTCAGGATCAGGCACGGCCATGTCCAGCTGTTGACTGCTGGCGATGTTGCCTTGATCCCCTTGGGTGGTGCTGGTCACAGCACTGCCGATGCCAATGCCAACTACAAGCACGCCGGCGAGAACCGCCAAGGTGCCGGTGTTCATACGAAATGGACCATTCCCAGGTGGTGAAGGCGGTCCTGAACGCCCTGAACCTGATCGCCCTGAGCCTTCGCGCCCTGAATCACGGCGGCCTGAATCTTCGCGACCATAGTTTTCGCGACCAAAGTTTTCGCTGTCGTAACGCTCCCTTGGGTCGCGGTCGCTGGGGTTTGGCCGCCGGCGTTCGTCGCCGTAGTCGCGTCGGGGTGGCTGTCTGTCGTAACGGGAAGGGCTCACAACAATTCAGGCTTTCGAGGCAGGCCCATGGAGTAATTCAGCACACGAGCATCGAGGTTGTAGCTCAGTTCTCCGGCCTGCAGTAGTTGACGAATCGTGCCTTCCAATTCTGAGCCGATTTTTCGCAGGTTGTAGTCACTCAGTTCTCCACCAGCTTGGGAATTCACCAGATCCTTAAAGCGTTGTTGAATTTTCGCCAATACATTGTCGTCCCAGAGAAATTCATTGTCAGGGTCGAGGTCGAGAGTGAGCTGGTCGGGGTCTGCGATCAGATCATCGTTCTCAACCCTGGCCGTAAAAATCCGCACATGACGTGTGGTGCACTTCAGCAGGGTCTCGGTCATGGCAAGGGCCGGTCCATTGATGGGACCGAGAGAAGAGATTGAATAACTCTAGGAAGCCGAAGGGGGTGGGACCCTTTTAAGGTTGACTTTCAGTTTTCGAGAGAAGCATGCGCGTTGCCATCGCAGGAGCAGGCCTAGCAGGCCTTTCCTGTGCCAAGTACCTGGCTGACGCGGGCCACACTCCTGTGGTCTATGAGGCACGTGACGTGCTCGGCGGCAAGGTCGCTGCCTGGAAAGATTCAGATGGTGATTGGTATGAGACCGGGTTGCACATTTTCTTTGGTGCCTATCCGAACATGCTGCAGTTGTTCCATGAATTGGATATCGAGGATCGCTTGCAGTGGAAAAGCCACTCGATGATCTTCAATCAGTTGGATGAACCTGGCACCTATAGCCGTTTTGATTTCCCTGATCTACCCGCTCCGGTGAATGGTGTGGCGGCGATTCTTAGTAACAACGACATGTTGAGCTGGCCTGAGAAGATTGCTTTTGGTCTTGGCCTCGTGCCAGCGATGCTTCGTGGACAGGGTTATGTGGAAGCGTGTGATCAATATTCATGGACGGAATGGTTGAGGATCCAAAACATCCCTGAACGGGTGAATGATGAGGTGTTCATCGCTATGAGCAAAGCGTTGAATTTCATCGATCCCGATGAGATTTCGGCGACTGTGGTTCTTACAGCACTCAATCGATTCCTTCAGGAAAAGAACGGCTCCAAGATGGCGTTTCTTGATGGCGCCCCGCCGGAGCGTCTTTGTCAGCCCATGGTCGAGCACATTGAAGCTCTGGGTGGAGAAGTGCATCTAAACAATCCTCTTCTGGCGATCAATCTTGGCGATGATGGCAAGGTGGCGAGCTATCGAATTCGAGGCGAGCAGGGCTCTGAGCCCAAAGAGATTCATGCCGATGCATTTGTCAGTGCTTTGCCTGTTGATGCTTTGAAGTTGCTGTTGCCAGCTCCTTGGCAGCAGCTCGAGATGTTTCGGAAGCTCGATGGTTTGCGTGGGGTGCCTGTGATCAATATCCACCTTTGGTTTGATCGCAAGCTCACAGATATTGATCACTTGTTATTTAGTCGTTCACCTCTGCTCAGTGTTTATGCAGATATGAGCATTACTTGCAAGGAGTATGAAGACCCAGATCGATCGATGCTCGAATTGGTTTTTGCGCCTGCTAAGGATTGGATTGGGCGCAGCGATGCCGACATCATTGAGGCGACATTGGCTGAGCTGAAGAAACTTTTCCCCATGCATTTTACGGGAAATAATCAGGCGAAACTACGCAAGTCCAAAGTCGTTAAGACGCCGCTTTCGGTGTACAAAACCACTCCAGGATGTCAGCAGCTTCGTCCAAGCCAGGAGACGCCAATTGAAAACTTTTTCCTTGCAGGTGATTTCACAATGCAGCGCTACTTGGCTTCCATGGAGGGGGCGGTGCTGAGTGGAAAGCTCTGTGCAGAAGCTCTTGATCGCTGCAAGACGCAGTTGTCGAAGCAGTCTTCTGTCGGTGAGGTCGCCCAGGCATAAACGATGGCCCTTGCAGCATCGCAGTCATCGAACACCAGCAGCCAGGCTTGCCTGAGTCTTGAGGATGCCTATGAAGAATGCCGAAAAGAGACTGCCCAGTGGGCGAAAACGTTTTATCTAGGCACGTTGTTGCTGCCGCCTCATAAACGCAGGGCTATTTGGGCCATCTATGTGTGGTGCCGTCGGACGGATGAGCTGATGGATAGTCCAGAAGCGATGGAGCGTCCGGTCTCTGAACTTTCTGAGCGCCTAGATCAGTGGGAAGAGCACACGCGGGCGATGTTTTCCGGTCAGTTACAGGATGGTTTGGATGCAGTGATGGCAGACACTCTGCAACGCTTCCCCATGTCCATACAGCCTTATCTCGACATGATTGAGGGGCAGAGAATGGATCTGAATTGCCATCGATATGCCACGTTTGAAGAGTTAAGGCTGTATTGCTATCGGGTTGCAGGCACGGTTGGCCTAATGACTCAGGGAGTCATGGGTGTTGATTCTGCTTATACCTCTGCTCCATGGAGTGATTGTCCTGACACATCGGAAGCAGCAATTGCTCTCGGGATTGCCAATCAGCTCACCAACATTCTTCGAGATGTAGGAGAAGATCGCGGGCGTGGCCGTATCTATCTCCCTCAGGAAGACCTCGAGCGTTTTGGCTATTCAGAGGAGGATTTGATGGCAGGACGACTCAATGATGCCTGGAAGCAGTTGATGGCCTTCCAATTGCAGCGCGCGCGGGAGTGGTTTCAACGCTCGGAATCTGGAGTGCGATGGCTTTCAGCTGATGCCCGCTGGCCTGTTTGGACCTCGCTCAGGCTTTATCGAGGAATACTTGATTCCATCGAAAAACTTGACTATGACGTTTTTAATCATCGTGCCTATGTGAGCCGCTGGCAGAAGCTGCTTGATCTCCCTGTTTCATTCCTTATTTCCAGGGCTCGTTGAGACTG
>PVBE012894775.1_pt1 | contig 11321 bp, 8 predicted proteins | sample 1631181 | NCBI WGS metagenome assembly PVBE01 (sample SAMN08397723, study PRJNA350692) | Marine metagenome, whole genome shotgun sequencing project. | isolation source: water | place: Pacific Ocean | collected 2012-04 | reverse complement strand
TCTTGGAGTCGGGGACGAGCCCGTCCTCGGTCCAGCCACGGGCGCGGTAGTAGCCGGCGATCATCATGTCCAGGTCGCTCTGGGACAGTCCGGTGCCCTGTGCTATGCCATCCTCCAGCTTCTCTCGCAGGACCCGCTGCGGCAACGTGTCGTCTTCTCGGCTCCAGCCTTCGCGGATGTTGAACAGCTTCTTCAGGTTGTTGATGCGCTCTCCCGCGAGCTTCAACTCACCGGCGGTCATCGACATTCCCGTTATACGTTCATATATGTGGGCAGACTCGCCATAGAAGTCGTCGAAGGCTTTGCGCAGGAACTTGCACCAGATCAGCGAGTCCAGTAGGACGGAGAAGTCCTCGCCTTCCATGGTGATGCGACCGCGTTCGTCGTCGACCTTGAGCCGGTCGACTCTGGAGGAGAAATCGGCCTCGTAGGCGGACGACTTGTTGTGGCAGGCGCCGCGGGTGCTGACAGCCAGCCCCAGCGCCATCGTCTTGAGGCTTCGCGGCTCGTAGCCCGGCATCTCTAGGCCCTTGACCTGCATGGCCCAGTCACTCGAGCCCTGGCCCACGGCCTCGGACGCCATGCGGCTGCCATCCGCCAGCAGATTTCCGATGCCGTCCCTGGCCGCGATGGCCTCCAGTACTACCATCACCGCCTCGTCGTCGCCGAAGAGCAGATCCACCCCGCCGGTGTCCTCTTTCGTCAAAAGGCCACGGTCGAAGCACTCCATCGCCCATGCGACGGTGCCGCCAGAGCTGATCGTGTCCATGCCCATCTCGTCGCAGAAACGCGAGGCGCGGATCACGACGTTCGGATCGCCGATGCCCACCAGCGGACCGAGGGCGAAGGCGCTCTCGTACTCCATCCTGCCGCTGACCTTACCCCCATCGCCGTTGGTCGCCATGATGTGCGTGCAGCCGATGGTGCAGTTGGCGCAGTGGGCCGTCTTGACCTTGTGGGACTTGACGAACTCCTCGCCACTGACCTGCTCGGCGGCCTCGAAGGTCGACTCTCGGAAGTTGCGCGTCGGCAGCGTTCCAAGCCGGTTGAAGACGGACATGTTGGCGACCGTGCCCAGCATCCGATACTTCTCCGTGGCGGGCCCCAGACTGCGCCGTGTGAGCTCCATGCCGATGGCGCGCAGGGCATCGCGGTCAGCGACCGGCACCGCGGTGTTGCCGCGTACCGCGATGGCCTTGAGGTTCTTCGACCCCATCACCATCCCCGGACCGGTGCGTCCGGCATGGCGGCCGCCGTCGTTGCTGATGCTGGCGAAGCGCACCAGCCTTTCACCCGCGGGACCGATGCACGCCACCCGAGTGCCACGAGGCATCCGGGCCTTCACGGCGGCCTCTGTCTCGGAGGTGGACTTGCCCATCAGATCCGCGGCGTCTTTGAATTCGACCTCGCCATCCGCCACTGACAGTAGCGTGTGCCCGTGCGCCCGCCCCTTGATCACCAGCGCGTCGCAGCCTGCCTTCTTGAGCTCGTTGGCCAGGAAGCTCGACGACAGCGAGTCGCCGATGAAGCCGGTCAGGGGCGACTTGGTGACCACCGCGAATTTACCGGACGTGGTGAGCCGGCTGCCCACAAGGGGGCTCGTGACGAAGATCAGCGGGTTGTCAGGAGACAGCGGGTCGGCGCCGGGAGGGCAGTGTTTGTGCAGGAGGTAGGCGCCCAGTCCGTCGCCGCCTATGAAGCACCGGAGCACGTCCTCGGCAAGGGGCTCCCACCACGCATCCCGGGTGGACAGGTCTACCACGAGCGCCTTGCCGTTGTATCCAAACACCGGGGGGGGCTATCCCCCGGCCTGGCTGGAGAACAGCAGCAGATGGTCGTCGTGAGCCAGTTTTAGCGCTCCGTCACCGACGAAGGCCATGCCGTTCAGGTTCAAGATCTGGCTCTGCATCAGTCGCGTCCGGTCCTCGGCGATCACCTTGCCGACGAGGTCCGGACAGGCCCGCGCCAGAGCGGCAACGACTTCAGGGACCGCGGGCCGCCGGGGGAGGCTTACAGTCAGCTCCCGACGTCCCGCGGTCAGCCGGGCCACGCCGAACAACTCCACGCGCACGTCTATAATGGCACCCACGGCAGTCATTCTATCATCATCCGTATCTGGGCTCCCGGTTCCGTTCGCCCGACGGCGGTCCACACCGGGTACAGTAGTTCAGCTAATACCCTGACGCGACCAGGGCACGCGCCCTGGCAAGGTCTTCCTCGGTGTTGACGTTCATGAAGCTGAGATGCTCGGGATCGAAGTCTTCGAGGTCCTCCTGGGACAGAAGGCCCACCCGGACCTCGTCGAAGAACCCGGCGATCTTCAGCTCACGCGCCTTGAGACGTCGCTCCATCGCGGGCAGGCACCTCTTGGAATAAGCGGCGTGAGTCGGCTCGGGACGGCCGCCAAGCATCGGTATTACGGCGTCGTGTGCTCCACGCTGTGCCAATATGTACTCCAGCAACTCCTGGTCCAGGAATGGCATGTCGCAGGCCACCACTAGTCCCCAGTCGGCCCGCGCCGCGGACAGGCCGGTGAAGATTCCGCCGAGCGAGCCGCATGCGGGGTACGCGTCGGTGACCACCAGGGCCGAATCGGGCAAGGGGAGCTCTTCGGCCTGCTTCAGGTCAGCCACGACTACGATCGTCTGATCAGTCACCTCCGCCAGCCGGTCGATGACGCGGCGCACAAGAGGTTGCCCGCCCAGCGGCTCGACAGCCTTGTTGCGCCCCAGCCGCATGCTCATTCCGCCGGCCAGGACTATCCCGGAGACGTCTGCGCGATTTTTCACAGTCTGCGGAAGCTTACGCGTTGTGGTTCCGAAAAGCTCACCCGATCTCCGCTACGATCTCGCCCATGTTCGTGACGTCGTAGCCTCCCAGGGTCTCGACCTGAGACCTAAACTCCCGGCCGCGGATGACCTCGAGCATCGGTTGCAGCAGGTCGCTTTCGTAGACCCCCCGCGGCATTACCAGGTCGTAACGCTCGCTCTGCAGCGGCACGAAATCGAGGCCAGTGGCCTTGGCCGCCGACAAGATGCCCAGACCTGTGTCGGCCCGGCCCGCGGACACCGCGGCAGCCACGGCGAGGTGTGTGTACTCCTCGCGCTCGTAGCCCCGTATCCGGTCGGCGTCCAGCCCGGCGATTTTCAGCATGTGGTTCAGCAACACGCGGGTGCCCGAGCCCCGCTGGCGATTGACGTAGGTGACGTCCTCTCGCGCCAGGTCCGCGAGGGTTGAGATGCCCTTGGGGTTGTCCCGCGGCACGATGAGGCCCTGTACCCGGTGCACCAGGTTCACCAGCACGACGTCACCCTGGACATAGGCCCGGGCGAAGGAGACGTTGTACTCGCCGGTATTCTCGTCCAGCAGGTGGCATCCTGCCACGTGGGCCTCGCCGCGTCCCAGCGCCAGGAGCCCGCCCAGGCTCCCGACGTTGGACGACGACAGCGTCGCATCCGGGTCAATGCGGCGGACCTCGCTGGCCAGCAGGTCCAAGGTCAGTTCGTGGCTGCCAACCGCGAGGATGGTGCGCTCCAGCTCGTGGGCAGGCCGAATCAGAGCAACGCTGACCTCGCCGCCGGCTTCCAACCCCTCGGAGAAACGGGGGATCTTCACAAACCCGTCGGCGCGTACCATCGACGTGATGACTCCGGCGCCACGCTGGATCGCTGTTGCGATCATCTTGCCGCCCACGCGGCCCAGCCTTACCCGCAGGTACTCGTCCTCGCCCATCGGCGAGCTGACCTTGCGGCTCATTATGGCTTCGATGATCTGGCGGCTGGAGGGAGGAAGCCTCAGCATGCGCTCGATCAGCGGCCTTACGATGATCTCACACGTTATTGCGGCCGAGACGGGGTAGCCGGGAATGCCGATCAACGGCTTACCCCTCACCACGCCCAGCACCACCGGGTGCCCCGGACGCACTGCGATGCCGTGTACCAATAGGTCTCCCAACTCCTCCACCACCGCCGCTGTGTAGTCCTCCGAGCCGGCAGACGACCCCGCGTTCACCAGCACGACGTCCGATGCCTCCAGTGCGTCCGCGATGGCAGTCTTCAGGCGGTCACGATCGTCCGGGACGGGCCGGTGGCAGTCGGCGCTGGCCCCCCACTCCTCGACCATCGCGGCGAGCATTAGCCCGTTGGACTCGATGATCTGTGAAGGCCCGGGCGAGCTCCCCACGGGAACAAGCTCGTTGCCCGTGGGCACGACCGCCACGGTCGGCTTGCGCCGCACCTTGACCGTGTCCAGGCCAGCTGCGGCGCAGGCCGCCAGGTCTTGGGGCCTGAGGCTGTGGCCCTGCGGGAGCAGCAGCTCGGTGGCCGCGATGTCTTCGCCCAGCGCCCTGATGTGCTGATAAGGCGGCACGGCCGATTGGAGCTCCAGCGCCGTGCCATCTATCTCGTGGACGACCTCGACCATGATTACGGCGTCGAAGCCGTCGGGAATCGGGTCGCCTGTGTCGAGCCAGACCGCCTGCTCGCCCACCTTGAGACGCACTGGAGACGTTTCGGTGGCCCCAACCGTGTCCTGGGACCTGACGGCGACGCCGTCCATCGCGGCCGAGTCGTAGAGGGGCGACGACAACCGTGCCCATACCGGTCCGGCCGTTACGCGGCGGGCGGCCGCGGCCAGTGGGACGGTCTCTGCCGAAGTAGGCTGCCGGGCGCCCACGCCGTCCAGCGCCGCGTTGAACTTCTCCATAGCCTCGTCAAAGGGCATGTCCTGGAGGTAGTACCGTCTGCCGCGTCGAGGCATTTCAGTACACCCTGATGTCGACATCGTCGCCGGCGTAGAGTCCTCCGGCGTCAAGCGGTACTCTTACAACTCCGTCGGCCCGCACCATCGTGTAGATTAGGTTGGACTTGCCGAAGACTGGCTCCGCGGCCAGCGAGCCGTCTTGCCCGGCCAGCCTCACCTGCACGTAGTCCTCCCGGCCGGCGACCGACGCGATGTCCCTGGAGAGGCGGGCTCGGAGCGTCGGTCGCCTCGGGGCCGGAGCGCAGCCGCTGAGGGCGTAGACCGTCGGCCGGACCAGGAGATCGAAGACGACCGCGGCCGATACCGGGTTGCCGGGCAGGCCGAAGGCAGGCTTGCCGTCCAACAGAGCAACGATGGTCGGCTTGCCGGGCTTGATGGATATGCCGTGGACCAGCACTCCCGGCGCGCCCAGATCGCTCAGGACCCGCGCGGTCAGGTCGCGACTACTGACGGAGCTGCCGGCGGAGAACACGAGCATGTCACCGCCGGCCAAGCCCTCTACCGCAGCCGACCGCTGAGCATCGTAGTCGTCCGCCACCAATGCCACCACGTTTGAGACCCCACCGCAGCTCTCCACCAGCGCGGATATCGTGTACGTGTTGACGTCGCGTATCTGACCTGGGGCGGGCGCGGCGTCGGGCGCTACGAGCTCGTCGCCCGTGGACACGATGGAGACGACGGGTTTTCGGGCGACCTCTACCTCGGCGAAGCCCAGGGCCAGCAGGCCGCCCAGGTCCTGGGGCCGCAACACGTGGCCCGGGGCCAGCACCGGGTCTCCCGCCCGTGTATCCTCGCCGACCTGTATCACGTTCTCGCCGCGCGCAACAGGGCGCACCACCTCGATCGCGGCGGGGCCCAGCCGCTGCGTTTGCTCCACCATGACCACCGCGTCGGCGCCGTCAGCCAGCAGACCCCCGGTATGAGCCAGGGCCGCCTGACCCTCCGAGACGCCGACGGCCGGCAGGCGGCCCATGGGAACCTCGCCCACCACATCCAGGTAGGCCGGGAGTCCCTCGGACGCGCCGAACGTGTCCGAGGCTCGGACCGAGTAGCCGTCCATGGTGGAGCGGGGAAGGGCTGGCAGGTCCTCGAGGGGGACGATAGCGCCGGTTGTGACCCGGCCGACCGCCCCAGGCGTCGCGACTCGCTCGGTCTCCACGTGGGGATCGAGGCGGTCGAGCAGAATCCGCAGGGCGTCTTCGGGGGGCAAGACGTTGAAGAACTCGGGCATACAGAGCCTTCTCTTGCCAGATGTCACATTATACCCAGCGCGTTATCAGCATGACATGCTCCGTTCAGTTTCACACAACCAGAAGGCCATTGGCGGGACATTAGACTAAACGTCTTTCCGGCTGTTAGCCTCCTCCCGGCATCCAGACCGGCCAGACGTCCGTGCCCGGGCTTTCGGTGAGCCGGACCTGGTTGCTTCCGTCGGCGTCCATCACATAGATCTCCCAGTCACCGTCACGGGCCGACACGAAGGCGATTCTGCGGCCGTCGAAGGACCAGGCAGGCGGTCCGTCCTCGACTACGTCGTTGTGGGTGAGTCGCGTCTGGTCGGCGCCGTCGGCGTCCATCGCGTACACTTCGAGATTGCCGTCACGGCTCGATACGTACGCGATCCGCCTGCCGTCGGGCGACCATGATGGTAGCTGGTCCACACCGGTGTTGAACGTGAGCCTCGTCTTCTCGGTGCCGTCCGCGCGCATCACCCAGAGCTCCATCTCGTCTCCCTCGCCCGACTCGTATGCGATATTGGCGCCGTCAGGCGACCACGTCGCCAGCACCTCGGTGCGCGGGCTGTAGGTGAGCCGCGCGAGATTGGAGCCGTCGGGATCCATCACGTAGATTTCGAAGTCGCCGTCGCGGTTGGAGCTGAAGGCGATCATGGTGGCGTCCGGCGACCACGCCGGGAAGATGTCCCGTCCCAGGTCCCGCGTGAGGTTCCTCTGGTTCCCGCCGCCGGCATCCATGACGTAAATTTCGGCGTTGCCGTCGCGCTCGGACTTGAACAGTATCCGCGTCCCGTCCGGCGACCAGATCGGTGTGTCGTCTACCGCGTCGTTGTCCGTGAGACGCGCGGCATCGATGCCATTGGGAATTACGACGTGCAACTCGCGAGCGCCGCCCTGACCGGATACGAAGACAAGCCTGGTGCCATCGGGTGACCACGATGGGAACAGGGCGGGAGCGGCCTCGTCGGTGAGCCGAGCCAAGCCGGGGCCATCGGCGTCCAACATGTAGAGTTGGAAGCTGCCGGAGCGGTCGGAGAAGAACGCGATCTGCCCGGGCTCCGGGTCCGAGCAAGACAGCCCTGCAATCAGGCATGCGATGGCGGCGATGAGCCCACAGCCGTACGCGGACCTCACGGCGGGCGCCACACTACCGGCTCTTCGCGATCTCGCCCACAGCCTGTCGCACCGCACGTTTGCGCTGCTCGGCGAGCTCGGCCTTGTGACGATCACCTATGGCCCTGGGGGATCGCAGAGTGGAGGCGAACACTCCGGGAGTGCCGGATTTCAGTCGGTCGGGCAGGGTCACTGCTGGGACCGACCGCGCCCTATACCGGCATGGTCCTGCCGGTCAGCTTTCTGCCGGCATCTGGCAACTCCCGGTCTGCCGTGCCGATGATCTTGGCGCCGATCTCATCGATGATGAACCGCGCCCGCTCCTCGACAGTCATGGACGGGTCGTTCCATCCGAAGGACATGGTGATTCCGGCCTTGTCACAGGCCGCTCGTACCGTGTTCATCGCGTTCCGCAGCTCCCTCAGCTTTGGATCTGCGTCTTGGCCATCCCTGTCGAAGTGCCCCTTGTAGTCCATGATGCCGTGGGACATAGCCATATCCCCCGGGCCCCACTCGCAGTAGTATATGCCGGGAGTCGCCGCGATCGCTCCGGCATTCTGAAGGCCGTGGCGGTCCTCGATCTTGATGCCGAGCAGCAGCTCTCCGTCCGGGTTGAGCGGCCACGGGTCCGCCCTGTATGTGTAGTCCCGAGAGCTGACGCCCCATATCGACGCCGGCGCGTCGGCGTCACCTTGGCCCCGCAGCCCCTCAGGGAGTCCCTTTTCTCTGCCGATGGTCTGGAACGGAAAGCGGGACGCCGCAACGAAGGCCCTGACGGCGTCCGGGTCTCTCGCATGGTCCACCCACAGCCCATGGACACCCGTGGTCAGCAGGTGGCGGGCCTGCCAGGCGTTGGCAGCTATCTCTTCACGCGTCACCGCGTTGGCCGGCAGCGATGCCACGACAGCCGGCGTCGCGTGGCCGCTGGCCGTCGGCCCGCCGTCCTTCAGACCGCGCATGAAATCCGCCAGCCCCTTGGTGTCGAATGGCCGGTGCTCAAAGCTGACTAGCAGGAGATCGGCCCAGGTCTGTGCCCACTCAAGGCCGGCCTCGTATCGAATGTCGTTGGCTGGGACCATAATCGTATAGGCGGGCTGGCCCTGCTGCACCAGGTCTATGACCTTGTTCACTCGCACTGCTATGCACCTCCGCTGGGCTAGTCACCCATCTGGGGCTAGGACCGCGCGGGCTACAGCCCCAGGATATTGCCGTCGTCGTCTACGTCCAGCGCCCGCGGAGAGCCCGGCAGACCGGGCATGGTCACGATCGTCCCCGCGACGGGGTAGATAAATCCCGCGCCGATCGAGGCCTTCACGTCGGACACCTGGAACGTGTAGCCCGATGGGCGTGCCTTGAGTCTGGACTTGTCGGACAGAGACAGGTGTGTCTTGGCCATGCACACCGGCAGGCCTCCCCAGCCAAGCTCCTCGAAGCCCCTGAGCTTGCGCCGTGCGCCGGCGTCCCACGATACCGAGCTCGCCCCGTAGACTTTGGTCGCCAGGGCCTTGACCTTGTCCTGGATTCCGGCATCCTCGGGATAGAGGTAAGTCAGCTCGGACCGGTCGCCGCTGGCGGCGTCCACGACCGCGCCCGCCAGGTCCATACCGCCGGCACCACCGTGCTCAAATACGCTGCTCTCTACCGCCACCGCGGCACCCGCGGCCTCGGCCCTGTTCTTGACGATGGCTACCTCGCCCGGTGTGTCGGTGGGGAAGCGGTTGATAGCGACCACCACGGGCAGGCCGAAGGACCGGATGAGCTCCACGTGGTGCTCCACGTTGACCACGCCCATTTCGACCGCACCTTCGTCGGGCGCGTCCAGGTCACGGCGCCTGACCCCGCCGTGGGACTTGACCGCCCTCACGGTGGAGACGAGCACCACGGCGCTGGGTTCCAGATCGTTGAAGCGCGCCTTGATGTGCATGAACTTCTCGAAGCCCAGGTCGGCGCCAAAACCGGCCTCGGTGACGACGAAGTCCGAGTAGCCCAGGGCCAACCGATCGGCCACCACGGAGTTGCAGCCGTGGGCGATGTTGCCGAAGGGGCCGGTGTGCACCAGGACCGGCTGGCCCTCCAAGGTCTGCACCAGGTTCGGCTGAATGGCGTACCTGAGGAGAGACATCATAGAGCCGACGGCCCTGACGTCGGACGCGGTGACCGGCCCGTCGTCGGTAAACCCGACCACTGTCCGGCTCAACCTCTCGCGCAGGTCATCGAGGCCCGAAGAAAGCGCCAGGATGGCCATGATCTCCGAGGCGGTGACGATGTCGAAGCCGGTCTCGCGGACCGGGGCGTTGTTCGGCCCGCCTACGCCCGTCACGATGGTCCTGAGCGCCCGCTCTTCGACGTCTACGACGCGACGCCAGGTGATGTCGTCGGGCTTGAATCCGGGGATCTGTCCGCGGTAGGCCACGTTGTCCGTCAGCGCCGAGAGCAGGTTGTGGGCCGAGGCGACCGCGTGGGCGTCACCGGTGAAGTGGATGTTGATCTCGTCCTCGGGGACGACGCGGGCCGCGCCCCCCCCGGTACCGCCGCCCTTGATGCCGAAGATCGGGCCCAGCGACGGCTCTCTTAGAGTCGCGGCAACACGGTGCCCCAGCCGCCCCAGCGCCTGCGTGAGGCCGACGGTGGTCGTCGTCTTGCCCTCGCCGGCCGGGGTGGGAGTCATCCCAGTGACCAGGACCAGCTTGCCACGTGACGCGCCGGCGCGGATCGCGGAGAGCTCTATCTTCGCTTTGTGGCGGCCGTAGGGAACGACATGCTCGGTGGCCAGCCCCAGTAAATCCGCGATCTCTCGAATGGGACGCACGGGACCTCCTCAATAATGCACGCAGCCGAGCAAAATTGTAGCACAGGCACTTGCCTCATCCAAATACAAACTCTAGTATGCCAGTAACGGCTTTAACCTGGAGGAACTGCCATCAAAGGCGCGTTTTTCGGAGGGGATAGGCGACTTGACCTGAGGGAGTTGTCCGAGCCGACTCCGGGACCAGGCGAGGTGGTTGTTGCCTTGCGCGCCTCGGGGCTGTGCGGCAGCGACCTTAAGGCATACCGCACCGGCAGCAGCAGGAGGACGGGAGCCTCGGCGACCGCCGTCGTCCCGGGCCACGAGCCGTGCGGTGTCGTCGTAGAGCTCGGACCGCAGGCCGCCGGAGTGGCCGTGGGCGACCGGGTCATGGTGCACCACTACTCGGGCTGCGGCGAGTGCGAGATGTGCCGTCTCGGCTACACCCAAATGTGCCTCGCCGGCTACGAGATCTACGGGGGCACCAGGAACGGCGGCCACCAGGACATGATGGCGGTGCCGGACTACGCGTGCGTCAAGATGCCCGACGAGCTGGGCTTCCCGGAGGCCGCGGCCTGCTCGTGCGGCACCGGCACCGCATTCCACGCCGTCAAACGGCTGGCGTTGGAGGAGTCCGAGACGGTGGCGATCTTCGGCCAGGGCCCCGTGGGGCTCAGCGCGACCATGTTCGCCACCGCCCTGGGCGCCCGGGTGCTGGCCGTCGACATGACGGCCGAGCGGCTAAGGCTGGCAGAGAAGCTCGGCGCCGACGTCACAATCGACCCGGATAAGGCGAACCCCGTGGAAGTGGTCAAGGAGTTGACCGGTGGACGCGGCGCGGACGCGACGCTCGACGCCACAGGCATCCCCGCAGTGCGCAACGACACCATGGACGCCGTGAGGGACTGGGGCAGGGTCTGCTTCGTAGGAGAGGGAGGCGACACGACGTTCGACGTCAGCCGGCAGATCATTCACAGGCAGCTCACGATGTACGGCTCGTGGACCTTCAGCATTCCCGGGCTGGCCGAGGTGGCCCGGTTTGTCGTCGACCGGCGTCTTCCCATGGACGGACTGATAACGGACACGTTCGAGCTTGACCGGATTCAGGAAGCCTACACGTTGTTCGAGGCGGGGCGCACCGGCAAGGTCGTTATCGTGTGGGACCGGGACTGAGCGCCGACACCGGCCAGGGAGTCAGGCCCGTGAACACCCAGAACAGCGCCGCGACGATCGCGCCGAGAGCCGTCATCGCGACTGCACCGACAATGAGCTCCTCCAACAGAGGGTCGAGTTTCAACGGCGCGCCCCTAGCCTGGGATGCCTACGCCACGGCCGCCGTGATGGCGCTCAGCACGTCTTGGTACGCGCCGGGTAGGTCCACCGGCTTGTTCACCAACCTGGACTCTACGTCCGGCAGGGACTCCGCC
>PVBE012389677.1_pt1 | contig 11321 bp, 20 predicted proteins | sample 1631181 | NCBI WGS metagenome assembly PVBE01 (sample SAMN08397723, study PRJNA350692) | Marine metagenome, whole genome shotgun sequencing project. | isolation source: water | place: Pacific Ocean | collected 2012-04 | reverse complement strand
CTTCTTCATAAACGGATTGGGTGTTTTGGTTGCCCATGCCAACTCCAAACGCATCCCCTAAAGCGGAAATTGCTGCTTGTGGGTCAGCTTCTAATGCTTGTACTATTGCTTCTGCTTGAGTCAATCTCTCGCGTTCGCGAGCCAACTCTTGCGTCTTACGTGTGTAATCGGCTTGACGTTGGTACCCGCTTTGGAGTTCATCCAAACTTACTAACTGTTCTACTCCATCAACTTTGACAGAATATGACTGATTCGAATATTCTCCTGAAACTTCTGGATTGCTGGTTCCCAGTTCCGTTGTTTCCATGATCGGAATCCTTTCGGTTGTTCCTTAAATAATAAGGATGTGTTGTCCCACTATAGATTAGGTAACTCCATCCCCATTTGACCCTGTAATTGTGAAAGCAATTCGGGAGGTACCCCGCCTGTTGCTTCAAATACTTGTTCTGGTATTGGTCCTGGCTCCATATTGCCAGTCATAGCTGGAGGAGCCCCTTCCTCGGGAGGAGGTTGCTCCCCCATTCCCTGAACCATAAACTTCTCAGGATTTTTAATTCCAAAGCCGAACTGCAACACATAACGTGCTAATTCGGCTGGATCTATAACAGTTCCGAGGAGAGGACCTACTGCGTTCATTAACGAAATTGCTTGCTGTCGGCGTGCTGTTTCGTTTAACGGTTGTGTTGAGCCACCTTCTACCGAAAAATCATATTCACCGAGAATGTCATCTCGCGAATAGGCCACATAAAACTGTTCTTCATTTTTTCCAGTGATCCTAACCATTTGTGGTGCAGTCATGTATTGCTGCATCAACTGAAGAACACGACGGGCAATATTTCCAATAACTATTTCTACTGTTGCGAGCTTATCCGCAGAGCGGGCGTTGCCCGCATCAGCGATAATGCTCGCTTCAGTCGCTGTACGCCGTATTTCAGGCATTTGCCCACGAGAATATTCAGATACACCACTAACAGTATTTATATCCTCTTCAATAATTTGAGACTGATGATAAATCTCTGGAGCCAAAGGAACTTGCGGCAAAGGCACTACAACTTCCCCTAAGGGCCTATTCTCATCCACCACAGGAACAAAACGACCATCTTCGTCAGATTCCAGCGCCTCTCTGCCTTCAGGACCGAATGAACGTTCGTGGTATAGGTATTTTCGCGCATACCGTTTTCTGTGGTTCACCATTTGAGTTCGAGTTTTATTTAACTCTTCCTGCAAAGATTCGACCTGATCCAAATCGCCCATCGGATAAAAGACATCAGGAATGTCATAGTTCCGCATCATCACAAATGGATGCCCAAAATCATAAGGCATTGGCGTAGGTTCTAGAAGGAAATCTTCCGATTCATGGGCGCAGACAGAGAGCGTGCCCGATTCCAAATCGTAATATTCGTAAAGGGTGATTCTATCTACCAAATCAGAATATTGATCACGTTCTGAGTCGTTGTGCCAACGAACTTTTAAACCAGAATCACCATTCAAACGCGCTCTAACTGATTGTCTGAAACGTTTATCGGCTTTTACTTCCGACAGTGGTCGCACAATTCGTTGCGCAATCCATTTTGCATCGTCCAAACACGTAGCCTCAGGGTCCACATACATGTCGAAGGGCGAGATGCGTTCCACAAACGGCTGATCTTCACGAACAACCATTTTCGTGTTGGGAATGGAAGCCAAGATGTCGTCGTTGGAGGGCAATTCGCCAGCCAAAGCAGGGTTTTCCATAGCGTAAACGTCCACTTCATTCGTAGATCGTCTAATTTCCGCTTCACGTTCATAATCCGCTAAAGGTACTTCCTCTTCAACGAATTTCCATCCGATTTTAAGCCAAGCATGACCAACAATTAAAAAATCTTTGATTGCCCGCCTAAAAGGATCCTTGAAATCATGGTGTCGCCACAAATAATTGATAATTTGCTCAACCAAGATAGCCCTGTCGGCGTCACTTTCTTTATTCGCCGCAACAGTGATCTTGGGATGATTAACAGAAACGGCAGGGCCGATAACGTTAATTGTGGAAAAAGCTAGATTGACAGAAATTCTGTCAGAATCAGTTCGAGGCCAACTTTGATTATCCCCCCAATACGTTTTTCCGCGATAAAGGTCGATCATCCTTAACCATTTATCGTCATAGCCCTCATCATGCCGCCAGCGTTGCGCCAAACGAAGGCGGTCATGCACCTTTTCGTATCGTTCCGACTTCGTTTCTTTTGCCATTCTTTAACCCAACTTTTAAGCACGTTCAGGGGTATGTCCCGCAGCACGAGCTTCTGCCAGCACTTTCTTTTCCCGTTCTCGCATCGTAAGATCCTGCTCATCTTTAGGCAGCATCGCACGAATGGTTTCCCCCTTGGCAATTGATACCGATTTCAACCTAAGACGACGATCATACAATTCTTCAAGTTCTGCCATCGGAACGTCCCCCCTACGTTCCCTGACATAAACTACAAATTCTTGAAAAGTCGCCCCATTGGGGAGAACTGCCACTATTAGCTGTTCCGAACGGAACCGTCAGGCTGTTTCGCTGAAGGCTCTACGCGACCATCGTGACCATGCTGGTTCATAGGGGTTTCCCTAACGCTCAACGCAGAAGCTTTCTCTCCTGGGTGCACGTTGTTTGTACCTTCTGAAATGCGCGCAGGTTGTGAACCGCCAGGGCGAGCAGGGCCGTTATAAAGTTGGTTTGAATTCAACTTTGGCTGGGCCCCCATACCTGAGGCATTGTATTTGTTTGGTTTGGACATTAAGACGCTCCTAGCTGAAAGTCCTTACGTAACTGTTTATAGTGTCCCACGGGCTGTATGAGCCCCTATTATGTCAGACCTTGGTTCATTTTTGGGGATTTGTCTCCGCCACCAATCAAAAGTAAACGTATCATCGACATTTTGAACGTATTCAGGGATAAAAGCATGTTTACGCATCTGATTAGCTAACGCAAGTGCCATAACGCGGTCATCGTGTGGCGAACCTGACATCTGTCCGCGGTCATTTCGCGTAAAAGTTCGTAACTCGGCAAATGTGTATTCATCATGAAGCGTGAGTTCTTCATTTTTTAGAGCCTGAGCTAATTCGTCAATCATTAAAGGTTTAGAAGTACGAGTAGTAAGCCAACCAAATTCCTGCGAAATACGTTGCGTGGACTGATTTAAGCCACGCCGACGGTACAGGTTAGGATAACCCAACTGGCGAAGCTGCGTAATGGTCGTTAAACCATGATTGTTCGCTTCAACACAACAAAGAGCATTTCCATACCAAAGCCCAATACGGTAAACCTCTGTAGCCAACTCGTCAGGCGGTATTCGACCATGCCAAACAGCGGCTTGTTCCCCGTTTTTTGCGTCGATCACTTGGACACACGAATAATCGCCATGCCCAAGCCCCTCAGCCGTATCCACGCCAAGGACGTATCCGCTCCAACGTTCTGGGCGTTGCCAAACTGTTAGCACCGAAACTCCAAAACGTTTTTCTGAATCTCATGAATATAGCCCTGCTCACCGACACGAATGAAACTGCGCAAATTATCCAAAACGTCCAAATCGAACACAGGATTTCCTGACCTAACGAAAGCTTCCTCTGGGGTCGTAGGGTACTCCTGAGCAAGCTGCCACGGGAGCATTGAAGAAATTTTGGCTTCATACCACGACTCATCCCTATCTTCCGAAGCTGACCACGGAAAAAACATTGGATCAAAATTGTTGTTACCTGTTGACGCACCCGTCCAAAGGTTATGGAAAAAATTACCAGAGCCATTAGCTGTACTCAGGCCAATAATACGGCCCCCCACGTCAGCTACAGGCTCGATAGACGCCCACGCCTCCTCTGGGTTAGGGAGGAACGCCCATTCGTCAACCACAATAAGTGTCGCTGATTCACCACGGGCAGGATCTGAAGCAGAAGGCATCGACGTAATCTGGCTTCCGTTGTCGAATCCCATCCGTTGCTGATGCTCAACCAAAGACTTAGGTCCACGTTCAACCATCCATTCAGGTAAGTGCTTATACCCGTACTTCGTTTTGCGCAAGAGCAGCACCGACTCACGTTCTGTCCGCGACAAATCAATAATATTTTGATCATCCCTAAAAAAAGCCAACCAAAACTGATGGGCGGCAACAAGTGTCGTCCACCCAATTTGACGGGCCTTTAAAGTCAACGAATAACGGTTATCCGACCACCTATCTAACGCTTCAGACTGCGCGTCACGTAATTTAAAAAGAACGCGCCCAAAACCAGGGTGAGCAATATGCCAATAATTTTCAAGAAAATACCTTTCACTCTTGACACACTTCCTCCATTCAGCCTCTTGACGAAGCTCACCCAAACGACCCACTAGCAACCCATACTTTTTCTCAATTGTTCCCAAACAGACCATTGCTGCTCGGTCCACGTATGCTCGATTGTAGACATCAACTGAGAACACTGAGGGCCAAATGTAGTCCCCCCACCAACATACTCAGTTCTAACCTCCACAGGCTTAGGCTCGTCATCAGACCACAGCATTGACACACCGCTGACAGCAGCAATCAGAGCTACCGCAGCAGCAGTAATCGCTGCAACAATCTTTTTGATCGCCTTCGACCAAACATCCGCCGTTTCCGCAACATCCTCTATCGTCATCAGGCCTCCCTACTGGCACGAATCACACACCTCAACATCATCCAAACCACATTCCAACGGTTCATCATCCAAAAACGGATCAGTCACCAAATCAGGACGCTCTCCCATTTCCTCCAACTGCATCCACATGCCGTCGTCCCGTAAATCCTGAAGCTCCGTCACCGCTTCTTCCTATTTGTAACCTTCTTACCCGTTTTCTTGGCATAGGACTTAGCCGCTGCCTTACCCTTCTTCGAATAAGAAAAATGCTTACCGCCCACCTTAGGCATAATCACTAACCTTTCTTAAATTATGAATCTCTGCTTCTAAAGCGGAAGCAAGTTCTTCATCACTAAACAGGGCAACGTCCCGATCATCCTCAACAGCAACTTTTCGCTTCGGAGTAAACTTATCTATATATTGCAAATACAAACTCGCCGCCTTGACATCTCCAGCAGCAGCCTGCTGCCAGAGCGCATCAATGACGCTCTGAACCCTTTCAGGGTTAATGTTCAATTCGGCGGCACGCCGATCCCATTCTTTTACGAATCGCTGGTCACGTTTGATTCGCCGTAGCGAATCCTCGTGAATGTCGTTTTCGCGTGCCCATTCCCGCTGTGTCTGCGGATCTCTCTCAGGGCCCAAAAGAAGCCATTCAAGAAACTCTTTCCAGAGTCTTGGCATTAGTTGTTCGCCTGAGTCTGGGTCTGTTTTCCAGCCTCGGCCTCCGCCGTTCTGTGGCATCTTAATCACCTCTACAAATAATAGCGCCTGTCCCATTCGGACTTTGGGACGAGGAGTCTTAACTAGTAAACACTAGTACTAGGTAATCATCCCCCGCCCCCCAGGCGGGGGATGGTACTAGGTAACCTATCGCAGACAGTTCGAAAAGAAGGGTCAAGTAGCCAACTTTTAAATTTAATCCGATTTGGCTACCCATATCTATACATAGACAACATCGCAGGGGGTACCCCCCACGGGGGGTGGGGTCGGGGCTGGGGTGTGCCCCACGTGTGCGGCCAGCTTCGCTGGCTTCCTGCGCCTGCCTGCCTGCGCCTGCGCCTGCACGACGGACCACGCCTGCATTATGCGCACACGGTCCGACACAGGGCCTCCACAGGGGCTGTGAGAGCCTCCAGCGGCGCGCTAGGCCTGGGCATAATGCGCAAGCACGCGGACGGCTGGTGGCCTTCCCAACCGTTTGCGGCCATGAATATCCCTAAAGGGATATTCATGAATTTGGTTGTTATTTCTATCCCTTCGGGATATAAATAACAACCAACGGGGGGGAATCGAAATTTGGGAGGGTTCTTTAGGAATATACCCCCCTACTTTAGTAGGGGGGAATATATTCCAAAGAACCCCCCTAGGCTGAAAGGAGCCAGAAATGCCACTCACGGCACCAGAGGGCAAAGCCCTCATCGAAGCTTTAGCTGCGGCTATCGCTAGCGTCATCTCCGATGACGACAACGTGGCGGAAGCTCAAGAGCTTCCGCTTGAACCCGAGGTGGAGGCTACGCCTCCCGAGACTTCCGAGCCTTCGGCTCGGCAGTACCCGACTCGTGATGAGAAAGCAGCCCGTAGGGCTGCGAATCAGGCTGCTAGCAAGGCCATCGCGAAGACCCTCAAGGAGGGTCACAAGCACGTGACCGACGGCGAGATTGCCAAGGCCAAGCGAAGCTTGGCGAAGGTCAGGAAGATCATGCGCGAACGTGTTGCCGAGGTTGGCTCGAAGAGCCAGTTTGTGCCTGAAGGCAGCTACGCTGCTCGTGTTGCCAAGCTTGACGATGCGATAAAGGCTTCGGCGTAGCCGAAGCCCGTGTGCTCGGGCCGAGCTTCGCTCGGTCCGAGTTCACGTGTAAGCCCCCATCTCTGATGGGGGTTTACACGTGGGCTTACGTTCACGTAGTGCTGCCCAAATGGGTGGCTCTAACACACACAGGAAGGAAACACACATGGAACACTCGTTCCCTGAGGTCCGAGATCACGTACAACGTGGCGAAATCTGGGATTCTCATCACCCTCACGTGGAAAGAAATCCACGTTATTACGAAGAGGTTCGTAACTCTTTCGTGTCGTTACACGATGAGAAAATCCCACACGTGGAGCTTCTCGGGTTGCTTGGCGTTGACGGTGGCCGTCGCTTAGGCTGGGATGAAGCCTACCGTGACGACGGCGTGTCGTGGATGGTTGAAATTCGTGAGGTTCGCGTGACTGCACGTAAGTCGATCTACGATGATGGTATTTACGGGCTTACACGTTCGGACGTGGAGGCTGGGGAGAAATACCCTGTTATGCCCGAGAGTTTATACGCTGAGGAGAAGCATCCTCACGCGTTTGATTATCGCTGGGAGAGGGCTGATTATTGGATGCCTACTCCGTGGCATGGTTACACGGTAAACCCCATGTATGAGGGTTCTGCCGATATTGAAGATAGCAATTTCTACCCTGCACGTGTTGTGGGGTCAGACATAATCGACGACTAGGGAGGTTGTCACGTGAGCATTTCACGTATGCATTTTCAGGGTGTTGCTGACGCGTTTAACGCGGTTAGTGAGACTCTTGGCGAAATAGATCCCTACCAGGTGCATGGAGAGTGCGCTGAACTGGTGGCGGATTTTTTCGGTACATGTAACCCACGTTTTGACAGGGAGAAATTCCTGCTTGCGTGTGGTCACGATTTGAGAGTGAGAATGGAGAAGGGAGAAGCGTAATGAGGATTACGTGCCCTAGGTGCGGGGGAAATGCACTAAAGGCTGAGATGGCGCTGAATGCGTTGTCTAGGCGTGATAATGAGACTTACGTGTGTTCACCGTGTGGTGAGGAGGAGGCGATTAACGATTTCATTTCTAGGCGTGATCCTATGAGTGAATGGCCGTTAGGTCGCCCTAGTAAAACTTGGAGTGATTATGTGTGAATCGAACTTAGGTGCCGATTTGGCCATGTTTTGTTTTGGCGTGGCTGCTGCTTACGCTTCGTTGCTGCTTTTTGTGCGTTTGCCTATGTGGTTTGAGGGCCGTAAGCGTAAGAGGTTGCGTGGGCGTTCGTATTGGGATGCCATTTTGGAAGAAGATAATAGGCGCAGACAGGAAGGGATATCGTGAAGGCTATAGCTAAGTGTCAGGAGTGTGGCGAGGTAAGTGCTACGCCAGTAACGCAGGAGGAGCTTGATATGTGGGTTTCGGGGGCAAATGTGCAGAGTGTTTGGCCGTCGAAGTCTGCTGAAGAGCGTGAGATTGTTTTGCAGTCTCAATACGTGGAGTTGTTGAATCGACCCATGCGTGCTGTTTATGTGTGTGAGAATCATGATTTCTGGGAGGAATAGGATGACTGAATATGAGAAACACGTGATTGCTACTACTATCACGGGCCGCATGATGAAATGCATTGAAGAACTCGTGCAATATCAGGTGGATATTATCGTGAATGAGGAGAATGAGTGGTTCGTGGAGCTAATTGACTCACGTATAAGGGAGGCAAAGTGATGCCGATCATTCACTCAAATGGTGAAAACATTACGCATCGGTTTAAGCCTGATGTTGTTGAGCGTTTAATGTGGGCGCGTGTTGAGAACTGTCCGAACAACGGTGGCGGTGATTGCTACTTTTTTCATACGTGCGTGAGTTATGCCGCGGACGAGGAAGGGAACTTAGTTCCAGAAAGCCCTAGACTCTCTTAGATCTGCCCCCTCCGAAGGAGGGGCAGATCAAGAGAGCCTTGGAAACTGAAATTGACTGGGAGGTCATGTTATGTCACTTGAAGATGCTATGGATAGCTGGCTTGATAGCGAATTAGAACGTCGTGAAGTTGTTACGTCTGATGATTTTGGCGATTATCACAATAGCTATAACGATCACGACGCTATTAGCGAGCGTGTTAGCGATTGGTTGGTTGATACTTTGCGTGATTATTCACGTATGAATAGTTCCAATCTTTGTGGGCTTGGTGAGGCGTTTACTCACGCTATCCGAAAAGCCCTTTCGAACATAGAGGCAGATACCTCTGATCATATGGGTGATGAAGTGCTTCGGCCATTTACTCACGATTTGAGGGAAAAGCTTGACAATGCTGCGCAAATGAGTGTTGAGAATCGCGACAGGATTGTTAGAATGGAGAACATACTTGCGGATATCGGGCGTAAAATGCAGATGCCTGCGTAAGTGAGTGATCTGGGTTATCCCCGTCCCCTCGCGGGGATGGCCCTAACCACTTACTTGCATATTGCATGTAATTGGCACCTATTACACGGGAGGTAAAATGGTGAGAATAGATAACGCCCCTGCGGGCGAAAACAATTGGCTTCATAGCTTACGTGCGAAGCTTGACGAGTTGGGTATCGAACTTGACGAGAACACAGTTCCCGAAGAGGTCGCTGATCCAGCAGGCGATAGGTTGGCTGCGGCTCTTAACAGGGACGTAAATACGTATGAAGATGACGTGTACGAAATGCCGCCAGTTCGTCAGGTTGAAGTTTCGTCACCGCGCCAATCGGAATCCAACATCATAGATGGTGAAATGGTGAAAACCACGTGCCATATCGCGGCTGACCTTATGGGCTGCGATTTTGAGGTTGGGTATAGCGCTGCTGGATTCAAGAGCTTCAACAATGGAGAATTTGTGATCCCACGTTATACGAAAGGCGAAAAAGCTGGGAAGCCTCAGTTCGAATACATATTTCGCACTGACACGGAAGAGGCATTAGGGGTTGTTTCTGGTGCCTATCCGCGACGAGATGGTTACCGTCACGTTATTAGCACGATGGAAGGGCTCTTTCCTAACACTTGCACAGGTATTAGTGTGTTTGGTGCTGGTGAGAGAATCGTGATTGCTCAGGAATTGGGTGATCCGATTGATTTGGGTGGTGGTGACACCATTAAGCCTTACCTGTATACACGTGCTTCGTTGAACCGAACTTGGTCAACGCAATGTATTCCGAAGATGTCTCGCATCTCATGTGAGAATGCTTTGGGTACTAACGGTGCTTTGATTACGGTTAAAGCAACTCGTAACCATGACACACGTCTTACGTTAGAGGCAGAGATTCAAGCTGCGAGCTTGAATCAAGCTGACACTTTGAGGCGTATGGCTATCGTGATGAAGGATCAGGATTTCACGGATACTGCTTTTAACGATATGGTTGAAATGCTTATTCCCGAGCCAGAGTCCGAGCATCAGGCGTCGCATACTCGTCGTACCAACAAACTTGCTGCTTGCAGACAAGCGTGGCGGCAAGAAATTGAAACTCATGGTTATCGTTACGGTAGAGAAATGGCTGGAAACATGTGGCTTGCTTACAATGCTGTTCAAGGCGCAGAGCAACACGTGATTAACTCACCCAATAACCTAATTGACGAAAACGGTGAGAAATACCGTGATCAGACCATTGGTTTGGTCAAAACACTTGATGACGCGAAGATGCCTATCACGAATGCATGTGAAAGCTATCTAGTGTCACAATTGGGTGGTTCGGATCGCTATACTGAGCTTATGGCTCTGGTGTAACGGATCTGTACCACTAACGTGTACCTCCCAACGCGGGTGGTACAGGATGGGGCGGAGAGGTATCCTTTTACCCTCTTCGCCCCATCTAAAACGTAGATTTGGAGGGCTAATGTCGTATTGGCATTACGGAACAATACACTGGGATAAAACGGATTTCACTAAGCATGGCACCATCGCCATGTACGTGATTGGTGAATGTAGATGCGATAAATGTGAGGAGAGGTGGGAAAATTGGGAACCTCTCACGTTTGGAAGCATTAATCGTAACGCAGACAGGGGTTTCTACCATAAGACGCGTAAACCTCGTAACTAGATTTGATGGGCTAGCGGTACCTTTCTGCCGTGAAGGAGATCCTGCCTTGTCTTGGGGTCAAAAGGGCATATGTGTCGCTCTAAGGATCTCCGCCCATCTTCTGTAACTTAATCGTAATACTGTTCACGTTGGTTTTAATTCGATGGGACAGTAGGCTATCAGGTACCAGGTGCCGATAACCACTGTAGGTGGTTATCGTTACTAGGTACGGGAGGGATGGAAATGCAATACCCAATTCACAGAGATGAACAGGGAAGATGGATCCATACATGGGTTAGGCAATCTTCCGTCAAAACATCTGACATGTGTCTAGAGCGTTTGCGTACTGACATGTTTAATCTTGTTCCAGACTTCACGGGTGACGCTGCTGCTTTAGGCACGACTTGTCACGCTGTTGTCGAAGATGCTTTGAATTCACGGATACAAGGTTCAGACGAAACGTTTGAAGGCATGTGTATGGCTTTCGATCACTACTGGGAGGAAATAGGCCCAACGGTAGATCGCTGGTATAAATACAAGCCCGACGCAATACCCGCAATCGGTTATTCCCGATTGGAAATGTGGTATGAACAGGTTTACCCACACGTGAAACCTGTTGCAGTTGAGCAAGATTTCAATAAGATTCTTCACGAAGATGATAAACGTGTAATTTACCTGCGAGGGACCATTGACCTTGTGGAAGAAGATCGCGTATGGGATTGGAAGTTCCCTTCCCGTGATTACGCAAAAAAGAAATGGGAATACGAGCGTTGGGATGTGCAATCGATTGCGTATTGCTGGGCTTCTGGCATACCAAACTTCAAATTCGGCATAGTGCATCCTGATGGAGTCTCGTATATAGAATTAGAACGCGACGAAAACCACACGAAATGGTTTCGCGAAAAGGTCTTGGCACTCTGCCAAT
>PVBE011237094.1_pt1 | contig 11322 bp, 7 predicted proteins | sample 1631181 | NCBI WGS metagenome assembly PVBE01 (sample SAMN08397723, study PRJNA350692) | Marine metagenome, whole genome shotgun sequencing project. | isolation source: water | place: Pacific Ocean | collected 2012-04 | reverse complement strand
CCTATAATGAGGCACTTCGAATTCCCGATTCTCTGCGCGAAATGGATAGCTATCTTGCCGCCAGCCCCTATTCGAGCGAGATTCTGATCGTCGATGATGGGAGCGGTGATGACACCGTTTCCGCAGCGCGAGAAGCCGCGACCCATCTGATGACGCCCATTCGCTGCGTGGGATATGCGAAGAATCGGGGCAAGGGCTACGCGCTGAAGGTGGGCTTTGATGCGGCCCGCGGCAAACGAATCCTCTTTACCGATTCGGATCTTTCGACACCCATTCGGGAGGCTGAACGCCTGATCGAAAAGTTGGAGTCGGGCTTCGATATGGTCATTGGAACCCGTAAGAGCGCCCAGGCCGTGATCGCCGTCCATCAGCCGAAAATCAGGGAATGGATGGGGAGGGTCTTCACCTTCCTGGTTCGACATCTGCTGGTCGATGTCTCCGATGTGACTTGTGGATTCAAGGTATTCGATGCCGAGGTGGGAAAGAATCTATTCGGTCTTTCGCGCGTTCATGATTGGAGTTTCGACGCCGAGATCCTCTTCCTGGCCCGGAGGCAGGATCGGAGCCTCAGCGAGGTTCCGGTTTATTGGGAGGATCAGCCGGGGACCAAGGTGAGCATGTTGAGCGATGGTGCGATGGCCTTTCTCGGTCTACTGCGTATTCGCTGGTATTCGCTTCTGGGCCGCTATCGCTCGCAGAAGGTCCTCGACGACTATGCGGAACTCTGGTCGACCCCCTCGCGGGGCGAGGCCCGGCAGCATTCCTGATGGGAAGGGATCCCGTCGACCTCCAGCGTGAATTCTATGAATCGCGTCCCCACGCCCACCTTCAGCCCCGGGCCGCCGACGTCTATTCGGCAAGGCTCGTCTCGAGATTGATGAGGGAAATCGATGCCACTCCCCGGGCCCGGATTCTGGAAGTCGGAGCCGGTTTCGGTCGCTTTACCTTCGAGTTGCTCGGGCATTGTGAATCTGTGGTGGCGCTGGATCTTTCAGAGGCGGCCCTCGCACGCCTGGTGCTGGCTCGCGATGCCCGGGGTGTGCCCGCCGAGCGCTGCAGGCCCGTTTGCGCCGACCTCCAAGGGCTGGATTCGACTCTGAGGGAAGCCCCCTTCGATTTTATCGTGGGCTTCTTCATTCTCCATCATCTTCCGGACTACGCCGCCGCCATCGCTCGGCTCGCCCGCCATCTGAAACCCGGCGGGTGCATGGCCTTCATCGAACCGAATCGCCGCAACCTTCTCTTCGCCGCCCAGGTGGCCTTTTGCGCGGATATGACCTGGGCCGAGGAGAAGGGAATGTTCAGCATGAGCTACCGGGGAGTGGAGCGCGCTTTTGATTCGGCGGGGATGCTCCTGCGACCGACGCAACGCTTCGGATTCTTTCCGCCCCAGGTGATCAATCGTTACCCGGTGGCGAGCCGTATCGAATCGGGAATCGAGGCCGCGGGCCTCCTCAATCCCCTGCTGCCCTTCCTCTTGCTCAGTGCCGAAGCGTCCGGCGAAGGCTCCGAGGGGGCTCGATGAACGATCGCGAGTTTGAACTCCTCGACCGGATCGAAGAGAACCATTGGTGGTTCGTGGGCAAGCGAAAGATCCTGAAAGCCCTGTTGGCGCGGGATCCGGGCCTGGGCCCATTGCTCGATCTCGGCTGCGGGACGGGAGGCATCCTGCGCGATTGGATGTCGCGCCGGCCCTGCGTGGGGACGGATCGTTCGCAGCTGGCCCTGAGGATCTGCCGGAGGCGTGGCTTCGAAAAGCTGGTTCGAAGCGATTTGAACAATCTTCCTTTTTCGGAGGGCAGCTTCGATACGATTCTCCTACTCGATGTGATCGAACATCTCGAGGACGATGTTGCTTTCCTGCGCGAGGCGTCGGCTCTCACGGCCCCGGGTGGCCGCATCGTGATCGCCGTGCCGGCTTTCCAATTCCTCTGGAGTCAGCACGATGAGACCTTCGAGCATCGGCGGAGGTACTCGGCTCGTCAGCTCGAAGCCGTCCTCGCGGCGGCCGGCCTCGTCTGCGAACGATGCACCTATACGAATACCCTGCTCTTCCCCCTGGCGGCTATCTGGCGCCTTCTCTCCTATCGACTGGGTCTCGGCCGCTTCGCACCCGAGACGGATTTCTGGGGCCTGCCGGTCTGGCTGAACGCCTTGCTGGGCCGGATCTACGATCTGGAGGCCTGGTTTCTTCGCCGCTTCGACCTGCCCGTCGGACTCTCCCTGGTCTGCATTGCCGGATGCGCGGAGAGCGAACGATCAGCTGAAGGGTCGGGGGCGGTTGACGAATAGAGATAGGGCGGCGAGGGCGCTTGCGCCCAGGGCCAGCCAGAGCCCCAGGAGAAAACTGCTGGGTGCAAAGCGGTAGTGGATCTGGTGTTCACCGGGGGGCAGTGCGACTCCGCGAAACATTCCGTTGACGCGTACGATGGGGGCGGGCCGACCGTCGACTTCAGCCCGCCAGCCCGGATAGTCGAGATCCGTCAGGACCGAAAGGCAAGGCGTGCGACAAGAGGCTTCGAGGACCAATTCCTGGGGAGAGAACTCCACGATCCGACTTTCCCGGAACTTTTCTGCCTGGCGCGAGGGCTGGGCCTCGGCCGAGTTCTCCAGCAGCGATGGGGGGAGTGTCCCGATCCCCGTCGATACCACGGCGCTTCGCCGCGGGGCGAAGCCCGGGCGTCGCAGTGCCTCGATTGCGGCTTCCTGATCCCCGGCGATCTGGATTCGACCGACCGTATAGGCTCGTGGCAGGGCGGCCTTGCGCTCGTAGATCTTGATCGGTCCCAGGCGTGCGAGAGGTGCGCCGAACATCTGCCTCAATTCGGGAAGCCGATCGACGCGTCCCGGTTCGAGGGCCGCGTAGAAGCGGACGCTCATCAGATCCAGGAGTTGGGGGTCGATATAGGCCGCATGGGGCCGTCCCCTCGCGAGAATGGTGGAATTGCCATGCCAGGGCTCGCTTCCCGAATACTCGAAATAGTCGAGGTAGGCGCGGGAAAGGCTGGGTTCGTAGTCTCCAGCCACGAAGAATTGATTCATCGTGCCGGCCTTCAAGAGAAAGTCGGGGGAATAGAGGTGGCGGGTCTCGAAATAGACGCGTTCCCGGCCCGGCCGAGCATGAAGGAATTCGATCAGTTCAGCGGGTGCGCCCCGGGTATTTCCGGAACTGGCCGGATGGGCCGAGATCAGGCGGGTACGAAGGTAGGAGTCCCCTGCAATCAGGAGCACGAAGAAGATACCCAGCGCCGCTATCCATCCAGCGGAGCCCCGTTTATCGCGCAGGTAGCCCATGATTCCCTCGACCCCGATGCCCATCAGGAGGGCTCCACAGAAGGTGTAGAGAAAAGCCAGCCGGATGGGCCCCCTGAAGAGTGCGGTCAGGGGCAGTGCGTAGTAGGCCGTGAAGACGGGAGTGCGGGGGCCGAGCATCAGAAGGCCCAGGCCCACGGCCAGGAGCATGAAGAAGAGCCAATAAGCGCGCGTTCGGCGCACGAGCAGGCCGCAGAGGGCGAGGGGCAGAAATAGGATCGGAAGCGCGACTCTCCCCAGTACGGGACCGGCCGGATCGCCCCTCGCCGCATCCATCGGGCCCCGGGAGATTCCATCGAATAGGGTGCCCGGAGGGATGGCTGGCCTCGCGGCCTGTTGGAGTGTCAGTCCATCGAGACTGCGCGAGGCCTCCTGGGTGAATTCCAGTTGCGGAAGGAGCAGGGGCATCATCCAGCCGAGGGCGATGATTCCGGAGAAGAGAAGCAGGCCGAGAAGGCGTGCGCGAGCCCGCCGAGGGGTGAGAAGAAGGAAGAAGACCAGGGTGAAGATCAGGCTGAATTGTGCGATGTAGAGGAAGAGCTGAGGATACCCGCCGTAGAAGGTCAGGCTTGCGAAGAAAGCCAGGGCCAGGGCCCATTTCAATCGGACTTCGCAGAGCAGACCGTGCAACGCCCATAGGATGGCGGGGAGCCAGGCCTGGGTCGAGAAATGGACGGGAACGTAGAGTCCGAGCACCATCGGGCCCGAGAGCATATAGGCCAGAGCCGCCACCATTCGGCCGGGCATGCCCAGTCCGAGCCTGGCCGCCAGGAGCGACGTGAAGAGGGCGGCGAGAAAGAAGTGCAATACGGCGTGTACGCCGAGGGCCGTCTCGGCTTCGAAGAGTCCCATGACGAGCAGGTTGATGGGGTAAAGGGCCCCTGAGACCGGCAGCGCCAGGAAGGGCTGTCCGACGAACTGGTAGGGATTCCAGAGGGGAAGCCGGCCCGCATTGACCTCGTCGTGGATGAAGTCGGCGGCGGGATGGAAATAGCGATAGGTATCGGATTGGACCAGGGTTCGGTGCACCTCGGGCGGAACCCACTCGATCCGATGGACCCATACGGCGGTCGCCAGCATCGCGAGCAGCAGGAGCCCCAACTCCCAATGCCCCCGCCCCCTCGGCGGGGATCCGCTTGCCCCTGCTGCCATTGCACCCCCTTCCGGGTCTTCCCATCGGCCCGCCCCGGCAGCATAGCGGTCGAAGGCCGAACTCAGTCGGGGGCGTGGCCACCCGATGTCGGGAGCCGTTTCCCCTTCGCAGGGGCCGCCGACCCGCCGGAGAAGAATCCCCACCCCATGGCCCACGGCTTTGCGAGCCGAGCGATACCTTCGAATGCTAGAATCGGGTCGCTTGCTGGAAAAGTAGATCTTTCAATCGGGATATAGGAGCTGCCGTGAAGCGCGTCATTCTCTTCGTTGCGACCAATCTGGCGATTCTCATTCTTCTGGGCATCGTGACCTCGCTCCTCCAGGGTTATCTGGAGGCTCAGGGCATCGAATTCGAGCGCCTATCCCTGCTCGTTTTCGCAGCCGTCTTCGGCATGGGCGGGAGTTTCATCTCTCTTGCCATTTCCAAGTGGATGGCCCTGCGCTCGACCGGGGCCCAGGTGATCGAGAGCCCGGGCAATGAGGTCGAGGAGTGGCTGGTCGAGACGGTTCGCCAGCACGCCAAGGCGGCGGGGATCGGTATGCCCCAGGTCGCGGTCTTCCCCTCGGATTCTCCGAATGCCTTCGCGACGGGCGCGCGTCGGGACGCCGCCCTGGTGGCCGTGAGTGTCGGATTGCTGCGAAATATGGATCGTTCAGAAATTTCCGCCGTGATCGGTCATGAAATCAGCCATGTCGCAAATGGCGACATGGTAACCCTGACCCTGATTCAGGGTGTCCTCAATACCTTCGTTCTCTTCTTCTCTCGGATCATCGGCGAGTTCATCGATCGCGCCGTCTTTCGCAGCGAGAATGGTCGCGGCATGGGCTATTTCATCGCCACGATCTTCTCCCAGATCGTATTGGGTGTGCTGGCGAGCATCGTCGTCATGTGGTTTTCGCGCCGGCGGGAATTTCGTGCGGACGCCGGTGGGGCTCATCTCGCGGGACGCCCGGGAATGGTCAACGCCCTGCGCCGCCTGGCCGCTCTTTCGGATCGAGCGGAACCACTTCCTCGAGAGATGACGGCTTTTGGGATTTCCGGATCCGGTGGGACCCTGATGCAGCTATTTGCTTCGCATCCGCCCCTCGAGGAGAGGATTCGACGCCTCGAGATGAGAACGCGGGACTGATCTGCGAAGGGTAGGGACGAAGCCGCTCGCGGTACTTCTGAATCTTCCCGGCAGCGGCTCCCTCCATGGGATTCGCAGCAGGTACCCCGAGTCGCGATGCCTGCTCCCGGCCCTGATAGGGCCCGGGAGATCTTCAGGCGATGAGTTCGAGGATCGCCCCCAAAAGAGATCCAAGCAGGAGTGTGGCCTGGGCTAGAAAGCCGATCGCGAATCCGGCTGTTCTCTTCTTGGCATCCTGGACGTAGCCCCGATAGTAGACGATGCGTCCGATGACGAAGATGAGACCGACGAGCGCCGCGACATTCGGATCCCAGTAGTGGCTGAAAATGACGATGCCCGGCACGAAGAGGATCAGCTGCTCCAGGGTATTCTGATGCACCCGAAACATTCTTTCGAAAACGGGATGACCCGTCGTTCCGGGAGCCTCCACCTCATACTTTCCCCGAGCCTGGCCCACGAGCATTCCAATGACCATATACTCAATCAGCGCCAACAAGATCATAAGGGTGACCAGATCCATGATTCCTCCTATAGGCGATCAGATCCCGGCGGGGCGGGGAGTTACCGCCCGATCCTAGCTGAATCCGACCAGCGTCTGCCAGATGACGAATGCGCCTGCCAGCAGGGAAAGCGAGAGGATCAGGGGGCGGATGGCGCCATCGGAAATCCGGCCCTCGAGGAGTTTTGCGAGAAGGAAGCCGGCCAACATCGCCGGGGTCAACAGCAGCGTCAGCCGCACTTCCTCTGGTCCATAATATCCGATGGCGCCAAGGGCCAGCAGGGAAATCGAGGTGCCCAATACGAAATAGGCCGCCAGCGTGGCTCGCAGGGTATGCATGCCGGAATGCTGGTAGAGGAGCGCCATCGGCGGTCCACCGATGGAAGAGATCGTACCCATCAGTCCCGAGAGAAAGCCGGCAAGAGAGGCCGAAAGGGGTCTGGGGCTGATATGAAAACCCGCCCAACTCAGCATCACCCCCAGGAATACGAGCCCTCCGAAGGAGAGGTTGAAGACACGGGTCGAGGCCAGGGTCAGGAAGAGGGCCGCCAGCGCCGTTCCGAGTAAGCGCCCGATCACGGCATACTTCACGCCGGAAAAATCGATTTCGGAGCGCTCCTCATAGGCAACCAGCCCGGTGAGAAGCAGTCCGGCCCCCATCAGGGGCCCCGGGATCAGGGGAGGGTAGAGGACGAGCAGCAGCGGCGCCGCGATCAAGGCCATACCAAAACCGATGGCGGCTTGCAGCGTCGCTGCGAGCGTCGTGATGAGAAAGATCAGGATCATGTCGGAAGCTTCCAGGGGCACGGGCGGCGACTCTAGCAGGTCGAGGCATAAGGCGGCCGTTGTGATTCGAATCGATCCTCGCTCGCAGGAAGGGAAGCCCATTGCCCGGGGCTCATGCGCCCCTTCCATATTTGCACGCGAGGAATCGAGCTATTCGGGGCTGGAGACTTCGTCTTTTGCGGCCGGTGCCGCCCTTTGCTCGCGGGGTGCAAGCTGTGTGGTGCGGGCGCGAAGTTGCCCGGAGAAGATCTCGGGATCGTCCGTGGGCAGACTGCAGACCTGGCTTTCGCAGACGTAGGCCGTCGTCTTCCCGTTCCGAGCCACCTTGTAGCGCAGCAGCGGGATCAGCTTCGAATGCGTTTTTCGTTGGCTGCCATCACTGACGATGGAGACGATGCGATTGGGGACATGGGTTCGGCGCAGTACGTCTACCAATTCCGATTCTTGTTCCCCCGCCGCTTTGATGATCAGAATCTCCTTGGGGGTATCCAGCGCAAAGTCCGCGGCCAGCAGAAGTTCTGCCGCATTGGTTGGACTCTCGCGCAGCGATTCCACCTGGGAGGAGAGGTAGGCCAGCGCGCTCTCCGCCAATGCTTCCCTGCCCGTCAGGGCGGCCAGGCGCAGAAGATTCAGGCAGGCCACGGAATTTCCGGAGGGCAGGGCACCATCCCTGACGGGCTTTTCGCGAATCAGGAGCACCGGATGATCGTTGGCCGTTCGGAAATAGCCGCCCAGGGGATCCGCGAAGTCGCGATCCAATACCGTCTGAAGGGCGAGGGCCTCCTCGAGCCAGCGGGGATCCGGCGCCGCTTCGTAGAGGTCGAGCAGTCCCGCGATCAGAAACGCGTAGTCCGAGAGAAAGGCGGGTCCCGCGGCTCGGCCATCGAGAAAGATGCGCTTCAGTCGGCCGTTTTCGCGCATCCGATCCAGTATGAAACTCGCGGCCCGACGCGCCGCGGCAAGAAATCGTTCCTCGTCGAGAGCGAAGCCCGCGCGAGCGAAGGCGGAGATCATGAGGCCATTCCAGCCGGCGATGATCTTATCGTCTCGTAGGGGGGGTATTCTCCCATCTCGATTCTCGAGAAGCTGAACTCTTCCCTTTTCAATATTTTCTTGGAGTTCGGCTTGCGAGATTTCAAGACGGCTGGCAAGGGCGGAGATATCCTGCCAGGTCCGCAATACGCTGCGGCCGTCGAGATCGCCGCTTTCACTGACGCCATACCACTCGCGAAGCATTCTTCCCCGACTCGGCCCCACGACAGTATCGATTTCCGCAGGGGTCAAGGTAAAGAAGAGACCTTCTTCCATTTCACCTCGGGGATCGGGACTATCCGCATCACTGGCCGAATAGAAACCTCCACCGGGCGCCGTGAGTTCGCGTAGCACGTAGTCGAGAATATTGCGGCTGATCGTGGCAAAACGGGGCTCATGAGTCTGTTGCCAGGCTTCGGTATAGGAACGGGAGAGAAGCGCCTGGTCGTAGAGCATCTTCTCGAAATGGGGAATCAGCCAGCGTGGATCCGTCGAGTAGCGGTGGAAGCCCCCACCCAATTGGTCGTGCATGCCGCCGTCCGCCATGGCCTCGAGGGATTTGGTCACGATCGTCAGCGCCCGGGCATTCTCCGTCCGTGTATACCAATGGAGCAGCAGGGAGGTGGGCAGGCTCGAGGGGAATTTGATGCGTTGGTCGATCCCTCCCCACTCGTTATCCGCGACCTGATCGTAGATTTCGAAAGCCTTCTCCAGAAGTGAAATTTCCAGGGCGGAACTCATCCCCTCTTCGTTGCCCGAAAGCTGGCGGGTGATCTCGGAGACGATTCGTTGACCGTGCGTTTTCAGACGCTCCGGATCCTTGCTGTATTGCTCGTGGATGGCCTGCAGAAGTTGGGGGAATCCGGTCCTTCCGCGCTGATCCTTCGGAGGGAAATAGGTGCCGCCGTAGAAGGGAATCCGCTCGGGAGTCACCCAGACATTCAGCGGCCAGCCCCCGCTTTTCCCCATGGCGTGAATCGCACTCATATAGATGGCGTCGATATCCGGTCGGGCTTCGCGATCCACCTTGATGGCCACAAAATGTTGATTCAGGATGCGGGCCACCTCGGGGTCGTCGAAGGATTCGTCCTCCATGACGTGACACCAGTGGCAGGTCGAGTATCCGATGCTGATCAGGATCGGCCGATTCTTCTTCTGAGCGACTTCAAAGGCCTCATCGCCCCAGGGATACCAGTTGACGGGATTGTGGGCGTGTTGTTGGAGGTAGGGGCTCGCTTCCAGAAGCAGTCGATTGGAGAATTTCGGCGAGCCATCCGCTTCTCGGTGTCGCGTGCGCGGGACGTAGTCCTCTCCGCGCTCGAGCAAGGCCGCGGCCAGTTCTTGTCGGAGGGCCGGGGGGAAGGCTTCGGCGCCCGGCAGGGAGGGTGGAGCTTCGGCGGCCAGGGCGGGGACCATGGAGCAGCAGAGGAAATAGAGGGAGCTGAAAAGTCTCGAATAGCGGATGAGATTGTTCATGAATTCCACCGACTATACACGGCTATCGGATGACGTCGTGCCGGCTGGGCGAGGGGGGCGATTGCGGGTGTGGCTGGAGGGATGAATGGAAGGGGGTCATCGAATCGGGACTTCTCCTCCTGCCTCGGGCTGGGGATCAGGGGAGGGCCGACGGGCGTCGAGAGCCCCACTTGAGGGCGCTTGCACCGGTCATCACGAGAAGACCTGCGAGCAGGAGCCCCAAGTCCCGGGAGAGGGGAAGTTCGGGCGCCGCCAGGCCGGGATCGTCGATCGTGATGGAGTCGATTATTCCCGAGGTGATGAATTGAGCCCCATTTGCGCTGGCGGAAATGCCGAGCCCCGCCAGGCTGACATCCGCCATGACCGCCGCGGCGACTTTTTCGGCCACCTGGGAAGCGGTCTCCCCGGCCGATGTCGTCACGGAGAGGGTCACACCGTTGATGACGGTTTGGACGCTTCCCCCCTCGGCGATCCCGTTGAAGAGGTAGGATGCTTCGGCGAGGCAGAGTTCGGAGCAGCCGTCGAGAGCGATCAGGTTCGTATCGTCGCATTCCTCGCCCGGGGAGATGAAGCCGTCCCCGCAGAATGTCGCGCAGTCGGCCGGAAGCGTGAAATCTTCGACCGTGGTCAGGAGATCTGAATCGTCCTCGTCGCTCGAAGCGTCGCCGATGCCGCGCTTCGCGAAAGCCCGCCAGATCTGACAGCGATTCATTCCCCCCGTCTCATTCAGGTCCGCCAGCAGGATCGCATCCCTGGCCTCGAGGAATGAGGGTTCGCAAGGCTGGATTTTGAGCGCATCGATGACCAGTTGAAGAGCCAGGTTGTTGCCCCCCGTGCCGTCGTAGAGATCCGCATCGAAGCCATGCGCGTTCACCAGTTCCCAGAAGACCTCCCAGAGGGCCGCCGCCCAGACCTCGCCGACGCCATGGGGGACGGATTGAGTGGCGATGTCGGAAAAGCTCAGGGTGTTGATGCTCATATCCGTGCTATAGGGCTGAGTTCGGATTCCGCCTCCCCCGGTCGAATCGGCGAGTACATAGGTTCCCAGACCCCGGGGTTCTGTTCCGTCATGCGTATCCTTCGTCCCGAAGAAGAGGCTGAAGAAGTCGCTCCAGCCCTCACCCATTCCGGCGCTCTGGGCCGCGGTGAGGCAGTTGGAGTTGAGAGCTCCGCCCGTCAGCCGGGTCGTCACCCCATGGCCGTATTCATGCAGGATGATGCCGGCATCCAGGGATCCGTCTCGCATGGGCAATAGGGTCATGTTCACGCTGACCGGATCCACTGCGTTACGGATTGCCGTGCCCGTACTCAATCCCACCAGGAAGGATGGAATCGTAATCAAAGGATCGGTTCCGGCCATTTGGAGAATTCCGTCTCCGAGATGGTTGACTATGAGGGCGGCAATTGCGCCGGCATCCTGGGCCTCGCGAACCTTGACGGCAAAATTGCAGATCCCGCGATCGATCAGGGCGATCTTTCCGACGATTTCGGAGGGGTTGGTCAGGGCTGAACAGCCGTCGAAAGTGCTCGGTCCCGCCAAATCGGCCGGGTCGAGAGCGATGGCGACATCTCCCGTCAGTCCACTGGTCGAGACGCTCGGACCGAAGAGGGCTGCTGCTCCCGGGTAGACGTCCGCAATCGAGGCGGGGCTGAGGATTTCAAATCGGGTCGCGGGCGAGAAGATGAACATCTCCATGCGCCCGCGGGAGCCATCCGGTGGTGCGCCGAATTGAGCATTATTCATGCCGGCCCCATCCTGGGCATCGGCCAGGACAGCGTCGTTCTCGATCCCTCCACGCCCGTAGTTATTCTTCTGGAAATTTCCGCTGGCCTCATCGAATCCATAACGGTAGAAGAGATCGTGGGCGATGTTATTCCAGTAGAAGAGGTTGGAGATCGAGGCCTCGCGATAAGTCGAGGGATGCTGGCTCAGGT
>PVBE010304836.1_pt1 | contig 11322 bp, 10 predicted proteins | sample 1631181 | NCBI WGS metagenome assembly PVBE01 (sample SAMN08397723, study PRJNA350692) | Marine metagenome, whole genome shotgun sequencing project. | isolation source: water | place: Pacific Ocean | collected 2012-04 | reverse complement strand
GTGGATTCACACTGGTAGAGGTCTGCCTCTCCATGGTGGTCCTCACAGTGGGCGTCCTCGCGATCACCAGCACCACCCTGCGCATCGACGCCCTGCGTCGCAGGAGCCACGAGTCCGCCCAAGCCGACCTCGCGCTGAGGCGCGTGGCTGAGACCCTCCAAGCCCACGCCGCCTTCGCGCGCAGCCAGAGCGATGGAGACACCTCCAACACCTTCTCAGAGGTCTTCCTCTCGCTCGCTATGGCGGACTTCGGCGACGGCTTTGACGTCCTAGGCATGACCTCGCTCCCTGGTGAAGAGACGGTCGGGACGCTCGAGCTCATCACGAGCGAGGTGCGCACAGACTCCCAGCTCGGCGTCTTGATGGGGATGCCCAGGGACTTAAACGGAGACGGTGACGTCTTCGACCTCGACGTCAGCGAGGACGCGCGCTTGCTCCCCGCGGTGGTCCGCTTGTCTTGGCGTGGTCCTAACGGGGACATGACGAGCGCACATCCAGTCTGGGTGCAAGGAGATTGAACATGCTCCGGATGAACACACACACGAACAGAGCCCGCCGAGGCAGCACGCTCATAGAAGTCACCTTCTCTGCGGCGATCCTCTCCGTCTTGCTCCTCGCGCTCTTCGGCGTCCTCGAGCGAGAGGGTCAGCTCGGACGCTCGACCTTGGCCGTCGCCATAGCCGAGAACCGCGCGATCGAACTCTCAGGCCGCCTGCGCCGCGAGCTCGTGGGCGCCCGCGGCAAGCGGGTGCGCTGCGTCCTCACGGAGTCTCTCAGCGCCGGAGAGTCCGGCGCTGGCACTGGAGTCGCTGTGAGCACGACGACGGGCTTCCCCCCCTCCGGCTTGCTCCTCGTGGACTCGGACACAGCGAACTTCGAGCGCGTCGCCTACGCCGGCCTCGACGCCGGCGAGCGCGAATTCAAAGACCTCACCCGCGGACAAGGCGGGACCTCTGCGAGCGCACACTCCGCCACCCCCTCCTGGGTGTGGTGGGCCGGCATGGCGATCCCGATCGAGGGAGCGCCTGGCCCGAACGATGGCACGGCCATTATGGACGGGCGGGAGGTCCACTTCCGAGGCGACGGCGTCGGGTTCAGCTATCGGGTGCCCGTGGACCCAGACGGCTCAGTCGGGCTGCCTGATTACCTCGACGGCCTCGACCCCGCTTGGGGCGCGATCACCAAGAGCGGACCCGCCGGCGCGCTCGCGCCGAACACGAACGGCTGGTGCGTGATCGTCTACGAGGTGCGGGATGAGCTCACTGAGCTCGAGCTGGGCGCCGACTTGAACAACGACGGCGACGAGGCCGACGTGTTCGAGCAGGGGCGCCTCATCAAGATCACCTGGGACACCGAGGACCCCTCGGTCCCCGTACACCGACAAGCCCTCGGGCCCGCCTGCATCCTGCAGGAGCGCGACGCCCCGGCAGCGGACCTCGACGGGGACGGCTATGAGGACCCGCTCTTCCTCTGGGACGCGGACACGCGCGTCTTGAGCCTGCGCATGTTCATCCTCGCGCGCGGGCTCCCAGACCACCCGACGACGCGCCGCATCGAGGCGCGCATCTTCCTCCGCAACGCCTTCGAAGAGGTGTCCGAATGAGACCCCGTCACGGCGCCCTGAGCCGCCGCGGATCGACGATGATCCCGGTCCTCATCGTCCTCTCCTGCATGTCGGTCTTGTCCTACGCCATGCTCTCCGCGGCCCTCTCCGGCGCGAGACGGACGAACCTCGACGGCGACGAGTACCGGCTCGAGAGCGCGGTAGAGAGCGTCGCCAGCCTCACGACTCAGGTGCTCTGGGGTGCCTACATCAGGGAGCAAGGCGGCGCTCCAGGCGACATCGACTCTTTCAGGTTCTACCTCGAGGCGCAGGGGATCCATGAGGCAGTCGGTGAGGGCGAAGACCCCGCGACAGCGTGGCCTCCGCCCCTCGGCGACTCGGACTGGACGGACCTGAAGGACCTCGTCGAGCTCCCCTCCGACGGCGCCGGCGGCGCGCTCTACGACAACGTCAGGGTCGACGCTGTGGATGTCGCGCGGCACGACGTCGGCGAGGGCACGAGCCTGCACATCGTCGTCTCTGCCAGCACGACCCGGGGTGAGGGGATCGCGAACCCAGTCATCGATCGGGCGATCCAGGTCGTCTACACGATCGAGCCCGCTCCCTTTGAGGGCTTCGACTACGGCGTCCTCGCCAACAACGTCAACTGCATCTTCTGTCACACCGTCGTCGACACGACTGAGCGCTACTACGACCTCGGGACCGGTGAAGAGGACGGCTACGAGCGCGTGCGACTCGGGACCCTTGAGAGCCTCATGGTCAGGGACAACTTCTTCGAGCAGCCCTCGTGGGCAGGCATCACCGACGGCTACGCGGACTCCTGGATCGGCGGGACCCTCTACGTCCGAGGGATCGCGACGAACCACGACGGGGCCCCGATCTCTGATTGGTCGAGCGCGGCCCTAGGCTCGCACTTCGGCTCCTTCGCCTTCGACGAGGACGGGCTCCTCCTAGAGGACATCTGGGGTGACCCGATCCCGACGCCCTTCTCCCCGGCGGGGACGCCGCCTGACTCCGGAGAGAACCTCTACCTCGACTACCCCATCATCGCTGAGGACATGCCAGACGGCGCGCTGCCGACGAGCTTCCCTCCCCCCATCCCCGACGACGGCGGAGAGAGCGGGGACGGAGCTGGGAACAGGGTCGTCGACGCCGAAGAGTTCGAGGACATCGCAGACGCCGCCGACGGCTCGATCACAGCTGGGACGATCAACGTCACCGCGGCAGGAGTCAGCATCGACACCTACGCGGAGTACCTCGACGCCATCTCCACCGGGAACCGCTCCACGCTCGAGTCCTCTGTGTCGGGGAACGTCATCCTCACAGGCACACAGCTCGAGCCCGTCGTGATCGACGGGAAGCTCGCCATCGACGGCGACCTCGTCATCAACGGGTTCTTGAAGGGCGAGGGGTCACTCTATGTCTCCGGCAACATCTACGTCCCCACCGACCTCGTCTACGCAGACGGGGAGACCTCTGGCGGACTGCGCACCTTCGGATACGCGAGCGACGGGACGCGCAACGCCCTCGGACTCGCCGCAGGTGGGAACATCCTGATCGGCGACTATCTGAGACCCCAAGCCTTCGTCATGCCAGACCAGTACGACATCGTCACCGGTGAGTATCCCGGCGCAGGCACGAGCAACTATGAGCGCAGGGAGGCTTGGAACTTCGCCATCGCAGAGGCCGCGCTCTTCAACCGAGTCGAGTGGGCGCGCACACAGCAGCTCCTCCCCGCTGAGGGAGAAGACACGGACGACCCCGCGACCTGGACCGCGCCGAACCCCGGCTACGACCCGAACTACTATCCGCGCTACTACCAGTTCGGCGAGGGTGACGAGATCCCGATCTACAACAAGGGTGACCTCTTCTTCGACGTGCTGACCGGGAGCTGGCACGGCGACGACGAGGTCCCGCTCAAGTGGACGGAGAACAAGCTCTCCATCTGGGACCCCGACGACCTCACGAACCCGGAGCTCTACGACCAGGTGACGGGCGATCCGGTCGCAGCGATCTCCGCGCTCGAGCCGGCGCAGAGCTGGCTCTCAGGGCCGATGCAGAAGCAGGCCATCGAGGACTTCGAGGTCTCACACACGTACGACACACCGCTTGAGATTGACGCCCTGCTCTACACGAACAACGCGATCTTTGGGATCGCGCACAAGGCAGACACCATGCGCGGTCAGCTCTTAGTGAACGGCGCGCTCGTGTGCGCTGACCTCGGCGTCCTCGCGCCAGGGCGAAAGTATTGGAGCGGCTTCGGCGGCCCCACAAACGTGCCTGGCTCGCCCTACAAGGTCGGCCTGCGCCTCAACTACGACCGCCGCGTGCGCGGCATGATCGACGTGGAGAGCAACGACCGTGTGCGGCTGAAGCGGGTCCTCTGGAACCCCCGCGCGAGCTGGCTCTAAGCGCCCTGAGCCTCGAGCCAGCGCTCGGCGTCGATCGCGGCCATGCAGCCAGTGCCCGCCGCTGTGATCGCTTGCCGGTAGACGTGGTCCATCACATCGCCACAGGCGAAGACACCCTCCACGGAGGTGTTCGTCCCGTCGCTCACGAGGATGTAGCCGTTCTCGTCCGTGTCGAGCTTCCCCTCGAAGACCTCAGAGTTGGGGCTGTGTCCGATGGCGATGAAGACGCCGTCACACTCGACCTCGCCTTGTTCGCCGCTCTGGGTGTCTTCTAAGAGGACAGCGCGGACCTTCCCATCCTCACCGGCGAGGATGTCGACGACCGCCTTGTTGAGCAGCCAGTCGATCTTCTCGTTCTCATGGCAACGATCGACCATGATCTTGGAGGCGCGGAGCTCCTCGCGCCGGTGAACGATCGTGACCTTCTTGCCAAAGCGGGTGAGGTAGTTCGCCTCCTCCATCGCGCTGTCACCGCCTCCAACGACGATGATGTCCTTGTCGGAGAAGAACGCGCCGTCACAGGTCGCACAAGCCGACACGCCGCGACCCATCAAGGCGGTCTCCGCATCGAGACCCAACAGCCGCGCGCTCGCGCCGGTGGAGACGATGACCGAGTGCGCCTGGAAGGTGTCAAAGTCTGTCTTCAGGGTGAAGGGACGTGAGCTGAAGTCGACCTCATTGATCTGCTCGAAGCGGATCTCCGTGCCAAACTTCTCCGCTTGCGCTCGGAACTCCTCCATCATCTGCGGCCCCATGACGCCCTCCGGATAGCCGGGGAAGTTCTCGACGTCGGTCGTGATCGTGAGCTGACCGCCCGGCTGCATACCTTGGAAGAGGAGCGGCTCTAGGTTGGCGCGCGCGGTGTAGATGGCAGCGGTGTAACCGGCGGGACCGGAGCCAATGATGACAACGTTTCGGACTTCGCTCATGGGGTGCCTCTAGGTGCTCTTCCTGTGCTGCGCTCACATGAGCGTGCCGGGCGAGTCTAGTGCCCGCTGCAGCCCTGTGCCATGAGCGAAGCTGGACCTCTGCTCGCGAGCAGGTTCTACTCTCTCCATGGCTGGCCCCCGCATCTATGAACGCTACGAGGTGGACGAGATGATCCCCCTGCTTGAGGAGATCCTCTTGCGCCTCGATGCACATCGAGATCAGCTCCAGACCCTCAAGATCCGCGTAAACGCGCTGGAGATGATCTGGGGCGAGAAGATCCGTGAGAAGTCCTGCTCGGACCACGGCGAGTTCACGAGCCACATGGATGAGATGGAGAAGGTCCAGGGCTTCTTCAAGCGCTGCGCAGACGAGATCGCCGAGCTCGGCGGGCAGGTGAAGGGCCTCGAGCCCCCCTTGATCGACTTCTATGGAGTCCAAGAAGGCCACCTCGTCTTCTGGTGCTGGACGCGCGGAGAGACGCGCATCGATCACTGGCACCACCTCGACGAAGGCTTCGCGGAGCGACACCCCGTCGTAGAGTGACCTTGCAGGAGCACCTCACACAGAGCCTGCCCGTCCAACGCCTCGAGGCCCTCCTAGACTCCATCCGGATCGCGACGCGCGCACGACTCGCCGCAGAGGAGTCCATCCGAGGCCTCTCCCCGGCAGCAGAGGTCGTCGGCGACGGCGCCGGTGATGTCACGTATGGGATCGACCTAGAGAGCGAAGAGGTCGTCACGAGGTGGCTTGAGGAGTGCGCCCGTGAGGGGCCGCTCTCGCTCTTCACCGAAGACATAGGGTGGAGACACGCGGGCCCTGGTGGCGACGGCTGGACTGAGCTCCCTGACTTCGACCACGGCGGCCCGCGCATCGCCATCGACCCGATCGACGGGACGCGCCCGCTCCTAGGCGATCTCCGCTCTGCGTGGACCTCGATCGCTGCGTGTCCGCCGGGACCTAGTGAGCCGCGCGCCTCAGACGTGACCTTCGGGCTCCTCGGCGAGCTCCCCTCCTCCATGACCGAGTCGTGGAGGGTGATCCGAGCGCAGCGCGGAGCCGGAGCCATCATGGAGCGACACAGCTTCGCGCCTACGAGTGAGGCCGTCGGTGCCCCCCTCATCGCAGATACGGATGACCGCCCTGACCACGGGGTGTTCTCCTTCTTCCGCTTCTCCCCCCATCAACGCCCTCGGATCGCAGCGGTCGAGGCTGACTTCTTCGCGCGCATCTATGCCGAGGAAGGCGCAGACCTGATGCACTGCTACGACGATCAGTACGTCTGCAACGTCGGACAGCTAGTGCACCTCGCGCTGGGCTCATACCGCCTGATCGCCGACCTGCGCGCGCACCTCACGAGCCCTGATGAAGCGCCGGCTGTCACCTCAAAACCATACGATCTCGCGGCGGCGATCTTGGTCGCGCGCGAGGCCGGCTGCGTGGTCACTGCGCCAGACGGCGCCCACCTGGATTTCCCCCTCGACGCCACCACCCCCGTGAGCTTCGTCGGCTGGGTGAACGAGCCGACCGCAGAGCGGCTCGCCCCGCACCTCGAGGCAGCGCTCAGCTGACCGGACTAGAGACGTCGAAGCGACGCAGGGCGAGCCCCCCGACGAGGGTGAAGATCCAGCCGGCTACGAGGATCCCTAAGAAGAGGATCCAGGGCACGGTGCGCTCGATGATCCCAGCGTCCATATCGAAGAGCTCTGTTCCCCAGTACAAGATGAAGATGATGACCGCCAGCACACCGCCAGCGATGGACAAGAGGAACAGGCGCAAGACGAGCAAGAGCAGCGAGCGCCCGATGTGATGTACCGCGCCGTCCTGGCCAGGCACGAACTTCACGGGGAAGAACAAGAAGACCGCGTTGTCTAGGGAGACCCACGCGTAGACGACGACAGGGATCAGCGCGAGACACGGCAAGAGGACCGGGTGGAAGACCCCCTTCGCGACAGTCCTCGTGAGGACACCGGCGATCAAGAGGGTGGTGATCAACAGCACCTGGGGAAACACCGTCGCGAAGAAGAGCCGCGTTGATGGGACGGGCCAGCTCTTGATGCTCTCCATCCGCGAGAGGCTGGAGCGGAAGTCAAAGCGCATCGTGACCGCGAGGTACATCGTGCCCAACGCCGTGATCATGAGGCTGCTCGTCATCACCTCGCTCTTGTCGCCGCCCCCGATCTTGAGGCTCATCACCACGGCGAAGCCCACGACGACGAAGCCGATCAAGGTCGTCGCGAGAGAGAAGCGCGTGATCCCCACGAGCTGAGCCCAAGCGATCGTGCCTAGCTTGCCCCGCCCGAAGAGGCGCGGGAGCCGACGAACGCGCGCGCCCTCCTTTCGCTCCGCGCGACCCAAGGCTGCCAGTCCGCTGTGGCCTTTGCGCATCGCGCCGATCCGCTTCGCTAGCTCCTCAGAGGTGGTCAAGGTCGACTCCCTGATCTCTCCTGCGCTGCGGGCGCAGGCCTCAAAGAGGACGATGAGGATCGTGACGTCCACAGCCAACCAGGTGAGGAACTGCAGCGCGGTCTCTGCGACCACGAGCTCGGCGAAGGGGCGCAAGGGCGAGAGGAGGGCGATCACTAGCGGCGCCTCCGCGACCGCCTTGAGCCGCCCGCTCATGGACTCGCTCCCGCCAAAGAACTCTGCGGCGCCGTCAGAGCTCACCAAGAGCCCGACCATCGCAGCCCAGAGGACCATGCCGATGGAGAACCCGATCCGACCGAGGGCTCGACCGCTGAAGAAGCGCCCTAGCCACAGGTTCGTGTTTCCGAGCGCCAAGCTGAACATCCTCCCCAAGACCGTGATGGCGAAGAGCGCGAGGAGGATCCCGAAGATCCCATAGCCCGGCGAAGGCAGCCTGCCCCAAAAGAGCGCGACGAAGATGACCCCTGAGAGGGCTGTCTTCCCCCCGTCCACAAAGAGCCGGTAGCGCACCAAATCAGAGGTCGAGATCGGCGCAGAGAGCAGGGTCTGTAGCTCGGATTTGGGGAGGTAGAGGCCCTTCGCGTTGAACGCGCCCATCAAGCTCAGGAAGCCGAACGCAGCCAAGAAGGCCTGCACTAGGAACATGCGCATATCCACTCCCTCACCCGGCGTCGCCCAGTCAACGTCGCCCCTCCCCGGACCGAACACCATGAGGCCCAGCCACCCGATGATGAGGAGGATGCCGAACAGGCCAAAGACGCACCCAGAGGGGCTGCGCATGCGGCGGAACTGCTTGCGAAACCCAGCCCGCCAATGAAGGCGCGCCAGACGAAACAAGGTCAAGAGGTCGTGGGATCGGCCCACGGTCTTCAACCCTCCGCCGGGTCGTCTTGATCGATGGCGCCGGTCGCCCTGAGGAAGATCTCTTCGAGGCTGCCGCCGCGCTCCGCGAGGTCGCTACCGCGCGCCTCCTCGAGCGTCCCGGTGAACACCGCGCGCCCTGAGTCGATGATCAGCAAGCGATCCGCTAGCTCTTCGATCAACTTCAAGAGGTGCGAGGAGAGCACGATGGCCGCGCCGTTCGCGGCGACCTCACGGATCTCCGCTTTCGCGGCGCGGATCCCGAGCGGATCGAGGCCGCTCAGCGGCTCATCCATCAAGAGCACCTCCGGTGCAGTGAGCCAAGCCTGCGCGAAGGCCAGCTTCTGGCGCATCCCACGCGAGAGCTCGCCGCCCAAGGCGTCGACCTTCGCGGTCAGGTCAAAGCGCTCGAGCAGGTGCGTCGCGAGCGGCGCCCAATCCCGCACCCCGTAGATGCCAGCTGTGAACTCCATGTGCTCCAACACGGTCAAGCTCTCATCGGGTTGCGGGTCATCAGGGACCCACGCCAAGGCGGACTTCGCGTCGAAGGGGTCGCTCTCTAGGTCGTGCCCAGCCACCCTGATCTCACCTCCCTGGACCGGCAGGATGCCGGCGATCGTCCGCAAGCTGGTCGTCTTCCCCGCCCCGTTCGGCCCTACGAGACCGAGGATCTCACCCGGATGGACCTCGAAGGAGAGCTGGTCCACGGCGAGCACATCGCCGAAGCGACGGGTCAGACCGCAGACACTGAGGAGAGGCGCTGTCGGCTCCACAGGAGGTGTCTCAGCCGTCAAAGGTCATCAGTTCGAGGAACTGGCGCGGCGGGATCTGTTCCATCTGGGCGATCGCCTCGCGGACCGCGGCGCGGCGGTCTGCAGAGACCTCCTCACCGCACAAGGCGTCAAACTTGTCCGCCATCTGCTCGTCAGTCATCGGGTTGCGCGGGTCACCTACGGGGAAGTCGACCTGCTTCTCAAACGTCCCGCCCGCCGTCGTGTCGACGGCGACGTGGCAGCGCTGCACCTCGGGGAAGGCCGCCTCGAACTCCATGTTCGCGCTGACCTTGATCTTCTCTAGGCTCATGCGCACTCGATCCTCGAAGATCACAGCCTCATCGAAGAGGTCGGGGGTCACGCGCCCGTACGCCAAGGCCGCCGCGATGCAGTAAGGCAGTGAGTGGTCTGCGGTCTCACGGGTCTGGGGGTCGTACTTCGAGGGGTCGGAGAGGATGTCCGCCGCCTTGACCAAGGTCTGAATGCGAACCTCAGCGACGTCCTCTGCTGCGATGTCGTTCTCTGCGCAGATGTTCAGCACGCACGAGATCGGCGCGTGCGTGAGCGCCTCCGTGGGGAACGCCTTCATCCCACACTCGAGGATGCGCCAGCTGTCACCCAATCCGTCCGTCAGGATCTCTAGCTTCCACTCGGGACCGTAGGCGTCAGAGAGCCCCTCCTTGCCGCAGAAGACATGCTCCGGACCCTCGTAGCCTTCTTCGGCGAGGAGCGCGGCCCAAGCGCCAGCCTGGGTCGCCATCGGGTCCACGGTGTTCTTCATCATCGTGAGCTTGCCCGCGGTGACGCAGCCGAGGGTCGCGTGTCGCGACCCAGCGATGCCGATCGCGTGGGCGGTCTTCTCAGCGTCGAGGCCGATGACTCGCGCGCAAGCGGCTGCGGAGGCGAAGGCCGTGAGGGTCGCGTGGTGCCAGCCGCGCTCACGGATGCCAGGGAAGGCCGCCTCGCAGAGGCGCATCTCGACCTCGTAAGCGATCGCGATCGCGACGATCACGTCCTCAGCAGAGGCGTCGGCATATTCAGCGCAAGCCCAGATCCCGGGGATGATGTCAGAGGGGTGGCTCGGGTCCTGCTTCCAGTAGATGTCGTTGTAGTCGAGGGCGCGCACCGCGAGCGAGTTCAGGAAGCTCGCTGAGAGGACGTTCGCCTTGCGACCGGTCCCGAGGATGGTGCACTGCTCGTTACCTCCCATCGCCTGATCGACCTTGTCGGCCATCCCCCAGTCGTGCGTCCTGACGCCGCCGAAGGCGCAGCCGATGGAGTCGTAGACGAAGCGCTTGGTGGCGGCGACGACCTCTGCGGGCAGCTGGTCGTAGGTGGTCTCGGCGATGAAGGCGGAGAGGTTCTGGCTGACGGTGGGCATGGTGTGTCTGGTCTCTTTGGCTTGTGGGAGCTCCACTCAACCCCTGCGGGGAGGTGGAGCAAGAGAATGCCAGAATGGAGGACCGGTCGCACCCGATCGCTTGCCAGCTCTTCGCTAGAAGACCCCGCCCCCGAGGAAGCAGCGCAGCGCGAACACCACGCCGAGGGTTGTCCCGACCACGAGGGCGGCGAGATAGATGCCCTGGGTCTCCTCATCCTCCCTGCTCGTGAAGAGGCCGATCACACCCAAGACGGCAGCCAGGCCAGACAAGGGGACGGAGAACCAGTTCATCCAACCTGCGCAGGGAAAGAACCCCACGAAGCCCGTGAGGATCGCGAGCGCTAAGCAAACTCCAGTTAATGTCTTCATGACCTACTCTCCCGCAGGCTTCCGGCTCTGAAAGAGCCTCCCAGTCGCGAACGGGACGCCCAAGGCCATCGCCCAGACACCCCCGTACGCAGGAAGGAACAGAATATTTAATCCCATCGCATCCCGCCATTCCCCGTGGGAGGCCAAAGAGAAGGCGCGGGTGAGCCCGCAGAGCGCACACCCAGGGCAACTGGGGGCGTCCACACCCAACGCAGACTGGATCGCGCCCGTAGCGACCTCTGAGGGAGTGTAGAGGAAGCTGAGCGCCAAGACGCAAACGGAGAGGACCCCGAGGATCGTGAAGATCCAGCAGAGGGTCCTCTCTCTTTCGCCGTTCATCTCTGCGGGTCGCGCCGCGAGAGCGCTAGAGGTTCCGGGCGACCTCTTCCGCGACCTCGAGGGTCGAGTCGGTCCCACCCAAGTCGTAGGTGCGCGCCTTTCCTTCGGCGATCGTCTTGGCGACGGCGTTCTCCAGACGATCTGCCTGTTCCTTCTCGCCGAGCCAGTCGAGCATCAGCTTGGCGGTCAAGAGCATCGCCATCGGGTTCGTCTTGTACTGTCCGGCGTACTTGGGCGCGGAGACGTGCGTCGGCTCGAACACTCCTAGTC
>PVBE012198940.1_pt1 | contig 11323 bp, 13 predicted proteins | sample 1631181 | NCBI WGS metagenome assembly PVBE01 (sample SAMN08397723, study PRJNA350692) | Marine metagenome, whole genome shotgun sequencing project. | isolation source: water | place: Pacific Ocean | collected 2012-04 | reverse complement strand
ACCACCAAACGGGAATACTGGTTCCCGGAAATCCGTTCGCTCGGCGGTGCTGCATCGATGTTGACGTTGGTTTTGTATCCATACGTCTATCTGCTGTCGCGCGCCGCCTTCATGGAACAGTCGGTTTGCGTGCTGGAAGCAAGCCGGGTTCTGGGACGCGGCCCGTGGCGGAGTTTCTTTTCCGTCGCCCTGCCGCTGGCCCGTCCGGCCATCGTCATTGGCGTGTCGCTCGTGTTGATGGAAACCCTGAATGATTTCGGAACGGTCGACTTTTTCGCTGTCAGCACCTTCACGCTCGGCATCTATGACGTGTGGCTAAACATGAACAACGTCGCCGGCGCGGCGCAGTTGGCGGGGCTATTGCTGTTTTTCGTGGTGTTCCTGGTGCTGACTGAACGCTTCGCCCGACGCAAACAACGATTTCACCACACAACATCAAAATACAAGGCATTGCCCGGTTATGAACTGGAAGGCCGGGCGCGCCAATTGGCAATCATCGGCTGCGCGTTGCCGGTGGTGTTCGGTTTCGTCCTGCCGGCGGCAGTGCTGGGCAGTTATGCCGTGATTTATTTTGAAGCTGCGGCCAACCCGGAAGTCTACCGCCATGCCGGCAACAGCGTCATGTTGTCGGCTCTGACCGCGTTTCTCGCTGTTGCCATCGGCATTTTCATGGCTTACGGCGTGCGCCTTAGAAATGAGAGGATCGTCAGGTTCATGGCCCGCTTCGCCAGCCTAGGCTACGCCGTTCCTGGATCGGTCCTGGCCGTCGGCGTGCTGGTCAGCCTGGGCGCGTTGGATAACGGAATTGACGGTTTCATGCGGCGAAATTTCGAGATTTCGACGGGACTTCTGTTCAGCGGCTCCATCGCTGCCGTGACCTTCGGTTACCTCGTCCGCTTCCTGACGCTTTCCTTCGGCAGCGTCGAAGCCAGCCTTGCCAAAATCACGCCGAACATGGACGGCGCCGCCAGAAGCCTTGGTCACGGCCCGTTCAGTACACTCAGGCGCATCCATATACCGCTGATCCGGGGCAGTGCGCTGACGGCAGCAATGCTGGTCTTCGTCGATTGCATGAAGGAATTGCCGATGACGGTGATCCTCAGGCCGTTTAATTTTCACACGCTGGCCACCTATGTTCACGAATTCGCGTCCGATGAACAATTGGGCGAAGCGTCATTGGCGGCGCTGGCCATCGTAGGGTTTGGCATTTTACCGGTCCTTGTGCTTAGCTTTGCCATAACCCGGTCCCGACCGGGACATACAAAGAAGGATCAATCGTCGTGAAGGGATTACATATCGTTGGCGTGTCCCACGCCTATGGGGAGAATAAGGTTCTCGACAACGCTTCGCTGATGATCCCCGCCGGCGAATTGGTTTGTTTGCTGGGGTCTTCGGGGTCCGGCAAGACGACGCTGCTGCGTCTTGCCGCCGGGCTGGAACGGTTGCAACTGGGAAAGATCGTCATCGACGACAAGATCGTCGCCGACCCCGAAGTTCACGTGCCGCCCGATCACCGGGGCATCGGATTGATGTTCCAAGATTACGCCCTGTTTCCTCATCTGAGCATCATCGACAACGTGACCTTCGGATTACGCGGCATGGCAAAGCCCAAGGCCGAGCGCCGTGCCATGGAAATGTTGGGTCGGGTGAGCATGACGAAGTACGCCCAAAGCCATCCCCATATGCTATCGGGCGGTCAGCAACAGCGCGTCGCCATGGCCCGCGCGCTGGCGCCGGAACCCAAACTGCTTTTGCTGGATGAGCCGTTTTCGGGTCTGGACACCAACATGCGCCTTCATATCCGCGAAGAAACCCTGACCGTTCTTAAGGCTAGCGGCGTTGCCACCGTCATGGTGACACACGACCCCGAAGAAGCCATGTTCATGGCCGACCGGATCAAGATTCTTGGCGAAAGCGGCCGCATTCTTCAGTCCGGCCGGCCCCACGACATCTATTATCATCCCCAGCACGGCTTCGTCGCCAAGCTGTTCGGGCTGATGAACCGGTTCGAAAGCGTAATCGTCGGCGGATGCGTCGAAATACCCTTGGGGAAGATCCGCGTCAAAGGTCTTGGCGAAGGTCGTCCGGTCGAGGTTCTGGTCCGCCCCGAAGGCGTGATCTTGGATCGCGAGGGAAAAGACGGCCCCGTCATCGATGTGATATCGACCCACCTGTTGGGACACGACAATATCGTCCGCGTTCGGTTATCCGATGAATCGGGGGCCAAAGAGGATGAAAAAGAACTTTATGTCCGGGCCCACCATGCCTTCGAGCCAGAACTCAGCAACCGAATTACGGCGGGAGTCGACCCCGAATACGCGTTTATTTTCCCCTTGGACGATTTGGGCGGCATGGCCGGAGCCGGTTACACGGCGTGGCCCCAACCCCATGCGGCGGAATAACCGGCCTTCCTATGAGGTCGCGAATTCATCCCAATTAGGGTATCAAGGGATTCGTAATTAGGTATCATGCTTGCGGTGGATCCGAATGATCGACATCCAAAATCTGGTGCTCACCTGTGATATCTTTGCGCTAAGTTCAAGGACGGATTGACGAAGAGAGAGGCCCCCATTATCGCCTCGTCCCATTGGAGAGAATGGAAATGGTAGATCTAGCATCATCCTTTTTGTTGGAATGCGAATCCTTGGATCTAGAGCATCAACACCTCGCCGACATCGTCAATCAGGTCGTCAAAGTGATCGACGATGGTGAGGCCGAAAAATGCGCAGATCTTGTCTCCGAATTCGTGAAATCGGCCAAGGAGCATTTCGCTAACGAGGAGGCGTTACTGGTCAAGGTCGGCTATCCCCACGCCAAAAACCACCAGGATCATCACAAGAGCCTGAATGCCAAGATGGATCACTTAATCGAATTCGCGAAAATGGCCGGGGTAAATCACATTGCCCGTGACAGCCTACGCAAGGAACTGGTGTTTTTCCTGATGGATGACGTCATCACCACGGACATGGACTTCAAAAGCTTCATCGAAGAAAAGGCGAAAACGGATAACGCTTGACCGCACAGTCTCTCCGGCTCATTCGGAGTTCTCTAATTCCACGTCCGGTTCTTCAAACTCAGCTTCCTCGAATACCGACTCGATACTGCTAAGAAATACGCGCCGGTAACCCACGGCCGCCAAGCCGGCGCCCACGCCGGGTCCAACCCAATATATCCAGTGACTCCCCCAGTCCCAGGCAACAAGGGCGGGCCCGAAACTGCGCGCCGGATTCATGGAAGCCCCGGTGATCGTCACGCCGAACAAATGATCGATGAACACCGCAAGGCCGATGGCGATAGGGGCCAAGTATTGGGGGCCCCGGGGATCGATGGCCACCGCAAAAACAACGAACACCAAAATGAACGTCAAGATGATTTCGGCCAGCAGTCCTCCACTAGCCGATACGCCTATCCCTAATCCATGGGCGCCCAGGTTGCCTTCGGCGGCGTCGGGAATGACAGCGACAATCAAATAAGCGCCGACGACAGCACCCGCCAATTGCGCGATCACGTACATCACCCCCCTGTTCGGCAAGCTGGAAAACTCGAGGCCGATGCATTGCATCGGCCTCATTTTTTTGTCTGTTGATGATCTGGATCGGCCGGAGATCAGTCGTCGCGGTGCATTTTCTCCATGCGCTCATGACGTTCCTGAGCTTCGAGACTCATGGTAGCGATAGGACGCGCCTCAAGCCTTTTCAGGCTAATAGTCTCGCTGGTTTCCTCGCAATACCCGTAGGTGCCGGATTCGATACGCTCTAGGGCTTCGTCAATCTTGCTTATCAGCTTGCGCGCCCGATCCCGGGTGCGCAGTTGAAGCGACCGATCCGCCTCGGTCGACGCACGATCCGCAATGTCCGCCTCAAGTGTCGATCCCTCCTGGAGGTATTGCAGGGTTTCGCTGGACTCATCGAGCAGTTCGCCGCGCCAGCTAAGTAACTTCTGACGGAAGTACTCAAGCATGATGAGATTCATGAACGTCTCTTTGTCCGAAGGCTTGTAATTTGGCGACAGAGTAACCCTCATTCCCGCGATACCTCCTTACGGTTCCTTAGCTGTTCGTCGCCGCGGAATATAGGGTCGGGCGCGGCACACCACAAGCGGCGTTTTGCACTTGGCGCAAAGATGCCCATGAACCTGAATTCCGGGATGATGAGGCGCCCTCGGCGGAGGACGCCAAAATTGTCACACTTCGCGAGTGAGTTTGGCGATCTCAACCTCCGCGCGCAACTCAACCTCGTCTATGATCTCATTGAGTCTGGAATCGTCGCTGCGTTGTCGCCCGGCCCGCATGGTCCGCGCTAATTCGGCGACGTCGTTCTTGGAGATGGCCCCAGCAAGCAAGCCGTCGCGTATCTCGTCGAGACGGTCCAGCATGTCCTCGCCGTAGCACAGGGTCAGGCCGCGCGAGCGCCCGGCCGTCGAATTGGGGACCTCTTGCACCGCCAAAACCCCTTCCGATGCCTGAACCGGGGTCGTCTCGGTGAGGCCCGCGGATTCCGTCGCCTCGGCGACACCCTTCAGATGCTCAGCAAAAACTCCATCAGATGGCGACGCTTTGCCCTTGCGCCCGGATTTGGAAGGTTTCCCGGAGGATCCGACGCGAGATATCTTCATTGGCACACCTGGCTCGTCCTCATGCGGAGAGGATTAGTGTACACGATGCAGGGGGCGGCGTTAATATGCGGTTAAATTGATCCCCCTCGATTGCGTCTACACGGTGAGCTCGTCACCGTCACCCGGCAATATTTGCACGGTCGCGCCGTCCCTTACCCATAAGAGCCCGCCGCTGGCGTTGGCTTATTTGAGATACATATTAAAAATCAATCGCTTATCAAAATCCAGGCGGTGGCATTCTTTTTGCTTATTAAAAGACTGAATTGTTTTGGACATGGGTCCAGACAACGAACGGAGCACGCCCCTATGACCGTCTTCAACGGCTACGTATCGCCGACGCTGGGCATGATGGCGCAGGCGCACGCCTTGAATACCATCAGTATCAACCTCGCCAACGTCAGTACGGGCGGCTTCAAGAGCACTGAGACACGCTTCTCGACGGTGCTCAGCGATACCCTCGACAAGCAATCGGACCTGGGCGGCGTCAAGCCCAAGGATTACCAGAAGATCGACAAGCAAGGCTTCGTCGTATCCAGCCTCAGCAGTCTGGACGTCGCCATCAACGGACGCGGTTTCTTCATCGTCAACACCAAGTTCGACGGTTCCGGCGAGACCCTCTATAGCCGCGACGGTTCATTCGAAGTCGCCACTGAGGGCACGGAACAGGCAACGGTCAACGGCGCCTTAGTCACCATCAAGAAGGCTTATATGGTGGACAAGAACGGGTACTTCGTGCAAGGCTTGGAGCGCGATTCCACCACCGGCACCTTCCCCCTAACCGCCACTCTCAAGCCGCTGCGCATAGACCAGTTCGCTTTCTCCAATACCGGCGAGGCGACAACCGCGGCCGATCTGCGCCTCAACCTACCGGCCAACGATACCCCGTCAACCGCCCAGGTTGACTCGGTGACCTTGGCCGGCACGGTAGGCGCGTTGGAGGCGGGCGACGTCTACAGCGTCACGGTGGACGGCACCACGGTCTCCTATACCACGACCGGCGCCGAAGCGAATCTGGACGCCGTACGCGACGCCTTCGTCGCGGCGATCAATGCCAATGCCACGGTCGGCGCCGTTGTCACCGCTGCGGCGGGGACCACCGGCAAGCTCAATCTAACCGCCAAAAGCGGCGGCACCGCCTTCACCGCCACCTCGTCGGCAACCAACGTCGGCGCCACGGCGGACAACGTCGCCACCCTCACCAACTCGGTGGCCAACGCAACCGGCTCGGTCCAACTCTACAATATCGAAGTCTTCGATTCGAATGGCAAGGCCCAGTCTGCCGCCCTCAATTTCACCAAGGGCTCGGTGGTCAATCAGTGGTCTGTGACGGCAACCAATATGCGAGATCCGGTAGCCCAGATCGAGACGATCACCCTGGCCGGAACGGTCGAAGCCGGTGACCAGTACAGCGTCACCGTCAACGGCAACACGGTGACCTATACCACGACCGGTATCGAAGCGAACCTGGACGCCGTGCGCGACGGCCTGGTGGCGGCGGTCAACGCCAATGCCACCGTCGGCGCCATCGTCACAGCGGCGGCCGGCGCTGCCGGTGCCCTCACGCTCACCGCCAAGAGCGCCGGCGACGCCTTCACGGCGACCTCGGCAGCAGTCCACGGCGGGACCAGCGTCGCCCAGGTCCAGACCTATACCGTTGGCGGGGCGGTCGAAGCGGGCGATCAGTTCACCCTCGACATCAACGGCATTACCTCCACCTTCACGATTGGCGCCGAGGCGGACATGAACGCGGTTCGCACCGCATGGGTCGCGCAGATCAATGCCAACCCGGCCCTGAACGGCGACATAACGGCGGCCCCGGGAGCGGGAACCGGAGAGTTCACCATCACTTCGGATGTCGCGGGCACCCCCTTCACCGTGGGGACCGTCAGTCAGGTCGACGGGGGCGTGCCCTCGGGTTTGACGATTACCACGGCCGCCACCACTGCGAACTACCTCGCCGTAGCCGACAACACCGCTTCCAATTCGACAACCACCGCCAACGTGACTACGACGACCACGTCGGCGCCGGTGACCATGACTTTCGACCCGACGGGCGTGCTCACGACCCCGACCTCGTTGGCGCTGGCCTTTACATTCCCCGGCGGCGGCACTTCGTCCCTGACACTCGACGTCAGCGGAATCACCCAGTACGCAGGCGATTTCACCCCCTTCCTCTATACCAAGAACGGCTTTGCCGCGACCGACATGAAGCGGGTTACCTTCGACAGCATAGGCCAGGTCATCGGCGTCTTCGACAACGCCACCGACCGCCCCATCTACAAGGTTCCTCTTGCCCAATTTGCCAATCCCAATGCCCTTGAGATGAAGAACGGCAACGTCTTTGCCGAGAGCGGGGAATCGGGGACACCCAATGTCGTGGTGGCCGGGGCCAACGGATTTGCGACCTTTTTGCCCAACAGCCGCGAGATGTCGAACGTCGATATGGCCGACGAATTCACCCGAATGATCGTGACGCAGACAGCCTACAACTCGCCGGCATCGGTGTTCCGCACCGTCGATGAGATGACCGAGACGGCGCGCGACCTCAAGCGCTAATCGAAACAACGCCCTCGCACGAACTCGGCAAATTTTTCCCTCACAGTCGGCGCCATCCAACTCCGTCGTTATTCCCAAGTCCGCCCGAGGAAAATACTTCTTATTTCTCAGTGTGTTATGCGCGATGCCCTGTTGGCATGGATTTCGCAACGATAATTGCGGGACTTTGGGTTTACCCGCCGCAGAGGTCTTAGGACCAACGGCTTGGATCGGAATACGGCAATGAATTCCACTAAAAAGAACACCATCGGCCGCCGCGCAAGTAAAGGGCTCTCCTTAATCCTTGCCGGCCTGCTGGCAACGGTCATCGTGGCCGGCGGCGCCCAGGCATCATCGCGCATCAAGGATATCGTCACTTTCGAAGGCGTGCGTGACAACCTCTTGGTCGGCTACGGCCTGGTGGTGGGCCTCAACAACACGGGCACTTCACCAAGCAAAGCCTGCTCGCCATGCTCGACCGTCTAGGCGTCAAGCCAACCGAGGCGGGCCTAGATTCGGAGAACGTCGCGGCCGTGATGGTGACCGCCGTGCTGCCGCCGTTCTCGCGTCAAGGCAGCCGCATCGACGTCACCGTCAGCGCGCTGGGCAACGCCGAAAGCCTGCTTGACGGCACGCTTTTGGTGACGCCTCTCCTCGGCGCCGATGGCGAGGTCTACTCCGTCGCCCAGGGCCAGCTTGCGGTCGGCGGCTTTGCTGCCGCCGGGTTGGCGGAAACGGTGACCAAGGGCGTACCGACCAGCGGGCGCATCGCCAACGGTGGTATCGTCGAGCGCGAGGTCGGCTTCGAGATGGGCAACATGAACTCGGTCAAGCTGAACCTGCGTAACCCGGACCTAACCACGGCGCGGCGCATCGCCCAAGCGGTCAACGTCTTCCTGGGCACCGACGCGGCGCGGCCCAGCGATCCGGGAACGGTGCGGGTTCAGGTGCCGTCCAGCTACGACCGCGACGTGGTCAACATGCTGACCGACATCGAGCAACTCCGTATCGAGCCCGACCAGTTGGCGCGCGTCATCATCGATGAGCAAACCGGCACCATCGTCATGGGCGAGAACGTCCACATCTCGACCGTCGCCATCGCCCAAGGCAATCTCACCATCCGCATCACCGAAAGCAAGCAGGTCTCGCAACCCGGTCCCTTCGCCGAGGCCGGCACGACGGAGACCGTCGACCGCACCCAGATCGAAATCGACGAGGGCGAGGACCAGCGGCTGACCGTCCTCCCGGAAGGCGTGACGCTGGAACAACCGGTCAACGGTCTTAACGCGCTGGGTATCGGCCCCCGCGACCTCATCACCATCCTGCAGACGGTCAAGGCGGCCGGCGCCCTGCAGGCCAAGATCGAAGTGATGTGATGAACGACAGCGCAACTTTCATCCAGGCCCAGGCGACCGTCGCTCAGACCAAGGCGGCGCCAAACATCGGCCGCGTCAAAGGGATGGACGAGGCGCGCAAGGTGGCGGTGTGGACCACTCAATGGGGGCCGACCAGTCCGACGTCAGCAACTTGATCAGCCTCTTCGACAACGTGATCGACATCCTGGACAGCGCCATCACGACGATCCGTACCAACGCGGCGACGCTCGGTTCCAACGTGTCGCTGCTGCAAACCAGGCTTGACTTCATGACCAGCTACGTCAACACCTTGACCGGCGGTTCGGACAAGCTGACCCTGGCCGACCTCAACGAGGAAGGCGCCAACCTGGTTGCCTTGCAGACGCGCCAGCAGCTTGCGACCCAGACCCTGGCCTTCGCCGGCCAGGCCGAGCAAGCCGTGTTGCAGCTCTTCACCTAAGGAGCAAAGTTCTCTTGATTATGTAGTCCGCTAGGGGTTAGAACAAAACCTCGAAGGCCATTCCAGAAAGGAATATACCATGGCTGGTGAAGTTAAACTCTCTTCCGCGATCCGGGCCAACCTGCTGTCGTTGCAGGCCACGGCATCGCTGGTCGCGCGCACCCAGGGCCGATTGTCGACGGGCCTCAAGGTGGCGAGCGCCATAGACGACGCGGTCGCCTTCTTCCAGGCCAAGTCGCTGACCGACCGGGCCAACGACTTGACGGGCAAGAAGAACGGCATCGATCAGGGCATCAGCTCCCTGACCACGGCCCTGCAGGCGGTGGAAAGCACCGAGGACGTCTTTTCCCAGATGAAGGGCCTTGTGCTCAGCGCCAAGTCCGGCACCGCCTCCGATCGTCTGACTTTGTCTTCTCAGTTCAATAACCTGGCCCAACAAGCAAACAACCTGATCGGCGACTCCAGTTACCAGGGCCTCAATCTGGTCAACTCGACGGCCAACGCGTTGAAGGTATCGTTCTCGGAGAAGACGAGTTCGGTGCTCAACGTCGACGGCGCCAACATCTTGGTCACCAACTTCGTCGGATTGAGCTTCGTCGCCGTCTCCACCTTGGCGTCGGCGGGCTTCACGGTGTTGTCCAACGGTTGGTCGGCGGTGGGCAACTCGATCAGCCTGTTCGACGCCGTGGTCGACATCCTGGACAGCGCCATCACGACGATCCGCACCAACGCGGCGACGCTCGGTTCCAACGTGTCGTTGCTGCAAACCAGGCTCGACTTCACGACCAGCTACGTCAACACCTTGACCGGCGGTTCGGACAAGCTGACCCTGGCCGACCTCAACGAGGAAGGCGCCAACCTGGTTGCCTTGCAGACGCACCAGCAGCTTGCGACCCAGGCCCTAGCCTTCGCCGGCCAGGCCGAGCGGGCCGTGTTGCAGCTCTTCACCTAAAATGAGATAGCGAACGAGCCCCCGGGAAGGATATTGTGCTCCCTTCCCGGGGCTTTTTTATTATGTGTTAAACCAATTCTCTTTATTCCTATATGCTTTCGGGTGTCCTTATTGAGAGGATTCCGGGTCCGGAAGATATCCATGCCCCTTAAAATCATCCTGAAAAACGAAGAAAAGATCATCGTCAATGGCGCCGTGATCCAAAACATCGGCGGTTCGTTGAAAGCGCTTATCCTCAACGAAGCGGCCGTCTTGCGTGAAAAGGACATTATCACGGAGGAAGACGCCAAAACGCCAGCGTCACGGGCCTATTTCGCGTTGCAAAATCTTTATCTCTTCCCTGACCGCGAATCGACTTATGGTCCGCTTGTTCATCGTTTTTTTACTGATTTCGGCGAAGCTGCACCCAGTGCGGTAGAGCGCGTTCAGAAAATCCTGGACTATGTGACCGAGGATGGTCTGTATCAGGCTCTGCGGTTGGCCCGGAAACTCGTCGTCTATGAAGGGAGTATCTTCGATCACGCCCAATCAGAGCTATCAGGGCCAATATCAGACGGTGCCGGCGGGGGGCAACCCGAGACAGACGGAAGCTTGGGCCCTGACCGAGGCAGCGAGACGGATCAAGGAAGCTCAGAGGGAACCGGTTGACACCGAAGTCCTGCTTCAAGCGATCCGTCTCAACTGGCGCCTATGGACGATCTTCCAGGCGGAGATGACGTCTCCCGATTGCCAACTCCTCCTTGAGATACGTTAAAACATGATCTCGCTATGCAACTTTGTCGATAAGGTCACGGTCTGTTTTATCTCGGATACGAAGCCCGGAAAGCTTAACGTCCTCATCAACATCAACCGGGAAATCGCGGGCGGCCTGTTAACGACGCCCACCGGCGATGATGACGAACAGGCCGAGACCAATGGCCAGCCCGAAGCGGCGTCCCCGGATGAGAACGCCGGAGCAATAATCCCTCACTGAAGCAGCCGGAGAGTCTGGTTGCGCCGGAGTAAGAATCCGTCAGCGATAGCCCTTTGCGGATTGAAGCGAAGGGCAGGGGATGAAGCGAGTGGAACTGTACGGGCGGGTGCGACACGCGGTGATGATAGATGGTCTGAGCCAGCGAGAGGCGGCTCGCCGCTTTGGGATCGATCCGCGCACGGTCAAGAAGATGCTGAGTGAGAACGGCGGAGCGAAAGTAGTTTACTGAGTACATCCTCCTACCTTCCACACGTCAAAAACAAAACGCGCCGAAGGCTACAGGCGGCAGAGTTTTACCTCCCCCACAGCCGGACAATCCGGCCGCCTCAGTGGACTACTTTCACTCCGCCGTTGACACAGGTTGATGTTCCATCCCTTTGAATTGACTTCGCTCTCTTGGATGCGCGAAACCGGAAAGTCGACGGCGGCGATTT
>PVBE010581835.1_pt1 | contig 11323 bp, 9 predicted proteins | sample 1631181 | NCBI WGS metagenome assembly PVBE01 (sample SAMN08397723, study PRJNA350692) | Marine metagenome, whole genome shotgun sequencing project. | isolation source: water | place: Pacific Ocean | collected 2012-04 | reverse complement strand
ACGGCAATAGCAATGGGCTCAACGACCAATACATCACCGGGCGGGGGCGCGAAAATACCAACCTCAACGACCATGCGGCCATGTTGTCCATGTGCATCATGAACAACCTGCTTGTGCCCAGCCAACTCATCACTCCCAATGAAGTGGGCGATGCGTACGCCTACAACACCTTCAACTACAACGTGTTTGGAGGTCAGGCAGAGGATGGTGAGCTTGGTGAACTTGAGAGGTGGGACCCGGGCTTCCGCAATGACATCTCAGGGACGGATGCCAGCGGCATTTGCCACAACTCGTATGCCATCATCCCATTGGCCGGTGAACGTCGACGTGATCACTGGGACCGGGCTGGATCATCGGCCCATGGTCTGCTCTCCACTCGAGGTCCGATGAAGGGTGATGAGGCCTTGTTGATTGATTCCAACACGGCCCGTTTGATGGCCCGCCCTGGCGCGTGGCGTGGTTTCTTGGTCTACGCCGATGGGCACTCCGATGTACTGGACGGCTTCTACCCCGAGCACGGCAACTTCACTCGAATCATCGGGGGCATCCCCCAGCAGTTCCCGGACAACATCTTCAATGCCGACCAGCCGGCCGTAGGCGTGTTCAATGGTGAACCCGAGGAACTTGGCGGGGACACCTACCTCACGCATATCGAAGAAATGACCGAAGCATCGGAAGTCAATCCGTACGATGCTGAGTTTGTGCCGCTGCACGACTGAACGTCTTTGACACGGTCCAACGCCCTTACACTGGTCAGGCCATGCTTGACTGGTTGATTGCTGCGATCCTGATGACGACGCCTGCTCCGCAGGTCGCCTCGCCGCTGCCAGCGGACCGTAAAGCTGACATCGTGGCGGTCATTCCGATCACCGGGCCCATTGACTCCATCACGACTGCTTCGCTGCGGCGTCGACTGGATCAGGCCGACGCCTTAGGGGCCGACGCTGTTGTGCTGGAACTCAACACGCCCGGCGGAAGCCTGATGGCCACGCTGGAGATCACCAATCTCATTCGCACGGAAGCGCCAACCAATACCGTTGCGTGGGTTCGGCCATTTGCATTCTCCGCAGGCACCGTCATCGCACTCTCGGCGAGGGAAATTGTCACCAGTCCGGACGCCATGTTTGGCGACGCGGCGCCGATTACGGCGCTTGGGCCGATGCCCGCGACCGAACGGGCAAAGGTCGAATCGCCACTGCTTGCCGAAGTCATTGACTCAGCTAGACGACAGCGATACGACGAACAACTAATGCAAGCCTTTGTCAGTGTGGGCATTGAACTGTGGATGCTCAAGCAGCGGGACGGCCGCGCGGTCGTCTTTGTGAATCGACAGGAGTACGAGTCGATCTATGGGCACCCTCCTCCCGAGTCGCTTCCGGCCATTGCGCCACCTGATGATGGCACTGAGGTAGAAGTGCACCCGCTGCTGACCATGCTGGCAGGTATGGATCCCGATGCAACCCAAGAGACCACCGCCTTTGATGCCCAGCCCACTGTGGCCGCACCGCCTCGCCCGGTACTCACCTCCGCAGACGCCAACGCCTACGAGTTGATCGGGCAAGTCGTGCCCAACGACAGGCTCTTGACACTCAAGCCGTGGCAAGCCCAGTTGTACGGACTGTCACGCGGCGTGGTCGCCGACGATGAAGCGATGCGGCAGTGGATGGGTGCCACAAAACTCATTCGAATCGAGCCCAGTTGGTCTGAATCGCTCGTACAAGTCTTGGTGAGTTGGCCAATCCGAACGGCGCTCGTGGCCATTCTGGTGATCTGCGTCTTAATCGAAATGGCCATTCCGGGCACAGGGTGGTTTGGCATTGGTGCTGTGCTGGCCCTTGCTGGACTGATTGGCGCCCCCATGCTCATCGGCCTTGCTCAGTGGTGGGATGTAGCCGCAGTAGGGCTGGGGCTCATACTCATCGCCGTAGAAGTGCTGCTCGTGCCTGGCACCATCATTGCTGGCGTGCTTGGCGCGGGCTTGGTGCTGTTTGGGCTTGTCGGAAGCGCTGTGACAGGCGACCTCTCCTCAGACGAAACACAGACCCAATTCGTACAAGGCGGCATTGTTGTCCTGGTCGGGGCCGCCATTGGGCTGAGCCTTGGTGCCCTGCTCCTGCGCCGTCTTGGTGGTATCAAAACCGGGCCGTTGGTACTCAGCGAAGAGGTGGGGCAGGATCCGAGTCGTGACCAAGCGGTGCACTCCCCTGCGATCGGTTCGCCGGGCATCACGGTGACCGATCTGCGCCCCTCAGGACGGGTCCGGGTCAATGACCACGTCATCGATGCAGTATGCTCAGGACGATGGATCGAGGCTGGAATGGCGATACGCGTCGTCAAAACGGGCATCGTCTGTCAGGTGGAGCCGATTGACACATGAGTTTGCTATCGCAGACCGCAACTGACCCCAACAGCAGTTCATTGTTGTGGGGATTCATTCTCATCGGCGGCGCCATCTTTCTGATCGGCTTGGAACTGGTTGTTCCAAGCGGGGGCATTCTTGGGGTGCTTGCCGCAGCCCTGCTGATCGGGTCGCTGGCGGCCTTCTTTAGCTATTCGGCAGCAGCAGGCTTTGCGGCAGTCGCAGCCCTGGCGATACTTGGCCCATTACTGACTTGGGTGGTATGGCGTTGGTGGTCTGGTACCGCAATGGCTCGAAGATTTGTACTTGAGGAAGAGGTAGAGGGGCACGTCACCTCAGCGGGCGATACGCTGCTCCATCGAACAGGCACGGCCGAGACAGACCTCCGCCCCATCGGCACGGTCTGTATCGACGATTGCCGGCTCGATGCCCTATCTGAACAAGGTGTGATCCCAGCGGGCGTGACGATCGAAGTAATTCAGGTTCTTGATAATCAGGTCAAGGTTCGCCGCGTCAAGACGGACCAGGACAACGAGGAGAAGACCACATGACCCCGATGCTCGCCATGGACAACATCACGCTTGGAGCCATCATTGTCGGTGGGATCATCCTGCTGATCATCTTCCTGTTTGCATTCCAATACATTGGGTTGTGGCTGCAAGCATGGGTTTCGGGTGCGCCGGTTCGATTCATCGACCTGGTGATGATGAGATTCCGAAAGGTCAAGCCCAAACTCATTGTTGAAAACCGCATCACCGCCAAGAAGGCGGGCATTGAACTTTCGACGGCCCAATTGGAATCGCACTATCTCGCAGGTGGGCACGTTACCGGCGTCACTCGCGCCGTCATTGCGGCTGGAAAGGCGAAGATTGATCTCGACTGGGGCATTGCCACAGCCATCGATCTGGCAGGTCGCGACATCCTCGAGGCCGTTCGCACGAGCGTCAACCCGAAGGTCATCGACTGCCCAAGCTCCGACAATAGCCGCTCCACCATCGATGCGGTAGCCAAGGACGGCATCAAGTTGTGCGCTCGCGCTCGCGTCACGGTACGAACCAATATCGAACGACTGGTTGGCGGCGCCACTGAAGAAACGATCATCGCCCGCGTTGGCGAGGGCATCGTTTCGACGATCGGCTCGGCTCCCAACCACCTTGCTGTGCTTGAGAATCCCGATGAAATCTCACGAACCGTGCTTGAGAAGGGCCTCGATGCGGGTACGGCTTATGAGATTCTCTCCATCGACATCGCCGACATCGACGTCGGTGAAAATATCGGTGCGCGGCTGCAGGCCGATCAGGCCTCTGCGGACACCAAGCGGTATCAGGCAACTGCAGAACAGCGTCGTGCCATGGCTGTGGCGCAGGAAGCCGAGCAGTTGGCCGAAGTGCAGAAGAATCGAGCTCTGGTCGTGCTGGCCGAGGCCGAAGTGCCCAAGGCCATGGCCGAAGCCTTCCGCAGCGGCAACATGGGCATCATGGACTACTACCGAATGAAAAACCTCGTCGCTGATACCGAAATGCGAACGAGTATCTCCGACAGTGGCGCCCCGCCTGACTCGGGCAGCCCCTCCTGACTTTCGACGGTGATCGCCTCTGCCAGCCATGAAACATGGACGGCTCTTGATGCGGGCCTTGCGCTATCGCTACCGATACTCCTCGCAGTAAGCGCCTTCTTCAGTGGTTCCGAAACAGCCCTCTTCGGCATGAACGCTGCGCAGCGGCGCGACCTTGCTCGTTCAAGCGAACGAAACGCAGCGCTCGTGCTTCTCAGAAATCCTCGCATGCTGCTCATCACGTTGCTACTGGGCAACATAGTCATCAACACGTTGTTTTTTGTCATCTCTTCGGTGCTGCTCCTTCGCCAGCCTTGGGGTAGTGCTGGGGACATCCTGCTTCCAATTGTGTTTCTATTGCTGCTTGTGTTGCTTGGAGAAATTGGGCCTAAGTTGTTCGCTTCATCGCGACCAGTCACCGTGTGCCGGCTCATTGGACCTCCGATGCGGGGCTTGCACACAGCCATTCTTCCATTTCGCCGCGCACTGGACACCCTTGTCATTCAGCCCCTGTCATCGCTCACGGTGGTAGCACCACCAGAGCAGCTCTCACTGGATGAACTCGATGCATTGGTGGATGCGTCTGGGCAGGTTGGGCTAGTAGATTCCCACGAACAGGCCTTGCTCGCGGATGTGCTGGCGTTGGGCGACATGACCGTTCGTGATGTCATGACGCCACGCACACGCATGGTGACCCTTTCAATTGACGCAACCAAGCAGGACATCGATTCGTTTCTCGCGACCAACCGATTAATGCGAATACCTATTCATGGAGCAAATCGCGACGATATCCGTGGGTTGCTTCATATCAAAGACTGGCTCGGCACGGGCGAATCCATTGCTCCGTTGCTCCGACCCACTCTGCATGTTCCTGAAGCCGCCACCGTCGACCTCGCCCTGCGAACGCTCCGCACTCAGCATCGGCAGACCGCCATCGTCGTTGATGAATACGGCGGCACCGCCGGTGTTGTGTCGTTGCAAGATCTGGTTGAACCGCTCGTCGGTGAAATTGTTGACACAGGGACACGCGGCGACACGCAACCACGACCACTTGGGCCAGGGCGATGGGTGCTCGATGGCGACTTCCCCGCCAGAGGCATCCTTGGTGCCGTACTTGGTGAAGATGATGCGTCTGATCGAGCGGCCACGATCGCAGGACTCATTGTGCACCGACTCGGCCGACACGCCCAGGCAGACGATTCGGTACTGATTGGAAATGTGCAACTTCGTGTCCACCACGTCGATGATGATGGTCGCATTGAGACGGTCATTGTGTCGTTGGAGGATGCATCATGACGTCGCTGGACTGGGCACTATTGATCCCTGCAGCAATCGCTGGCGTCATGCTCAGTGCCTTGTTCTCCGGACTGGAGATGGGGTTGTACACGCTCAATCGTGTCCGGCTGCAACTAAGGGTTGGCCAAGCAGATCATCGAGCACTGATACTCTCGCGTCTTCTTGCCCGCCCCGAACGCATGCTTGCGGTCGTTCTCATCGGCACCAACGCAGCCAACCAATTGGGCGCATGGAGCATTGCACGCATGCTTCACGCCGGTGGTTTTGGGGCCTTTGCGTCCATTCTCATCGATACGATCATTCTGGTTCCGTTGCTTCTGATAGTCGCAGAGATCCTCCCAAAGGACTTGTTTCGCAGCCACGGAGATCGGTGGTGCTATAAGTTGGCGCCCTTGTTGCGTGGCGTGGAGTTTGTCCTGACATGGATCGGATTGGTGCCCCTGTGCACTGCGTTCGGTCGATTCATCACACGCCTGACAGGTGGGCAGACCAATGCCGATCTCAGCGCACGACAACGAATGACGCACCTTTTGCTCGAAGGACGCGATGCTGGCGTGCTATCGGAAGGGCAGAGTGAGTTGCTCAGCCGAGCCTTGTCATTGGGAGAACGTCTTGTTGGTGGCGAGATGGTTCCCTGGCGGTCCGTGCGGACACTGTCGATAGACGCTGATGATCGCTCTCGCAATGAAGCCGTCGCATCGCCGTGGACACGGTTCCCCGTCATCGATCATGACGGTGGTATCGCCGGAATCGTTTCGGTCGTCGACTTGTACTGCACACCTGATATTCCAATTGGCGAACTGGCTGTACATCCACTTCGACTCCACCCTGACGATGCTGTTTCCGATGCATTGCGCCAACTGCGTTCTCACCAATCACAAATCGCAATCATTGAAACGCTCACGGGGCGTCCTTTGGGCATCGTCACGCTCAAGGATCTTGTTGAACCGTTGACTGGTGAACTTGAAGGTATGTAGATCCGCTGGTCAGTCGACCAATTTGGCATCTTCGATGACTAATTGCACACGCCTAGCACCTCTCCAAGAGTCAACGACGGGTCGACCGACGACGTCGATTCGGCAACCTCTTTGAAGATGTTGTTCAAGATCCCCACGACCCCACCACACACACCGCAGGGAACCCAGTCGCATATCCAAGTGCGAACTGTGCTTGCCCATCACATTGCTCTTGGTCACCTCGACATCCTTGAGCAGCACCCGTGGTCCAGGATTGCCACGACCAAACGGTCGCATGACATCAAGCGAATTGATTGTCTTAGGAGTCAACTCCTCCGCTTGAACGTGGGCGTCAATCGTGACTGAGCCAATGAGGTCTTCGGGCTTCAGTTTTGCTGCCGCGTACGCCAAAAACGTTTCCCGGAAAGCTTCGAACTGGCCGTCAGTCACCGTGATCCCAGCAGCCATCGCATGCCCCCCAAAGGATTCAAAGTGTGCGTTGCAGGCCGCCAGTGCGTCGTACATAGAGAAGCCATCTATGCTGCGAGCCGATCCCTTCAGCGTACCTGAGTCGCACACCAGTACCACCGGTCGGTGATATCGATCCACCAATCGTGAGCACACGATGCCAATCACGCCAGGGTTCCACCCCTTGCCTTTGAGCACAATGGCACGCTGGTCAGGGTCGGTCTTGTCCGACTCTTCGACCATGCGCTTGGCTTCCTCTTCAATGTCCTTGACGACCTTCTGCCGCTTTGTGTTGAGGGCTGTCAATTCCGCAGCGATCCGGTCGGCTTCGGGCATATCGTCAGTGATGAGCAGATCCAGCGCGATGCGCGCATGTTCAAGCCGACCAGCGGCATTCAACCGTGGGGCTATGCGAAATGCGACTGCTTCTGAATCGACCTTCTCTCCATCCTTCATGCACGAACGAAGAAGTGCCGCAATGCCCGGCAACCGGCATCGGTGCATGTGGCCAAGCGACGCCTTGGCGATAATGCGGTTTTCATCCAGCAGCGGCATAACATCGGCAATCACACCAAGACCGGCTAAGCACATGGTGTCCATCAATACTGCTTGCAGTGTCGGGCCGACCCGATCACTCCCGGTATGTTGCTTGGCCATCTGCCAGGCGAGTTTCCAAGCCACCGCTGAGCCGCTGAGATGGGGCCAGGGGTAATCAGATCCGGGCAGTGCTGGATGCACGATGGCCGTTGCGTCGGGGAGGTTCGAATGGTCGTCGGGGGTGTGGTGATCCGTAATGATCACATCCATCCCAAGTGACTTGGCATATGCCACCTCTTCGATGGCCGTCACACCGCAGTCGACCGTGATGACCAACTTGGTGCCCTGTTCGTGCAATTTCCTCAACGCATTGGAATTGAGACCGTATCCCTCATCAACCCGATGTGGGATGTACCACCTGATCCGAACCGTGGGATCGATCGCCCGAAGCACATGCCACAGAATGGCCGTCGACGTCACACCATCGACGTCGTAATCACCGTAGATGGCAATTGAACAACCATCCTTGACCGCCTCAAGCGTGTGCGTGGCGGCTTGGGAGACTCCAGGCAGCAAGGCCGGATCGGGAAGCTTGCTGAGGCTGGAGTGCAGAAAAGCCTCTCGCGACGGCTCATCCGTGAGGCCACGGGCTGCAAGCACCCGAGTGATCAGATCGCCCGAGAGGTCGGTTGAGGGGAGGGTCCAGCGGCAGGTTGGAAGGTGCATCTCGATCAGGGTACGTCCCCTGTCAAGTCCTCGGTGGGTCGGTATCCTGCGCAGCCCATGTGCACCAGACTCAAGACAGTTTTGCTGTTTGGACAACCCGGCGTCGGCAAGGGCACTCAGGGTGAAATTCTCGGCACGATCCCGGGCTTCGTGCACCTGGCAACCGGCGACATGTTCCGCGGCCTCGACCGCGACTCCGAACTCGGTCTGGAGTTTCTGCGCTACTCGACACAAGGCCTACTCGTCCCCGACGACCTGACGATCCGCCTGTGGCGGCAGAATGTTCAGGACCTCATCGACACGAACAACTATCGACCCGACTCCGACCTACTCGTTCTCGACGGCATCCCCCGAAGCACTGGGCAGGCGAGCATGATCGACCAGTACATCGACGTACTGCTGGTCGTACACCTCACCTGCCCGGATACCGATGCGCTGGTCTCCAGGATTCAACAGCGGGCGGTTCACTCGGGCCGCCTCGACGATGCCGACGAAGCGGTCATCCGTCGCCGCATCGATGTGTATCACGAAGAAACCAGCCCCGTACTTGGTTTCTATGACGACTCACTCATCGCCAACATTGACGCCATCGGCTTGCCCGGCGAGATCCTCATGAATGTGCTTAATGCAATCATTCCGGTGGCGCGTGGCTCCATCGGAAATCCATTCGGTTGAGCATTCCAGCACTGTCAGTCAAGGGCGCACGCCGTGCATTCGATTCCACTCGAGCACTGGACGATGTGTCTCTGGACATCGCGACATCGCAGCGTGTCGCCCTGCTCGGACCAAACGGGGCGGGCAAGACCACGCTCATCCGATCCATTGCCGGACTAACCAAACTGGATGCGGGCGCCATCGAATTGGCTGGTGTACCGGCCACAAGTCTCACTCGCCGACAACTGGGGCTGGTGCCGCAGGATTTGGCGGTGCACGACCGTATGACCGCATCGGAAAACCTGCATTTCTTTGGTCGGTTGCACATGGTTGGGGGCAAGACGCTGCGACAACGGGTGAAGTGGGCACTCGACTGGACAGCCTTAACCGAGCGGCGGGATGATCTCGCAGCCACGTTCTCGGGCGGCATGAAGCGGCGGCTCAATATCGCGTGTGGCATCCTGCACGAACCGAATCTGGTACTGCTCGACGAACCAACCGTTGGCGTCGATCCACAGAGTCGCGAACGCATTCACGGCATGCTCGCTGCGTTGCACGAACACGGCACGTCCTGGATTATCACAACGCACATGATGGACGAAGCGGCGCGAAACGTCGACCGAATCATCGTCATTGATCACGGTCGCATCATCGCCGATGGCACACTCGACTCGCTCATCGCCGATCAGTTTGGCGAGCATCGCGTGATTCGCGTTACGGTCGACTCTATTCCTGCCAGTCCTCCGACCTCATGGCGCATCACGTCGGGCAGCGTCGGGTCGCCCGGTGGCCTAGAGCGTGACCTGATATCACTCGATGCCGCCACGAGCACGCTTGACGAATTGAAGGACGGGGGCATCCGCGTCACTGGACTGGAAGTCTACGCACCGACGCTTCAGGATGTCTTTCTGAACCTGACGGGCCGGGAGCTCCGCGAGTGATTCTGGCCATCATCAAGTGTCGATTCTTGACGCTGCTGCGAGACCGCGTTTCGTTGCTGCTGGTCTTTGTCCTTCCGATCATCTTTTACGCCATCTTCGCGGGCATCTTTGGAAGCATGGGCGATGGAGGGAAAATTGGCACGGGCATCCTCGCCTTGATCGTCGACCAAGACGACACACCCCAATCCCGGGCGCTCACCAAGGCGCTCAAACAAGCTGGCAACGGGCTGCGTGTCAGTACGACGTGGACCAAGAACGACGTCAGCCACCCGTGGACCCTCGAACGCGCCCGCAAGCGGGTCATGCAGAGCGATGCCGAAGCGGCGATTGTGCTGCCCAAGGGCATGGGGATCTCATTTACCGGCGATCACTTGCCTGTGGTGCAGGTGTTGGTCGATCCGTCCAACCCGATCGCCAGAACGATGGTTCCGGGTCTTCTGCAACAAGCGGCGATGATCGGCATGCGGTCGGACATGATTCGCAGCGGTATGAACCAACTCGAATTCTGGAGTGGTGAGTTGACACCCAAACAGCGCGAGGCGATGGACCGCATTGAGACGCTCATGTCGCAGGAGACGGATACCGACGGGGAGACAACCGAAGCCTCTGGCGCAGCGAACACGCAGGGAATGCTCCTGCCCGTCAACGTCGAAGATGCCGCAGCCCGCGACACTGGTGGCGCTGCGCGGTCAATGACGGTGTACTACGCCGCAGGCATCGGCGTGATGTTTCTGTTGTTCTCGCTCGCAGGCGCTTCGGGCGCCATTCTGGACGACAAGGATGCGGGCATTCTCGACCGCATGTTCTTCACGCCCCTTGGCATTTCTCGGCTCATCATCGCCAACTGGATATGGCTGACGATACTCGCGGTTAACTCCATGTTCATTCTCTTTCTGTTTGCCACGCTGGTGTTTGAGTTTGGACCATGGACGTGGCCACGATTGATTGCATGGTTGGTCTTGACCACCATTGCCAGCAGCGCTGCGGCAGCCTTGGCCATGTTGCTAGCCGCCATCTGTACAACCCGCGCGCAACTGGCGGGGATTTCGACCATCGTGATTCTGGCCATGAGCGCCGTGGGCGGCAGCATGATTCCCCGCTTCATCATGCCACCAGCCATTCTGGACATAAGTTGGTATGTGTCCTTCAACGCATGGGCGGTCGAGGGCTATCTGGACATCTTCTGGTACACGCCACAAGAGGCGATTTTTGCCACGATCTTCTCCAGGCTCGCCCCGATCCTAGGCGTCCTGATTGGCATGACGGTGGTCTTTCTGATCATCGCCAGGCTCTTGGCGCGGCGGTGGGAGCAGGCCTGAGTACAGACGGGGGGATTCCGGTAGAGAATTGAGATATTTGGAGACGGGGGATTGTTCAAGATCGCAGTACAATGGTCCCTTGACCCTTATGGGGTAATTGCTCTTTTTCAATTGAGGCGGATCTCATCGGAACCACTCACTGCAACTCTGCGGCGTGGTTTCGAGTGAGTACGATCTCGCCACCCATCGGGGCCGACTGGCATCGACCGGGCGGGGAACGTATGTCGTTGCGTGTCGCGGATGCATTTCAACCGCGTTACCAAAAATGCAACACTTTAACTGGCAACACCCAGTACGCACTCGCGGCTTGACCGCGACGTTCAGTGACTGACGTCCGATAGGACATTGAACGAAGCATCGGACTGGCTTCAACGGGCTGGCAGCCCTCCGCGAAGCGAGACATTTGTCTGCCTTGGCCTGCAGGAAGGTCGTCGCTTACCGTCCTGCAGGGCGAGAGTAAATAGCGACTGCACACGGAGACGCGGCATGCCGACCGTCACGGCACGGGGGTT
>PVBE011467126.1_pt1 | contig 11325 bp, 8 predicted proteins | sample 1631181 | NCBI WGS metagenome assembly PVBE01 (sample SAMN08397723, study PRJNA350692) | Marine metagenome, whole genome shotgun sequencing project. | isolation source: water | place: Pacific Ocean | collected 2012-04 | reverse complement strand
TGCGGACGGTGCGGACGGTACCGACGGTGCGGACGGTGCGGACGGTGCGGACGGTGCGGACGCCGCGCTGAAAGGAGTTTCGCCAACTCCTCCGCCCCTGGTCCGGACCCAGCCGGCACCACTTCGTCCGTACCAGTTCGATCCGACGTCAACGTTCGACCTCCGGTGCGACCCAAGCGACAAGGACTGCTCGGCCTGCGCCCTGTGAGGCGAGCCCGCGGGCCCGAGATTTTTTGCCCGTTGCGCGGGGGGGCCATAGGCCACCGCCGCGACCCGAACCGATTCATGTGGACCGCGTGCGCCGCGCTGCGGGCACCCGTCGGCATCATCGCCGATACGCGGGAAAGGTTCGTTCATCCGTTCCTGGAGGCTGCGCTCAAGGGCAACTCGAAAAGTCGTTCGGCCCACCTGAGCGCCGACGTGTCCCACACGATCGCCCAAATCCAGGTGGGCGACTTCATCGTAACGGATGGGCCGCCAGATCTGAGCTCGCCGGTTTTAGCCGTCGTCGAAAGGAAGACACACTCCGATTTTGCGTCATCCCTGGGGGACGGGCGCCACAAGAACAAGGAAAAGATGTTGGAAATGCGGCGGCTGACCGGGTGCGACGTCTTTTACTTGATGGAGGGCCCCGCATTCCCGGCCTCCCAGACACGGTACGGCCGAGTGCCATGGGGAACAATTCAGGCCGCGGCTTTCTCCCTCTGCGTCCGCGACGGAATTTTCCTCCTAGTAAGTCAGAACTCGTCGGGAAGCGCCGGGGTACTCAACGCATTGGCTCGGACGTACGTCAAGCACAAGGATTCGCGGAGCGAACGGCCAGGTCCCGACGCGGTCGCAATCAAGAGCGGCGTGGACATCCGGCAGGCGATGGCCGAATCGGTCGGTCCGTCGCTGGCGCAGCAGGGGCCAAAAATGCAGGCCATCGTTGGATGGTCGGGCCTTCCAGGTGTTACCGATGCGACCGGAGCCGCTCTTGTGGAGCAAGCGAGTGTGGCGGCGATCGCGCGGGGCGTCGTTAGTTACCGGGACATTCGAGACCTGCGGACGCCTCAGGGAAAACGGCTGTCAAGTGCCGCGAAGATTCTCAGAAGCGTTCGGCTCATCGCTCGCAGCCCGAAAGATTTCGCCAAGTTCGTCGGAAAGATCCCGGGCTTTTCCCTCGCGCTTGCCCGGGGGACCTTTTCGGCGTGCACTCCAGCCACGGTCTGTGCTGCTTCCGCCGCCGAGCTCGCGACATACCCCTATGGTCGGGGAGCCGTGGGTCCCGTGCGCGCGTGTCGGCTCTGGGAGGTGTTGCACTTCGTGGAAAAAGGGGGGATAAGCGACCGAGTAACGCCGGCCGCGCCCCCGGTCCGGCCGCCAACAATTCCACCCCCTCAGGTTCAGGCGCGCGCCGTTCCGCAGCAGCTGATAAGATGGGGGCTTTATCAGCGGCCGCTCCCCGCGCCCGCCCCGCCCCCCAGAATCACTCTCGATCGCGGCCATATCGAGGCTGTTGTCGCGCTCGGGCGGCTGCTGGTTGCGCCGGACCGCTAGTCGTTTTCGCCGTCGTAGTCGATCGCTTCGTAGCTGAACGACACGTCCTCGTCGTCCACCCCCTCTTGGTCGTCGTCAAACTTGACGTCACTGCTCTGGGAGGACTCCGGCTGGGGCCCTTCTGCCAAATCTCCGCTGTGGGCAATCTCGCCCGCCTCTGACCCGGTCGCAACCGACGTGATTGTGTGTGTGTCCGCCCCGATAAGGTTCAGCTCGTCCGCGATGTTGCGAAAGGTTGCCTTAACGACCGCCTCGCCGACCGGAGTTGCCGCAGCCTCGACCGCGAGCGTGCAAAGGCTTGCGATAGCAAACAGGCGCCGCTGCTCTCGGGGGTACGACAAAACCCTTTCTCGGGCCGCCCGGAGCTCCCCCACCGGAATTTTTTCGAGGGCCTTTTCTGGGGGCAGGGTCCCCTCCCCCTCAACCACGGCGTCCCAAATCGAAGGGGGGATGGCCGTTCGTGGCGCCCGGCGAACAAACCGTGCGATGGAAAGGTTGGTCGCAAGATGAACGTAGTGTCGCCAGGCCGCCAGCGCTGCGGTTTCTTCCGCTTCGGGTGTTTTTCGGGCCGCCTCCGCCGCCGCCGCTTCGTCCGTCGCGCGCCGGCCGAACGGCGTGAGTGCTTCCTCCCCGAGCCGCTCGAGTTGACCCACGGCCATTTCGGCGATCTTTGCCGCGGCAACGATTGGGGTCGTGTCGACCGGCCCGGACCCAGCGGCCGGCCCGGGCTCAACGACCGGCCGCTCGGAGGAAGGCGCCACTCGGGACGCCCGAGCGCTCTCGGCAACTTTTGGCGAGCCGGCAACTCGCTCTGCCCAGGCACGGGCCTCGGTCGGGACAGCCACGAGTCCCTCCCGACGAATTCGCTCGGAGAGGTCACCCCAGGCGGAATTTCGACCGCATTTGGTGCATGCGCCGGACCCGCCCTCGTTGTGAAACTGACCTTCGGGGCAACGGACTCGATAGGAGTCGAACACCGCCGCAAGGGCCCGCACAGCGGCCGTCGCAGCGACTACCCGGAGTTCGGAGGCGAGGCCCTCGGCGCCCCGGGTCGTCATTCGCAGCCCGCACGCCGAGCATTTTACGCCGATGAACCTCGCGCGCGCCCTCGCTTCGACGCCCTCGGGCGATCCAGCGACTGCCCGACCCAGTTCGATGGTCTCCCCCCGGGGCCCCTCGTACAAAATCTGGTCGAAGTTGTGGGGCCGGCCCTGGTCGTCGTAAGCCGCCGCGAGCGGGAACTTTGACCCGATGGGAAGCCGCGCGAACAGAGGGGGGGTTGACTGGGGGGAGTTGTTAACGGGCCGGGGCGTCCATCTAGGACGCCACGCTCCCGTGGGCAGCACTCGGGGCCAAGCTTCAGCCGACGCCCGTGCCAGTTCCACACTATACGCCGGAGCTCCCGCACGTGCGTGCGTCGCCAACGCTGAGTAGCTTGCCTCATAGAGAGGGGCCCGGACCGGGACCGGCGACGGAATGGCCGTGGGCTTCGACGGCATCCAGACCGTCGCGTAGAGCTGGCTCTTTTTCTTGGCCCGCCCCCCCCGCATGAATCCGCTGAGGCTCTTCCCGAGAATGTTCTCGATCTCCTTGTCGATCGTGGCCGCGAGGGCCTTGGGATTCATCCGCGAACCAACCTTAAGCTTGGCGGGACGGCCGCGCGCAACTCTTGCCTTGCGCGCGGCCGCGTAAACCATATCTTTTTCTCGCAGGCTGCGAACGAACGCCTCGACGCGGCGGGGTCGCTCGAACGAAGCCGTCGCCGCATTGGGGCTGGCGAGATCGCGGATCTCTAGGACGAGCCGCTTCAGGAACTCGGGGGTCACCGACGCGTCGTCGCCCTCAAAGCCCCGAAAACGCTCGGCGAGGTTCCGAAGAAGGGCGGTCGCGAACCCGACCGGGTTTTTCGCGCGAACTCCTCCGTATCCAGTCGGGGCGCCCAGGGGCGCGGGGCTGGCGGTCGCTTGGGCGAACACGTACGCGGTCGCGGCCGCGGCAGCGTAAACGATCTGTAGCGGGTCGTCGGTTTGCACCCCCCGGTTGATCATGACCGTGATCATCGCCCCCCTAACGCCATCCGCGAGGCGTTGGGCATATGCGCTGGGTTCCACCTCGTACGGAAAGCTCAGGCGGTGATGAGCCCTCAGTCCTTCCTGGCGCAAGAGGGCAACGGCCGACCGGGAAGATTCTCGTTCCCCCTCGAGGGTGAGCTCGACCTCAAGGGACGCATCGACCGAGATGTACTCCCCCAAGGCCTCCCCACATATCCGGCAGTAGTGAATGGTTCCCTGCCCCCCCTGAGCGCTGCGGCTCGGGTCGTTGTCAATAAACGGGGCCAGCGCGTTCAGGACACTTCGATCGGAGACGAGATCATCGACTGCCGCCGGTCGCGTCGCCATTCGCGCCTCGTACATAGCCAACACGTGGGCACACATGGCGGGTTGGTGGCACCGGCGGCAGCGAATGTAGTTCATCGGGGTCGTCCGGCGGCTCCGGCCGCGTGTCCGGGTGCCGCCCCCTTCGTCAAGGAAAACTCGCAGCTCTTCAAGGACGGCCCGGCGCTGAGCCCAGGCCCTCGAGTACCGAAGCCGAACGGAAAGCTGAACGTGTGGGCAGTCGTTTTTGATTCGGGCCGTCCACGCGTCCTGGGCCGCTTTGAGTTCAACCGTCGCGCGCTTGCGCTCGGACGGCGAGAGCTGGTCCATGATCTGATTCTCGGACCATTCGGTCATCACCAGGTCGGACCGAATCCCCCGAGCCTGGGCCGCGAGCTCCGTCTCTTCGCGATCGCTTTGGATTCGGGCGGCCACCTTGGGAAAGAACCGGCCCACCACGTCACGCAAGAGGCCCAAACGGACCTGGCGGGCGAGCCTGACCTTTTTGCGACTCGATTCCATCCGCCGCCCCTCGGCCATCTGCCCCCAGGCCGACGCTTTCACGGCATCTAACGGGGGTTTTCCGCCAAAGAACGGCTCGGGCCCCAGAGCCGCAAGGACGCGGGCAAGGACGACGGCGCGCGACGGACGGAAGTCGCTTTCAAGTTCCTGATCACCCCCTTCGTTTTCGACAAGCGCCATCGCCGCCAAAAGGCTTTCGGCACGAAGTTGCAGTGCGCTGAGGGGCGCGTCGCCGGAGGGCGCATCGCCGGAGGGCGCATCGCCGGAGGGCGCGCCGTCGGGCGATTCGTCGAGCAAGCGCGGGGCCCTCGGCTTCGGGGCTCGCCGAGCGATCCCCTCTCCGGGAAAGAAGACCGGGTCGGTAATGGCCGCGGCCGCGTCAAGAGCGGCCATTACGGTGGAAAGGGGAGTCGTTTTTGCGTCCCGGGGGGTCCATGGCTCGACGGCCGCCGAAACCACGCGGACGGAAACGAGAGGAAGACTGTCCGCCGGCCCGAGCGCCACTTTGACGCTCTCCTCACCGAGGACCCAAATCATTCGGGGGGGGCGGAGCTCGAGCGAGTGCTGAAAATCTTTGTCGGGTCCGTCCGCCCGGGTGCGCCCGGCTCTGGAGTCAAAGACTTGAACCTCAACGTTGGGGCGCCGAGATCCAGAAACGAGCGCGCGCAACTGAAGCTCCGGCGGGTCGGTCGGGGACGGGAGCGGAAGGCCCTTCTTCCAAGACGCCGCAAGGACGAGGTTTTTCGCGAAGATGAGTCGTTCGCCGGGGTCGGCTGAGGACCCGAGCGCATCCAGCGCTTCAGCGACCTCTCGAACGGTCGCTTCCCGGAGGTTGACTGTGCGGCGCCTAAGATCCACCACAGTAATTTCCCCGCGCGTGGCACCCCCATATCGGGGTTCGTTTTTACCTCTAGGGAGTGCACTCCGTTGGGGGTCATTAGTTGACGGGCCTTGGCCCATAGTTGTGATTACGAGCTTGCTGCGGCCGTCCTATTGGGACGCGTGCGTATACGCCGGCTGTCCCAACAGCTTGCTTATACCCCGACAGCTTTCGAGCACACGCGTGAGCATTGCGCCATGCCTAACCGGGGTCGTCAAACACGTGCTTCGGGTGGAGCCGGGGGAGTCTCGAAGGGGCCACGGGCGGAAAAAAGGCACATGCCGTTCCCAACAAGTCTCTTCTCGTTCCTCGAAGGGGTCAAGCCCGCCGGATCGTCCCCCAAAGTTACGCTGATCGACAGTTGCCGGGAAACCGGGATCTGGGTCAAGTCCGACCCCGACGAGGAGCGGGCCCTTCTCATTCGCCACCGGGGCGGTAAGGGCGGCCGGGCGCGTCGCCCGAGCGTGCTGGAGCAAGAGGCGAACGGGGCAGTCGTTGACCTGCGCACGATGAAGTTAATCGCCGTGCCGCCCCGTTCGTTTACCTTTTCGGTCCGGGCCACCGTGGTCAACAACTTTCTGTCGGGGAGGGGCGGGGCCGGACGCGCCGAGGACGGGCTTTACGAGATTACCGAGGCTCACGATGGGTCGGTGGTAACCCTCTACCGTTGGGGTGACGAGTGGTGCCTTTCGACCGCCAACGGGTACGACGTTAGCGGCTACACGTGGATCGGTGATCTGACCTGGGCCGAGGCTTTTGCCGAGGCCTGGCAGGCATCTAACCACGCCACCGGCCCGGCCAAGATCTTCACCGACGAAAGCGGCCAGCTTCGCGTCGAGGGCGTGCCCGAGGTTCGCGCCTCGTGGACCTTCGGGTTTTCGCACCCCGACTTTCACGCCCTGGCGCCTTGCCCCCGCGCCTGGCAAATCCAGGCCGTGAACCTCGACACCGGCCTGCGGGACGATGAGCTCCCTCGGCTTTCCCCCCCACCAACGCCAGGCCCGTCGTTTCGCACCCTGAAGGAGTACCGAAACGACGTCAACGGGGAGCACGGCGCGGGATTTGCCGGCTACGTCTTTCGGAGCAAAAATCCGGCACGCACCGGGGTGGTTTCGGACTTTCTTGTGGAGTCTCCCCGCGCGGATCAAGCCCGGCGCCTCCTGTACAACAACCGCCCGAACCGCACGCAGGAACGGCGGCTAACGAACCGGACTCGCCCCTGGTATCGGGCGGTCATTTGCTGGAGCCGGGACCGAGTCGAGGATTACCTCCGGCTGTTTCCCGGAGACCACCCGAACGGAAGGGCGATGATCGACCAGATCGCGGCGACGCACCGAGACCTGACAGCCCAGGTTCATTCGATTCTCGTGGCGCGCATGGCGAGCCGAGGCGACGCAAGTACGACCCCCCTTGAATTGTTGGCGGACGAAGTAAGCGCGTCGCTTGAAAGCGGATGGGCCTCGGCGAGCGGTATCGCCGACGAGGGCGGACCGGCCCTCGTGGGCGACGTTCTTCGCACGGCAGCATTTGCGATCAATTTGGTGATAGCAGCGTCTTCGGTTAAGGACGCCGCCGAACCCACAGGCGCCGCCGACGCCGCCGAAACCACAGGCGCCGCCGAAACCACAGGCGGAGCCGACGCCGCCGAACCCACAGGCGCCGCCGAAACCACAGGCGGAGCCGACGCCGCCGAGCCGGACGAAATCGAAGCGGCTGCGGATGTCTCCGGTCCGACGGAGTGAATTCCCGAACGTGCGGGCGAGAGGGGCGCGATCGAAAAAACAACATTTTTCGTCCGGCCTGCGCCGCGCGCAGCTCCCGGACACCCCCTCCGGATTTTTAGAACCGTGAAAAATGCGGGACCGTTCGGGGCGAAACCCCGGGCGAAATTTCGCCGAAAAATCAAAAACTCGCCCTCGCGGCACGACTGTTTTACTGCGCTTTTGCAAGAATTCCGAAAGCCACGCTTCCCGCCGCGGCCCCCGAAGCGAGATGGGACTGATCGATCACGAACACGCTTCCGTACGTTATCAGGAAGCACACGATCGTGAAAAGCAGGTACTCCGCGCTGAGGCACTCCCAACAAATGACCTCGATCGCTTTCGATGCGAGCCCGGCAAGCCCGAGCGGCGCAAAGGCCGCGATCCCCAGGAGGCCTCCCATCGCGAACGCCCCCACCGAAAGCACGCAAATAATGTAGCCGGCCCCGCACGCGCCCACAATTTTTGAGGGCGTCATCTGGTCGCCTGAAGGTAGGGACATCCTCCGGCGCTCGTATTCGATGGGTAAATTCAATACGCCCAACGGGCGTATTCGATACGCCGCCCTCCGATCCGCGACCGGGGGCTAGGCCCTCCCGCCCATTGCGAGGGCGACCCGCGACGCGCCCGCAAACGAATAGTCGGGAGCGGCCGGGTCGCGGGTGGGAATCCAGGTGTCGCCAACGCGCGCGTACTCTCCGCCGGCGACCGAGGCCTGGGGAAGCCGAACTCCCCGGGGGTCGTACCCCGCCGCGGCGCCGCGAGGTCGGCCGGGGGTGAAGACGGCGATCCGTTCTCCGACATAGCCTGCAGGGATAGGGTCGCCACCCGGGGTCAGGTATGTCCAGCGCGCAAGGTCCGGCGTCTGTGGCACGCTCGTGTCAAAATCTGCGGCCCATCGCTTGGGATCGGGCTTTAGAGACGTGGGGCGACCGGCTGCGGTCCGGCGGTACATTACGTCGAGCGCATCGGTTCCGGCCGAGGAGAGATCCCCCGAGCCATCCAACTCTTCGCTTTCCCCGAGCTGAGGCGTTTGTCCGCTCGCGTAGAGAGACGGGGTGCGGTAGGAAACGGAATCGGAGTCGATGGTATCCCAAACGTACCGAGGGGCCCGTTTAGGAAGTCCCCAGCCGCTTGGTGCTGCAGCATGCAATCCGCATGTGACGTCGTCGGTCATTGAACGCGTTGCCGACGACTCGGCACCAAGCGCGTCTCCGTAAAGCGCGTCTCTGCCAAATGTGTCGTCGGCCGCGCCGAAGTCATCACCACCCTGAGATGCCCGCAAGGCCAGACGTGACCCATGGGCGGCGCTTGTCTCGCGAAGTTGGGGGGAGATTTCCCAGTAGGCCGATCGGTTGCCGAGGCCCGGTGGGTCAAGTTCGCTGAGGGAACCCGCCATCGGTTGAGGCGTTCGGGCGCGGAAATGTCCCGGCGGTCGTGTGGGTGTATACATGCGGCCGGTCGGACGACTTCTTCCAACAATGTACGCACACCCCCACGATTTTGGGGCCGGGGGCGGCGGCGCCTACGCGTCGGTTCATCCGAGCGCATTCTTTGGGGAGGCGGCCTCTGAAACTTCAGGCATGACGTCCGAAACTCCGGACATGATGTTCGATGGCGCCAGTGCCGACGCAACCTCTCGCGTCGCAGCAACGGCCGCCGGCGCGGGCGGAAAAATTCCGATCTCGGCCGCGGCAATGGCCCGGTCGGGAGCGGTCGATTACGGCGCGATGTACGCGACCGTCGCCCACAAGGGCGACAGCATGGGATTAGAAACAAGCAACCATCGGATCATGCGCGACGGAGCGCGCGAGGCGGCCCGTGTTGCGGCGCTGGTCAAGCCCCCCAGCCAAATCGCAATCCACGTCGCTCGCGACAGTGCGATCCCCGAAAGCCGAAAGATCAGGCCGGCCCGGCAGTATCCCAGGGGTACGGGGGCGGGCACTCGCTGATTCTCGCGCCGAAAAAGTGGCCGCGTTGCCGGGCGACTGTTTTTCATGGGTCGGAGGTTCTAGAGCGATGGCTGCGATGGCTGTGGCGACTTTTCGACCGGTGCCGGACACCCCCCGCCTCGCCACCTCTTCCTCGGGCAGTGCCTGAATGTGTTGCAAGCGCCGCGGCGGTTAGCCTCGCACCTGGAAGCGGCGGTGGGGCAACAGCCCCGCCAATGCGACTCTCAACAGCCCCGCCGATGCGACTCTCAACAGCCGCTAGTCGTTGGCTAAGATCCTGAACAGCTGTAATGAGTTGACGAATGCGCGCAGCCATTCTCTGCTCATTTCCTTGAATGTTGACAATGTGCGTGGCGATCTCGCGGCGGACAAGGATCGAGGCGGGGTCGCTTCGGACGAAGATGTCCCGAACGTTCGAAAAGGTGACGGACCAGACCTTCGCGCCCTTGCGATACGATATCGAGGTTCGCAGGCGGATACCGCGCCGGTCGTTCGGCTCATCCCTTACCCTCCAGGTGTGGGCGGCGCGAGTGATGTACCCCCCGATTCGAAAGGCCTCCGACACCGGCCCGGCCCCGTGACCCTTCACGTAGTACCGCACGTGAGATCCTTCGGTGAGATCGTCCCAAAAGTCCCGAGGAACATTGATGTAGGACTTGAGCAGCTTCGTTTGGTCGTCGGGAGTGTAAACTCGTTTTTCGGGGAGTTTCGGTTTGCTTTTCGCCCCGTCGACACGCCCGCGGCTTTTGGATCGCCCCCGGGCGGTCCCGCCGGCGCCGCCGGAGGTCGCGGCCTTTCGGCGCAAGTTAAACCTGTCGTCGGCCATAATCTCGCGGGTCGCCCCAGGGCCTATACACCCGGTCGCTATGGTCCGGAGGAGCGGAACGATTTCGCGTCCCGGGCCGCGGCTTGTCCGATCGTGAACCAATTGAAAAACACATCGGCAGCGGGGCTGCTTGAGTTTTTAATCGGAAACAGCGCGGGTGTAAAGGGACCCGCCCAGAAACGGCGTGAGCGTGCGCGCGGATATTGTACAATATTTGACTTAAGACCTTTGGGAGGTTTGCGGGATGGGAGTTGTGGGGGGAGAAGGCCGCGGAGACGATCGGTGCGGGAGTTTGTCCCGCCGTGTTTCATCTCGGCGACCAGGACCCGCCCGGTGTTCCTCGCTTACTCTCTCCATGTCTTGAAGTGCGGGCGTTACCCGAGTTAGCGCGCTGGTTGATGCCGGCGCGTGTGCTCGTGCGTAACGCCTGAGACTTAAGCTAGACTGACCAGTGCTCCGGAGCGAGAAGTACTAGGGTATTACTACCCGTACCTCTGCGCACGTCGGCATCTAGTCGTCGTAGCTCGAGCCCCCATTGCCGTAAGAATCAATCGGGTCCTTTTCGGGAATAGTTTGGCGACACCGCGGAATCAAATCCGCTGCGCGAGTGGTCGTTCAGCCACTCTCTGGTATGCATAGGAGGCGATTCAAACGTCGTCATGGCCGTGTCGGGCGATAAAAAAGTTTTCGAGGCCTGGTACATGGGGCTTTACGGCAGTCTTGCCGGGGAAGTTCAACCGACCGATTCGTCAGCAGTGAGGGAGCTGGCGAAACGTTTGGATATCAACACGTTCGGCAGCGCCGTGTCGCGCATGTCGGACTTCGCCTCGCTCCGGCACCGGTTCCCGTTCGCCGAGGTGAACCCCTGCGTCGCGGTCGAGCTTCGGATCGCCGGAACCGAGACGCGTGCCAACGTCGCAATTCTTTACTGGCACAGCGGCGATCTCCCAACGTTCGCATGTGTTGGCCCGGTTCTGGACTCTCGCGACGGCGAGTACCGGGAGTTTCTGACCACCGTTGAGGGACTGACCGCAGACTACGGAGACACCCTTTTCGCGACCAAGCAAAGCGAGACCGAGGCCCGGCTTTTGGAGCTCATCGGAAATGGAACGCTGGAGATTAACCAAAGAAACATCGGCGGAGTCCCGGCCGAAAAACTGACCGCCCTCGAGAACAGCCGGATTGTTATCCTAGCGGTGGTTGCCCACGTCATGAATCTTTTCGACGTGTTTGTGGCACCGGTCGAAGATCCCGGTCTCGACGGGGATGAAACTTTGTACCACTTCGGACCGGCGCACGACGAGCTCGCGACGCGGCTCCGGGCGCTCTTCGACGGGATCGTTGTGTTTAACAAAACGGGCACCGGGCCTAAATGGAAGGAGTGGGGACCACACATGCGACGATTTGCCGGAGGGATGAACTACGGCAGCAGTGGGCGGTGCGGCAGAAAACAGGAACTCATACGATAAGA
>PVBE012505124.1_pt1 | contig 11326 bp, 9 predicted proteins | sample 1631181 | NCBI WGS metagenome assembly PVBE01 (sample SAMN08397723, study PRJNA350692) | Marine metagenome, whole genome shotgun sequencing project. | isolation source: water | place: Pacific Ocean | collected 2012-04 | reverse complement strand
GGTGTAGTACAGTGGCACAACAAAGCGTTTCTGGTGCAGGGCGAGAACTCGGAGCAGGTTGTTACGCCCGATAGTGTGGTGGAGGTGCGTTTCAACGCGCCAACAACGAAAGCCCCTCCCCCGGGCACGGTGTTGACGTTGGTCGACGGATCGGTGCAAAGCGTGCGAATCACGTCCAGCTCGCGGACGAAGGGATTGCGTATTGGGGGGAATATGCAACGGAACACACCGATACTCTATTACAAATTCGACTCGCTCTCGAAAGGGGTGGTCCGAAATCTCGGTACGGGGGGTGCGGCCTACGATGGAGAACGGGTGGCCGGCGCCGATATCACGACCGGGAAGAAGGGCCGGGGCGGGGTGGGCGAAGCACTGTCCATCGCGGATAACAGCGGCCAGTACATCCGACCCCGGACCGCCGTGCCGACTCCCCAGGAGGGTGAATACACCATCGCCGCCTGGTTCCAGAATCTCCATCCGACTGATAACTGGCGGACACTCACCCGTGCCAATACGGGTGCGGGGGGGCATCACATCATCGTGAACGCCGGAAGCAATGACCTGGGGGTCTTTCACGGGGGATTCGGGGATGGTGGAGGTGACCTCGCTCCGGGGAATGCCAAATGGAAACACATTGCCGGCGTTTGCAGGGATTGGGAGACCTGGTTCTACATTGACGGCAAGCATGTGGGAACGAGCTCCCACACTACCAGTGCGGATATCTATGCCATCGGCAACTACCACGGTGGCGGTCAACCTTTTGCGGAGAGGATAGATGACTTCTGCATCTTTGATCGCGCCCTCAGCCAATCGGAAGTCCAGTTACTCATTGCCAAAGGCGCTCTTGGCATCAGCCCCGTGGCCCATGTCCCTCTCGACCGCATCCAATCGATCGATTTCAATCCGGTTCGTTGTGCGACAGCACCGAAAACGCCGCCGTTCAAAGACGGTCAGGTTCATATTGTCAAGATCGACGGTACGGTGGTGACCGGGGAGTTTTCCTATATCACATCGTTGCTTGTCGGCGCGAAAATCAACGGGAAGCGCGAACGCTTCCGCAGGAATGCGCTTGCCGCCATCCACTTCCGCCCGCCCGACGCGCCGAAAGGCGATGGATTCCTCGTACGGACAGCTCTTGGTGCTCGGATCCTCGGCAGCATTGAAGAGCTGACGAGCAATGCACTCGTGGTCAGGACCGGTCATGGCAAGATCGACATGTCCATGGAAGACCTGATCTCGATTGAACGCGTTGGCAGTCATGTTACGCCGTTGAGCGCTCTGAAGCCCGTGGCAAAGAAGGAGACAGCGTTTCTGGACTTGATCCATCCGTCACAAATGGACAAGGACCTTTTCGGGTTCCCGCTTCAGGTCGGGGCCTTGACGTATGCCAGGGGAATTTCGATGCATTCGCGGACCGAGCTTGTGTTCGATACCCACGGAGCTGCAGTGTTTACCGGGGTTGCCGGCCTGGACACCCGCAACAGCCGGACCGGTGCAGCAAAACTGGCGATCACGTTCGACGGCAAGACGGTTCATACGGTCGACCTGAAACACGGCGAGCCGTTCCAGTATCTCAATTTTCCGCTTGGCACCTGCAAGAAGCTCGGCCTGATCCTCGATTACGGGGCGCTCGGCTCAAGCGGCGACCACGCATTGATTCTGAACCCAAGACTGGTGAAGCGCTGACCCATGCGACAACGACTCACAAACCTGCTCATCACATGCAGTATTCTTGCCGGGGCTTTCCATGTCTCCGCCGAGGAGAGGCTGACTGACTGGATCCAGAAGATCGGACGTGACACACCGCATACGATGCTGGCAATGGCGACTGACAAGGTTCGCATCGCGGCAGATAAAAGCAACAAGAATACGATGGTCGCCGGGCCTGTGGATGTCCGCCACCCGGAGGAACTCACCATTGCAGACAGTTATGTGGAATACGCAGGGAGGAAACTCACATTCAAGCCCTGGAACAAGGAGATGGCCGGGAAACCCTGTGTCGCTCGGTGGCGGTTCTCGGGGCGCAAGGGTATGGAGATCATCATTCGCGCCAATGGCCGCGCCGCGTTCCTGAACGGGCGCCCGCTCCAACAGATCCGCCATGGATTCTTAAGCGCACCCGACGGTAGAGTTGGTGTTCGTCTGGAGCAGGAGAAGAACAGCCTCGTTGTCGTATCCCAGGGGAAAGCGAGGCCGCTGATCAGCTGCATCTGCCTCGCGGAATCGCTGGAGGGAGTCTGCCGGGAACGGCTGCAGAACCTGGGCCTCGTCAGCCCCGAGACGGATCAACTGTGGATCGATCTACTCACGCACCTGGCCGCGGAAGGCGCTGATCAGCTGCTCGCCGAGGGGATTCTCCTGTACATGGGACGCCTGGATCTTCGAAGCCCCGGCAGCGCTCTGATTGAGAAGATCCGCAGCGCCGTCCCCAGCGAGTGGGGCCGCCAGAGACGCCCAACACTTGTGCGCAAAGCAACTTGGCTGGAGACATACAAGGCCACGATGCGATCCAACCCAGCGGTCGCAAACCTGAAGCCGGGCGAGACCCACTATATCGGGCCATTCAGACCGACAGAAGGGGACTGGTTTCACCATGCCTTCCCACCTGAGAAGAAGGTGGATCTGTCAGCGGTCATCGAACAGAAATGGCAAGTCAAGGAACAGACAAAGACTCGCCAACTCAAGTGGAAGCCCAAGCCCAAATCGTGGCGGGACGGGCGAATCAATGACTTGCGGGCTGTGATGAAGCCGCCCGAGCACGGCGTGGCCTACATCTACAAGACATACACGGCCAACCGAGCGGGGAAGGTGGACATTTCAGCCGGTAGCGACGATGGCCTGATGATCTGGCATAACGGCAAGAAGGTCCGAGAAGCGGCAGTCGCCCGGGGGTGTGCCCCGGACCAGGAGCTCTTTTCCGTCAAAGTGCCCGCCGGCAAACAGACCTTTCTCATCAAAATCACGCAAGGCGTCTTCGATTGGGCATTCTACTTTGAACCATTGACGGCCTCCCCGGTTTATGAATTTCTCGCGATTTTTGAGACCATGAACGCCTTCCCAGAGCAGGACCACAAAATCCTCCAAGTTTGCGAACACCTGGAAAGGATCGCCAAGAAGGAACGGCAGGAAAAACTGGCGACGGCCATTGCCCAAATCCGTCACGCGCACCCCATGCACAAGCTCACCCGAATCAGTCATATTCTCGCCTCGATGAAGAAACGTGAGTTGGCCGCAACATTGTTAGCGCTCCGCTCCCGTATGCCCACACCCGATATCGCACGTGTCCTGATGAGCGGACGAGACACTCATACACTCAAGCAGGCGCTTGAAGGGATCATCGCCTGGGACCACGACGCCTTTGCCTCCGAACTGCTCAAAGAGATTGAGACCGCCAATGCCGCCTATTGGCAGACAAACAGCGAGGCGCTGGGGGAGATCTACACGGACCTGGGCGAGTACCACGCTCGGTTGGGCAATTTCGCCGTGGCCCATGCCGCTCTGAAAAAGGCACAGTTATTGGGGACACGTGTCCAGCACGACAAACTGATCGCGTCTGTTTCGGTCGCCGAGAACGGAGAACGCCAGCTGACGGTGAACCCGGAAATCGAGCAAATGTTCGAGGAGACACGTCTTCTCATCCAAGAGAACCAACCCAGCAAACAGGCCTGTGCGAAGCTCTACTCTTTTCTGCGTAAGTATGGGCACGAAGGGCTGAAGAGGCCGCACGGTCTGCAGTCCGCCGGCACGGCATTGCAGCTTGAACTGCAGTCTCGTCCTGAGCATCAGGCTGCACTTACTCGTTACGTTGCCGAACGTCTTTCACCCCAGATCAAGGCGGCCATAGCCACAAACGACATGGACCGAATGGAAACCATGCTGACTGACTTCGCGGGGCTCATTGACGAGGCGCCGCTGCGCAGAAAGCTGATGCGCCTGTACATGGATCGAGGTGAATTCAACGCGGTCCACCGCCACGCATCCCAGTTGCTCCTGGACCCGAAGGCGCAGGCATTGGCCGCAGCACATCTCATGGCCATTGTCGCCTTCGGACAGCAACCAGACGAATGCCGGCGACACATTCCCCCGACACTGATGGACGCGACCGTCCTGTGGCAGGGGAAGAAGGTTACACTGCGCGCATTGCAGAAGGAGCTCGGCCTGCGCGACCTCACCGCACCTGCGACGAGTCCCGGCCCGGGCGCACAGCTTGCCTGCGTTCAGATCCCTGTGCAGAGCGACAGCTATCGCGAACTGCGTCATCCCGCCCTGTCGCGGTTCCGCCGCCAACCCCTTGAGCCTGTGCCATTCGGCAACCACGTCCTTCTGGGCGGGCCCGATTGCCTGCTCGCTTTCCAGCCCGCGACCGGCAAGGTCAAGTGGAAGCAGTCAGCGCCATTCTCCAACGTCGGTGCCACCCAGTACAGTTCCCCCGTGCGCTTTACACCGTTCATCAGCGCGGGTCAGGTTTGGACATTGTCCGGCGGCAGCACACCAGAGTATCAACTAAATGCCCATGGTCTGCACGACGGCCTTCAGCGTTGGTCCTCGGTGAGGTCGACTGAGTTGACGGACTGGCAGGTGGTCACGCCTCCGTTCGGCGCAGGCGGGTGGGAGCGAGTGCTCCTCCTCACGAGAAATGGGGACACAACACCAACACTGGCCCTGGCCTCGTTCGACGCCGCCCAATCGCGTGTCACACACGTGCGACCGCTGCATCGTGTCAAAGACTTCGTGAAACGTCATTACAAACCGGACCTCGCCACCGTGCGTTTCGGCGCGACATCGACAACCGACCAGCAAGCGCTGTTTGCGACCACGGGCTGCGGGTCCCTCATGAAGATCGGGCTCGGCGACGGCAGACTCGCCTGGCTCAAGACCTGGCGAGAATCACAGGTGGACAGTGCAAGCTACAATGCCACTGCGGCCGGCCATGTCAGCGTTATCGGCAAACAAGTCGTCGCCTACCTGCCCGAACTCCTGCGCTGGTGCGGCATCGACCACAACACCGGACGCCTGCTCTGGCAGCATTGCGGAGTGTATGTCCCCACGCAGATCCATTCACGCGGCTCTAACGGCTACGTTCTCTTCTCAACTCACGACAAAGAGCGGGAACCAGCCCTGGTTCGTCTCGACCCTAAAACCGGGCGGGTCCTCTGGAGCAGGCACACAAACGGCCTGGACATTATGGGAGAGGGGGTGACGGTCGGCAACAGGATCTGGTTGCCTTGTGACCGCAGCATTGCCGTATACGATGCAGTCAACGGCGCATATCTCGGGATCAAACCGACACCATTTTCCGTACACAAAATCCGCGTTGTGGATGAACGCTGGTACCTCTTCAGCGACAGTCAGCTGTATATCTTTGCCGGCCAGGGCGACTTTGCCCCCAAACCGCCGCCGACAGCCGTCAATGCCGCCGCCGTGACTGCCGCAATGCCGCCGCCGGAAACCGACTGGCGCGGACTGCTGCTGCCCGTGGGACAAGTTCGCGTCCCGTTCAAGACCTTTTCCGGATGGGACGGGGAGGAGCATTCCAAATTTTCCGTACACAGCCTGCCGGATTCGAGTTACTCGTGGCTGCGAACGATCATCGAGCATCGCCCGGCCACGCCGTGTGCGCTCGTTCGTGAGGGCGTGCAGACCCAACACGGCGTTCAGCCGCCACAACTTGTCTGGTGTACAACCCTCAGTAACCCCCAACTGCACGGCGATCGGGTGCTCACCTATTCCCCGTGGGAACTGCGGGTGCGAAACATCTACGACTTGACCGACATCACCCGCTACTGTCTACCCGCCCCCGCCACCACCGTAAACAGTGATTTCCCGCGAATCCTGGGCGCCGCCTGGGCCGACGACGGCAAGTCGATTTCCATCCAGCTGAGCGGCAACAGCGTTCACGTCATCGCCGTACCTTCAGGCAAACGACAGATTGCCTTTGATGTCCCCCGCGACCTCTCCAGGATCGACATGGCCAAAGGCCATGTATCCCTTGTAAAATATGGAAAACGCTTCGCCTTTGCCGCGAAAACGGGCAAGCTTATCTGGGAGATCCCCTGCAATGCACTCCCTGACCGCGCCCCGTACTCTGTCCCCGGGATGTTCTACGGATCCCGCATCCACGGTGGCAAGAAAATCGGCGATCTTGTGGACGCCCGAACAGGGAAGATCCTGCATCAAGGCCAGGGCCATTGGGCGTGCACATTTCGCTTCTGCAGTGACCGCTTGATTGTGCAGCATGAATCGGCGTTCAAGGGACCGGAGACTAAACCGATGCCCGGCATCAAGAAGTGCTTTGTCGTGGAAGGCGGCGGTGCACTTGTCTTTCACGACAACGGCAAACTCATGTGGTTCGACGGCAAGCGCGAGCAGCAGCTGGAACTCAACGCTGATACGGCCAGCCAGGTCAAGGGATACTGGGCGCGTGGACACGGCGGACACGGCAGCCCCCACGGCGCCCGGTTTCGTGATCAGATCTTCTTCGGTTTGCAGGGCCACCAGCTCCTGCGCTGGTCCACAGTCGACGGACGCCTTTTAAAGAACAGTCAACTCCTTGGCAAAGGCCCGTTCCTCCCCTTCAAACATTCGCTGGCTGTCCTCGATGACGGCGTCCTGACTTTCTTCTCACCGCAATCCGCAAAAGGAAAAACCGCCGAGAAGGCACGAGTAGGCTCGCGATAATAACAGCAAAAACCAAAATGGAGAAACACATGAAAAACCTCGCCCTCTTCTGCAGTCTGCTGCTCACCGCTTTAGGCCTGTGCGCCGCAGAGAATCAACCTGTTAACCGTGTTAAAACTTCCGAGCCCGTCGTGGCATTGACGTTTGATGACGGGCCGCATGCGGAGAATACGAAGTGTTCTACGTCCTGCCCCAAGTCAGTCTGAAACCGCTGGAGGAGCTCTTGCCGCACGCACGCGCACGCATGCTGCGGGGCTGGGTGCACTCCGGGTTCAACGTGCACCGCAGCTGACGCGTGCTACCCCGTGAGCGAGAGGACCTCCAGCGGCTCGCCCAGTATATCATGAGAAACCCCTTCTCCCTGGAGAAGATGCAGTTCAACGAGCCGGACGAAGAGGGCTTCCGCCTGACGGCAGATCGTGAGGCCCAGGCCGACGGCTGCGTCATCCACCGTTCCGGCATGAACCCGAAGATCCACCGCAACTTCGAGCTCTTCACCCCGTGCGACTTCATCTCCGCCATCACCCAGCATATCCCCGACAAGAGTTTTCGACTCGTGCGCTACATCGGTTGGTATTCTAACAAAATGCGTGGGCAGCGTCGGAAACATACCGCCGAGGAGGCGCTGGCCACCGGCAAGGCCGTCGATGTCATCGATGTCTCGGAGCACGAGCCCCGCCGCATCCCATCGGCTAAGTGGCGCGAACTCATCAAGCGGGTGTGGGAGTCGGACCCGCTCCTTTGCCCGAAATGCCACAATGAGATGCGTATCGTTTCTCTCATCGACGACCCGGAGGTGATCGAGCGTATCCTGCGCCATCTCGGCTTGTGGGAACAGGGTGTGCGCGTCTTGCCGGCACGAGCACCGCCTGAACTTGCCGAGCGGATCATCGAGCCCTGCTTCGATGACCCCTTCCCCGATTACGACACCGAGCCGGTCATGGCCTACGCGAACGGCTGAGCCCTCGCGGCGGGACCGGCGTGTCCTTGATCCGTGCCTCAGACAGCAGAACCCGGCCTCGCCCGCTCACATCCCTGCCTCGGCGCTTCGACGAGCGTGCTTCCGCCCCGATCTTGACTGTCCAGACCGATTCCGGCATCCTCTGCCCCATGAAAGCCCTGCTTCAGGACGGTCTTCAGGCGCATATGCCCGCCCCGCCCGAAAAGCGATTGCTTATCAATATTCAACAGTGTGTCTGAGCAACGGCTAGGCTAAGCAGAAAGACTTTTGATATGGGTTACGCAACTGAAGCAACGTGCAATAAGTGCGGGCATGAGTTTGGCATCAATCATGGTGGCGGGTTTGTGTTTCATATGCTGCGCTGCAACAAGTGTGGGATCGAGAAGGATATTGGTTTCGAGGAGTTAGGGGAGCTTCATCTGCGATATCTGAAGGGGTTGAGCGGACCTTACTGCGTGGCGACGGGTGAACATGACAAGCAGGTCCAGGATGATCCTGATATAGAGCCAATCACCGAGAAGGAATACCATCGCGGGGTGGAGGCGTTTGCCGGCAAGTGCAAGTGCGAAGGCCAGTTCAGGTTCAAGGCCAAACCCCGCTGCCCCAAATGTAAGTCAACGGACTTCAAGGAAGTCGATACCGGGATCTGTTTCGATTGATACGGGATAGGGGCCGCGGAATACGCTTGCTCTGAAAGTGAGGGACAATGGCATCTGGCTATACATTTGAATGCACGCACTGCAAATATTCGTTCATGGCATGGGATGATGGCAATCCCTACTTTCGTTCGGATAAGGGCCGGCCTCAGTTCTTCTATCATCCGGATGAAGGTCGGCTCTTTGAGTACGTATCACAGTCTGTGGGCCGAGACCTGACAGGCGAGGCCCTCAATGAGTTCTTGAAGAAGCGTACGGGAAATATGACAGATATGCTGTGCCTGGACTGTGGTCGCAGGTTCAAGCGGGACCTTCGCAGGCAGAAGCCTGTATGTCCCTCGAGGAAATGCAAATCTGCAAACATTTCGGATCTGTGTGAGCTGGAGGATAAGATCTGCCCGAAATGCAAACAGGGAGTCTTTAAGTGCGATCCTGACAACGTAGCCATCTCGTGAAGAGTTAAAGCGGGGTCCCATGAAGTAGACGCTGTGCGTCCACGCAGCTCGAGGAGTTGAAGCTAATGACACAACCAGGACCTATTTCCGAAGAACTGAGCCAATTCGTTTCAGATCAGGAATGGACATTCGCCAAGACCTACGCGGATACGTATCCGCATTCATATATTGTTGAGGAGCGGGTGGATGGCGAGCTATACAGCAAGTTGGCCGATCACATTGATACCTACGGCTACCAGGAGTTCTTCTACCAGAAACCGGTGACCTATCTGGACTATGATGGCTACACCTACTGGCACATGGAAAACATCATCAATCGATGCGTGGTCGCCGATACCTATCATCAGCGCAAGAAAGATGGTAGATTGCCGGATGGGTGATAACTGGCGGCGGAGGCCCGCCGCCCTCCAGTTGAGTCTGACAGGGAGCGCGGCGGGCCTCCGCCGCAGGAGACAGTAATGAGCACACTCGATAGAGCCATAGAGATCGCCACTGAAGCCCATGCGGGCGTAAACGATAAGATCGGCAAGCCCTATATTGATCACCCGCTGCGGGTGATGGCGAGTGTTGACTCTGAGCCGGAGAAGATCGCGGCAGCTTTGCACGATGTGGTGGAGGACACAGACTGGACGATTGAGCAGCTGCGGGAAGAGGGATTCAGTGAGGAGGTCCTGACGGCGGTCGCTTGTCTGACGAAGCCAGAATCCAAGGATCCGGATGCATATATGTCATATCTGGTGGGCATCAGACATAACCCAATCGCGCTGAAGGTGAAGTTGGCGGATATCGGCGATAACACGAGTCCGGCGCGCACGAAGGATCTCGATTCGGAACTGCGGGCGAAGCTGGCGGCGAAATATGAGGGAGCACTGAAGATTCTGAATAGGGAAGAGATCCCGCTGGTATTCAAATGTGCGAAGTGTGGGGCTGAAGCTGGCCGGCTGACGGCGGTTCCCGATGAGGAGCGGATCGTGGTCGAGGGCATCATCTGTTCCTACAGTACCCAGTCTGGCTGGGAGGGCTATCGCCAGCATGGCCGTTTTTGAGTACATCATCACCCTGGTGTCTGAAAAACAGCACCAGCGGGCGCACGCGGTGTATGCCCGCCATGGCGAGAACCTGATCCTGCCGTACAAGGATTTCGTGCGCTGCCTGCTGGGCGAGGACCTGCCGATCAGTGAGATGGAGCGGCAGTTGAGCGGCTTCGCGGTCCATTTCCGCAACGACGCCTACCTGGCGCTGGCGGTACGTTCCTGGGTGGACGGCGACCCCGCCGGTGCGCGGAAATACATCAAGGACTGCCGCCTGAACTCCCAGCCCAAGAGCGATTGGCCCGCCCCCCTGTCCAAGCACCTCTACACCCTGCTGGAATTATGAGGCCGGCCCCCTTCCATCCGAGGCGTCGCGCGGGTTTCGCCCTCTGGCCCTGGCTGCTGATCCTCTTCATGATCACCAGCATCGTCCTCCTGCTCCGCTATGCGCACCAGAACCTGGCCCAGGCGAACCAGTGCCGCGCCCAGATGAAGCATATTTATGGCGCCCTGGGGCTCTACGAGGTGGAGAACGGCTGGTTGCCCGACCTGCTGTACTACCCGGATCGTCCACGGGAGAGTCCCAAGAGCCTGGTTGTCGCCCTGGTGGAGAAGTACGGCTTGAATGAAAGCGACTGCGTCTGTCCCAAGGCCCACCCGCTGATCAAGGAGAAGGGCTTGAGGTACATCTGGAACGTGAACCTCAACCACCAGGCCCTGGTCTCCGGCAGCCAGGCCGAGTGGATGCTCGGGGAGATCCAGATGCTCAGCACCAAGTTGGCCGGCCCCCATTTCCGCAACTACCACATCGTCTATACCGACGGGCACGTGAAGCGGGTCGATTCCGCCCCGCACGAGATCCCCGGCGCCCATTGAGGCCCCGGGATCCCGGCCCGATCGCCGGGGAAGGGGGGAGGAGTTGAGGATTCCCACCGCAGAAACTTGCCAGCGATCCCTGTTTATTGCTAACTGGTCGGGCAGCCGGAGCCCAGGTGGTGGAATTGGCAGACACAAGGGACTTAAAATCCCTCGAGAGCGATCTCATGCGGGTTCAAGTCCCGCCCTGGGTACCATCTATTCTCCTTGTTTTATGGCTTTTTAGAGCATGTTCTTGCGTAAAGGTACACGAAGGTACATATTGTCGCTGAACTAGCACGAGAAGGTGGCGAGGCGATGGCGGACTTCATACCAGGTAAAAAAGAGCAGCACCTTGCGCTTGTGAAGAGATTCACTTGTAGTCCCGATTCTATGAAGAAGCGTTTTTTCACATCCTTCATTCTCGGCGTCGCCAGCGCTTTCCTGATACCTATTTCGGCCGAGGCTGAAAAATCCAGGCCCAATATTCTAATCCTCTATGCCGACGATCTCGGTTTCGGTGACCTCACCTCCTACAACGCGGACTCCAAGATCCCAACCCCTCACCTCGATCAGCTCGCTGCCGAGGGAATCCGCTTCACCGACGGGCACTCCTCCTCTGGCATTTGTACTCCGAGCCGCTACGCACTCCTGACAGGACGCCATCACTGGCGAAAGGGGCACGGCATC